>Ga0335079_10000036_pt1 | contig 174398 bp, 160 predicted proteins | sample Lox_Sample_33_FD_206719 | JGI IMG/M metagenome (GOLD analysis project Ga0335079, IMG submission 206719) | Soil microbial communities from Loxahatchee National Wildlife Refuge, Florida, United States - Lox_Sample_3.3 | ecosystem: Environmental > Terrestrial > Soil > Wetlands | place: USA... | reverse complement strand
GACGCCGCGCGCGCGCAAGCTCTGTGTGGCGATCTCGGGGCATATTTCGCAGCGTCGCGCTGCCGCATCGCGCGCGATCTCGACAACGAGATGGCGGCAGCCGACGGCATCGTCAATGCAACGCAAACGGGCATGCGCGGCTTTCCCGGCAATCCGGTGCCGCTAACGGCGCTGAAGGCCTCGCACTGGGCGGCCGACGTCATCTATACGCCGGTCGACACCGAATTCATCAAAACCGCTGCCGCCAAGGGCGCGCGCGTCCTCAGCGGCGGCGGAATGTGCGTGCATCAAGCGGTCGACGCGTTCCGGCTGTTCACCGGGGTTACCGTCGATGCCGCGCGTCTCCACCGCGCCTTTGCCGCCGCCTACGAGGCGCGCGAGGCGGCGTGTCGAGCCGCCAATGCCGCCCAGCGATGACGCGCTCCGTCCGCGTGGGCAATGACCGGACGTTCGCTGTGTTGTATAAGCCGCGCATGAGCGGCGACCTCTCCGTTTTGCGCGAGTTGGAAAAGAAGGTGCTGTGGCTGGCGAGCTTCACCATCCACCACGCCAACCATCTGCGCGAGAATACGGACGGGCTGAAGGTCGGCGGCCACCAGGCTTCCAGCGCCTCGCTTGCCACCATCATGACCGCACTCTATTTCGACGTGCTCAAGCCCGGCGACCGCGTCGCCGTGAAGCCGCACGCCTCGCCGATCTTCCACGCCATCCAGTACCTGCTCGGCAAGCAGACGCGCGAACGGCTGGAAGCCTTCCGCGGCTATAAGGGCGCGCAGAGCTATCCCTCGCGCAGCAAGGACGCCGACGACGTCGATTTCTCCACCGGCTCGGTCGGCCTTGGCGTGGCGCAGACATTGTTTTCGTCGCTGACGCAGGACTACGTGCGCGCGCATGGCTGGGGTCTTGAGCGTCCGGAAGGGCGCATGGTCGCGCTGATCGGCGACGCCGAGCTCGACGAGGGCAATATCTTCGAGGCAATCCTCGAGGGCTGGAAGCAGGGCCTGCGCAATTGCTGGTGGATCGTCGACTATAATCGGCAGAGCCTCGACGCGGTCGTGCGCGAGGGTCTGTGGCAACGCTTCGAGACGCTGTTCCGCGATTTCGGCTGGGACGTGGTAATTCTGAAATATGGCTCGCTGCTCAATGCCGCGTTCTCGGAACCCGGCGGCGAGCGCTTACGCACATGGATCGACAATTGCCCGAACCAACTCTATTCGGCGCTGGTGTTCGGCGGCGGTGGCGCCTGGCGCAAGCGGCTCGACGAAGACTTTGCCGGCGACAACGCGCTGCGCGAGCTGATCGGCAAGCGCAGCGACGACGAGCTGGCGCGGCTGATGACCAATCTCGCCGGGCACGACCTGCCCTCGCTGCTCGATGCGTTTCACGCCGCGACGACGGACAGGCCGACCTGCTTCATCTGCTACACCATCAAAGGCTACGGCCTGCCCTTCGCCGGCCATAAAGACAATCATGCCGGGCTGATGACGCCGGCGCAGATGGAGGTGTTTCAGAAGGCCAACGGTGTGCGGCCGGGCCACGAGTGGGACAAGTTCGAGGGGCTGAGCATCTCAGCCGGGCGCTTACAGGCGTTCCTTGACCAGGTACCGTTCGCGCAAGGCCCATCGCGCCGGCAGCAGGCAGCGGAAATCCCCGTGCCCGAGGCATGGCCGGCGCCGCAGCAGGCGGTCAATTCGACGCAGACCGGGTTCGGAGCCATCCTCAACGATCTCGGTCGCGGCGACGACGAGTTTGCGCGCCGCATCGTCACCACCTCACCGGATGTCACGGTTTCGACCAATCTCGGTCCCTGGGTTAACCGACGTGGGCTGTTCGCGCGCGAAGCCATGGCCGATATCTTCAAGCGCGAGCGCATCCCCTCCACGTTCAACTGGGACTTCTCGCCGCAGGGCCAGCATATCGAGCTCGGCATCGCCGAGAACAACCTGTTTATCCTGCTCTCGGCGCTCGGCCTCTCGCACTCGATCAACGGCATACGGCTGCTGCCGATCGGCACGCTCTACGATCCGTTCATCGCGCGCGGGCTCGATGCGCTCAACTATGCCTGCTACCAGGACGCCCGCTTCATGTTGGTGGCAACGCCGTCGGGGATCACCCTCGCCGGCGAAGGCGGGGCGCATCAGTCGATCGCCGAGCCGCTCATCGGGCTCGCGCAAGACGGCTTGGCCGCTTTCGAGCCGGCCTTCGTCGACGAGCTCGCCGTGATCATGCGCTGGGCCTTCGCCTATATGCAAAAGGACGGTGAAAGCGCGCCGGGCGAGCGCAATTGGCTGCGCGACGAGACCGGCGGTTCGGTCTATTTGCGGCTGTCGACGCGGCCGATCGAGCAGATCAAGCGCGCGATGACACCGACCCTGCGCCAGCAGATCGTCGACGGCGCCTATTGGCTGCGCGAGCCGGGGCCGAACGCGCAGGTCGTGGTCGCCTATGCCGGCGCCATCGCCCCGGAGGCGATCGAGGCCGTGGGACTGATGGCGGAGGACCGCCGCGACGTCGGCCTGCTCGCGGTCACCTCGGCCGACAGGCTCAATGCCGGTTGGACCGCGGCGCAACGGGCGCGCGAGCGCGGCCTCGTGCATGCGCGCTCGCATATCGAGAGGCTACTCGGTGAAGTGCCGGCGCACTGTGGCTTGGTCACCGTGCTCGACGGCCATCCGGCGACGCTCGCCTGGCTCGGCGCCGTCGCCGGCCATCGCACGCGCTCGCTCGGCGTCGAGCATTTCGGCCAGACCGGATCGCTCGCCGAGCTCTATCGGCACTACGGCATCGACGCCAACGCCATCGTCGCCGCGGCGCAGGCGATCGCGCCCGGCCGCCCGATCCGGCACTTGAAGGCCTTGCCGTAAAATCTTGCGCGCGATCTTTTCCGAAAATCGGTACCCGCTTTTCGGGTTTAGACGCGGTTACATCATCGCCAGGCCCGCGCCGAACAGCGCGAACAAAATGCCGCCGACCACGACCCAGAGCACGATCAGGCAGACAATTACCGCGATGGTGTAGATCACCGCTTTGTCGGCGGGCGGGCGCATCAGCGCGGCAATGCCGGTGTGCAGCAGATAGATGCTGTAGAGGCCGAGGATCGCCAAGAAGCCGAGGACCGGGATCAGGCCGAACACGCCGACCAGCCAGCTCGCGGTGGGCGCGTAGCTCGACACCCGCATGGCATTGTTGAAATCCCTGCGCGCATTGAAGGTGCCGGCGAGGAAGTCGATGATGTAGGCCATCACGAACACCATCGCCAGCGACAGCACGTAGACGATGATCGCCCGGATCAATCCGCTGATGAAGCCGATATGGATCCCGCCATAGCCGATGAGCCAGCCGCCGAGGAACCGGCAGACCGGACCGATGGCGGCGAGGATCATCACATAGTTCGGGAACAGAAACCCGGCGTCGCCCGGTTCGCTTTCGATCTTGGGCCATTCTGCCTTGGGATTCAGCAGGATGCCTTTCACTCGACCTACGATGTCCATGGTCGCCTCCCCTGATTCGCGTCGATTGTGGATCAACGGCGGGCGTCTTCCAAGACCGCCCCCGCGGCCCATTTCGGCGATCAGCGCGACCGGCGAATTGGCGCATGGTCCGATTCGACTTCGGCCCGCATTGTCTCCGCCGTATGGAGCGGACCCAGCGAATTCCCGCCGCCGCCGCCGGGGCCTATAATGCGCCATCCAGGCCCGCTATAAGCCCTGCCAAAATCAGTCTCGAAGGAGGACGTCATGGACGATATCACCAAACGCGAGCCGGTGAAGATCACCGCCGAGGACATCAACCCGCGCTACAACTGGGGCCGCCATCTGCCGGTGCTCGGCACCATGGGCGTCGATTTCGAGGAACGCGTCGACTACCGCCGTCTGCACCGCTACCGGCTCGGCCGCGCGCAGGCCGCGCTGGAGAAATCCGATCTCGGCGCGCTGATCCTGTTCGACGACAACAACACCCGTTACGTCACCTCCACCAAGATCGGCGAGTGGGCGCGCGACAAGCTTTCGCGTTGGACGCTGCTGCCGCGCGGCGGCGATCCGATCCTGTGGGATTTCGGCTCGGCCGCGGTGCATCATCGACTCTATTCGCCGTGGCTGAAGCCAGAGAATTGCAAGGCGGGTCTTGTGGGCCTGCGCGGCACCGTCGATCCGGCCTTCGGCCTGATGAAGCATCATGCCGAGGAGATGGCCTCGATCTTGAAATCCATGGGCCTGCACAAGATGCCGGTCGGCGTCGACATCATCGAGCCGCCGATGATGTTCGAACTGGAGAAGGCCGGGCTCAAGATCAAGGATGGCCAGCAGGTGATGCTGGAGGCGCGCGAGATCAAATGCGCCGACGAAATTGCCTTGCTCAACCGCGCCGCCGCCATGGTCGACGGCGCCTACGATCTGATCAACGAGAAGCTGCGCCCCGGCGTGCGCGAGAACGACATCGTCGGCATGGTCAACGATTTCTTGTACAAGCACGGCTCGGACGATGTCGAAGCGATCAACGCCATTTCCGGCGAGCGCTGCAATCCGCACCCGCACAATTTCACCGACCGCATGGTGCGCCCGGGCGACCAGGTGTTCTTCGACATTCTGCAGGCCTTCATGGGCTACCGCACCTGCTACTACCGTACCTTCAACGTCGGGCGCGCCACACCTTCGCAGCACGACGCCTACAAGAAGTGCCGCGAATGGCTCGATCTAGCCATCGACCTGATCAAGCCGGGCGTGACCACCGCCGAGGTGTGCAGCGTGTGGCCGAAGGCGCAAGATTTCGGTTTCCCCGACGAGCTGTCGGCCTTCGGCCTGCAATTCGGCCACGGGCTCGGCTTAAACCTGCACGAGCGGCCGATCATCTCGCGCGTGGTGTCCATCGATCATCCAACGGTGATCAAGGAGGGCATGGTGTTCGCGCTGGAGACCTACTGCCCGGCGAGCGACGGTTATTCGGCCGCGCGCATCGAGGAGGAGATCGTGGTCACCGACAAGGGCCATACCGTCATTTCTCTGTTCCCAGCGGAGGAATTGCCGATCAGCGCCAAATACTAAGCCGGCAGCACTATAGTTCGCACGTGGTGCACCAAATTTACGGTCAATTTACTTGTGATCGCCTCTGTGTACCGTTTGACTCGCAAGCGTGCGCCGCCGCGTCACCTCCCTATAACTGACTGCCGGCGGGAATCCTCCACCTTACGCACAATGGGCCGCGTCAGCGGCCCTTTTTTTGCCCGCGCGCGAAGTCCGCGGGCGCGACAAAAAATTTTCTCGTCCACGCCTGGAATAGCCGGCGCAGCGCAGGATTTGTCCTTGTGGGCGAAGCCCATTCTTCGCAGGAGGACAAAATGAAAAAACTTCTGGCTTGCGCTGCGGCGGCGGCCACACTCGCGTTCGCCGCCAGTGCGCTCGCCGCCCCCGCCATGACCGGCGACAGCGCCAAAGGCAAGGTGCTGACCGACGCCAAGGGCATGACGCTCTACACCTTCGACAAGGACATGGGAGGCAAGTCGGCCTGCAACGGCCCATGCACCGGCAACTGGCCGCCGCTGATGGCCTCGGCGAGCGACAAGGCCGAGGGCTCCTACACCATCATCAAGCGCGACGACGGCTCGATGCAGTGGGCGTACAAGGGCAAGCCGCTCTACACCTGGAAGAACGACAAAAAGCCGGGCGACACCACCGGCGACGGCTTCCTCAACGGCGCCTGGCATATCGCGCAGCCGTAGACGCGAGCCTGTCGTCCCGCGCGAGCGCAAGCGAGGCCCGCGACCCATATTTCCTGACCTATCGATCGGCCTCGGCGTCTGGGTCCCGCTTCCGCGCGGACGACGGCTTCGTTCACTCCAGCCCCGTGGGCACGTTCTTGTTCTCCGACTCGAGCTTCATACCGGCGGCGAGCGCCATCGTCTCCAACAGCGCGGCGAAATCCTTCTGCAGGTAGGCCTCCGGGTCGGGCTTCAGCATGGCGGCGCCGAAATGCGTTTGCAGCACCTCGCGCGTCGCCGCCGTCACCGGCATCGGCACGTCCATCTCACGCCCGAGCTCGAGGCCGAGGTCGAGATCCTTGCGCAACAGCTCCGGCGTGAAGGTCGTGGTCCAATCGAGATTGACCAGCGCCGGCGACTTGTAGCCGGTGAACATCGAGCCCATCACCGAATTGTTGAGGAAGGCCAAGAAGGCATGGCGCGGCACGCCCATCTTGTTGGTCAAGAGCGTGATCTCGATCAGGTTCTCGATCACCACGCCGAGCATGACGTTGTGTGCGATCTTGCAGACGCGCGCGAGCTCGCCCTCGCCGGCATAGGCGACGCCACGCGGCGCGATCGCTTCCATCAGCGGCATCATCGTCTTGCACGCGGCTTCCGGGCCGGACACGATGGCCGATAGTTTTCCGGCCTTGATCACCTTAGCATTGCCGGAGACGGGCGCCGCCACATAGTCGGAGCCCTTGTCCTTCAGCCGCTTGCGGATCGCGGTCGATTCCTCGACCGAAATGGTCGAGCAATCGACCAGCACCTTCGGCAGCTTGCCGGCGGAGGCGACGCCATCTTTGCCGAACACGATCTCATTGAGGTCCTTGCCGGTGGAAACGATGGAGAACACCACGTCGCAGGAGGCGAGATCGGCAAGCCTGTCGACCACTTTGCCGCCTTTGGCCGCGAGCGGCTCGGCCTTGGCGCGCGTGCGGTTCCAGATCGACACGTCGTAGCCGGCCTTGAGCAGGCGCTCGGCCATGGGCGTGCCCATGCGGCCGGCACCGATCCAACCGATCTTTTGCGTATTGTTCGACATCGCAAAGCTCCGATGAAATTCGTGGCGCGGCTTTAGCGGTTTGCACGCGCTTGTGGAAGGGCTTGCGGCCGCATTATTCTGCCCTGTCCCGTCCGGACCATGGCTCCGGCGAAGGCCCGCCAAGAGGCTGCAAAAATACCGGAGGACGCCGCAGCCCAATGCAGGACGTCGTCACGATCGCGGCCACGCCGGCGCCGCCCAGCCGCGCCGGCGAGCGCTTGCGTGCAGCGTTCCGCAACGCGTTCCCGTTCCTAGTGGTCGGCGCGCTGTGGGAGATCGTGGCTCGCGCCGGCGTTTTTCCGCGCAAGTTGTTCCCCACGCTCGAGGACATCGCACATTCCTTCGTCAATTTGACGCTGTCGGGCATCTTGCCGCTGCACGCGGTCGAGACAGTGCTGCGTTTGCTTGCGGGCTTTGTGCTCGCCGCTCTCGTCGGCGTGACCCTCGGCGTGCTGATGGGGCGCTCGCGCCGCGCCGAGGACATCGTCCTGCCGCTGGTGAGCATTCTCGCGCCGATTCCGGGCCTTGCCTATGCGCCGCTGTTCCTGCTCTGGTTCGGGCCGGGCGAGGTATCGGCTGTTCTGCTGGTCGCCTTTGTGTCGATGTTTCCGGTTATCTTCAACGCCTGGACCGGCGTGAAGGCGGTCAAGGAAATTTGGCTGCGCTCGGCGCAGTCGATGGGCGCCGACAAGCACCGCCTGTTCCGCCACGTCATCCTGCCGGGCGCGTTACCATACATCCTCACCGGGCTACGACTCGGCTTGGCGCAGGCTTGGCGCATTCTCGTAGCGGTGGAGATGCTCGCCGCCGTGCCTTGGGGGCTCGGCTGGCTCATTTTTGGCGCGCGCGAGTTCTTGAACACCGACGCCATGATGGCCGGCATCGTGGTGATCGCGCTGATCGGGCTCGGCTTGGAGAAATACGTCTTTCAACGCATCGAAGACTATACCGTGGTGCGCTGGGGCATGATGGGAGCCAAGGCACCATGACGGCCGTGACCGCGCAAGCGACCGCGCGACGCTCGCTCGTGCGCGCCGCCATCACCATCGCTTGCGCCGCCGCGCTCTATCAGGCGTTGGCCATGAGCGGCATCTTCGCGCAGGCGCTGCTGCCCAAGCTGCAAACAATCCTGGTCACGCTCTACGGCACGCTGCGCGACGGCAGCATGGTCTGGCACGCCGCCTTCACGCTCTACCGCGTGCTGTTCGGCTTCGCGCTTGCCGTCATGGTCGGCTTACCGCTCGGCATCTTGATGGCGCGCTTCAAGCCCGTTGAAAATTTCTTCCTGCCGCTTGTCTCCGCGCTGATGCCGATCCCGTCGTTCTCGCTGGTGCCGCTGTTCATGCTCTGGTTCGGCATCGGCAATCTGACCACAATCCTCATCGTGTTCTACGCCGCAACCTTTCCGATGCTGTTCAACACCTGGACCGGCGTGCGTTCGGTCAACCCGTTGTGGCTGCGCGCCGCCGGCGCCATGGGCGCCGACGAGCGGCGCCTGTTCTGGAAGGTGATCATCCCCGGCGCCTCGCCCTTCATCATCACCGGCATGCGGCAGGCCTTCCTGCGCTCATGGATCGCGGTGGTCGGCGCCGAGATGATCGCCGCCTCCGACTGGGGGCTCGGCTGGGTGATTTTCGACGCTAAGGAATTCCTACAGACCGACGTGATGATGGCCTCGCTGATCGTCATCGGCGCCATCGGCTTCGTGTTCGAGCGCGTCGTGTTCGGTTCGCTCGAGCGGTTCACCGTCTACCGCTGGGGCATGGTGCGGATGGCGAAAGGCTGAATATGCTCCCGATCGAAATCCGCGACGTCTCCCTCGTCTACGACACGCCCGGCGGCAAAGTGCCCGGCGTCCAGGACGTCAATTTCAATATCGGTGCCTCCGAGTTCGTCTGCATTGTCGGCCCCTCCGGCTGCGGCAAGTCGACCTTGCTCAACATCATCGCCGGCTTCTTATCGCCTGCCGCAGGCGAGATCCGCATCGGCGGCAAGCCGGTCAGCGGACACGGCACGGACCGCGGCGTCGTGTTCCAAGATTTTGCGCAGCTTTTCCCTTGGCGCACGGCGCTCGGCAATGTGTCCTTCGGCCTGGAGATGAAGGGCGTGCCGAAGCAGGAGCGCGAGAAGATCGCGCGCGAGCAGCTGCGGCTGGTGAAGCTGGAGAAATTCACCGCCTCCTATCCGCACCATCTTTCCGGCGGCATGCAGCAGCGGGTCGCCATCGCCCGGGCGCTCGCCTACAATCCGGCGGTGCTGCTGATGGACGAGCCGTTCGCGGCGCTCGACGCGCTGACCCGCGACGACATGCAGCGGCTGCTCGCCGATGTGTGGCGGGAGACGCGCAAGACCGTGATCTACGTGACGCATAACGTGGCGGAAGCGGTCTATCTCGCCGACCGCGTGATCGTGATGACGCCGCATCCCGGCACGGTGAAGGCGGAGATCAAGATCGCCCTGCCGCGGCCGCGCGATCCACTGAGCGCCGAATTCATCGATATGCAGAAGGAGCTGCTGCGCCATCTCGGCCACGAGCAAGCCGCCACAAACGGCAAAGGTTAGCGTATGATCCCGAAAAGCGGGAACCGGATTTCGGATCAGATCACGCGCGCATAAAAGGGAGGACAAGCATGACAGCGCATCAAGGACTCAGCCGGCGCCACGCGCTCGCCGCCGGCGCCGGTCTCGTCGCGGCCGGCTTCGGCGCGCGCCGATCGCACGCCGAGCTCATCGCCATCAAACAGGGCTACCAGACCAATATGTGGGGCATGCCGACCTACTACTTGCTGCACTCCGGCATCCTCGACAAGCACGGCATCAAGTTCGAGGAATTCGCCGTGCCCTCCGGCAACTACACCATGCAGCAGCAGGTGGCGCGGCAGGTCGATCTCGGCACCTATGCCGGACCCTCCTTCGCCATCGGCTACGACAAGGGCGGGTTGATCGCCATCGCCATGGTCGAATATGTCGGCAAGACCGCGCGCGTGATGGGGCGCAAGGACCTCGGCATGAAAAACGTCGCCGACCTCAGGGGCAAGAAGGTCGCGAACCAAACCGGCTCGTCGACCGGCAACATCTTCGTCGATCAGATCGCGACCAAGGCTGGCCTGAAGAAAGGCGACTACCAGGAAGTGCGCATGAACGTGAACGACATGGTGGCGGCCATGGCGGCCAAAACGGTCGACGCCATGGTCAATGTCGAGCCCTATAACGCCATCGCCGAGGCCGAAGGCCTCGCCAACACGCTCGAGGACTTCTACAACTTCGACAAGCTCCCGGTGTTCATGGCAGCGACGCCGGAATTCGTCGACAAAGGCGCCGATACCATCGTGCCTTACCTAAAGGCGTGGCTCGAGGTGGCGCGGGACTTCAAACAGAACCCCGACAAGGTCACCGAGACGATCTATTCATTTTACACCTCCAAGGGCTATCAGATGTCGAAGCAGACATTCGCTGCGGCGCTGTCGCGGGTCGAGGTCAGCCCCGGCTGGCCGGCCGACCTGAAGCCCTATATGACGCAGCAGGCGCAGGTCCTGCTCGACACCAAGAAGATTTCGGCGATGCCGGATTGGAACAAGGCCTTCCGCGAGGACTTCCTCAAGAAGGCGATGTCATGAGCGTGTAAATCAACGCCATGAAATGCCGGGCCGGCGCCGCGTGCGCCGGCCTTTCCACGCCGCAAGCAATCGGAGACCGCAATGCCCGCTGCAGACAGTCCGTTGAGCAAGAGCGGAAAGCCCGTCACCTGGAACTTCAAGTTTTTGGCGCAGAACGATCTTGGCGGCTTCGGCGGCATGGGTGAAGGCATGTCGGTGCAGGTCGCCAAGGATGGGCGGCGCATCCTTTGGCTGGCGCATGAAAGCGCGCCGAAGAATTTCACCGCCGTCGATGTCTCCGATCCGCGCAAGCCGAAAGTGGTGGTGCAGACCGACCTGCCGCAGCCCTACATGCGCTCGAACTCGTTGGAGACTGTCGGCGACATCATGGCGGTCGCCTATCAGACGCAGAAGAAGGGACAGCAACCCGCCGGCATGGAGTTGTTCGATATCTCGGTGCCCGAGCAACCGCGCTCGATCTCGTTCTTCGACTGCTCGGGCGCGCGCTCGCGCGGCGTGCACCAGCTCTGGTTCTGCGACGGCGAGTACGTGCACATGGCCTCGGGCGCGCCCGACTTCAAGCCGAGCCATCCGCAGGACGACCAGTTCTATCGCTGCATCGACGTGCGCAATCCGTCGAAGCCGGTCGAGGTCGGCCGCTGGTGGATGCCAGGCACGAGCGCGACCGATAATGTGGCGCCGCCGCCGCGCCATCCGCTCGACAAAGGGTACCGCGCGCACAATACGAACGTTTATCCGCAGCGCGCTGACCGTCTCTACCTTTGCTACATCGACGGCGGCATGTTCGTGATGGACATCAAGGACAAAGCATCGCCGAAAGTCATCTCGCACTGGACCAATTCGCCGCCTTACACCGGATTCATGCACACCGCGGTGCCGCTGTTCCACCGCGGCTTGATGCTGGTCACCGACGAGTCGACCGAGAACGCCGGCAAGGACTGGCCGAAGCTGATCTGGATATTGGACGCGCGCGACGAGGCGCATCTGGTGCCGATTTCCACTTGCCCGATGCCGCCGCTCGACGCCTATAAGGACCGCGGCGGCCGCTTCGGCGCGCACAACATCCACGAGAACGCCGCAGTGCCGACGGCCTGGCAGTCGGACCAGATCGTGCTCGGCAGCTTCTTCAACGGCGGCCTGCGCGCCTACGACATTTCCAACCCGTACCAGCCCAAGGAAGTCGGCGCCTTCGTGCCGCCGCCGCCGAAGGGCACGCCGGCCAGCGCCGTGCAGCTCAACGACGTGTTCGTCGACGAGCGCGAGATCGTCTACACGGTCGATCGCCACACCGGCGGGCTATACGTGCTGGAGATGGATTTTTGATCGTCATGGCCGGGCTTGTCCCGGCCATCTCGCTTAGGGAAGCACTGTGCCCGCCTGACCGGGATCACCGGGACTCGCGCTTCGCGCGGCCCGGTGATGACAGTATGATTGCTGCCATGAACGAATTGTTCCCCTCCCCGGCCGCGGGCATGTTCGGCCGCCGGCTCAAACGCGCGCGCGGCGCCAAGCTGCCGGTCACGGTGCTTACTGGTTTCCTCGGCGCCGGCAAGACGACGTTGCTCAAGCGCTTTCTGGCGACGGCCGAGGGGCAAGGCACCGCCGTGGTGGTCAACGAGTTCGGCGCGACCGGCATCGACGATAAGCTGGTGCGCGCGAGCAGCGACGAAACCGTGCTACTCGGCAATGGCTGCCTGTGCTGCATCGCGCGCAGCGACTTACAGAACACGCTACGCCGCATGGTGGTCGAGCGCGAGCGCGGCGAACTGCTCGACTTCCGCCGCGTGGTGATCGAAACCTCCGGGCTCGCCGATCCCTCGCCCATCCTGCAGACTTTCGCCACCGACCGCGCATTGGGCGATCTATTTCATGTCGAGACGGTGGTAACGGTGGTCGACGCGGCGGCCGGCGGCGACACGCTGGCCTGGTCGGCGGAGGCGCGCAAGCAGGCAATCCTTGCCGACCGGCTCATCGTCACCAAGACCGACATCGCCGGCGAGGACGCCGCCGCGCGGCTCGCCGTGAAGCTGCGCGTGCTCAATTCGCGCGCTGAGATGCTGCAAGCCGTCAACGGCGCGCTCGATCCAACGCGCTTAACCGAGCCGGCGGCGGACCAACGTAACGATTTCGTCGCCGAGGCGACGCACAGCGACGACATCGCGAGCTTCGTGTTCACTGGCGAAGAGCCGCTGCCATGGCAGGTCTTCGCCCGCGCGATGGACATGCTGATGACGATGCGCGGTGCCGATCTCTTGCGTGTCAAAGGCTTCCTCAACGTGGAAGGCTGCAAGGGTCCGCTGGTGGTGCAATTCGTGCAGCACCTTGCGCATCCGCCGGTCGAATTGGAAACCTGGCCGGACGGCAACCGGCAATCGCGCGTGGTATTCATTACGCGTGGCATCTCAGAGCGCCAAGTGCGCGACCTGTTTGCGGCCGTGAAAGCGCTGCAATGACGCCGCCCGCGAAAACCACTGAAATTGACGCAAAATTTATATATCGCGCGTGCCGGCCATGAGATCATAACCGCTGCAATCTGAGGGGCGACAGCACAAGCTTTATGTGCCAACGGCGGCTGCTTGATGTGGCCGCTGTTTTTGTGCGTTTGCTTGCCCGCGCGATTAAATCTGGGGCAATATGCGGAGCCTCTAGGTCCCAGGGGCGGAACGGCGAAATGGCCTATCCTGAAGCCGCGCTGCGCATCCAGCGCATCGTATACATAAAAATGAGGGAGCCGTCCGATGAAAGCAACTCGACCGGCGCTGGTCGCGCTCGCAATGACCGCCATGATGAGCGCCGCGCAAGCCGCGCAGAGCGACAATCGATCGAGCTCGGCTGGTGCGTTAGTTCAATTGGCTTTGCAGCAATGCAAGGGCCCATCGCATAATTGCGGCAAGCCCACCGGGAAATGCGTCACGATCACCACGCAGGTCTGCGCGGAGGGCCCGCGCCGCCCCGGCGGACCGGGCACACATTGCCACATCGAAAAGCAGACTTCCTGCACCTGACAGGCATCCGCGAAACGGCTGAAACAGAAAGTAACGCCCCATGAAGAACGCTTGTTTGGCCTTCGCCCTCCTCACCGCCGCTGGCATGACGGCGTTCACTGTGACGCCCCACGAAGCGCAGTCGACCACGGCTGCGCTGCCGGTTCAATTGGCTTTGCAGCAATGCAAGGGCCCATCACATAATTGCGGCAAGACGATCTGCCACACGACGAGCGTCACGGTGTGCCAGCACTCGCGGCCTCTTCACGGTGATAAGCAAGGGCACAACTGCTACATTCAAAAGATCACGTCCTGCACCTAGCGGGACACCACGCTGCCTGCTGCGTCCCACTCACACCGCGGCGAAGCGGCCGATACTCTCGCGCGCCCGCGCGATGACGTCCGGCACCACAGCATCGTTGTTCGGCGCCATGATATGCACGCCGGCGACGTGCGGCACCTCGGAAAGCTCGCGGATCACTTCGAGGCAGATGCGTTGGCCTTCGGCGGCCGCGTCGCTCGCGCTTTCCAGCCGCGCGATCAGCGCGTCGGGAACGATGGCGCCGAACAGCTTCTCCTTGATCCAACGCGCCGACTTGGCCGAGCGCGGTGGCACCACGCCGATGAGCAGCGCGATCTTGCCGGCAAGGCCGTGCTCGGCAAGCCGCGCCACGTAGCGGCGCACCACGTCGGCATCCATGCAGAACTGCGTTTGCGCGAATTGCGCGCCGGCGGCGATCTTGGCGGCGAGCGATTTCGGCTCCCAGCCCGCGGGCGGATCGATTGGATTGTCGGCGGCTCCGAGGAAAAAATCGGCACGGCCGCCGATCTTGCGCCCGCTCGGCAGTTCGCCCTGATCGCGCAGGCGCCGCGCCGTCTCCAAGAGCTGGCGCGGATCGAGATCGAACACCGGCTTCGCTTCCGGCTGGTCGCCGGCGGACGGGTCGTCGCCGCGCAGTATGAGTAGATTGCGCACGCCTGCGGCAGCGGCGGCGAGCAATTCGCTCTGCAGCGCGATGCGGTTGCGGTCGCGGCAGGTGAACTGAAGAATCGGCTCGATGCCGGCCTCGACCAGCATGGCGGCCGCCATCACCGAGCCGAGATGCGAGCGCGCCCCGGCGCCGTCAGTGATATTGACCGCGTCTGCCACGCCTTTCAGCGGCAGCGCCTTGGCCAGCAGGTCGTTACGATCGGCGGAAACGGGCGGCGTGACTTCGGCGGTGAAGACAAAACGGCCGGCAGCAAGCTTGTCCTGCAAGTTCATCGCCCTCAGGTGGCAAAATTGTGTGGTCCTGGCAAGCGTGTTATGCGCATGACATGCATCGGGCGACGACCTTGCTCGACGACGCGTTGGCGCCGATCCGCGACGGCTGCCTGCTGGTTGTGCCGCGCGAGGTCTCCGGCGTGTCGATGGCGGCGACACGGGCCCTGATCCGGCGCGGCGTGAAGCGTCTGCATCTCGTTGCACTGCCGACCTCGAGCCTGCAGGCGGATCTCTTGATCGGCGCCGGTTGTGTCGAGACGCTGGAGACGAGCGCCGTTTCGCTCGGCGAGTTCGGCCCGGCGCCGCGCTTCACCGCGGCTGTGACCGCGGGCGCCATCAGGATGAAGGACGCCACATGTCCGGCGCTGCACGCCGCCTTGCAGGCCGCGGAGAAAGGCGTGCCGTTCATGCCGCTGCGCGGGCTGATCGGCTCGGACGTGCTGAAATATCGCGACGACTGGAAGGTGATCGACAGCCCGTTCGGCAACGACGATCCGATCGTGCTGTTGCCGGCGATCAAGCCGGACGCCGCGCTCTTCCAGGCACCAATGGCCGACCGTTTCGGCAATGTTTGGATCGGCCGCCAGCGCGAGCTTGCCACCATGGCGCATGCGGCCGCGCGCACCATCGCGACGGTGGAGAAAATCCACGACGGCAATCTGCTCGACGATCCGCTGCTCGCCGCCGGCACGCTACCCGGCTTCTATGTCGACGCGGTCGCGGTCGCCGAGCGCGGCTGCTGGCCGCTCGGGTTGCCGGACCATTACGGCATCGACGGCGAGCATCTCGCGCTCTACGCGAAGATGGCGGCGACGCCGGAAGGATTTGCCGATTACCTGGACAAATATGTCTATGAAAAGCGCGCGGCGTGATCCTGATTCGTCATGCCCGGCCTTGTGCCGGGCATCCACGCCTTGTTCTCTGAAAAAAAGACGTGGATGGCCGGGACAAGCCCGGCCATGACGAAGGACGGCTTCTGCCCTGAAGAACTGCTCGCCGACGTGATCGCGCGGCTGATCGGTGACGTGCGCCACGTCGCGGTCGGCAACGCCTCGCCGATCCCGGCGACGGCGGCGCTGCTGGCGCGCGAGCGCAACGGCAAGGGACGGCCCTACGTGTCGCTGTTGCAGAGCCGTAAGCACAACTTCTTCACCGACGGCGCGCGCGAATTGTTCGACTGCGCCGGGCAAGGCCGCATCGACGTGTTCTTCCTTTCCGGCGGGCAGATCGATGGCCATGGCAACGTCAACCTGGTCGAGATCGGTCCACACGAGCGCCCGACGGTGCGCTTGCCCGGCTCGTTCGGCTCGGCGTACCTTTATTACGTCGTGCCCAAGGTGATCCTGTTCCGCACCGAGCATTCACGCCGCACGCTCGTGCCGAAGGTCGACTTCATCAGCGCACCCGGTACGAGCGAGCCCAACGTGTACCGTTCCGGCGGGCCGATCGCGCTGGTCACCAATCGCTGCCTGTTCAGCTTCGCCGAGGGATATTTCAAACTCGTCAGCGTGCATCCCGGCCATACCGTCGAGGAGGTGATCGAGCACACCGGCTTCGACTTCGAGCGGCCGGCGGCAGTGCCAGAGACGCCGGCCCCCTCGCCCGCCACGCTCAAACTGATGCGCGAGGTCGTCGCCCCGCAACTGGCCGAGGTCTATCCGCAGTTTGCCGCCCAGGTGTTCGGCGTGCGGCAACCGGCTTTCGCTCGGTGAAACGCGGCGGGCCTTCCGGCGCTATCGCGCCTGGGCTAGTGTCCCGCCCGAAAAAACAACGACGAGGAAAGTCCAAGTGAAAACGGTTGAAGCGGCGGTGATCGGCGTCGGCTGGGTGGGCGGCACGCGCGCGGAGACGCTGGCGCGCACCGCGCTCTGCGACAAATTGCATTTGTGCGAGATCCGACCGGATCGCCTCGCCGAGGTGAAGGCGTTGTACAAGCCGGCGACCGCGACGCTCGACTACAACGACATCATCAAGAATCCCAACATCTCGGTCGTCTATATCTCGACCACGCCGGAATCGAACCACTATCCGATCTGCCGCGATTGCCTGAAGAGCGGCAAGAACGTGATGCTGGAGAAGCCGATCGCGCTCGAATTATGGGAGGCTGACGAGCTGATCCAGCTGGCCAAGCGCAACAATCTCAAATTCACCATCGGCTATTCGCAGCGCTTCAACCCCAAGATCGCCTACGCCAAGAAGAAGATCGTCGACGGCACGCTCGGCAAGGTCGTCTCCGTGTTGGTCAGCCGGCACCTCTCACGCAGCCTCGGTAAGAAGATCGCGGGCCGCGTACGGCTGTCGCCGGTGGTGATGGAGTCGACGCACGATCTCGATTTCGTGTTCTGGCTGTTGGAGCCGGCGAAGCCCGTGCGCGTCTACAGCCAGGGCGCCTACGGCTATATGCAGCCGGTCAACGGCTCGCACGACATCATGTTCACCACCGTCACCATGGACAACGGCGTCGCGGTGATGATCGGCGGCGGCTGGAACCTGCCGCCGAGCTATCCGAATTACTGCGCCACCTGGATCGAGATCACCGGCACCGAAGGCTCGCTGTTTCTCGATGACAGCCAACGCGACAATTGGCTGAACACAATGAAGGACGGCCAGCAATTCCCAATGTCGACTATGCCGGGCGAGTGGGTCGATCACGTATTTGCCGGCGGCATGGGGCCGGAGACCATCCATTTCCTGGAGGCCTGCATCCGCGACACGCCGGTGATGGTGACGCCGGAGTCGGCGCGTCAGGTGATGGAAACCTATAGCGCTGCGGATTTGTCGGCCGACCGCAACGAACCGGTCGACCTGCCGCTGTCAAACGAAACGATCTCCGCCATCGCCGAGTTCAAGCAGAAAGTCCGCGCCGGGGTGAATGCATGAAAAAGACGGCCAAGGGTGTCGGCCTCGCGATCATCGGCGGCGGGCGGGTCGGCCTGTTCCGTGGCGAAGTGGCGGCGCGCCATCCGGCGGTGCAATGGCTCGGCCTCGCCGAGAAGAACCCCAACCGCGCCGGCGAAGTTGCGCCCAAGATCGGCGCCGATTTTGTCACGCAAAGCCACGTCGAGCTGCTCAAGCGGCCCGAGGTGACCGCGGCGATCATTTGCACCGACGAGCACCTGCACGTCGATCCGATCATGGCGGCGCTCGAGCGCGGCATTCCGTTGCTGATCGAGAAGCCGCTCGCCACAAGGCTCGACGAATCCGCGCGCGTGCTCAAAGCGATCAAGGACGCCAAAGTCGACGCCGTGGTTGGCTATACGCAGCGCTTCCGCCGCCGCTGGCTCGCCGCCAAGGAGAAGTGTCGCACGGGTGCATTGGGCGATGTGACGCTGGTCACCTCGCGTGCTTTCATGAACCGGCTCGTCGCCATCGACAACTACAAACGCACCGACGATCCTGCGACCATCTCGCCGATGGTGATCTCCGGCACGCACGCGCTGGACATCTGCATGTGGTGCCTGGAAGGCAAGACGCCGGTTGAGATCTACGCGCGCTCAATCGATAAGGTGCTCGGCCCGCTCTACAAGGGCATTGACGCGACCGCCGGCATGATCACTTTCGACGACGGTACGCTTTACCACCTCAACATGTCCTGGGCGCTGCCGATCACCTGGCCGCCCGCGGTCTATTCGCTCGCGGTCGGCATCATCGGCACCACCGGCGCGCTCACCGTCGACGACACCCACAGCGACATCGTGCTGGCGGTATCGAAGCCGCAAAGCGAGGGCTATAACCCGGACGCCTCGCGGCTGGTGGATTTCATGGGCAGCTACCCGCCCGGCGACATGGCGCTCGGCGAGTTGCGCGGTCCGATGGCGGAGGAAACCGACTCGTGGCTCAACCGTGTCGCGCTCGGCCTGCCGACGCCGGCGGCGACCGTCGAGGAGGCGCACCGCAACCTGATGCTGACCAAGGCGCTCGATCTGTCGGCCAAGCGCAAGGCGCCGGTGAAACTGCCGCTCGATCCGGACGCGGTGAAAGCGGCGGCCTAGACGTTCTTGCGCCGGCTCACAAGAGTTCTTGGGCGTGACCGCCAAGGATCGCAGCCCTGTCGGCTTCGGAAATCTTAAGACCGCGAACGTGCGCGACGCAATCGCGCATCGCCATGTCGTAAGGGTAATCGCTGCCGAGCAGCACGCGATCGGCGCCGACCAGACCGATCATCGCTTCCAGCGTTTTGTCGGAATGCAGGATGGTATCGTAGAGGAAGCGCCTGGCGATATTCGTCGGTTGCGTCTTGACGTTCCTCTTCGGCTCCGGCCGCACCTTCCAGCCGTGCTCCCAGCGCGCCGCCTGATAAGGCGTGAAGCCGCCGCCGTGCGCGAGTAGAACCTTGAGCTTGGGGTAGCGGTCCATCACACCGCCGAAGATCAGACAGGCAGCGGCGATGGTGGTGTCGAGCGGATTGCCGATGAGGTTGACGAGGTAATAGGACCTCAGGCGATCGGCGCCGGCAACATTGTTGGGATGGATGAAGACGAATGCGTCGAGCTCCTCGGCCGTCGCCCACACCGGCTCGAAGCTCGGATCGTCGAGATTCTTGCCCAGGATGTTGGACGCGAACATCGTGCCTTTGAGGCCGAGCTTGGTCATTGCCCGCCGCAATTCGTCGGCGGCCCGCTGGCCGTTCTGCATCGGCAGCGTGGCGATGCCCAAGAAGCGGGTGGGATGCGCGGCGACGTGTTTGGCGATCTGCTCGTTCTGGATCGCGGCAAGCTCGGCGCCGAGCGCCGGTTCCTGATTGTAGAGGTAAGTCTGCGGCGTGGCTGACAGCACATGCATGTCGACGCCGGTTGCGTCCATGTCAGCAAGGCGCCGCGCAATGTCGAAACCGCCGGTGGGGAATGGCCGATAAGCTACGCCGCCGACGTCAAGCACGGCTTTGTCCGCGTCGTCGGGTGTTATTGTCACCTTGACGCCGGCTCTCGTGAGCAGCGCGGCGGTTCCCTGGGTCAGGATGTGGGTGTGAATATCGATTGTCCGCGGCCCGCTCATTTCGTCCCCTGAAACAGATCACGCTGATTTTAGCGATCTCTTGCCTGAGTGCCGCAGCCGGTGCGCGGAGGCAAGCCCCTGTCCCGAGGCTCACTTTTCGCTATAAACCGGCGTTATTCTCGACCGGGACCGCCATATGAGTTCGAACCTCGTCCATCGCCAAGCCGAACTGCGTCTGGAGGACGACGCGCTCGTGCGCGGCGCCGGCAAATATGCCGACGACTACCATCTGCCGAATCAGGCGGCCGCCGCCTTCGTGCGCTCGCCGCACGCCAGCGCGCGTATCCTCGCGGTCAATGTCAGTGCGGCAAAAGCCGCGAAAGGCGTGATAGCGGTGTTGACCGCGGAGGACATGCAAGCGGCCGGTTTGAAGAGCGCCGGCCGCCATCCGCCGCTGAAGGGGCGCGGCGGCAAGGACCTGGTGCAGCCGTTCCGGCCGACGCTCGCCGGCGAGCACGTGCGCTATGTCGGCGAGGCGGTCGCCATGGTGGTAGCGGAAACGCGCGGGCAGGCGCAGGACGCCGCCGACCTTGTGGTGGTCGAATATGAGGAGACGCCTGCAGTCGTCGATGTGCGTGAGGCGGAAAAGCCCGGCGCGCCGCAACTGCATGCGGAAGCACCGGGCAATTTGGCAATCGATTGGCCCGGCGTGATGGACAGTCCGGAGAACGAGCGCGAGGTGGACGCGATCATCAAATCGGCGCCACGCGTCGCGCGCGTCACCGTGCGCAACCAGCGTCTCGTTGTTGCTTCGATTGAGCCGCGCGGCGCCACCGCGGCCTATGATGCCGAAAGCGCAAGCTACACGCTCTACGCCTGCTCGCAGAGCGCCCGCATCGTCCGCGATCAAGCGGCGCCGGCACTCGGCGTCGAGCCCGGCAAGCTGCGCGTGCTGACCGACGACGTTGGCGGCGCCTTCGGCATGAAGACGCCGGTCTATCCGGAATATCTCGCGCTGCTCGTCGCCGCGAGGAAAATTGGCCGGCCGGTGCATTGGATGTCGACGCGCTCGGAAGCGTTCATGACCGATACGCAGGGGCGCGACACCTGGACCGAAGCCGAGCTCGCGATCGATGACAAAGGCAAGTTTCTGGCCCTGCGCATGCGGCACCTGTGTGGCCAGGGCGCCTACATCTCGCCGGCCGGCATCGGCATCAACACCAACAACGTCGCGCGCTGTTTGCCGTGCATGTATCGCATCCCGAAGATCGATTTTTCCTCGCGTTGCGTGTTCACCAATACGGCGCCGATCGGCCCCTATCGCGGCGCCGGCCGCCCGGAAGCGAACTACGCGCTCGAGCGCGCGGTCGAGGAGGCGGCGCGCGTGACCGGCATCGATCCCGTGCAGCTGCGGCGCAAGAATCTCATCCCGCCCTCCGCCATGCCATACAAGACCGCGGTCACCACCACTTACGACAGCGGCGATTTTCCGGCGCTATTTGCCAAGGCCCTCGAGCTTGCCGACTACAAGAATTTCAACAAGCGCAGACGGGAGGCCGCGCGGCGCAAGAAGCTGCGCGGTATCGGCATGTCCTGCATGCTCGAACACGCCGGCGCGCTGCCGACGGAAGGCGCCGCGCTGATCTTCCCCGGCGGCGACAGGCTCATTTTCGCGCTCAACGTGCAGTCGACCGGGCAAAGCCATAGCACCGTGCTCGGCCGCGTGCTGGCGGAGAAGCTCGGCATCGACCGCGAGCATATCGAGCACAGGCACGGCAACTCCGCGTTGGAGATCGCAGGCTTTGCCTCGGTCGCCTCGCGCTCCGCCATGGTGGCAGGTCACGCCATCCTCAAGACCGCCGACGTGATGCTGGCGAAGGGCAAGACGATCGCGGCCGGGCTGCTGGAAGCAGCCGAGTCCGACATCCAATACCGCAATGGCAATTTCGCAGTGGTCGGCACCGACCGGCGCATCTCGTTGTTCGAGACCGCGCGCCGCGCCAAGGAAATGGGCGAAAGCCTTGACAGCAAGGAAATTGCCGAGACGCCGCTCACCTTCCCCAACGGCGTGCACATCGCCGAGGTCGAGATCGATCCCGAGACCGGCGAGATCGAGGTCGCGACCTACACGGCGGTCGACGACTGCGGCACCATGCTCAATCCCATGGTGGTCGAGGGGCAGATGCACGGCGGTCTCGCCAACGGTTTCGGCCAGGCGCTCTTGGAAGACGCGATCTACGACCCGCAGGGCGGCCAACTCTTGACCGGCTCGTTCATGGATTATGCCATGCCGCGCGCGCACGACATGGCGCTCGACCTGCGCGAAGCTGCGCTGTCGGTGCCCGCGACCACCAACCCGCTCGGCGTCAAGGGCACCGGCGAGGCCGGCACCACGGCGGCGATCGCGACGCTGATGAACGCCATCGCGCATGCCATCCCCAACGGCGCTGCCGATCACATGGACATGCCGGCGACACCGGCGAAGCTATGGGCGGCGTGCCAGAAAGGGCTCGCCGCCAAATAGGGCGCTGCCTCACTCAGTCGCAGACGCGCACCCAGCGGATGTAACGGTGCCCGGAGCGAGTTCTGAAGACACGGCGTTGCAGCACGCAATCGGGTCCGTACTCGTAGGCATAATCGTTGTAGTAATCCGGACCGAACCAGCCGAACGGCGCGAAGGCATAGCCGTTGCGGTAGCCGCGCCAATGGTGGCCGTAGCGCCGATTGCCGCGGTTGTAGGCGGTGGTCCCGCTCGGCCGCCTCGCCGACAAGTTCGACCGGTTATTGAAACCGGGCGCGGGAGCGACATGGGCCGGGCCCGCGTTCATCGGCCCACTGGGCGCGCTTGGCGCGGCACTTGGCGCGGCCGGCGCCGGCGCCGCGTTGTTGCCAAATTGCGCGCTGGCGCTGCCCGCCGACGCAACAGCTAAGATCGCCGCACCGACAGCGGCAATCATGAATTTCTGGAAATGCATGCGAATCTCCTGACTCACGCGTCGTCCCACTCGTACGCAAACGTCGCGCGACTGCATTCGTTCCGGCACGCAATGCGCCAAAACGCTGCAGCGCCGCAAATACGGCGCTGCAGCGAACGACGTTAAACGGGGAATCGGCGCCTTACGCCTGGCTGATGAACTTCACGTTCATGTAGGCCTCGAGGCCTTCGATGCCGCCCTCGGACCCGTAGCCACTCTCCTTGACACCGCCGAACGGCGTCTCCGGCGTCGACACGGCGACGCTGTTGATGCCGACCATGCCGGATTGCAGCGCATCACCGATCGCGGTCGCCGTCGCGCCGGATGAGGTGAAGGCATAGGCCGCGAGCCCGTACTCCAGTGAATTGGCGCGCTCGACCACCTCGTCGAAGCTCTTGAACGACACGATCGGCGCCACCGGCCCGAACGGCTCCTGCGTCATGATCTTGGCGTCGTCCGGCACCTCGGTGATCACCGTCGGCTGGAAGAAGAAGCCCTGATTGCCGTGGCGCGCGCCGCCGGCGAGGACGCGGCCGCCGCGCTCGCGCGCGTCGTTGACAAACGACTCCATGGCGTCGAGCCGGCGCGGATTGGCGAGCGGGCCCATGCTGGTGTCTTTCTCCAGGCCATCGCCGAGCTTGATCGCCTTGGCGTATTCGGTGAAGCGGTTGACGAACTTGCCGTAGGACTGCTCCTGCACATAGAAGCGGGTCGGCGAGATGCAGACCTGGCCGGCGTTGCGGTACTTGAAGGCGGCGATGGTGTCGGCGGCCTTCTCGGCATCGGCATCGGCGAAGACGACCACCGGCGAATGACCGCCAAGCTCCATGGTCGCCTTCTTCATGCCCTTGGCGGCAAGGCCGGCGAGATGCTTGCCGACCGGAATCGAGCCGGTGAAGGAAATCTTCTTCACGATCGGCGACGGAATCAGGTGCTCGGAGACGTCCGCGGGCACGCCGAACACGAGGTTGACCACGCCCTTCGGCACCCCGGCGTCGGCAAAGCATTTGACCAGCTCGACACAGCCGCCCGGCGTTTCCTCCGAGGCCTTGATGATGATGGTGCAGCCGGCGGCCAAGGCGCCAGCAATCTTGCGCACCGGGGTGAGCGTGGGGAAATTCCACGGCGTGAACGCGGCGACCACGCCGACCGGCTCGCGCAGCACGATCTGGCGCACGCCCTTCTGCCGCCCGGGCACGACGCGGCCATAGGCGCGGCGGCCCTCCTCGGCGTACCAGTCGATGATATCGGCGGAGGTCAGCACCTCGATGCGCGATTCCGCGTAGATTTTGCCCTGCTCCTGTGTCTGCACCTTGGCGACGTGCTCGTGCCGCTCGCGCAGGAGCTCGGCGGCCTTGCGCAGAATCTTGGAGCGCTCATAAGCGGAGGTCGCTTTCCACCCCGCGAAGGCCTCGCCCGCGGCAGCCAGCGCATGGTTGAGGTCGGCCTTGCCGGCATGCGGCAGACGGCCCAGCACCTTGCCGGTCGCCGGATTGATCACGTCCTCGCCCTTGCGGCCTTGGCCGTCGAGCCACTGACCGTCGATGTAAAGCTTGAGCTCGGTGTACATGGGCGACCTCGTTGTTTGGTCAAATTGGTCGGTGGATTAGCACTTTCGCAAACGAGCAGCCACCCTTCAGCCTTTGTCATCGCCGGGCTTGACCCGGCGATCTCGCTTAGGAAGGCAAGGCGCTGCCTATTGAATCGGGATGGCCGGGACAAGTTTACAGCCGGGCCGGCCGAAGGCCGGACCCGGTTGCCCGGCCATGACACACCTCAGCTGCCGGTGAAGCGCGGCTTGCGCTTCTCCATGAAGGCGTTGCGGCCTTCGATGTAATCCTTGGAGGCAAAGCACTTCGCCACCAGCTCATCGCATTTCTTCAGATTGCGCTCGCTCGCGCTCTTCAGCGTCTCGCCGACGATGTATTTCACCGAGTTCACGGTGAGCGGCGCGTTGCCGCTGATGGTCTCGGCGTAATCTTTGACGTATGCCTCGAGCTCGTCGCCCGGCAGTACGCGGTTGACCAGACCCATTTGCAGTGCTTCCGCCGCGGTAAATTGCCGAGCGGTAAAGAAAATCTCTTTGGCGAACGACGGACCGACCAGATCGACCAGTTTCTTGATGCCCTTGAAGCCATAACCGAGGCCGAGCTTGGCCGCCGGCACGGCGAATTTGGCGTTGTCCGAACAGATGCGCAGATCGCAGCAGAGCGCGAGGCCGACACCGCCGCCGATGCAGTAGCCGCGGATCATGGCGATGGTCGGCTTTTCGAATTCGTAGATCGCGGTGTTGGCCTTGTCGACCGTCTCATTGTAGCGATCGATCGCCTCTTTGCTCGCGCGCTCGCTCTCGAACTTGGAGATGTCGGCGCCGGAGACGAAGGCCTTGCCGCCGGCGCCGGTGAGCACGACGACGCGCACATTCTTGTCGGCGGCAAAATCGGCGAGGATGTCGGTCGCCGCCTGCCACATCTCCAGCGACACCGCGTTATGACGTTCGGGGTTGTTGAAAATCATGGTGCCGACGCCGCCTTCCTTGCGCGAGAGCATCTTGTCGGTCTTCACCAGCGTATTCATTCCAAGTCTCCTTAAACCGCCTTGGCCTGGCGCAAGGCGGCGATTTCATTGTCGGCAAAGCCGAACTCCTTGAGCACCTCGTCGGTGTGCTGGCCCTGTTCGGGCGGCGCGGCGACGATCTTATTGGGCGTACGCGACAGCGTGAACGGCTGGCCGACGAAACTCTGATTGCTGCCGTCGGGCCGCTTGGCGTCTTGCGCGATGCCAAGATGCTTGACTTGGCGGTCGGCGAAGACCTGATCGATGGAATAGATCGGACCGCAGGGCACGCCGATCTCGTTGAAGATCTCGATCCATTCGCCGCTGGTCTTGCCGAGGGTGCGTTTCTCGATCTCGGCATTGACGGCGTCGCGGTTTTTCGAGCGCAGCTCGTTGCTCTTGAAGTCAGACCGCGCGGCGAGCTCCGGCGCGCCGATCGCCTCGCACACCCGCGTCCACATCACCTGCCCGGCGGCCGCGATGTTGATGTGGCCGTCCCTGGTCTTGAATACGCCCGTCGGGATCGAGGTCGGATGATTGTTGCCGGCTTGCTTGGCCACCTCGTGCATCTGCAGCCAGCGCGCGGCCTGGAAGTCGAGCATGAATACCTGCGCCTGCAGCAGCGAGGTGGCGACCCACTGGCCCTCGCCGGAAACCTCGCGCTCGAGCAGCGCGGTCAAGACGCCGAGCGCGCCGAACAGGCCGGCGGACAGATCGGCGACCGGGATGCCGACGCGCATGGGGCCCCGCCCCGGCTCGCCGGTGATCGACATCAGCCCGCCCATGCCTTGGGCGATCTGGTCGAAGCCCGGCCGGTCGCGATAGGGCCCATCTTGGCCGAAGCCGGAGATACTGACGAGGATGACACGCTTGTTAATCCTCTTCAGGCTCTCGTAATCGATGCCGAGCCGATCCTTCACGTCGGGACGATAATTCTCCACCACCACGTCGGCCTGCGCGACCATACGCCTGAACGCGGCGAGCCCCCGCGGCGACTTCAGATCGAGCGTGATGCTGCGCTTGTTGCGATGCAGATTCTGAAAGTCGGCATTATCGCGCGGGCCGCCGGCCGCCTCACCCTTCTCCAGGTGCGGCGGCTGCTCGATCTTGATGACGTTGGCGCCCCAGTCGGCGAGTTGCCGCGCGCAGGTCGGGCCGGCGCGCACGCGCGTCAAGTCGAGTACGGTGAAGCGGGAAAGGGCCTGAGAAGCCCGCGGAAACGGCATTCCAAGCACTCCGCGTCAAAGCGGCCGACATTCCCCGATCTGCCCCGCCTTGTCCATTGACCCCTCCTTGTCATGGCCGGGCTCCTCCCGGCCATCCCGCTCATAAGGGCACGACCTTGCCGTGCTAAGCGGGGCCACCGGGACAAGCCCGGTGGCGACAAAACCACTTTATTCATCATTTCGGCCGACAACGGCGTGCGGTGCCTTGAAAAGACCATCGGCAACTGTCATATGCACCGCGACGGAAGAAAGACCCGGTCACGGGTTTGCGGGCTGCGTGCACGAAGCTCTGAAAACGAATTTCGCCCCGCCTCCTCCGTTTCTCCCAACCGACGACAACCCTGGCCACGCGGGATGTCTTTGAACCCCGCGATTCCGCCGCCTGCATCGGCAGGCCGGCCGCTTCGCCTTATGAGAAAGAGAACTTTTGAGTTCATTTAACGACTTCGGCCTCGCAGAGCCGATCCTTCGTGCCCTCGCCGAAGAGAAATACGTCACCCCCACCCCGATCCAAGCCCAGACCGTTCCGATCGCCAGCCAAGGCCGCGATGTCATCGGCATCGCCCAGACCGGCACCGGCAAGACCGCGGCCTTCGCGCTGCCGATCCTCAACTATCTCGTCAACAAGCGGCTGCGGCCCGAGCGCAAAGCGGCGCGCGTGCTGGTGCTGTCGCCGACGCGCGAATTGTCCGGCCAGATCGCCGACAGCTTCCGCGCCTATGGCCGCCACATCCGCCCGCTCGCCGTCGAGCTCGCAATCGGCGGCGTGCCGATCAACCGGCAAATCCGCGCACTCGCGCGTGGCGTCGAAGTGCTGGTGGCAACGCCGGGCCGGCTCCTTGACCTGGTGCAGAGCCGCGCGTTCAGCCTCAATCAGGTCGAAGTGTTGGTGCTCGACGAAGCCGACCGCATGCTCGACATGGGCTTCATCCACGACATCAAGCGCATCGTCGCCATGTTGCCGAGGGAACGGCAGACGCTGTTCTTCTCCGCCACCATGCCGGCGCAGATCGTCGAGCTTGCCAAGCACATGCTGCGCGATCCGGCGCGTGTGTCGGTGACGCCGCCGGCGACCACCGCTGAGCGTGTTGTCCAGCGCGTGATCCTCACCGAGAAGGCATCGAAGCAGGCGCTGCTCGCCGAAATCCTGAAAGCTGAGCCGATCGACCGCGTCTTGGTCTTCACCCGCACCAAGCACGGCGCCGACAAGGTCGTGCGCGGGCTGCAAAAGGCCGGCTTCGCCGCCGAGGCGATCCACGGCAACAAGTCGCAGAACCAGCGCGAGCGCGTGCTCGCCGCCTTCCGCGACGGCAAATTGCGCACCTTGATCGCCACCGATATCGCCGCCCGTGGCATCGACGTCGACGGCGTCAGCCACGTGATCAATTACGACCTGCCGAATATTCCGGAATCCTATGTTCACCGCATCGGCCGCACCGCGCGCGCCGGCGCCGAGGGCGTGGCGATCTCGTTCTGCGATCACGAGGAACGCGCCTTTCTGCGCGACATCGAGCGGCTCATCCGTATGAGCATTCCGGCTACCGATCGACGGAGCGGCCAGTCGCCGCATCATCACGCCAACCAACGGCATCACGGACGGCCGCAGCGCAACAAGGAGCACCGGCCACACGGCGGGCACGGTCAACCGGGTGGCCGCCCACAGGCACAGCACCGCCACCCTGCGAAGGGCGAGCCAAAGGGCCTGAAAAATGTTACATTCCTACAGCGAGCGAATGAGCCGCGCCGCGCGGCGACGTCGCAGAATTGAGCCGGAGAGGAGCGGATGGCTAAAGAAGAACTGCTGGAGTTCGACGGGACGGTCACCGAGGTTCTGCCCGACGGCAATTTCCGGGTGAAGCTCGATAACGGTCACGAGGTGCTGGCCTATACCGCCGGCAAGATGCGCAAGTTCCGCATCCGTACCGGCGTCGGCGACCGCGTGATCGTGGAAATGTCGCCCTACGACCTGCAGCGCGGGCGCATCAGTTTCCGCCACAAGGGCGAGGCGCCCTCTGCCGCTCCGCAGCAGCGCCGGCCCACCTTCCGGCGGCGCTAATTTGGTTTCCTGACTTGGCTGGGGGCACGCGTTTCCACTGGAGTCAAAGCGTGCCATGCGAGTGAGTCTCTTTCCGCGTATTGTGCTGGCGATCATCCTCGCCGGCCCCGTCGCTTCAGTCGCGGCGCAGGACAAGCCGGCGCCCCACCGCGATAACGGCTCCGGCCTGCTGCATCTGCTACCAGCGGATTCGGTCACCGAACATGCCATCGACACCGCGCAAGGCAGGCTCGCCTATACCGCGACCGCCGGCACGCTCGGCTTCTTCAACCAGTCGGGCGAGCGCTCGGCTTCGATCTTCTACACCGCCTATGTGGCGAAGAATGCCGCGCCCAACCGGCCGATCACCTTTGTCTTCAACGGTGGGCCGGGGGCCGCCTCCGCATTTCTGAACATCGGGCTGGTCGGGCCGCGCGTGCTCGATCTCGATGCGCGCGACGCCGCGCAGGCGCAGCTGCGCGACAATCCCGACACCTGGCTGCGCTTCACCGACCTCGTCCTGATCGATCCGGTCGGCACCGGCTGGAGTCGCACCGCCAAGGCCGACGACGCCAAGCACTTCTGGAACGTGCGCAGCGATGCCGAGGCCATGGCCAAGGCGATCGCGCTCTACCTCGCCAAGAACAATCGCGGCAACTCGCCGAAATATCTCATGGGCGAGAGCTATGGCGGCTTGCGCGCGGCCAAGACGGCGCGCGCGCTGCAGCGCGATCAGGGCATCGCGGTCAGCGGGATCGTCATGCTGTCGCCGCTCTTGGAGGGCTGGCTCACCTTCGGCGACGACAGCTCGGCGCTGCGCGCGGCACTGTCGCTGCCGTCGTTGGCGGCGGCCACCCTCGAACGCAACGGCGCGTTCAGCCCGGCGGCGCTGGCGCAGGCGGAAAAATTCGCCATGACCGATTATTTGACCACGCTCGCCGGAGCGCCGCCGCAAGGACCGGCGGCCAAGACCTTCTACGAGAAAGTGGCGCAAGTGAGCGGTCTCCCGCTCGAAGCGGTAACGCAAGCCCGTGGGTTCATCACCGGCAGTTTCGTCAAGACGCTGCGTTCATCGCAAGGCAAGATCGTCAGCCGCTACGACGCGACTTTTGCGGTCGACGACCCATTTCCCGAAGACCGTTCCGGCCACGCGCCCGATCCGATCCTCGATGGCATTGCGCGCGGCTATGGCGGCGCCTTCGTGGCTTACGCGCGCAACGAACTCGGCTTCAACACCGAGATGACCTATCAACTGTTGGCGAACGACGTCACGCGCGGCTGGGATTGGGAAGGCGGTCGCAGCAGCGTCGGCGCGGAAGCAGACCTGCGCGTGCTGTTGTCATTCTCACCCTCGTTTCGCGTGCTGATCGCGCACGGGTTTTCCGACATGGTCACGCCCTATGGCATGAGCCGTTACGTCATCGATCACATGCCGCCCTTCGATCCGCCGGGGCGGATTTCGCTCAAGCTCTACCCGGGCGGACACATGCTTTATCTCGACGCGGCCTCGCGCAAGGCCTTCAGCGCCGACGCGGCGGCGTTCTATCGCGGCGAATAAAACGGGGACCCCAAGGATCCCCGTCTGGCTTTAGCCGTTGTCACGCTGCGATTAGGGCAGCTCGGAGAGGAGCTTCGTGAATTCCGCTTCGGTCCAGGCGCGGCCGGTGCGGGTGCGCACATTGCCGAGCGTGCCGAGCGCCAGCGCGAATTTCGCGATGTTGTCGCCGTTCGGCGTGTCGAGAAAGACGACGAGATCGCTCTCACCGGCGGTGAGATATAGGGCCTTGATCTCGATACCCATCTTTTTGCCGAGGTCGCGTGCGGCCTGGATTCGCTTCGGCGCGTCCTTGATGGTGCGAATCCCCTGGTCGGTAAAATTAATCGTCATCATGAATGTCGGCATGACCTTTCCTCCTTGTTGACAATTTTACAAATTCCCCCGCGGCGATTATGCACGGGGTGGTGACAGCAACAAGACGACTCGGCGCGCGAGCGATCAGCCTGGAATGTAGCGTTTGCCGATACCCGGCTTGCTCTGGCCGAGGCCGGGCAATTCCCAGACACCGGCGCCGGCGGGATTGGTGTCGGCGCCGATATCGACGTCGATGAGATAGGGTTTGTTGGCGGCGATGCCCTTGCGGATGGCATCGCCGAGATCGCCGGCACGGTTGATGCTGACGCCCTCGACGCCGGTCGCGCGCGCCATGGCGGCGAAGTCGGGATTGTAGCGCTCGCCGGTCCTGGGATCGTGGAAGTCGGTCGCCAGCTCGCGGCCGTTTAAATAGCCGCGCTGCAAACCCCGGATCGACGCGTAGGCGTAATTATTCCACACCACCCACACCACCGGCAGGTCGTATTCGACCGCGGTGCCGAGCACGTTGGCATGCATGAAGAAAGCGCCGTCGCCGCACACCGACACGCAAGGCCGATCGGGCGCGGCAAATTTGGCGCCGAGCACGCCGGCGACGCCGAAGCCCATCGGCCCGAACCCCATCGACCCGATCAGCGAATCCGGCCGCTTAGGTTTGCAGAAGCCGAGCAGCCAGTTGTGATGCACGCCGATGTCGCTGACCAGGATGGCGTCGTCCGGCAGGCATCGGCCGATCTCATGCGCGGCGCGCTGCGGATTGATCGGCGTCGAATCGTCTTTAAAGCCGGGCGCGACGAATTCGTCCCATTCCCTGCGGTAACCATCGATCGCCGTGAGCCATTTTTTGCGTGTGTCGAGTTTGGCGTCGGCATCTTTGCGACGATCGAGCTCGGCGAGCAGCTGGCGCAGGAAGGTGCGCACATCCGCCATCAGCCCGAGCGCAACCGGATAATTGCGCGCGATCTCCTCGGGATCGATGTCGACGTGGATGAGCTTGGTCGGCGGGATGGTGAAGGAGTAGCCCGGGATCCATGACGAGGAGGTCCGGTCGTCGAAGCGCACGCCGAGCGCCAGGAGTACGTCGGCCTGGCGCGTGGCATGGTTGGCCTGGTAATGCCCGGCGCGCGCGACGAGCCCGAGCGCGAGCGGATGATTGACGTCGATGGCGCCGAGCCCGCTCGCCGAGGCGGCAACCGGAATCTGCAGGCGCTCGGCGAGTTTGAGCAGGTCTTCGCTGGCGCCGCCATAACGCACGCCCTGCCCAACGATAATGCAGGGCCGCTCGGCCGCGAGCAGCATGTCGACCGCTTTTAACACGCCCTCGGGATCGGCGCCGCAACGGCTGGAAATATTGGCGCTCCACTCTTCCGGCTTCGGCGCCTCTTCCGCCGCCGCCTCTAAGAACACATCGAACGGCACGTCGAGCACCACCGGCCCGGGACGGCCCGTCACCATGGTCTTCCAGGCCTGGCGCACCATCAGCGGCACCTGTTCGCCGCGCGTCGGCTGAAACACCTTCTTGCAATAGGAGCGCACGGTCGTCGGGAAATCGGCCTGGTAGTGCCGGTACAATTCCTGGAAGGCACCGCGGTTGAACTGGCTGGTCGGCACATTTCCGGTCACCGCCATGAACGGCACCGAATCGAGGAAGGCATTGGCCAGCGAGATCGGCAGGTTGGATGAACCCGGCCCGCACGACGTGAAAGTCGCGGTCGGCCGGCCACTGACGCGGTAATAGACGTCGGCCATGAAGCCGGCGACGCTCTCGTGGTGCACGGAGATGGTCTTGATGTCGGAGGAGCGTTCGTAAAGCGCGTCGATGAATTGGATGTTGCCATGCCCGCAGAGACCGAACACGGTCGGCACCTTCTCGCGGATCAGGTAATCGACAATGACCTGCGCCCCGTTGAGCACGTTGCGCCCCGACATAGATACCCTCCTTGCGAACGACCGCGCACCGACCCGGGCGCGTGGAACCCTATTTTCGGAATTCGCGTTATGTCAATTCGCGCCGGCACCTGCTGAACGTTGAGGCATTCTTAGGGCTTTTCGGCCGTCCCGGCTGTATCCGGCCGCATTTGTGTGCCATACGACCCACCTCGAATATGATTCCAAAGTCGGCAGTTCGGCGCGGTGGCCGCGTGAGACTCATTTCGCCCCATCATCCGGTGCAGCTTGACGGCGAGGACCACCTGTCGGCCGAGCCCGCCCGCGAGGATTCGGCGTGAGGGTTGCGCCATGAACATCATGCCCGCCACGCTCGAGCAGTCGCAAATCGCCGACGACGGGCTGTGGTTCAAGGACGCCATCTTCTATCAACTGCACGTCAAGGCGTTCCAGGACTCGAACGGCGACGGCATCGGTGACTTCGCCGGGCTCACCGAGCGGCTCGATTATTTGCGCGACCTCGGCGTCACGGCGCTGTGGCTGCTGCCGTTCTATCCAAGCCCCGGGCGCGACGACGGCTACGACATCTCCGACTACGGCGACATCAATCCGGCCTTCGGCACTATGCGCGATTTTCGTCGCTTCATGCAGGAGGCCAAGCGGCGCGATTTGCGCGTTATTACCGAGCTCGTCGTCAACCACACCTCCGATCAGCACGACTGGTTCAAGCGCGCCAAGCGCAGCCCAAAAGGCTCGAGCGCTCGCAATTGGTACGTGTGGAGCGATACCGATCAACGGTACGCCGGCACCCGCGTCATCTTCACCGACGCCGAGAAGTCGAACTGGACCTGGGACAATGAGGCGCGGGCTTTTTACTGGCATCGTTTCTTCTCCCATCAGCCCGACTTGAACTTTGACAATCCGCGCGTCGTGCGCGCTGTGCTGCAGGTGATGAAACGCTGGCTCGACGCCGGTGTCGACGGTTTTCGGCTCGACGCCGTGCCCTATCTCTGCGAGCGCGAGGGCACCAGCAACGAAAACCTGCCGGAGACGCACGCCGTGCTCAAGCGCCTGCGCGCGGCGCTCGACGACTACGCGCCAGGCAAGGTCCTGCTCGCCGAGGCCAATCAATGGCCGGAGGACGTGCAGGCCTATTTCGGCACCGGCGACGAATGCCATATGGCCTATCACTTTCCGCTGATGCCACGCATCTACATGGCGATCGCGCAGGAAGACCGCTTCCCCATCGCCGACATCATGCGGCAGACGCCGGAGATTCCGCCGAATTGCCAGTGGGCCATGTTCCTGCGCAACCACGACGAGCTGACGCTGGAAATGGTCACCGACGCGGAGCGCGATTATTTGTGGTCGACCTACGCGTCCGATCCGCGCGCACGCATCAATCTCGGCATCCGCCGGCGGCTTGCCTCGCTCATGGACAACGACCGGCGCAAGATCGAACTGATGAACTCAATCCTGATGTCGATGCCGGGCACGCCGATCATCTATTACGGCGACGAAATCGGCATGGGCGACAACATCTATCTCGGCGACCGCAACGGCGTGCGCACACCCATGCAGTGGACCCCCGACCGCAACGGCGGCTTCTCGCGCGCCGATCCAGCCAGCCTCTATTTGCCGCCCATCATGGACCCGGTCTATGGCTACGCCTCGGTCAACGTCGAGGCGCAGTCGCGCTCGCTGTCCTCGCTGCTGAGCTGGACCAAGCGGCTGATCGGCGTGCGCAAATCGAGCAAGGTGTTCGGCCGCGGTACGCTCACCTTCATCCGCCCGGCCAACCGCGCGGTGCTCGCCTATGTGCGACAGCTCGGCGAGGAGGCGATTCTTTGCGTCGCCAATATGTCGCGCTCGGCGCAGGCGGTCGAGCTCGACATGAGCCCGTGGAAGGGGCGCATCCCGCAAGAAATGCTCGGCCGCACGCGCTTTCCGCGCATCGGCGAATTGCCTTACCTGATCACGCTGCCGCCTTACGGCTTCTTCTGGTTCCAGCTGCGCCAAGACGCCGAGACCACCCCGGAAAAAGCGCTGCCACGCGAGATCACGACGCTGGTGCTGGTCCACGACTGGGAGAACGCCACCTCACTGTGGACGCGCCGCACCTTCGAAGTCGACGTGCTGCCGAGCTTCTTGCCGGGCCAACGCTGGTTCGCCGAAAAAACCTCGCGCGCGCCTTGCGTGGCGGTATCGACCGCCATCCGCATCGAACACGCAGGCGACCGCTTCGGTATCGTGATCGCCGCCGTAAAAACCGCGCAGGGCGAAAGCCGCTACTTCCTGCCGTTGACCGTGCGCTGGACACGTTACACGGCAATCGACAAGGGGCCGGCGACCGTGCTGGCCGCCGTCCGACGCGGCGCGCGTGAAGGCACCCTGCTTGACGCCATCGCGGAGCCCGAGTTTATCACCGCAGTGCTGGCCAAGATTCACGCCGGCGCGACTATCGGCAACGGCGCCGCCAGGCTTGAGTTTCGCCCCGCAGTAGCCTTTGCCGCCGCTCCGCTGTCCGAGGTGAAATGGATCACTGCCGTCGATGGAGAGCGGCCGAATTCAAGTGTGATCGTCGACAATCACTACGTCATAAAAATCTTGCGTCGCGTCACTCCCGGCATTCATCCGGAGCTCGAGATCGCCCGTTACCTCACCGATGTCGCGCAGTTCGAGCATACGCCGCGTCTGCTCGGCGGTGTCGAACTGGTGGAAGGCGATCAGCGCAGCGCGCTTGTGACAGTGAACGAGTTCATCGAGAATCAGGGCGACGCTAGGAGCGTGACCGCCGCGGCGCTTGATCGCCTGATCGACGAGCAGCGGTTAACGCAGACGCAATCGCTATCCGAGACGATCGAATCAGCCGCGATGCTGCAACGCATGCGGCAAATCGCCCGGCGCACCGCCGAACTACACCTCGCGTTTGCGGCGAGCAAAGGCGATCCCGCCTTCGACCCCGAGCCGATAGGCAGCGATGATGTCGCACGCTGGACCGAGAGCGGCATCGCGCGCGCGCAGGCCGTATTCGATCGGCTCGAGCGCAACCGGGCCGATCTGCCGGAGACAGCGATTCATCTCACACGGCGGCTGCTGGACAACCGGGACCGTATCCTCAGTTATCTCGCGTCCGGTCGGAATGCCTTGTTCGAAGGACAAAAGATTCGGCAACATGGCGACTTCCGTCTCGAGCAAGTGCTGATCGCCAAGGAAGATGCCTACATCCTCGATTTCGAGGGCGAGCCGCAGCGCAGTCTCGCCGAACGCCGCAGCAAGGCGCCGGCCGCACGCGATGTGGCGAGCTTTATCCGCTCGATCGATTATGCGGCGAGCGCAGCGCTCGACCGTGAGCCCGATCTCAAGCCGGAAGAACGTACCGCGCTCACCCGCCTTCTGCGCGACTGGGCCGACACGCAAAGCACGGCGTTTAGGGAGAGCTACCGCGAGCGCATCGGCGACAGTCCGCTGTGGCCAGCCGACGTCGACCAGACCCGCCGTCTGCTCGATTTCTTCCTGCTGAAGAAGGCGCTGCACGAGATCGAATACGAGCTAACCAATCGACCCGCTTGGTCGCATATTCCGATGGAAGCGATTTTACGCATTCTCGGGTAACGGGGTGACCGGCAAATGAGAGCGCATCAAATGCCCGGCGGACGTTCGGACTGCATCATGGCGACAAGCCCCTGGTGCGTATCGACGTTGGGGTGCCATCCAAGGGCCTGCAATTTGCTGGTATCGACGACCAAATCGCCGCTAATTCGCTCCCAAAGATAGCCGCGATTCAACAGCAGCAAGATCAAGCGCAGGAATAGCGGCGGGACATGAATGAGGCGCGGACTGCGGCTTTGCGCCTCGCGCAAGGTCGCAAAGATTTGGCCCACGGTCATGGAACCTCGGTCGGCGACCAAAAAGATTTCGCCAAGCGTGGCCGGTTCATTCAATGCAAAGAGTACCGCCGAGATGAAATTTTCAATACCAAGAAGCGAACGGCGGCTATCGAGGCCAAGAAACGGCAGCGGGTATGACGCCGACGCAAGCCGTGTTAGGGTTTTGATATTTCCACGCGGTTGCGGGCCATAGATCGCGACCGGCCGTAGGATCGTGAATGGCACGCCTGATGCGCGCACGGCCGATTCGGCGGCGAGCTTCGACCGTCCGTATTTATTGGTCGGCAGGGCCTCATCGTCCTCATGGATAATTTGGGACGCCGAAGCGCCGACCTGCGCCCGCACCGAGGAGATAAAGATAAAACGCTCCACCTCCGCACGCCTTGCTGCTTGCGCGAGCTGCTCGGTCGCACGCCGATTGATCGTATCGAACGCCCTAATGTCGGTCGACTTGTTGTCGGCATGCGCGAGGCCCGCAAGGTGAATGACGAGGTCGACGCCACGCAAGAGCGGTTCCCAATCGATCGCATGGAGCAGATCCGGAATAATCGCGACTTCAACTCCTTGCGGAAGCGGCGCCGCGCCGCGCGTCGTCGCCCGCACCGAATAGCCGGCGCGCAACAAACGCTGCACCAATGGGCGGCCGATGAACCCCGAGGCTCCGGTGACCAGGACTCTCTTTGCCGTGATCGCACCGGGTGGCTCCGCAACGTACCGTGAGTCGACCGCGACTTTTGCAAAATCGGCGGTGTCCAGGCGAATTTTCTCCCGAGTAGCTGATTCGATCCGTCGTTGACCCCACCGTATCCCGAGTTGTATCAGGGGGCAATTTCCCATCTGCGGGACCGAGCGGACCGACCGACTTGGCTCAGATTATAGGCCGCTTATGAGCGGGACCGCCATAAATTGATCGAATTCAATGCTGGCCAAATCCATAGTCGACGACCAGCTGTCACGCCCGTCCCTCGATGGCCTGCACGTCGCCATTTTGATGGCGACCAAGGACGGCGCCGCATTTCTCAGCGAGCAACTGCAGTCGATTGCGCAACAGACGCACGCGAACTGGAGCCTGATCGTCTCCGATGACGGCTCGACCGACGCCACCGCAGACATTGTCGCGCGCTTTGCGCGCGAGCATCCGCAGCGCGTGCGGCTCGTCAACGGACCGCGGCAAGGCGTGTGCGCGAATTTCATGTCGTTGGCAACGAATCCGACGATCGAAGCCGATTATTTTGCCTTCAGCGATCAGGACGATATCTGGCACCCCGATAAGCTGCGGCGCGCGCTCGACTGGCTCAGTACGATTCCCGACGACGTTCCGGGCATGTATTGCGGCCGCACCGAACTCATGTCGGCGGACGGGCGCTGCTACGGGCTTTCGCCCTTGTTCAAACGCGCGCCGTCGTTCCAGAACGCGTTGGTGCAAAGCCTGGGCGGCGGCAACACCATGGTGTTCAACCGTGCGACAAAAAAGCTCCTGGAGCGCGTCGGCCCGCTTGCGGTCGTGTTGCACGATTGGTGGGTCTACCAGTTGGTTTCGGCAGCCGGCGGAATGATCCGCTACGATCCGCAGCCGATGCTGAAGTATCGCCAGCACGAACGCAGCCTGATCGGCTCCAACCTTGGCCCGCGCGCGCGCTTCGCGCGCATTCGGATGATGTTGGGCGGTCGATTCCGTCTTTGGAATACGACCAATATCGCCGCCTTGCGGCGGATTCCCACCGAGCTGGTCAAACCGCAAAACGGCGAAGTGATCTCGTTGTTTGGCAAAGCAACGACCGCCCCGCTGCCGGCGCGGCTAGCCTATCTGCGGCGATCGGGTGTCTACCGCCAATCCCTTATCGACAACCTCGGCATGTTCGCGGCGGCGATCATCAAGAGGATCTGAAGTCGCCGCTTATGATCGGATTAGCGGTGATGCAGTCATCGGGAGATGGGCCGCGGCGCTGTGCGCGTGGCGGTCCCGAGAGGAGTCGAACCTCCGACCTTCGGTTTAGGAAACCGCTGCTCTATCCTGCTGAGCTACGGGACCGTTTCGCGCGATGGACTATGCACAATTGCGATCTAATATAACACGTTCTTCGCCGCAACGATTGAGATCGGGGCGCACGCTGCAGCGCGCATTCATAATCCTCATTGCCGTGATTGTGGCGGCCGCTGGCGGGCACGCGAGCGCACAGAGCGATTGCAAGCTGCCCGCGCTCGGCACGGCGGAGGTCGCCGCCGTGCGCGACGGCCGCACGCTGACATTGCGCGACGGCCGCGAATTGCGCCTGGCGGCGATCGAGGCACCCGGCGACGCCACCGCCTTGCAGGCGCTGGCCGCCGGCAAGGTCGTGCGGATGGAAAAGCTCGGCGCGGACCGCGACCGCCACGGCCGTCTCGTCGCCCTCGCCTTTGCCGGCGACGCCGCGCAATCCCTGCAACAATTGCTGCTCGCGCAAGGCGCGGCGCTGGTTTCCGCACGCATCGGCGACAAGCCCTGCGCGGCCATGCTGCTCGCGGCCGAGAAGGAGGCGCGCGCGGCGCAGCGGGGCCTCTGGGCCGATCCCAATTTCGCCCCTTTGCCGGCCGACGATCTGGCCCGCCTGGAGGCGAAAATCGGCCATTTCGCCCTGGTGGAAGGCAAGGTCTTGTCGGTGCACGCCAGCGGGTCCACTATATATTTGAATTTCGGGTACCGCTGGACGCGCGACTTCTCGGTCACCATTGCGAAACGAAGCCAAACTAGGTTCGCCGCGGGCGGTCTGGAGCCGCGGGCCCTGAAAGGGCGCCGCGTGCGCGTGCGGGGCTGGATCGACCGGCGCGGCGGGCCAGTTATCGAGGCCGATGGTCCCGAGCAAATCGAGCTCATTGACTAGCGCATGATCCCGAAAAGTGGACACCGGTTTTCGGATAAGATCATGCGCACACAAGATTGAGATTATGGGCGTAAGAGCGATAGGGGCAACGTTTTCACGGCTGCACGGCCTGGCCGCCGCGTTGGCGATTGCGCTCGCCGGCTGCGCCGCGATTCCCGACAGCCAGCATGCGTCTTTGCCGATGCCGCAGCCGGCGCAAGCCGAGGCGCCTTCGGAGGCGCAACGCGAGAATCAACGCATCCTGGCCTCCTATGGCGGGCATTACGAAAACCCGCACCTGCAGGCAATGATCGAGCAGACCGTCGATCGTCTGGTGGCGGCTTCGGAGCGGCCGGATCTCAAATACAAGGTGACCATTCTCAACTCGCCGGCGATCAACGCCTTTGCCCTGCCCAATGGCCAACTCTATGTCACGCGCGGGCTGATCGCGCTCGCCAACGACAAGGCCGAGCTCGCTTCGGTGCTGGCGCATGAAATGGGGCACGTGATCGCCCGCCACGCCGAGATCCGCGAAGAGCAGGCGCGCGAAGCGGCAATCGCGAGCGGCACGCTCAGTGACGTGGTCAAGGACCCGCAAATGACTGCGCTGGCGCTCGCCAAGTCGAAGCTGACGCTTGCTACCTTCTCGCGCGCGCAAGAATTCGAGGCCGACGGCATCGGCGTCGGCATTGCGGCGCGCGCCGGCTTCGATCCCTACGGCGCCGCACGCATGTTGAATAATCTGCAGCGCAACGCCGAGCTCAAATCGCCGAACGCGGCAAGTGAAGTCCATGCCGCCGATTTCCTCGCCACGCATCCGGCGACGCCCGACCGCATCAAGAATGCCTTGGCCAATGCGCGCCAATTCAGCAGCCCGGGCAGCGGCGCGCGTGACCGTGCCGAGTATCTCGCCGATCTCGACAGCGTCGTCTATGGCGAGGACCCGAGCGAAGGCCTCGTGCGTGGCCGCCGTTTCCTGCACGCCAAGCTCGGCTTCACCTTCCTCGCCCCGCCCGGCTTTACCCTCGATAATACCTCGCAAGCTGTGCTCGGTCTCAAGGACGGCGGCGCCGAAATGCTGCGGCTCGACGTCGTCAGCGTGCCGGCCGAGCAGTCGCTATCGGATTATCTTGTCTCCGGCTGGATGGAGAATGTCGACCCGGCAAGCGTCCAAGCCTTCACCGTCAGCGGCTTTCCGGCAGCAACGGCAACCGCGCGCGGCACCGACTGGTCGTTCCGCCTGTTCGCGGTGCGTTTCGGCAGCGACGTCTACCGCTTCATCTTCGCCGCCAAGTCGATGACCGCGCAAACCGACCGCTCGTTTCGCGAATCCGTCGAGAGCTTCCACCGCATGACCTTGAAGGAAAGCGCCGAGGTGCGGCCGTCCCGCCTGAAGATCGTCACCGTCGGCGCGCACGATACGGTGCAGGGGCTCGCGCACCGGATGGCGGTCGCCGACCACAAGCTCGACCGCTTCCTGGTGCTCAACGGCCTTGGGCCGCATGACCGGCTCAAGCCCGGAACCAAGGTGAAGCTGGTGGTGGAGTGAATGAAGCTGTCATGCCCCGCGAAAGCGGGGCATCCAGTATTCGCCGGTCAAGCGGCTTAGCTCATGCGGCGGTGATTACTGGATCCTCCGCTTTCGCGGATGATGACAGCCGCATACAGCGTCAGCTCTCGCCACCCTCGTAATTGACCGTGAATTCGCGCGGTACTTCCGGTCCCCACAGATAAAACGAATCCTCCGGCTTGTGGTCGGCGGCGGGCCAGCGCTCGTCCTTGGGGATGTAGTCGATGTCGCAGGAATATTCAGAGAAACTGCCCCAAGGGTCGCGCACATAATGAAAATAATTCGAGCCGAGCACGTGGCGGCCGAGGCCCCAGCCCTTGGTCCAGCCTTTGTCGGCCATGCGCATGGCGCCGAGCCCGATGTCGTTCACGCTGGCGACGTCCCATGAGCAATGATGGAAGCCGGCCGCGCTCGATTTCACCAGCGCCAGCAGATGGTGGTCGCTGCCGTGAATGCCGTGCATGAAGGCGACGAGGTCGGAGGCCTTGTCGGACAGCCGCAAGCCGAGATTGCGTTCATAGAATTCGATCGAGGCGGCGACGTCGCGGGTGAACAGCAGCACGTGCGAGAGCCGGCGCGGGCGCACCGGCGGCGACTTCTCGCGCGTCGCCGCCGCGGCAACGCCGGGACCGACGCTGACCCATTGGCTCTGCGCCTTCCTGTCGGGCGAGACTTTCGGCCCGACTTTGATCTCGACGAGCACGCCTTCGTGGTTGCGGAACCAGAAGCCGTTGCTCTCGAAGCCGGGCGGCGGATCGATGAGCTTTATGCCGTTGCCCTCGATGCGCGCCTTCAGCCGCGCGATGTCCTCGGCATAACAGCCGAACGAGAGATGGTGCAGTGCCTTGGCTTTGACGCCCTCGACCACCGAGCCCCAGCTGTGTTCATGACCGAAGGTCTTGAGCGCAAGCGTGTTGCCCTTGCGTTGCACGTCGAGCCCGAACAGCGCGTAGAAATCCTGCGCCACGCTGGCGTCCGGCACCGCCAGCACGAACTGATCGAGCGAATGCACGCCGAGCGCATCGGCTTCCGTGGTCGGTGCGACATAGCCGCGGATGGCGGTCATGATTTACTCCAGCAAATGCAGATGAGTTGATTGACTGGCATTCTAACGCCGCATACTTGCGCCGTGCAAATCTGCCACCGTGCTCCGCGAAGGTTGGGCGAGCCAGCGCGCTGGGCGCCCGGAGCCTTCAGCCGAAAGGCGGAAAAGGACCCGCCCGCCCTTGATCCTGCGCGCCTCCTGTGATCAATAGCCTGCACCCCGATGCGCGGCCGCATTCTTGTCGTCGATCATAAGACGCCGACGCCCGACCAGGACAGCGGATCGGCGAGTACGTTCTCGTATTTGCAGATTCTTTCCCGGGCCGGCTACGACGTCACCTTCGCGCCCTTCGACCTCGCCCATGCCGGCGATTATACAAAGGCGGTCAACCAGCTCGGCATCAAGACCCTGGCGGCGCCGGACTGGCCGACGATACAAGCGGTCATCACGGCGGTAGCGCCGCGCATGGACGTGTTGCTGCTCTATCGCGCGCCGTGCGCGATGCGGCTGTTCGATCTCGCGCGCACGCAGGCCCCCGCAACGCGGATATTGTTTCACGCCGTCGATCTGCATTTCCTGCGCATGCAGCGCCAAGCGGAGATCAGCGGCAAGCAGGCCGCCGCGCAAGCGGCCCTCGCCATGCGCGCGACGGAATTGGATCTGGTGGCGCGTGCGGATGCTTCGATCGTCGTGAGCCAATACGAGCGGAACCTGCTGTGTGAGCTCGTGCCGCGTGCACCCGTGCATCAAATTCCCATCTTGCGCGAGGCGCCCCGGCGGGAGTCGTGGTTTGGATCACGTTTGCGGCGCCGCCGCGACCTCCTGTTCATCGGCGGCTTTGAGCATCCGCCCAACGGCGATGCCGTGCATTGGTTCGTGCGCGAGGTTTGGCCGCTGCTGCAGGCGCGTGGCTTTGCCCATCGTTTCGTGATCGCCGGCTCGAAGACGCCGCCCGATATTGCGGCATTGGCGTCCGACACGATCGACGTGCGCGACTACGTCTCCGATCTCGCGCCGCTTCACGCATCGGCTCGCGTCAGCGTCGCGCCGCTGCGCTATGGCGCCGGAATCAAAGGGAAAATCGTGTCCAGCCTCAGCTACGGAGTGCCGGTCGTCGCGACCACCGTCGCCGCTGAAGGTGCGGGTCTGCAACACGGCGAAAACATTCTGGTGGCGGACGAGCCCGATGCGATGGCGCGCGAGATCATGCGTCTCTACGACGATGCCGATCTTTGGCGGCGGCTCTCGGCAAACGGCTTGCGCAGCTTCGAGGATTTGTTCTCATTAGCCGCTGGGACACCGAAGTTGATTGCCATTATGGACGAACTGGTTGCATCGCCGCGTCACTAGAGGCGGCCGGTGACGATGTTGGCAGGCGCAGAGTAAAAAAGCCCGGCATCGCTGCCGGGCTTTCGTCTGTTCGTTCGCCGCGCGATTCTAAGCTTACGCCGCCTCTTCCTCGACCGCCTCGTCGCCGGCGGCTTCGCCCTCGGGCTTCGGCCCGCGGCGCGGGCCCTTGGCGAGCGCCGCCTCGACCTCCTTCACCGCCTCGGTCTCGGTGATGCGCTGCACCGCCGAGATTTCGCGCGACAACCGGTCGAGCGCAGCCTCATAAAGCTGCCGCTCCGAGTAGGACTGCTCGGGCTGCGTCTCCGAGCGGTAGAGATCGCGCACCACCTCGGCGATGGCGACGATGTCGCCCGAGTTGATCTTGGCCTCGTATTCCTGCGCCCGGCGCGACCACATGGTGCGCTTGATGCGGGCACGACCCTTGAGCGTTTCCAGCGCGCGCTTGACCAGCGGCGGCTCGGCGAGCTTGCGCATGCCGACGGAGGCGATCTTGGCGGTCGGCACCCTGAGCGTCATCTTGTCCTTGATGAAGTTGATGACGAACAGCTCGAGCTTGGCGCCGGCGATCTCCTGCTCCTCGATCGAGACGATCTGGCCGACCCCGTGCGCGGGGTAGACGATGAACTCGTTGGTCTTGAAGCCTTGTCGTTGGGTCGTCTTCTTATTGGTGGACATTCCGGGCATGACTCCTTGTCCGGCCCCTTTGTGGGCACCGGCCGGCTTGGCTGCGGGAGGCCCGCCGCGGACAGCGCCACGGGAGGCCTGCGGGGTCCGGCGCAAGGCGACGGACTTCTTGGCCCCCCGGCTCACGCCGGCGGAACCCTTTTTCGACTTCTGACGCGCTTTTCCTGCCACTGCTTGACGCGTGGGTCTCACGCCCTCTTCATTGGATCCCTGGGACTTGCGCCGCGGAAAAATAAGGCTCCCGCAGGGGGAGCGCTTCGCCGGCGGCGTTCGGTCATGTTCATCCGATTTTTTGTATATATAGCACATTTTCGGGCGGAATCAAAGCCTTATCGGGACGCATCCCCCGCAATAATTTGGCGAATTTGCGCGGCCGGTTAACGCCACTGCGCAAAATCAGCTCCGATTGCGCCAAGGCCGGCCACCAATCGTCAGGAACCGATCAATCGCCGCTGCCGCCCTGGGCCGAGAAGAATTTTTGGAATTTGTCCGGCACTCCGTCCCAATCCTTGGCGTCGGCCGGCGGCTCTCTTTTAATCGTGATATTCGGCCAGGTCTTGGCGAATTCGGCATTCAGCTCCAGCCATTTCTCCAGGCCGGGTTCGGTATCGGGCTTGATTGCCTCGGCCGGGCATTCCGGCTCGCAGACGCCGCAATCGATGCACTCGTCCGGGTGGATGACCAGCATATTGTCGCCTTCGTAGAAGCAGTCCACCGGACACACCTCCACGCAGTCCATGTACTTGCACTTGATGCAGTTTTCGACGACGACGTAGGTCATTCCGTACTCCGGCCGCGGACGCGACAAGCTGCCTAACGCAACGACATATGGGCCGCAAGCGGCGTCATTTCCACGAATTGCGCCCGCATTTCCTCGTTCAATTAGCTGGCAATGTTACGCGACGTGGCATCGGAGGCGCTGGCCCCACCGCCGGAAGCCGTTGTCAAATCGCGGTAAAGGGCGCGCCCCGCAGTGGCATTTCCCCGCCGTTCGCTAAACCCCTCGACCCGGAGGACCCGCACCGCGCGGTCAAGCGCGACAGTCACGACGTCGCCGGCCCGCACCAGCCGGCCCGGCGACAACAAACGGTGGCCGTTCAGGCGCACATGGCCGGTTGCCGTCAGCGCTGCCGCGGCACGACGGCTGCGAACCATGCGTGCATGCCAGAGCCATTTGTCGATGCGTTGGCTGTCCAAGCTAGGGCTGGTCTTTTTGCTCGAGCTGCTGCTTGAGGGCGGCAAGCTTGGCAAAGGGTGAATTCGGATCCGGTTCTTTATTATGCCGATTTCCGAATGGCTTAGCATAATATTGCTCGCGCTCAGCGCGCTCGACTTCAGGCCCGCGGTCGCGGCGCGGGCGCTCGCGGCGCGAACCACCGTCCTGGCGCTCGGTCCGCTGGCTGTCGCGCGCCTGGCGCTGCTGCCGCTCGTGCCGGTCCTTGCGGTCTTGACGATCGCGTACCGCCCGCCGCGGGCGGGCGTCTTCCGTTGCCGGCGCAGGAGCTTCGGCTGCAACGACCGGCGCCGGTTCCGCGGGGGCCGCGGTGTCGGCCTTGGCCGGCTGCGGGCGGTGCGGACGTCGCGGACGGTGCGGTCGGCGCTCGGCTCGTCCGGCTGGTCGCCAGACTTCATAGAAGGCCGGTTCTTCGCTCTTGGTGGGCTCCGCGGCTGCCAACGGCGCCGCCGCGGCGGCTTCCGCCGGCTGCGGCATGAGTTCGGAATCCGGCAGCATGGCTGGTGCCGCGGAGTCGGCCATTGGCCTACCGGCCTCAGTGTCCATCGGTGCGGCTTCGGCCGCCGGGAGCACTTCGGCGGCGGGCGCGGTTTCCGGCGGTGTTTCGGCTGCAACCAGCTCGAGCGCGGGTGCCGGTTCGACGACCGCGGCCGTATCCGCGGCAGGCGCAGGTTCCGCCGGCTTCGTTGCGTCTGCCGGCTCCGCCGGCTTGGGCCGCCGTTCCATGCGGTAGCCGAGCGCGCGCAGGATCGAGGCGAAGTCTTCGCCGGAGGCGCCCGTTAACGAGGTCATCGCCCCGGTCACGGTGAACGAGCGTCCGTCAACAGCGCCCTCGGGCTTGGCCGCTGTCACGCCCTCGCGCCAGGCGAGCGGCGGACGGATGAGATCGGCGAGCCGCTCGAGAATGTCGACGCGCACCGCGCGTTCGCCGCACACACGGTACCCAGCGCATCGGTAGAGCGGCTTGGGCGTCTCCTTGTCGACCGGAATCGACGTGCGGCCGGAAGCGGCGAGATGCAGCAGTTCGGCGACGCCCTTGCCTTCCGGGCTCTGATGCTTGAGCGCCCAGAGCTGGGTCGCCAGCGCCCGCGGGCCCGGCTTGAGCAAGATCGGCAGATAGATGTGATAGGCGCCGAAACGCACGCCGTATTTGCGCAAGCTCGCGCGCGCCGGCTGATCGAGGCCCTTGACCTCTTCCGCCACGCGTTGGCGCTCCAAGACGCCAAGCGCCTCTACCAGTTGGAAGGCGACGCCGCGCGCCATGCCGGTGATGTCGTCGGCCGCCGCCAGCGAGAACAGCGGCGCCAGTTGTTTCTCGATATGAGTCTTGAGCCAGAGATCGAGCCGGGTCTGCACCAGATCGCGCGCCGGTCCGGTCAAACGCTCGTCGGCGAGGATGCGCAGCCGCGGGCGCAAGGGTTCGTCGCCGGCGACGAGCCGGCCAACCGCGGCACCCATCCAACGCACCGCACCGTCGCTCGCCAGCACGATCTGATCGTTCGGCGCCTGCGACAGGCGCGTCGCGCGCGCCTCGATCTCGCCGGCGAGCGCCTTTTGCGCCGCGGCGTTGAGCGCCTTCGCCTCCGAGCCGGCGGCGGAGGCGTCGGCCGCAAACATGAAGCCGTCGAGCCGGCCGATGGCATGGCCCTCGACGACCACCTCGCCGGTCTTGCCGATTTCCGTTTCCAGCATCGTGTTCTCGCGCAGTCGTCGCATCAGGACGCTGGTGCGGCGATCGACGAAACGCTCGGCCAGCCGTTCATGCAGCGCATCGGATAATTTGTCCTCGATTCCGCGCGTGACGCCCTGCCAATGCTCGGGGTCGGCCAGCCAATCGGGGCGGTTGGCGACGAAGGTCCAGGTCCTGACATGCGCGATGCGGTTGGAGAGCGTGTCGATGTCGCCGTCGCTGCGATCGGCCTCGGCGACCTGGCGGGAGAACCAATCGACCGGAATGCGACCCTCGCGCGTCAGGAATCCATAGAGGGTGACGACGAGTTCGGCATGCGTGGCGGGCGCGATCTTGCGGTAGTCGGGAACCTGGCAAACGTCCCACAGCCGCTCAATTGCCTTGGCGTCGGTTGCGCGCGCACGCACGTCTTCGTCGCGCGCGGCGTGTTCCAGCACCAGGATGTCCTCGCCAACCGGTGCGCGCGTCAGGCCTTGCTCCTGCGGCGTCATCGCGAGCGATGCCTGCAATGCGCCAAGGGAGGAGAAATCGAGATCGGAATTGCGCCACTGCAGCATACGCACCGGCTCGAAGCTGTGGCTTTCCAGCGCCTGCACCAGCTCCGGCTCGAACGGGTCGCAGCGGCCGGTGGTGCCGAAGGTGCCGTCGCGTGTTGCGCGTCCGGCGCGACCGGCGATTTGCGCGAACTCGGCCGGCGTCAGGCGGCGGAATTGATACCCGTCGAATTTGCGATCGCTCGCGAAGGCAACATGATCGACGTCGAGATTGAGTCCCATGCCGATCGCGTCGGTCGCCACCAGATAATCGACGTCGCCCGCCTGATAGAGCGCGACCTGTGCGTTTCTGGTGCGCGGCGACAGAGCGCCGAGCACCACGGCGGCGCCGCCGCGCTGGCGGCGGATCAATTCGGCGATGGCGTAGACCTCCTCGGCTGAGAAGGCGACGATCGCCGAGCGACGGGGCAGCCGCGTCAGCTTTTTCTCGCCGGCAAAGGTGAGCATGGAGAGACGCGGGCGAGAAACGATATGCGCCCCGGGCAGCAGTTTTTCGACCATCGGCCGCATGGTGGCGGCGCCAAGCACCAGCGTCTCTTCACGGGCGCGACGTTTGAGCATGCGGTCGGTGAAGACATGGCCGCGGTCGAGATCGGCGCCGAGCTGAATCTCGTCGATCGCCAGGAACGCGATGTCGATGTCGCGCGGCATCGCCTCGACGGTGCAGACCCAGAAACGTGGACTGGCCGGCTTGATCTTCTCTTCGCCGGTGATCAGCGCGACGTTATCGGCGCCGGCACGGTCAGCGACCTTGTTGTAGACCTCGCGCGCCAAAAGCCGCAGCGGCAGACCGATCATGCCGCTCGAATGCGCGAGCATGCGTTCGATAGCGAGGTGGGTCTTGCCGGTATTCGTCGGACCCAAGACGGCGGTGACGCCGGCGCCGCGGGCACGTGAGCCTCGGGCAGATTGGGGCGAAAATGAAAGAGTCATCACAGTTCCGAACTACGGCGAGGAGGCCCTCGCCGCTTACCCCTCTGTAGCACAACGCGTCACCGTGCGGCGGCGGCCACGCCGGCGATTAAACTTTGGAACGAGTCTGGAACGAATCGCGCTCGAATCGCTGACTCCGGACCTGTCGGGATTCGTTCACGGCGATATCTGGCCGGCTCAACCCGCAAAACCACAAGATCAGGTAGCCAAGCCATGTTCAAGTGGCTTTTATTCCCTCGCAAAAGTTAACGCCGAAAGCGGACTCCGATTGGTCCAAGAGTCAAGCGCGCAAACGCGAAGCTATTGTGTCTTTGTGCCATTGACCGAGGCGCGGACCGGGGCGGCCAACGATACGAATTCCCGCGCTTCCAGCCGGAACTGGCCGATCGGCGTCGGGCCCTGGAAGCGAAACGGCGCCAGCACGCGCGTGCCCGCGATCGGCGCCAGCCAGACCTCGATCTCACGGAGCTTGGCGATATATTTGACCGCGGTGCGCGACGGAATAAATCCAGCGACCGGCGTGAAATAAACGGCGCAAACAAGCACTGGACCGGAATAGCCTTTGTCGGCCTTCACCTGCTCGATGCGCTTGTAGGCGAGCGCGAGGTCGTAGCGTAACCGCCCGTCAAAGACCGAAACCGTGCGCTGGCAGGTCTCCGGCGTCAGCATGTCGCCGGTGCCGGAGACTTGCAGCAGCGAACCGCTCATCGGGTCGATGATGCCCTGCTCGGTGGCTTCGGTGATCGGCACGCGCTCGGGATCGCTGTCGACGGGCGGATCGACTTTCAACTCTTTGACGTTGCCGTCGGCGATAACGAGGCGTGCCTTGTCGGTCCTATGGCTGGTGCGGATGGTCACGCTGTAGGTTGCCGGCACCAATTTACCGCCGCTGACCACGCCCTGTGCGGCGCTCGAGCCCTCGCCGCCGGTAAAGACGCGAATGAGGCCGGTGGTAACGCCGCTTGCGGCGGCGTGGTAATGCGTGTCGCCGATCTCCACCACCCAATTGCCCTTGCCGATCGGGATGCCGGCAAGCGTCGCCACGTAGCGCGCCTCAAGCCTGCCCTGCGCGCGGACGGCAGTGCTGGCGACGGCCGCGAGCGCAAATGTGGCCGCGGCGATCAGAGCGGTTCGATGGATGCGCCGGAACGCGACCACGAAGTTTGGACCTCCCGCCGCTGCTGCCTCACGCGTGTGGACCAATGAAAGACGAGCACCAGGGTATTTTGCCGCGCACGACCCGTCAAAACACTCGCACCGAGGTCAGTGGACGACGGCGAGCGGATATCGGCTGCGAATTAAGTCTAATGTTTGTTCGGGGGACGCGGGCGAGGCGGTGAGAAGCGCGGCTTGACGCCTCTTTTCCCCCTCACTATACGTCCGCCCGTCAATCACGATCGCACAGATAGCGAACTGGCGCTCTCTCGACGGCGCCGGCGTTTTTATGAGGACTTAATATCATGGCCTGCCGTTGCGAGCTGACCGGTAAGAAACCGCAAGTCGGCCACAAAGTGAGCCATTCCAACATCAAGACCAAGCGCCGGTTCTTGCCGAACCTGGTGAACGTCACGCTCACGTCCGACACGCTTGGCCGCTCGGTGCGAGCGCGCGTCTCCGCCAACGCGCTCAAGTCGGTCGATCATCGCGGCGGACTCGACGCCTTCCTGCTCAAAGCCGCGGACGCGCAGCTCGCGCCGCGCATGCTGGACCTCAAGCGCCAGATCACCAAAAAGCGCGCCCAATTCGCTCGCGTCCCGGAATGACGGCTCAGTCCTTGGCCAGCGTGAACTGCAGCAGCAAGTTGCGCTGAAGCACCGAGAAATTGTCGTCCGAGACCAGCGTGATAACGAGCTCGCCGGCCGCGGTGCGGTGTAGCCCGATGCCCTCCATATTGTCGATCTGATAGCCAAGATCCGCCTCGACGATTGCTGGCCCGTCAACGAGGGCGCCTGGCTTGAGCGCATCGAGCGGGATGCGGCGGATGCGCATGGCGACGCCGGTGAGCGGCGAATACCGCCGCTCGAGCAGCAGCAGATCGGACGGCGGCAAAACGGTGCAGTCGCTGACATCGAAGTCGTCGCTGCGCCTCACCGTGAATCGGCCGACCTCGTTGCCCTTGAGCAGGAACGAGCGGTGATTGCCGGCAGCGTCGAGGCTTTGCTCCGTCACCACGATCAGAGTGTCGGCAAGCGGACCGCCGTGCGGTCCCGCGGCAAGGCACTCCAGGCTCTTGTTGTAGGTGAAGCTCTTGAAATCATCCGGCACCTTGATCGGTTCGCCGTGCGCCGCGAGCCCGTTGCGGCGGTAGTCGAAGCGCACGATCTTCTCGCGCCGTTCGATGCCGACGTAGAACTGGCCATCGAGCTCGGTGAGCGACTCCGCATCGTACCAGTGGTGCGAGGCGAGCGGCTTGCCGTCCCAGGCGAGCATCGGCGCCATCTCGGCGTCGGCAATGCCTATGGGCTTGCCGTCGCGATAGACGATACGGCCGCGCAGCCACGAGCCGTTGTCGGTGACGGCTAGAAATCGCTCGCCGTCGGCTTCCATGTACAGCGCGGAAACGCCGCCGAACGGCTTGTAATCGGAGGTCAAGACCAGGCCCCCGCGGAATTCGAGATCGCCGAAGCGCACGCGCGAGGCGTCGCGATTGTCGAAGGACGTAATTGGCGTGGCTTCGATCTTGATCGGCGTGATGGCGGCGCTGGTATGCAGCGCCTGCGCGATTGCAAGCCAACCGACGACGATCAGCGCGGCGACCAGCGCGCCGATCATACGGCGCGAACGCTTGCTCAAGCGACCCGCCTGCGCGGCCGCGGCGCTGGCCGCTCCACCAGAGCATGCTCCTCGAACAGCTCGGCGAGCTTTTCGGTCATGGCGCCGCCCAGCTCCTCGGCGTCGACGATGGTCACGGCGCGCCGGTAATAGCGGGTCACATCGTGGCCGATGCCGATGGCGATCAACTCGACCGGCGAGCGCGTCTCGATCTCCTCGATCACCCAGCGCAGATGGCGCTCGAGATAGTTGCCGGGATTGACGCTGAGCGTCGAATCGTCGACCGGCGCGCCGTCCGAGATCATCATCAGGATCTTGCGCTGCTCGGTCCGCGCTAACAACCGCTTATGCGCCCAGTCGAGCGCCTCGCCGTCGATGTTCTCCTTGAGCAGGCCCTCGCGCATCATCAGGCCGAGATTCTTGCGCGAGCGCCGCCACGGCGCGTCAGCCGACTTGTAGATGATGTGGCGCAGATCGTTGAGCCGGCCCGGGTTGGGCGGCTTGCCGGCGGTGAGCCAATGCTCGCGTGACTGCCCGCCCTTCCAGGCGCGGGTGGTGAAGCCGAGGATCTCCACCTTGACGCCGCAGCGCTCGAGCGTGCGCGCCAGAATGTCGGCGCAGGTGGCCGCAACCGTAATCGGACGGCCGCGCATGGACCCGGAATTGTCCAAGAGCAGCGTCACCACGGTGTCGCGAAACTGCATGTCCTTCTCGGCCTTGAACGAGAGCGGATGCAGCGGATCGACGATGACGCGCGAGAGCCGCGCCGGATCGAGCATGCCCTCTTCGAGGTCGAATTCCCAGGAGCGATTCTGCTGCGCCATCAGCCGCCGTTGCAGGCGATTGGCCAGCCGCGCGACCACGCCCTGCAGATGCGACAGCTGTTTGTCGAGATAGCTGCGCAGCCGGTCGAGCTCTTCCGGCTCGCACAAATCCTCGGCATTCACGGTCTCGTCGAACTTGGTGGTGAAGGCGCGGTAGTCCGGTCCGCGTGGCTCGTTCAAGCCAAACTGCCGCGGCCGCTGCGGTTGACCTGGAGTCTCGGCATCGCCCATGTCGGTGTCGTCGGCGACGTCGGCGGTCGGCGCTTCGCTCGCCTCGGCCGCGGCATCCGGCAAGTCCTCGGCGGAGACTTGCGTGTCCTCCGCGCTCGAGCGCTGCGTCTCGTCCGACTCGGCGGCCTCGCCGTCCTCGCCGGCCTGCTGCTTGCGCTGCTCCTCGTCGCCTTCGTCCTCTTCTTCTTCGGATTCGCGGCTGCGGTCCTCACCCATTTCCAGGGCGTCGAGCAGGTCGTGCACGGCGTCGCCGAACAGCCGCTGATGCTCGATCAGCGCGTCGAGCCGGTCGAGATCGCGCCCGGCGCGCTCCTCGATCAGCGGACGCCAAAGATCGACCAGCCTCTTGGCGGCCGGCGGCGGTGTCATCCCGGTCAACCGCTCGCGCACCATCATCGCCAGCGCCTCCTCGATCGGCGCCTCGGCACGCTCGGTGATCTCGTCGAATTTGCTGCGGTGAAATTTCTCATCCAGCATGGCGGTGAGGTTCTGGGCGACGCCATCCATGCGCCGCGCGCCGATCGCCTCGACGCGCGCCTGCTCGACCGCCTCGAACACCGCGCGCGCCTGCTGACCCGACGGCTGCAGCCGGCGATGGATGGCGGCATCATGGCAGGCAAGCTTGAGCGCGAGCGAATCGGCATGGCCGCGCACGACCGCCGCCTCGTGCTTGCCGAGCTTGCGCGGCGGCTCCGGCAGCCGCGCCTTGCCGCCCATGAGACCTGGCCGCTCGGCGGCGAAGCTCACCTCCAGCTCCGGCTTGCGCGCGATCGCGCGCAGGCAGCCGGCCACCGCCCGCTTGAACGGCTCGGTCGGCGATTCCTTGGCCGATGGCTTGGGTTTGATGTTGGAGGCCATGGATCCCCTTGGCGTCATTGCCGGGCTTGACCCGGCAATCCATCGCTCACGCGACGACGATGGATGCGCGGGTCAAGCCCGCGCATGACGGATTGCTCAACTCAACGCCACGTTCACCGAGCTCTCCGGCAACTCGACGCCGAAGCAGCGCTGATAGAATTCGGCGACGATCGGGCGCTCCAGCTCGTCGCACTTGTTGAGGAAGGTGAGCCGGAAGGCGAAGCCGATGTCGTTGAAGATCTCGGCGTTCTCCGCCCAGGTGATCACCGTGCGCGGACTCATCACCGTCGAAATGTCGCCGTTCATGAAAGCATTGCGCGTCAAGTCGGCGACGCGCACCATCTTGTTGACGATGTCGCGGCCGGCCTCGTTGCGGTAGTGCTTGGCCTTCGCCAGCACGATCTCGACCTCGTTGTCGTGCGGCAGATAATTGAGCGTGGTGACGATCGACCAGCGGTCCATCTGGCCCTGGTTGATCTGCTGCGTGCCGTGATAGAGGCCCGACGTATCGCCGAGGCCGACGGTGTTCGCCGTGGCGAACAGGCGGAACGCCGGGTGCGGCTTGATCACCTTGCTCTGGTCGAGCAGCGTCAACCGACCGCTTGCTTCGAGCACGCGTTGGATCACGAACATCACGTCGGGGCGGCCGGCATCGTATTCGTCGAAGCAGAGCGCGACGTTGTTCTGCAACGCCCAAGGCAGGATGCCTTCGCGGAATTCGGTGACCTGCTGGCCTTCCTTCAGGACGATGGCGTCCTTGCCGATCAAATCGATACGGCTGATGTGGCTGTCGAGGTTGACACGCACACAGGGCCAATTGAGCCGCGCCGCCACCTGCTCGATATGCGTCGACTTGCCGGTGCCGTGATAGCCGGTGACGATGACCCGGCGGTTCTTGGCGAAGCCGGCGAGGATGGCGAGCGTGGTCGGGCGGTCGAAGCGGTAATCCGGATCGATGTCGGGCACGTGCTCGTCGGCCTTGGAGTAGGCCGGCACTTCCATGTCGCTGTCGATGCCGAAGACCTGCCGGATCGACACCTTCATGTCGGGCAGGCCGGCGACTTCTTGTACGGCTGCAGTCATTCTTCCTCCACGGCCTCGGACTGTCCGAGGCCTGCTACGGTCCGATTCGTCCGGTCCGGCTGATAGGGCGGCAAACTTAGCAGATGGTGCGATAGCGAAAAACCCAGCCGCTGCGAATGGCACCATCAATCTTTTCAATGAGATAGGAAGCCCCAGGCCTGCCGGAAAGGCGGAGCTGGATTGCCCATGCAAATTATTTTGGCGGTTAGGGTTTCAGCCGAAACCGACCGATTTCAAGTAGTTATAGGACTGGATGATCTCGACCAAGCGGTCCTCGGTCGAGCGGTCGCCGCCATTGGCGTCCGGGTGGTGGCGCTTGACCAGCTGCTTGAAGCGCGACTTGACCTGCGCCTTGCTGGCGCCGGGCTCGAGGCCGAGCGCCTCGAGCGCCTTGCGCTCGGCGTTGCGCACCGGCCGCGTTTCCGCGCGTGTTTTGCGTTCGGCGCGCGGGGCCTCGCCGAATAGTCCGAACAGATCGCCGAACTTGGAGAAATCCGGCCGCACGGTGCCCTTGCCGGTGCCCATCTTCCAGGTCGGACGGTGCCCGGTGAGCGCGTCCTTCTGAAAGGCCATGACCGCGGCGTCGCTCATGCCGGCAAAGAAATTATACGCTTGATTGTATTGGCGCACGTGCTCGAGACAGAAGCGCCAATACTCCTTCTCATGCGTGCGGCCCTTGGGCGCGCGGTGCGTTGCCTTCTCCTTGCAGCCGGCCCAGTCGCAGACCGGACCGTCGCTTTTCAAGCGGCGATCCTTCTCCGGCTTGACGCGGATGCGATCGAACAGGGCTGAGTCGACTTTCATGACCGAATATTATGCGCCTTTGCCGATGACGCCTTCAAGACTTGACAACGGCGTCTCGACCCCCGCTGGGCCTCGGCAGCATTGACCCTCAGCACGCTTCTCCTTAAGTCGGCTCCATGCGAACCGCCGAACTGATCACAAAGAAGTTGACCGCGACTTTCGCCCCACAAAGCCTCTCGGTGATTGACGAATCCGAGCGGCACGAGGGCCATGCCGGACACCGGCCGGGCGGGCAAACCCATTTCCGCGTTTATATAGTGGCGGAGCTGTTCAAAGGAATGACGCGGCTTGAGCGTCACCGGCTCATTAACCAGACCTTGTCGAAAGAGCTTTCCGGCGGCGTGCACGCGCTCGCCATTCATGCCGCGGCGCCGGGCGAAGGCGGGGTCTGAATCTCCGCTCTCCCGCGCAAGCGGGAATCCAGAAATCGATCGTAGAGCAAGCTACCCGGGGCCCCCGCTTGCGCGCGGACGAGCGGAAAAATCAGCGCGCTTTGGCCGTCGCCTGCTTACGCGGCAGCGGCTGGATGCGCAGCGCGGTGATACGATTGCGCGCCTTGCGCAGCACGCGGAAGCGGAAGCCGTGGAAGGTGAAGCTCTGCCCGACTTCGGGGATCGAGCGCGCCTCGTGAATGACGAGGCCGGCGACGGTGGTCGCCTCCTCGTCCGGCAGGTTCCAGTCCATGACGCGATTCAAGTCGCGGATGGTGACGGCGCCGTCGACATTGACCGAGCCGTCGGGCTGACGCCGCACGCCCGGCGTGGCGACGTCGTGCTCGTCGGTAATGTCGCCGACGATCTCCTCCAGGATGTCTTCGAGCGTCACCAGGCCTTCGACCTCGCCGTATTCGTCGACCACAAGCGCAAGCTGCGTCTTGCGCCGGCGGAAGGCTTTGAGCTGCTCGGACACCGGTCGCGTGTCGGGCACGAACCACGGCGGCGTCATCAGCTCGGCGATGTCGATCTTCGCGGCGTCGCCGTCGACTGCGTGCAGCGCACGCAGCAGGTTCTTGACGTGCAGGATGCCGACGATGTTCTCCGGATTGCCGCGCCAGAGCGGAATGCGCGTCACCGGGGAGGCGATCACCGCATTCACGATGTCTTCCGGCGGGTCGTCCGCGTTCAACGTGACCATGTTGGTGCGGTGAATCATCACCTCGGAGACGACGAGCTCGCGCAGGTCGAGCACGCCGCCGAACATGTCGCGGTCGTGCTTCTCGACCTCGCCCTCGCGGTGGAACAGGTCGACGGCGCCGCGCAATTCCTCGCGCGCCGACAAGACCGCCTGATCTTCGCCGACCTGCATGCCGAGGCCCCTGAGCATCCAGCGCACCAAGGCTTCAATTGCCAGCAGGACCGGACCGAGCAAGCGGACGATCCACGCCATCGGCCGCGCCACCAGGAGCGCGATGCGGTCGGGCGCGTTGAACGCCGCCGTCTTCGGCAGCACCTCGGAGAACACGACGATGAGCACAGTCATGACGATGGTCGCGTAGACCACGCCGGCCGCGCCGAACCAGACAAGCAGGAGACTGGTCGCCAGCGCCGAGGCGGCGATGTTGACCGCGTTGTTGCCGAGCAAGAGCGCGCCGATCAACCGCTCGCGGTTCTTGAGCAGCGCGTTGACGATCGCCGCGCGTCTGTTTCCTTGCTTCTCGAGCCGCGCCATGCTGGCGCGCGAGGAAGCGGTCAGCGCCGTCTCGCTGCCGGCGAAGAACGCCGACAACAGCAGACAGACGATGACAATCAGCAAAAAAAACCAATCCTCGGGGGTCATCTTATTTGACGCACGATCGTTTCCGAAAACCGGTTCGCACTTTTCGGATCATGCGCTCAGCCTGTCGGTCAAGAACGCACGCACCTCGGCGGCATCGACATTGTTCTCGACAAAGGCCTGGCCGATGCCGCGCACCAGAATGAAGGTGAGCGTGCCGCGTTTGACTTTCTTGTCTTGGAAAATCAGAGCCATCAATGCGTCGATGCCCGGCAGACCGCCGGGCACATCCTTCAGATGGGTGGGTAGGCCAACCGCTGCAAGATGCGCCTTGGCGCGCTTGGCATCGCCTTCCGGCGCCAGCCCCTTGCGCACCGAGAAGTCGAAGGCGAGCCCCATGCCGAGGGCGATGGCCTCGCCATGCAACAGCCGGTCGGAGAAGCCGCAGGCGGCCTCTAGCGCGTGGCCGAAAGTGTGGCCGAGATTAAGCAGCGCGCGCTCGCCGGTTTCGCGCTCGTCGTGCGCGACGATCGCGGCCTTGGCGCGGCAGCACACTGCAATTGCGTGTTCACGCGCGAGGCCGCCGGCGAAGACTTCTTTCCAGTTGGCTTCCAGCCAAGCGAACAACGCGGCGTCGCCGAGCAGCCCGTATTTGGCGACTTCGGCGTAGCCGGCGCGGAATTCGCGCGCCGGCAGCGTGTCAAGCAGCGCGGTGTCGGCGACCACCAGGATCGGCTGGTGGAAGGCGCCGACCAGGTTCTTCCCTTGCGGGGAATCGATGCCGGTCTTGCCGCCGACCGAGGAATCGACCTGCGCCAGCAGCGTGGTCGGCACTTGGACGAAGTCCAGCCCGCGCCGCACGCTCGCCGCGGCAAAGCCGGCAAGGTCGCCGATCACGCCGCCGCCGAACGCCACGATAAGATCGCTACGCTCGATGCGCGCGGCGATGATCGCCTCGCAGACCTGCTGAAAGGTCGCGTAGCTTTTCGAGCTCTCACCCGCCGGCACCACGATCCGCGTCGAATCGACGCCCACGGATTTAAGCGCGGCTTCGGCAGCGGTGAGATGATGCCGGGCGACGACAGCGTCGCTGACAATGGCGCAGCGGGCGCCCGGCCGCAGCGCCTTGATGCGCTGGCCGAGGCTCGCGATGAGCCCGCGGCCAATCACGATCTCATAGGCGCGCTCGCCGAGCGCGACCGGCACCACGATCGGCTCGCTGGTGCGCAGCGGCGCGGTCATGAGTCCACCGGCATACCGAGATGCTTGGCAAGCGCAGCGATGATCTCGTCGACGATCATGTCGTGCGGCTCGTCGCGCGACTGCACCACGATGTCGGACTGCGCATAAACTGGCTCGCGCAGCGGCAGCAGCTCCTTGATCTTATCGGCGAGCGGCCGCTCATTGCGCCGCTTGGTGCGCTTCGTCAGCACGTCGATATCCGCCTTGAGCCAGACCGAAATACCCTTGATGTGGATGAGGTCGCGCGTGCGCTGTTCCATGACCGCGCCGCCGCCGGTCGCCAATATTTGGGGTCCGCCCTCGAGCAGGCGGGCGATGACGCGGGCCTCGCCGCCGCGGAAGTGGGCCTCGCCATGCTTGGCGAAGATTTCAGCAATGGTCATGCCAGCCGCCGCCTCGATCTCGGCGTCGGCGTCGACAAAGGGCAGGTTGAGCCGCGCCGCCAGGCGCCGGCCGACCGAGGACTTTCCAGCGCCCATCATGCCGACAAGCACGATCGAGCGGCGGCTGAGCCCATGCACGATCGCCTGCGCGAGCGCGGCCCGGCCATTGTCCGCTTTTTGAACGGCGGTCTTAACCATGCTAGTTTCCAAATCAGTTCCACGGTTTATACCAATAAATGGGACAGCCGCGAGGGCGGCCGTGTCCAGCGCTGCGGATGCTTGCTGCACCGCGGCTGCCAAGCCGGAATCGTCGCAATGCCGAGCCTCTTCAGATTTTTGATCATCCTCGGCATCATCGCCGGCGTCGGCTATGTCACGATATTTGCGCTCGCCAATTTCGTCACATACCGCCCGCGCGAGATCGTGGTGACCATTCCGCCCGACCAATTCGTCAAGAAGCCTTAGATGGCGCGCCGAGCTTCCGACGAGACTTTGATTGAGCTGTTCCTCGACATGCTGGCGGCCGAGCGCAGCGCCAGCGAGAATACGCTCGCCGCTTACCGCAACGATCTCGCCGATCTTGCGGCCTATTTGCGCGCCGCGCGCGGCTCGGTCATGGACGCCAGCACCGACGATCTGCGCGGCTTTCTCGCGAGCCTCTCCGCGCGTGGCCTCAAGGCGCCCTCGTTGGCGCGGCGGCTGTCGGCATTGCGCCAGCTCTACCGCTTCCTCTATGCGGAAGGAAAACGCAGCGACGATCCGGCGGCGGTGCTGCAGGGACCAAAACGCGGGCGCAGCGTTCCTAAGGTGCTCAGCGTCGACGAGGTCGACGGCCTGCTTTCGCAGGCGCGCGGCGCCGCCGAGGATACAAGCCAACCGCCCGCGCAACGGCTGCGCGCGGCGCGGCTGCGCGCCCTGCTCGAAACGGTCTACGCCACGGGCCTGCGCGTCTCCGAACTGGTGGCGTTGCCGGCGTCCGCCGCGCGGCGCGATCAACGCATGCTGGTCATACGCGGCAAGGGCGGCAAGGAGCGGCTGGTGCCGCTCAATACCGCCGCCAAGCGCGCGATGGCGGACTATCTTGTGCTGCGCGCGCAAGCCGGCGCGAGCGACTCGAAATGGCTGTTCCCGTCCTTCGGTGAGAGCGGGCATCTTACCCGCCAGCATTTCGCGCGCGAATTGAAGGCGCTGGGCGCCGCCTGCGGGATCAGCGGCGAGCGCCTGTCGCCGCATGTGCTGCGCCACGCCTTCGCCAGTCATCTCCTGCACAACGGCGCCGACCTGCGCGTGGTGCAGACGTTGCTCGGCCATGCCGACATCTCAACCACGCAGATCTACACGCATGTGCTGGAAGACCGCCTGAAAGCGCTGGTGCGCGACCTGCACCCGCTGGCGGATAGCTAGCATTGGTCGTTGTAAGCGCGTCGTTAACCGGCTTGCTTGACTTAGAGGCGGCGTCCACGTCAGGTCTTGCCGAAATCGCAGCCGGAAGCCTATGCGCACCTACCTCGATTTTGAAAAGCCGGTGGCCGAACTGGAAGCCAAGGTCGAGGAGCTGCGCGCCATGGGCGAGAGCGGCGACGCGGTCGCCATCGGCGAGGAAATATCGCGGCTCGAGGTCAAGGCGGCCGTCGCGCTCAAGGAGCTCTATGCCGACCTGACGCCATGGCAGAAGACGCAAGTTGCGCGGCACCCGCAACGCCCGCATTGTCTCGACGTCATCGCCGCTCTGATCGCCGATTTCATCCCGCTCGCCGGCGACCGCAAACACGGCGAAGACGCCGCCATCGTCGGCGGCTTCGGCCGTTTCCGCGGCGAGGCCGTCTGCATCATCGGCCACGAGAAAGGCACCGATACCGAGAGCCGGCTCAAGCACAATTTCGGCATGGCGCGGCCGGAGGGTTATCGCAAAGCGGTGCGGCTGATGGAGATGGCCGACCGTTTCTCCATTCCAGTCATCTCGCTGATCGACACCGCCGGCGCCTATCCCGGCATCGGCGCCGAGGAGCGCGGCCAGGCCGAAGCGATCGCGCGCTCGACCGATGTCTGCCTCGGCCTCGGCGTGCCCAATGTTGCGGTGATTCTCGGCGAAGGCGGCTCGGGCGGCGCCATCGCCATCGCCACCGCCAACCGCGTGCTCATGCTCGAGCACGCGATCTATTCGGTGATCTCGCCGGAAGGCGCTGCTTCTATTCTGTGGCGCGATACCGCCAAAGCGCAGGATGCCGCCACCAGCATGAAGATCACCGCCCAGGACATGGTGCGCTTCGGCGTGATCGATAGCGTCATTCCTGAGCCAACCGGCGGCGCCCACCGTGACCCGGCAGCGGCGGTCACCGCCACCGGAGAGGCGATCGGCAATGCGCTCGCCGAACTGCAGGGACTCGACCGCGAGTCTGTGCGCCGGCAACGGCGCGAGAAGTTCCTCGCCATGGGGCGCAATCTGGCCCGCGCGGCGGGCTAGATTGCATGAATTTACTATTGGTTTACCATGGGCTTAGTACTTTGCACACTCGCCTATTGTGCCTTGCGGATGCCACATCTTATGGATAACGATTGCTGAATAGGGCCTGCCCTCGGGGAGTTACCGCTTGAGGCAATTCAGTGTCCGCGCGCTGCTGGCGCCCGCGGTTCTCGCCGCGGCGATTGCGCTTGCCGGCTGCGACGCCGATAGCATCTCGCCAAGCGGCCGCGCGTTGGCGCCGCTCTCCGAAAAAATGAAGGCGACCATCGCCGAGAAGAATATGGACGTGGGCTCGCCGATCCTTGCCCGTATCTTCAAGGAAGAAGCGGAAATGGAGATCTGGAAGAAGAACCGCGACGGCGAGTTCACTCTTCTGAAGACCTACCCGATCTGCAAATGGTCGGGCGATCTCGGCCCCAAGAAACGAGAAGGCGACCGCCAGGCACCCGAGGGCTTCTATACGATCACGCCGGGCCAGATGAATCCGGCGTCGAATTACTATCTTGCCTTCAACACCGGCTTCCCCAACGCCTATGACCGCGCCTGGGGCTACACCGGTTCCGAGCTGATGGTGCATGGCGACTGCTCCTCGCGCGGCTGCTACGCGATGACCGACGAGCAGATCCAGGAAATCTACGCGCTGGCGCGTGAATCGTTCTTGGGCGGGCAAAAGGAATTCCAGCTGCAGGCCTACCCGTTTCGCATGACCGCGCTCAGTATGGCGCGGCATCGCAACAATCCGAACTTCGCGTTCTGGCGCATGCTGAAGGAAGGCTACGACGACTTCGAGGCCACGCATCAGGAACCGAAGGTCGCCGTATGCGAGAAGCGTTACGTATTCGACGCCGTGCCGCCGGAGGGCTCGACCCAGCCGTTGTCGTTTGATCCACGCGGCGCCTGCCCGGTTTACCGGCTCGATCCAACCATCGCCGATGCCGTGCTCGACCATCGCCGGCAGGAGCAGGAGAAGATGGCAAGCTACATCGCCAGCGGGGTCGACACCGTGCCGTTCCGCACCGGCATCGACGGCGGCACCAACCCGGTGTTCCTCGCCAAGCTGTCGACGCGAACGGAAGACGGCCGTGTCTATCAAATCAACGCCAGCGGACCGGACGCGCCCGGCGCGTTGCCGCACACGCCGTCTGTTGCGCCGGTGAAGGTCGCCGCGGCGCCAACCAGCGCAGCGCCCGAAGAGCTGGGCAGCGTACCGACGCCACAGCCCACCGAGCGCAGCGCGCCGCCACAGAAATTGGCGAACCTGACCGGATTTATCGACAACCTGCTCAGCCAGCCGGCTGAGGCGAAACCGACGGCGGAAAAAGTCGCCCCCGAGGCCAAACGCAAGCCTGCGGCGCCGATCCGCGTGGCGGCACCGGCCACCCGTCCCGCGCTGACCGCGCTGCAGCCCAAGCTCGTGAAGAATGCGGCGCCCAGGACGCCGACGCCTGCGCCCAAGAAGGAAGAGCCGCCGCAATTGCGCACCGCCTACGCGCCGCAGCCGGCGGACCCTGTGTTGCCCGGCGCCCAGCCCATGCTGCAGGCCGGCTCCTTCACCTCGTTCCGCTAAACTCCGCCTGAAGATGAAGTGCTTCGTCTATGTGCTCGGCACGCTCACACGCCGCGGGCCGCTAACCTATGTCGGCTGGACGCAGGACGTCGCGCGGCGGCTTAAGCAGCACAACGCCGGCAAGGGCGCGCGCTTCACGCGCGGCCGCGTCTGGGTGCTGCTGCATATGGAAGGCTTTCGCAGCAAGCGCGCGGCCATGCGCCGCGAGTGGCGCCTCAAGCGCGACCGGCCCTTGCGCCGCGCGCTCGCCGCCGTGCTGTAAACATTTGCACAGTCGGGCTCAGGCGTATTTGCCGTGGCAGTGCTTGTATTTTTTGCCGGAGCCGCAGGGGCACGGCTCGTTGCGTCCGACCTTGCCCCAGCTCTTGGGGTCTTTGGGATTGCGCTGAGCCTGCGCACCGTTGCCGTTGGCGCCAACGAGTGCTGGCGCCAGCGCGGGCGCCATTTCATCCTCGCCGGTCGCCGGATTGACGTGGTGCGCTTCCATGTAAGGCAAATCGGGTGACGGTCGCGGTCCGCGCGGCGCGCCGGCCTGATCCGGCGGCGGCTCGGCCGGCGGCTGCTGCACGATTTCGACCCGCATGAGCTGGCCGGTGACCGCTTCGCGCAGACGCGCCACCAAGTTCTCGAACAGCGCAAAGGCCTCCGCCTTATATTCGTTGAGCGGATCGCGCTGGCCGTAACCGCGCAGGCCGATAACCTGGCGCAGGTGCTCGAGCATCACCAGATGCTCGCGCCAAAGATGGTCGAGCGTCTGTAACAGGATCGACTTTTCGACGTAGCGCATAACGTCGGGGCCATATTTGGCGACCTTTGACGCCATCCACTCGTCGGCGCGGCGCTTGATGCGCTCCTTGACCTCCTCGTCGGCGATGCCCTCTTCCCTCGCCCAATCCTTCACCGGCAAATCGAGCATGAGTACTTCGCGTACCGCGGTATCGAGCGCGGCGGTATCCCACTGCTCGGGATAGGCGTTTTCCGGGATGTGCTTGGCGACCAGTTCGTCGATGACCGCATGCCGCATGTCGGCGATGGTCTCGTCCACCGCCTCGTCGCGCATCAATTCGAGCCGCTGCTCGAAGATGACCTTGCGCTGGTCGTTCATCACGTCGTCGAACTTCAACAAGTTCTTGCGGATGTCGAAATTGCGCGCCTCGACCTTCTGCTGCGCCTTTTCCAGCGCTTTGTTGATCCAGGGATGGATAATCGCCTCGTTCTCCTTCAGCCCGAGCTTCTGCAACATGCCGTCGAGCTTGTCGGAGCCGAAGATGCGCATGAGGTCGTCTTCGAGCGACAGAAAGAACTTGGAATGGCCGGGGTCGCCCTGGCGGCCGGAACGGCCGCGCAACTGGTTGTCGATGCGCCGGCTCTCGTGGCGCTCGGTGCCGAGCACGTAGAGCCCGCCGGCGGCGAGCGCCTTCTGTTTGAGGCGCGCCACCTGCTCGCGGATCGTGTCGGCGCGCGGATCCTTTTCTCGTGCGCGCGCGTCCTCGATGTCGACGATTTCCTGGCGGATGCGCATGTCGGCGTTGCCGCCGAGCTGGATGTCGGTGCCGCGGCCGGCCATGTTGGTGGCGATGGTGATGGCGCCGGGCACGCCGGCCTGCGCCACGATATAGGCTTCCTGCTCGTGATAGCGGGCGTTGAGGATGGCGAAGACTTTGGCTTTGGTCGCGCCCTCATCGCCCGAATAGAGCTTGGCGAACGCATTCGGATCGGTGAAGTCGTGCGCCTCCCAGCCGGCGGCGCGCAACATGTCGGCCAGCTGCTCGGATTTCTCGATCGAGGTCGTGCCGACCAGCACCGGCTGGCCGCGCAGCTTGCAGTCCTCGATCAGGGCGATGATCGAGCGGTATTTCTCGCGCGCCGTGCGATAGACCTCGTCGTCGTCATCGAGCCGGACGAGCGGCATGTTGGTCGGCACTTCCAACACTTCGAGCTTGTAGATGTCGAAGAACTCGTCGGCCTCGGTGAGCGCCGTGCCGGTCATGCCGGCGAGCTTCTCGTACATGCGGAAGTAGTTCTGGAAGGTGATCGAGGCGAGCGTCTGGTTCTCCGGCTGGATCGGCTGGTGCTCTTTCGCTTCGAGCGCCTGGTGCAGCCCTTCCGAATAACGCCGGCCCGGCATCATGCGGCCGGTGAACTCGTCGATGATGACGACCTCGCCGTTGCGCACGATGTAATCCTTGTCGCGCTGGAACAGCTTATGCGCGCGGAGCGCCTGGTTCACGTGGTGCACGACCGAGACGTTCTCGACGTCGTAGAGCTTGCCGCCCTTGAGCAGTCCGGCCTCGCGCAGCCGCGTCTCCATCTTCTCCATGCCGGCTTCGGTCATGGTGACGGCGCGCTGCTTTTCGTCGACCTCGTAGTCGCTCTTGTCGAGCTTGGGGATGAAGGCGTCGATGGTGTTGTAGAAGTCGGAACGGTCGTCGAGCGGGCCGGAGATGATCAGCGGCGTGCGCGCCTCGTCGATCAGGATCGAGTCCACCTCGTCGACGATGGCGTAGATGTGACCGCGCTGGACCATGTCCTCCATGCGGTACTTCATGTTGTCGCGCAGATAATCGAAGCCGAGCTCGTTGTTGGTGCCGTAGGTGACGTCGCAGTCGTACTGCTTCTTGCGCTGCTCGTCGTCGAGCCCGTGCACGATGACGCCGACGGTGAGGCCGAGGAAATTGTAGATCTGGCCCATCCATTCGGCATCGCGCTTGGCGAGGTAGTCGTTGACCGTGACGACATGGACGCCGCGCCCCGAGAGGGCGTTGAGATAGACCGGCAGCGTCGCGACCAGCGTCTTGCCTTCTCCGGTCTTCATCTCGGAAATCTTGCCTTCGTGCAGGATCATACCGCCGATCAGCTGCACGTCGAAATGGCGCTGGCCGATGGTGCGTTTGGCGGCCTCGCGCACGGTGGCGAAGGCCGGAACCAGGATGTCGTCGAGCGACGTGCCCTCGGCGACCTGCTTCTTGAAGTCGTCGGTGCGCGCGCGCAGCGCTTCGTCGGAGAGTGCGGCAAGCTCCTGTTCCAGAGCGTTGATGGCGGCGACGCGCGGCTGGTAGCTGCGAATCCGCCGCTCATTGGCGGAGCCGAACAGCTTGCGGGCGACGGCGCCGATCATAAAAGAGCTCCTGAACAAAAGGCCGGCGTTTGTAGCACGCTGCCGCGGCCGGATTTAAGCTTCCGGCGCTCCGGAATGCGGCACTTTTCGGGCGGAATCGACGCGAAATGCTTGAACCAGCCGGGCTTGCGCGAGAGATAGGAGGGGGTCGGATTGTTGTCAATCGGCGGCGGCTTTGCGCGTTTCATGGGCAGGTCACACGGAGTTTTAGGCCGCGTTCACGTCGCAGCCATTGCAAAGCCACGGTTGTTGGGTGACAAGGACCGCCCGCTGGCCGCAGCGGATCAACCCGTTTCAAGGATCGTCTCATGACACTCCGGTTTTCTGCCCGCGACACGCGCCTGTGGCAGCGGGCGGGCTTGCTCACGGCTCTCTTCGTGACGGCGATGTTCGTCGCGTCGCCCGTGCGCGCGCAGGACAAGGACCCGCTGGTTGCCAAGGTCAACGGCGTCGAGATCCACGAGAGCGACCTCGCCGTCGCCGAGGAGGAAGCCGGGCAGCTGCCGCCGATGCCGGCGGACGCCAAGAAGGACTACCTGGTGCAATTCATGGCCGACATGATCCTGGTGTCGAAGGCGGCCGAGGATAAGCATGTCGGCGACAGCCCAACCTTCAAGACGCATCTCGAGATCGCGCGCAAGAAATTGCTGATGGCCGACCTTTTGACCACGGTCGGCAAGCAGGCGCTGACCGACGAGGCCATGCACAAAGTCTATGACGACGCCGTCAAGCAGATGGGCGAGGAAAAGGAAGTGCGCGCCCGTCACATCTTGATCCGCGCCGCGCCTGGCGACGACAAGGCGAGCAAGGCGGCCGAGGACAAGATCAAGGCGATCATCGTGCGGCTGAAGAAGGGCGAGGACTTCGAGAAGGTCGCCAAGGAAGTCACCGAGGATCCCTCCGGCAAGGCGAATGGCGGCGATCTCGGCTATTTCACCAAGGACCAGATGGTGCCGGAGTTCTCCGAGGCCGCCTTCAAGCTCAACAAGGGCGAAATTTCCGAACCGGTGAAGACGCAGTTCGGCTGGCACGTGATCAAGGTCGAGGATTCGCGCATTAAGCCGCCGCCGACCTTCGATGAGGTGAAGCCGCAGATCGAGAACTATGTGACGCGGCGCGCGCAGGCCGAGCTGGTGCAGAAGCTGCGCGCGGAAGCCAAGATCGAGAAGTTCTATACGGTGGCGCCGCCGACACCGCCCGCCGCTCCGGTCGCACCCGCCGCGCCGCCAGCCGCCGAGCCGGAGAAGAAGTAAGTCCGGTCACGGCGACTTTGCGACGTCATGCCCGGCCTTGTGCCGGGCATTCACGTCTTTTAAGTATCGCCACGAACTAAGACGTGGATGGCCGGGACAAGCCCGGCCATGAACTTGTGTGGCAACGCCGTGGCAACAAACATCTCCCCCCTCGCCCCCAAACACGTGCCGGATATGCCGGCAATCGCCGGCGCGCGGCTGACGACCGCCTCCGCCGGTATTCGCTATCCCGGGCGCACCGATGTGCTGCTGGCGCTGTTCGATGCGGGTACGAGTGTGGCCGGTGTGTTCACGCGCTCGAAATGCCCATCGGCGCCGGTCGAATGGTGCCGCGCCCATCTCAAGCGCGGCAAGGCGCGGGCGCTGGTGGTCAATTCCGGCAATGCCAATGCCTTTACCGGCAAGAGCGGGCGCGCGGCGACCAAGCTCACCGCCACGCTCGCCGCCAAGGCCGCCGGCTGCAAGGTGGACGATATTTTCCTCGCCTCGACCGGGGTGATCGGTGAGCCGCTCGACGCGAGCAAATTCGCCTCGGTGATGGGCGGCATGGTGGTGGCCGCGGAGCCAGGTCGTTTCCTTGACGCGGCGCGCGCCATCATGACCACCGACACCTTCGCCAAGGTCGCGACGGCAACGGCGACGATCGGCGGCAGCAAAGTCACCGTCAACGGCATCGCCAAAGGCGCCGGCATGATCGCGCCGGACATGGCGACCATGCTGTCCTTCGTGTTCACCGACGCGGCCATCGCGGCGCCGGCGCTGCAGGCGATGCTCAGGGAGGGCGTCGCCGACACTTTCAACGCGGTGACCATCGACGGCGATACCTCGACCTCCGATACGCTGATGCTGTTTGCGACCGGCAAGAGCGGGCCACACATCGCGCGTGCCTCCGATCCGCGTCTTGCCGCGTTCAAGAAAGCGCTGCACGCGGTGCTCGCCAATCTCGCCGAACAGGTCGCGCGTGATGGCGAAGGCGCGAGCAAGCTGGTCGAGATCACGGTCGAGGGCGCGGTGTCGAAGGCATCGGCGCGACGCATTGCGCTGTCGATCGCCAATTCGCCGCTGGTGAAGACCGCCATCGCCGGCGAGGACGCCAATTGGGGGCGCGTCGTGATGGCGGTCGGCAAGGCCGGCGAACCGGCCGACCGTGACCGGCTGTCGATCTGGTTCGGCGGCATCCGCGTCGCGCATAAGGGCGCGCGCGATCCCGCATACGATGAGCACGCGGTGAGCGCCGTGATGAAAAAGCCGGAAATCGCCGTCAAGGTCGCGCTCGGACTGGGCAAGGGGCGCGACCGCGTGCTCACTTGCGACCTCACCAAGGAGTATGTCGCCATCAACGGCGACTACCGCTCTTAACCGGGCATTAACCCATGGCGCAGGACTGGGCACCCTCATCATACCGCTGAATGGCCCATTAACTACGCCTGTCTATCGTCGAGCCGAGGCTGTGAGCCAACTCGTTCTTGTCGCCGCCTGCGCGTTGATCGATGCCGATGGGCGCGTGCTGCTCGCGCAGCGTCCCGCCGGCAAGCCGATGGCGGGTCTGTGGGAGTTTCCCGGCGGCAAGGTCGAGCACGGCGAGCCGCCGGAGCAGAGCCTGATACGTGAACTGAAGGAGGAACTGGGAATCTCCGTCAGCGAGGACTGTCTCGCGCCGCTTACTTTCGCGAGTCATGCCTATCCCGACTTCCATCTTCTGATGCCGCTCTATATCTGCCGGCGCTGGGAGGGGACGGTAACCGCGGCGGAAGGACAACGGCTCGCCTGGGTGAGGCCGAACCGGCTGCGGGACTACGCGATGCCGCCCGCCGACGTTCCGCTGATCTCGCACCTGATGGCGCTGCTGTGACCCCGGCGAGAATTAGGACAGTGCCATGATCACGTTTTTGATGCACCACCTCCGCCGCTTCGCCCGCGCGCAAGCAGGGGCAACCGCCATCGAATATGCCCTGATCGCCTGCGGCATCGGCTGCGCGATCATCATCGCCATCACCGCGCTCGGCGGCTCGGTTGTGGGATTGTTCCAGACGGTCGCGAACGCGTTTAGTTAGCGGTCCTGCTGCCGGGCGAGCCGCCGCTGGTGTAGACTGACGGCCGCTCTGGGGAGGCCGTCATGAACGCATTCTTCGTCCGCCAGCTCGCGACCTATGCCAGCTACCACCGCGACGAGCGCAACCGCGCCACGCATTTCATCGGCATCCCGGCCATCGTGTTCGCCATCCTGGTGCCGCTGGCGCTCGCGCGCGTCGGCTCGGTTTCCGCCGCCATGGTGGTCGCGGCGCTTGCCCTGATCGGCTGGATCGCGCTCGACCGCGTCATCGGCCTTGCCATGCTGGTCGTGATGGTGCCGATGCTTCTCGTGGCGGAATGGATCGCGCGCACACAGGGCGCCGCCATCACCTGGATCGTCTTTGCCGTCTTCTTCGTCGGCGGCTGGGCCTTCCAGCTCGTCGGCCATGTCTGGGAGGGCCGCCGCCCGGCGCTTGCCGACAATTTATTCCAGGCTTTCATCGGCCCGATGTTCATCATGGCCGAAGTCTTGATGGCGCTGGGACTGAAGCAGGATCTGAAAGTGGTCGTCGAGCAGGCCTCGCATTGATCGCTAGCGTCTGGCCTTCTCGCCGGCGGAATGCTCACTGGTGCCGAGCGCGTCGGCCAAGCGCTGCGCCGCCGAGCCGGGCTTGAGCGGTTTCTGCTGGCTCCCATGCGGCGCCCAGCCGGAGAGCCACACCACTTCGAAGGTCGCGCGTAGGCGGCCGTCGGGATCGGCGAAACGCTCGGCGTAGATCTCCGCCATGCGCGACAGCGTCGCGCGCCTGAGCGGCGTCCGGCGGCGCTCGGTCAGCACATTGGTGGCACCCATGCGCCGTAGATCGCGCATCAGCGCCAGCGCGGAATCGTAGCGCACGGTCAGCGGCTCGCTGTCCACCACCGGCAACGCGAAGCCTGCGCGCTGCAGGAGCGCGCCAAGCTCGCGCACGTCGGCGAAGGGCGCGACGCGCGGCGAGACGCCGCCCTCGATCTCGCTTTCCGCCTGCGCAAAGCTTGCGCGTAATTCGATGAGACTGTCGCCGCCGATCAGCGCCGCCAGCAGCAAGCCGTCGGGCTTGAGCGCGCGGCGGATCTGGATCAGCGTCCCGGGCAGGTCGTTGACGAATTGCAGCGCCAAACCGGAAACGACGAGGTCGAGCGCGCCGTCGGCAAACGGCAGCGCCTCTTCGTCGGCGACGACGCACGCACCGATCCCGCCCGTGGGATGCGCGTGTGCCGCGATGATCGTTCCGACCTTTCCGCTCGCCGCCAGCACGCGGCATAGCGCGTCGGTCGGCGTGCCGAGATCGACGGCGATGGCGAAGCGGCGCAACACCGCCGCCAGCCGCTCGCCGAGCTCGACGGCGACGTGGTCGATCAGGAAGGTCTCGGCACTAAGCACTGCCGCTCGCCTCTGGCGCACGCGCAAGAGCTGACGATCGAAAATAACGGGGCCGGCCATAACGTTCCCTGTCACGCCCCATTCTGGGTTGTGCTAACGTTGCAGCATGAACGAGCTCGCTTCGGCAAGAGCGCAACGCGCGGGCACCGCTTTCGCGCACATTCGCGGCGCGCTGGCCGGCGCGCTGCGGCTCGCCTTCGACGTCGCACTGCCCCCGCTGTGCCCGTCCTGCCGCGAGCCGCTGGGCGACGGCGCCGGCCTGTGCGCGGCCTGCTGGTCGAAACTGTCGCTGATCGAGCCGCCCTATTGCGCGCGGCTCGGCATCCCGTTCGCTTACGATCCCGGCCCCGGCCTTTTGTCCATGGAGGCGATCGCCAGCCCGCCGGCTTATGACCGCGCCCGCGCCGCGGTGCGCTACGACGACATCGCGCGCGCGCTGGTGCACCGCTTCAAGTATAGCGACCGGCTCGACCTCGCGCCCATGATGGGGCGCTGGATGGCGCGTGCCGGGCGTGAATTGCTCAGCAGCGCCGATGCGCTGGTGCCGGTGCCGTTGCATTGGCGGCGCTTGTGGGCGCGGCGCTTCAACCAGTCGGCGGCGCTCGCCGGCGCGGTCGCCGCGATCGCCCAACGCCCCGTGTTGCACGGTGTGTTGCGGCGGGTGCGCGCCACTGCCCAACAGGTCGGCCTCGACAAGAACGCGCGCGCCGAAAACGTGCAAGGCGCCTTCAAGGTCGATGCCGTCGACAAGGCGGCGATTGCCGGCAAACGTTTGGTGCTGGTCGACGACGTGCTCACTTCGGGCGCTACCGCCGAAGCCTGCACCCGCGCGCTACTGCGGGCCGGCGCCGGCCATGTCGATGTGCTGGTCTTCGCCCGGGTTGTTGCGCCGGTGCGCACCACCATATAACGAATGGTGTCAATCGGATTTACGCGCATGCCGTCCGTCGAAATCTATACCACGCGTTTCTGTCCTTATTGCCGCACGGCCAAGGCGCTGCTGGCGCGCAAGGGCGTCGCCTTCAGCGAGATCGATGTCGGCCGCGATTGGGAGCGGCGCGAGGAGATGGTCGAGCGCGCCCATGGCCGCGTGACCGTGCCGCAAATCTTCATCGGCGATCTGCACGTCGGCGGCAGTGACGAGCTCTACGCGCTGGACCGCGCCGGCAAGCTCGACGCGTTGCTGGCCGACAACAGGCAGAGCGCATGAGCGCCAGCACGTTCCAGGCGGCGATGATCCAGATGCGCGCGGGGCTCACGCCGGCGGCCAATATCGACGCCGCCGTGCGCCTGATCGGCGAGGCGAAAAGCGCCGGTGCCGACTACGTGCAGACCCCCGAGATGACCAACATCCTGGCGGCCAATCGCGAGCAGCTGTTCGCCGCCATTGTCGACGAGAACAGGGACGCGGGCCTCGCGACCTTTCGCGAGCTCGCGCGCAAGCTCGGCCTCTATGTTCACGTCGGCTCGCTGGCGGTCAAGCTGCCCGGCGAGCGCGCCGCCAACCGCGGCTTCTTGATCGATCCCAAGGGCGAGATCGCCGCCCGCTACGACAAGATCCACATGTTCGACGTCGATCTCGGCAATGGCGAGAGCTACCGCGAATCGCGCACCTATCGCCCGGGCGAGATCGCGGTCCTCGCCGATGTGCCCTGGGGCCGGCTCGGCGTGACCATCTGCTACGACCTGCGCTTCCCGGCGCTCTACCGCGCGCTGGCGGAAGCCGGCGCCACAATGCTGGCAATCCCCTCCGCCTTCACCCAGCAGACCGGCGAAGCGCATTGGCACGTTTTGCTGCGCGCCCGTGCGATCGAGAACGGCTGCTTCGTCTTCGCCGCCGCGCAAGGCGGCAAGCACGAAAACGGGCGCGAGACCTTCGGCCATTCGCTCATCGTCGATCCTTGGGGCCGTATCCTCGCGGAAGGCGGCACGGAGCCCGGCGTGGTCATGGCGGAGGTCGACCCGGCGGAGGTGGCGAAAGCGCGCGGGCGTATTCCCTCGCTCGAGCATGGCCGCCGCTTCGAGGTCATTGAGCCGCTCGCCGAGCCCGCGCACCTGCACATGGTGCGCGAATGATCAAATACGCGCTCGTCTGCGAGCAGGGGCACGATTTCGAGAGCTGGTTCGCCGATTCGGCCGCGTTCGACAAGCAGGCCAAGCGCAAGTTGGTGACTTGCCCGTCGTGCGGCTCGGCCAAGGTCGAAAAGGCGATCATGGCCCCGCGCATTGCCGGCGCGCGCAAGCGCGCGGCGGCGGTCGAAGCGCCGCCCGCGCCCGCGCCGGAGAAGGCGCCGGTCGCGATGATCTCGCCGCAGGAGCGCGAGGTGCGCGCCAAACTTAAAGAGCTGCGCGATCATCTGACCAAGAACGCCGCCGATGTCGGCCCGCAATTTCCCGAGCAGGCGCGCAAGATGCATTACGGCGAGATAGAGCACCGCTCGATCTACGGCGTCGCCTCGCCGCAGGAGGCGAAAGACCTCGCCGAGGAAGGCATCGAGGTCTACCCGCTGCCGGTGCTGCCGGACGAGCGGAATTGAAAACGAATGGTCGCCAATGCACGACGGTATGCGGTGGGTGTTTCCGGATATGACCCTAAGCACACATCCAGCTTGCGTGCTGAAAATACGCGTCGGCCTCGCCGATAGCCTCTATTCAGTCAGCGTTTTGCGCAGCTGTTGATATTGCTCGTGCGTGATCTCACCCGCTGCCAGACGCCGCTTGAGGATTTCGAGCGCGCCGTGATTGGGGTGGCGTTTTGCCCACATCCTATGGCCGGCGAACATCACGCCCATGATTGCAACCATCAGAGTGCCAGCGACGATGTGCGGTGAAACCGCGGCGATGATGGTATCCCACATGTCATCATCCTCCTCGTGTGCGATTATCGCCAGCTCAAAGCCCCGCAATATGATCTAGATCATCAAAATGCCGGCGACCCGCGATTATCTGTCGGCACAAACGCATGGAAAATCTAATGAATGCGGGTCAACAGGCCTTCGATCTCGAAACCTACGGAGAATTCCGTAGGGTCATGCGGCAAGGCGATTTTGGCGCCAAGGTTGACCTCGCAACCATCATGGCCAAAGGGCCGAGCACGGGGGTCGGCGCATTGGCCGACGGCCGCGGCGAGATCACCATTAGCGAAGGCAATCTCATCGTCAGCTACGGCGATGGAGCGCAGGCCGACCCCTTGGCCCAGTCGGCGGCTCTGCTCGCTGTGGGTTTGGTCAAAGATTGGCAGGCGACAACCGTTGACGTTGATGTTGCACCGGAGGACATCGAAGCATTCCTGACGGCCGCAGCGAGGTCGCAGGGCATCGATCCCGATCGATCGTTTCTTTTTGAAGCGCGCGGCGTAATTGCGCCCTATGTCATGCACGTCAACAAGGCGCCGACCGGCGGGCCGTATGGCCATGGGCGACCCATGGCGATCACGGTCGAGAGCAAGGGTGACGAAATGAAGGGCCGCGCGGTTGGCGTTTATGTTGCGCCCGAACTCGTCGGCATAGCGACGCATGGCGGCGAACGCACCCACAGTCACTGGGTTTCAATTGACGGCCGGTCGACGGCGCATCTCGATCGCTGGGGCCTGAAGGCGGGCGCGCGACTATGGCTGCCAAAACCGAGCTATTTGGTGCCTTGAGGCCCGCTGGAGCTGAAAACCCGGCTGCCGGTATTGCCGGACGAGCGCAATTGATTGTCATTCCGGGGCGGCGCGTAGCGCCGAACCCGGAATCCAAGAGCGATCCAACAAAGCCTTCAATGGGGCTGGATTCCGGGTTCGCGGCCTTCGGCCGCGCCCCGGAATGACAGGTGTGGTCAATACGCCCACACCAAGAGGCCGACGCCGATCACCACCAGCACGATGCCGGCGATTTCGCGCCGCGTGGTCGGCTGCTTGAAGACAAAGTGCGTCACGCCCTGCGCGAACAAGACCTCGACCAGCGCCAGGGTGCGCACGCTGGCGGCGGTGGCGATGGCGAAGGCGAGGAACCAGAATTGCGAGGCGAAGGCGCCCATGAAGCCGGCTAACAGTGACGGCTTCCAGGCACGGGCGATAGCGCGCAGCACTTTCGGCTCGCGCAGCCAGAGATAGGCCGACAGCGCCGCCGCCTGGATGACGAGGCCGACCGCGAGCGTGAAGGTCGCGCCGAGCACGAAGTCTTGCAGATGCAAGGCCAGGATGGCGCCGCGATAGCCGATCGCCGAGAGCGCGAACAGACCGCCCGACACCAGCCCGATCACCGTCGAGCGCGTGGTGCCGGCTCGCGCATCGCCGGGCTTGAGCGAGATGAGGATGACGCCGGCGGTGGCGATCAGGATGGCGAGCGCCAAGAGCGGCGTGACGCGGTCGCCGAGGAAGATCAGCCCGAACAGCGCGACCTGCACCGGCTCGGTCTTGATATAGGCATAGGCGACGACGAACGAGCGCTGGCCCATCACCGAGAGCATGGTGGCGGTGGCGGCGATCTGGGTGACGGCGCCGGCCAGCACCCAGGGCCAGAACGCGAGCGGCGGGCTCGGCAGGCGCTCGCCGAGCACGATCAGCACGCCGGCGAGGAAGACAAGCGCGAAGGGAAAGCCGAACAGGAAGCGCACGTGCGTGGCGCCGACGGTGCCAAGCGTCGCGGTCAATTCGCGCTGCATGGCGTTGCGCGCGGTCTGCGCCGCCGCGGCGATCAGGGTGAACAGCGCCCAGAGCATCGACTCTCCGTCGTCATGCGCGGGCTTGACCCGCGCATCCATGATGGCTCGCGAGGCCTCGGAGCCTTAAGAAAGTGCGTGCTTGCTGTGCAGCTTCATGGATTGCCGGGTCAAGCCCGGCAATGACAGAGCCGTTATGCAACGGCCTTGATCTCCGCCGCCTCGGGGAATTCGGTGACCGTGCCCGCCTCGTTGTCGATGAGCAGGAACAGGTCGAAATAGCGAATAGTGGGCGCAGCGCCCGTGCGTTTGATCACCGCCTGCCGCCATTCCTCGTTATGCCCGCGCTGCGCCGCCGCGACCGACGGCCAGATATAGACGCCGGCGCCGGTCTTGCTCCCCTGCGAACCCGTGAGCTCGAGCAGGAAATGCTTGCGCTTGAGCTCCTTGTTGCCCCGCCATTTTTCGATCACCTGGCGGGCGTCTTCGGCGACCTGCTGCCGCGTCCAGCCCTTGGGCGAGTTGAATTCGACGAGTTCGAGAATCATGTCGCGCTTCCTTCCTCTTTATCTCTAGCCGCCGCCAGCATGTAGTTCACGTCCATGTCGGAGGCCAACTGCCAGCGGTCGGCGAAGATATTGTAGATCACCCCGCGCTCGCCGATCACCCGCAAGCCGCAATCTTCGATGGCGGTTTCCAGCTCCTCCGGCCGCACGAATTTGTCCCATTGATGCGTGCCGGGCGGCACCCAGCGCAGCACATATTCGGCGCCGACGATGGCGAGCGCAAAGCTCTTGAGCGTGCGGTTGAGCGTCGCCACGATCATAAGCCCGCCCGGCGCGACCATGGCGGCGCAGGTCTCGACGAACGTCGGCATGTCGGTGACGTGCTCGACCACCTCCATGGCCAGCACCACGTCGAAGCGCTCGTCGGCTGCCGCCAGCTCTTCCGCGGCGGCGGCGCGATAGTCAATTTCGATGCCGCTCTCTGCGGCATGTGCGCGCGCGGCCGCGATGTTCTCCTCCGCCGGATCGACGCCGATCATGCGCGCGCCCAGGCGCGCCAGCGGCTCCGACAGGATGCCGCCGCCGCAACCGATGTCGAGCATGCGCAGGCCTTTCAGGCAGTCGAGCGTCTTGGGGTCGCGGCCGAAATGCGCCGCCGCCTGGTCGCGGATGTAGGCAAGCCGCACCGGATTGAACTTGTGCAGCGGCGCCATCGGCCCGCGCGGCGACCACCAGTCGGCGGCGTGGCGCGCAAAGCGCTCGACTTCCGCGGCGTCGACCGAGGAGTGCCGTTGCTTTGCCATGTCAGCGCGCCGTCACATGATTGCGGAAGTCGAGCGGCCGGCCGACGCCGCGCAGGATTTCCCACGTCTCGCCAGTGCCGCGCACGGTAATATCGCCGTAGTCGAGCAACCGGCCCATGATCGACTGGTCGACATCGACGCTTTCGACCTTGTCCATGTTCATCTCGACGGTGTGCCGGTTGACGAAGCCGCGTTTGTAGACGACGCGCCGGTCGGTGACGTCGATTTCCGTCGTCCAGCGCCGGAACCAGGCGGAAAACGCAAGCACCGCGCCGGCGACGACAAAGGCAAGCGAGACCAAAAGCCAGCTCAGCTGGATCGCGCTGACTGCCGGGTGGCCGGAAAGGGCCAAGGTAACGACGGCGAGCGCGAAGGCGATCAGCGCCGGAGTGTAGACGACCCAATGCAGCTTGCCGCAATAGAGTAGCCGCTCGCCCGGCTGCAGGATATGATCGATATAGCGCATCGGTCGAAGCGAAAATCCTGAATTTGCGCCGGACGTTGCAAGCCTCCGACCCCGCCGTTATGTATACGCGCCTTTTAGGACTGGCGCGCGGATTTTGACAGCCGCGGGCCGGCCGTCAGCGTCCGGGACAAGCATGGCACGCCTGGTGATGAAATTCGGCGGAACGTCGGTCGCCGATCTCGACCGCATCCGCAACGTGGCGCGCCACGTCAAGCGCGAGGTCGACGGCGGCAACGATGTGGCCGTGGTGGTCTCGGCCATGGCCGGCGCCACCAACCAGCTGGTCGCCTGGTGCCGGGACGCCGCCATGCTACACGACGCGCGCGAATACGACGCGGTGGTCGCGACCGGCGAAGAGGTCACCGCCGGTCTGCTGGCCATCGTGCTCGAAGGCATGGGCGTCAATGCGCGCTCATGGCAAGGCTGGCAATTGCCGATATTGACCGACAATGCGCACGGTGCCGCGCGCATCCTGGAGGTGAACGGGGCCGAACTGATCCGTCGTTTCAAGGAGATGAAGCAGGTCGCGGTGATTGCCGGTTTCCAGGGCCTGCACAGGGAGACCAACCGCATCACCACGCTCGGCCGCGGCGGCTCCGACACCTCGGCAGTCGCCATCGCCGCCGCCATCGGCGCCGAACGCTGCGACATCTACACCGACGTCGACGGCGTCTACACGACCGATCCGCGGGTGGTGAAGAGCGCGCACCGCATGGACAAGATCGCCTACGAAGAGATGCTCGAATTTGCCTCGCTCGGCGCCAAGGTCATGCAGGTGCGCTCGGTCGAGCTTGGCATGCTACATAATGTACGCATCTTCGTGCGCTCGAGCTTCGAGAAGCCGGAGGACATCGACCCGAAGAAGCCGCCCTCCGGCACGCTCATCTGCGACGAGAGTGAGATCATGGAACAGCAAATCGTCACCGGCATCGCCTTCTCCAAGGACGAGGCGCAAATCTCGATCCGCCGCGTGCAGGACAAGCCGGGCGTCGCCGCCGCCATCTTCGGCCCGCTCGCCGCCGCCAATATCAATGTCGACATGATCGTGCAGAACGTCTCCGCCGACGGCGCCACCACGGACCTGACCTTCACCGTGCCGTCGGCCGATTATGAGCGCGCCCGCGTGACGCTGGAAAAAGCCAAGGGCGCGATCGGCTACCAGCGGCTCGACGGCGCGACCGACGTCGCCAAGGTCTCGGTGATCGGCATCGGCATGCGCAGCCACGCCGGCGTCGCCGCCAAGGCGTTCCAGGCGCTGGCGCGCGAGAAGATTAACATCCTCGCCATCACCACCTCGGAGATCAAATTCTCCGTGCTGATCGAGGCCCCCCACACCGATCTCGCGGTGCGCACGCTGCATACGCTATACGGGCTGGATAAGGCGTAAGCCCCTAAACCGTTGTGCAGAGCAGCGAATTCCCTGCTTAAAACTCGTTTGGCTTGCCCCTTGCAGGGGCCATTGGCTATAGCCTGATCGAATTCGCTGCGGCCGCCGGGTGCCGCGGTCGCTATTCGTACATGATCGGGCCGTAAACGGGCCGCGGTCGATATACCGCGGCTGAAGGAACCAATAATGCGTGGCGCGCTCGGCGGTCCGCGCGTGCTGTTGCGCCGGCTTCGCGAGGTGATGGCGGAGCCGGTCAGCGCGCAGGATCGCCTCGACAAGATCGTGGTGCTGATCGCCGCCAACATGGTGGCGGAGGTATGCTCTGTCTACGTGCTGCGTGTGGACGGAACGCTCGAGCTATACGCCACCGAAGGCTTGAAGCACGAGGCCGTGCACCAGACCGTGCTCAAGGCCGACGAAGGCCTGGTCGGCCTGGTGGCGAGCGAGGCCAATCCGATCAACCTGTCGGAAGCGCAGGCTCACCCGGCTTTCTCGTTCCGCCCGGAAACCGGCGAAGAAATCTACCATTCCTTCCTCGGCGTGCCGATCCTGCGCGCCGGCAATACGCTCGGCGTGCTGACCGTGCAGAACCGCGCGCGGCGCACCTATACCGAGGAGGAAGAAGAGGCGCTGCAGACGACCGCCATGGTGGTCGCCGAGATGATCGCCTCGGGCGAGCTCGCGGCCCTGGCCAGACCCGGCGCCGAGCCCGCCGCGCGTCACGCGCTGCATCTGACCGGCACCTCGCTTGCGGACGGCATCGCGCTCGGCCACGTGGTGCTGCACGAGCCGCGCGTCGTCATCACCAATGTCATCGCCGACGACGTGCCGCGCGAATTGAAAAGGCTCGACGCCGCCATTGCCACGCTGCGCGCCGACCTCGATCGGCTGGTCGAGCATCGCGACGTCGCCGACGGCGGCGAGCACCGCGACGTGCTCGAAGCCTACCGCATGTTCTCCTACGACCAGGGCTGGCTGCACAAAATCCGCGAGGCGGTATCGACCGGCCTGACCGCTGAGGCCGGCGTCGAACGCGTGCAGTCCGACACGCGCGCGCGCATGCTGCGCGCCTCCGATCCCTATCTGCGCGACCGGCTGCACGACCTCGACGACCTCGCCAACCGGCTGATGCGGGTGTTGCAGGGCAAGGACCACGCGCCGTCGAAAGAGCAATTGCCGGAGAACGCCATCCTAATCGCGCGCGCCATGGGCCCGGCGGCGCTGCTCGACTACGATCGCAAGCGGCTGCGCGGCTTGGTGCTGGAGGAAGGCGGGCCGACCTCGCACGTCTCCATCGTGGCGCGCGCGCTCGGCGTGCCCACCGTCGGCGAGATCGAGAATGCCACCGGGCTCGCTGAGCCAGGCGATGCCATCATCGTCGACGGCTCGACGGGCCAAGTGCACATGCGCCCGCCGCCCGACATCGAGGCGGCCTATGCCGAGCGGGTCAAGCTGCGCGCGCGCCGGCAGGCGCAATACCGCGCGCTGCGCGACCGGCCGTGCAAGACCAAGGACGGGCAGGACATCGCGCTGATGATCAATGCCGGCCTCGCCATCGACCTGCCGCATATCGAGGAGACCGGCGCGGCCGGCATCGGTCTGTTCCGCACCGAGCTGCAGTTTATGGTGGCGAACACCTTCCCGCGCACCAGCGAGCAGTTGTCCCTTTACCGCACCGTGCTCGATGCGACCGGCAAGAAGCCGGTGACCTTCCGCACCCTCGATATTGGCGGCGACAAGGTGCTGCCCTATATGCGCAACGTCGAGGAAGAGAACCCGGCACTCGGTTGGCGCGCCATACGGCTCGGGCTGGACCGGCCGGGCCTCCTGCGCAGCCAGGTACGCGCCATGTTGCGCGCCGCCGGCGGCCGCCACCTGCGCATCATGTTTCCCATGATCGCCATGGTCGAGGAGTTCGACAAGGGCAAAGCTCTGGTCGAAGTCGAGCTCACGCACCTTCGTCGGCATGGCCATATGCTGCCGGAGCGGGTCGAGATCGGCGCCATGCTGGAGGTGCCCTCGCTCCTGTTCCAGCTCGACGAATTGCTCGACCGCGTGGATTTTCTCTCTGTGGGATCGAACGACCTGATGCAGTTTCTCTATGCCGCCGACCGCGGCAACAAGCGCGTGTCCGAACGTTTCGACCCGCTGTCGACGCCGGTGCTGCGCGCACTCAAGGATGTCGCCGACCGCGGCCGTAAGCACGGCAAGCCGGTGGCGCTGTGCGGCGAATTGGCATCGCAGCCGATCGGGGCACTCGCGCTTGCGATCCTCGGCTATCGCTCGCTGTCGCTCTCGCCTTCGGCTATCGGTCCGGTCAAGGCGCTGCTGGTCGAGCTCGACCTGCGCAAAGGCGAACGGGAAATCCTGCCGCTGCTCGAACAACCGATCGGCAGCGTGTCGATCCGTCACAAGCTCGAAAGCTTCGCGGCGTCGCAGGGATTGCAGCTTTGATCGCCCTGCCGCAGCAAAAACTGGATGCGCTCATCGCCCGCCACGCGTTGCTCGAAAGCGAGTTGGCGAGGCCGTTGAACCCGGACGCCTACGTCAAGGCCTCGCGCGAATTCGCCGAGCTCGGGCCGGTGGTCGATGCCATCAAAGCCTATCGCGCGGCCGCCAGCGAGCTTGCCGGCCTCGACGCGCTGATTGCCGATCCCAAGACCGATGCCGACATGCGCAAGCTCGCCGAGGCGGAGAAGCCGGCGCTGCAGACGCGCCGCGAGCATCTGGAACGGCAGATCGGGCTCGCGCTCATCCCCAAGGACGCCATGGACGAGCGCAACGTGATCCTGGAAATCCGCGCCGGCACCGGCGGCGACGAGGCGGCGCTGTTTGCCGGTGACCTGTTCCGCATGTACGAGCGCTACGCCGCGACCCAAGGCTGGAAAGTCGAGATTCTGTCCATCAGCGAAGGCGCGAAAGGCGGCTTCAAGGAGATCATCGCGGAGATCCGTGGCCGCGGCGCCTTTGCCAAGCTCAAGTTCGAATCCGGCGTGCACCGCGTGCAGCGCGTACCCGACACCGAAGCCAGCGGCCGCATCCATACCTCGGCGGCGACGGTCGCGGTGTTGCCCGAGGTCGAGGACGTTGACATCGCGATCAATGACGCCGACCTGAAGATCGATACGATGCGCGCCGGTGGCGCCGGCGGCCAGCACGTCAACAAGACCGAATCGGCGATCCGCATCACTCATATCCCGAGTGGTATCGTGGTCGCAGTGCAGCAGGAACGCTCGCAGCACAAGAACCGCGCCATGGCCATGGCCATGCTGCGCGCCAAGCTCTACGACGCCGAGAAGACCAAGCGCGACAGCGAACGCGCGGCCGAGCGGCGCGGCCAGGTCGGCTCCGGCGACCGCTCCGAGCGCATCCGCACCTATAATTTCCCGCAAGGCCGCGTCAGCGACCACCGCATCAATCTCACGCTTTACAAGTTGCCGCAGGTGATGGAAGGCGGCGCGCTCGGCGAAATCGTCGACGCGTTGGTCGCCCACCATCAGGCCGAATTGCTGGCGGCCGAAGGCGCGCAGTGAGGATCGTGCCCGGGCTGAAGGCCGGCACCTCGATCGGCGAGGCGCAGCGGCTGATCGCACGGTTTTTCCGCATCAATGGCATTGCCGAGCCCGAGGCTGACGCGCGCATTCTACTCGGTCACGCGCTGCATCTCGAGCGCGCGCAATTGCTCACACAAGATGACCGCCTGTTGGAGGCGCGCGAGATCAACGCCGTGTCGCTGCTGGCTGCGCGACGAATCAAACGCGAGCCGGTGGCGCGCATCGTCGGTGAAAAGGAATTCTGGAGCCTGCCGTTGCGCGTGACGCCGGACGTGCTGGTGCCGCGGCCGGAAACCGAAACGGTGGTGGAAGCAGCGCTCGACGGCGTCTTGCGCGACGGCTTGCGGCTGGAGACGCTGCGAGTGCTCGATATCGGCACCGGCTCGGGCGCACTGCTGCTGGCGCTGCTTAAAGAGCTGCCGAACGCGACGGGCATCGGCACCGATGTCAGTGCCGCCGCCCTCGCCGTCGCGCGCGCCAACGCGCAGCGCCATCGGCTGGGGAGCCGCTGCGACTTCATTGCCTGCAGCATGGCCGATGGCGTCATCGGCGCCTTCGATTTAATTGTCGCCAATCCGCCCTATATTAGACGCGGCGACATCATAGGTCTGGAACCGGAAGTGCGCGACTACGATCCCACGCTCGCGCTCGACGGCGGCGAGGATGGCCTTGATAGTTACCGGGCGATCGCTGTCGCGGCGAAACGTCTCCTGGCAGCGGGCGGCCGCTTGATCGTCGAATTAGGCGTCGGGCAAGAGACGGCGGTGCGCGCGCTGTTTACCAATGCAGGGCTCACAGTCGACACGGCGCGCAAGGATTTGGGCGGCATTCCGCGCGCATTGATTGTTCGGAATCCGGCACAATAATTCGCAAAAAAGCACTTGGATTATGCCGCGGAAACGACTAGCTTCCCGGTCACGGAATCGACCCGTGACGGTTGCCCCGCATGAACCCCGGAGCTGTGACGGCTCTGCGCGGCGGCGGTGCAAGGCGGATGACGAGGCGCCGGAAAGCGGCAAACGAAATCGCCAGATACGGGTCCGGATGCTTCACCGGTTGGGCGCATCGGAATTCTGACACGACATGATGCGCGTAACATAAGGTTTGGCAACGCCGCGGGCTTGAGACCCGCGGTCATGGGGTTGCTTTACTAACGCAATAAAAGCGCAAGAACGACATTGGACACCGGCGGGTGGACGGCTGAGCAAGCCGGGCCGCGCAGTGCGGCGATATGGAATGAATATGTGACGTGTGAGACGGCAGACGAAAGGTGAGCGAACAGGCACAATCATGAGAAACGGTCAGAAGCGCATGCGGGGACGTAATCACCGCAAAAGCCAGAATCCGCTGACGCGGGTCTACGAGTCGAACGGACCCGACGTGAAGATCCGAGGCACCGCCTCCCATGTCGCGGAAAAATATATTCAGCTCGCGCGCGACGCGCAGGGCTCCGGCGATCCGATCGCGGCGGAAAATTACTATCAGCACGCCGAGCATTATTTCCGCTTGATCGCCGCGGCGCAGGAGCAGTTCCGCCAGCAGAACCCCTATTACAATCAGCAGCAGCAGCAAGGTGGCCAGCCGGTCGGCGCCGACGAGGGCGATGACTTCGGCGACGATGAGGGCCAGCCCTATATGGGGCAGAACGAGCCGAGCTACGCGCCGCGCGAACCGCAGCCGCAGCCTTATTTGCCGCGCGATGCGCAGCCGTTCCCGCCGCGCGAGCAGCCGGTGCAACAGCAGCAGCAGCAGCGGCCACAGAATCAGCCGCAGCCGTTTCCACCGCAGGGCGGCGGCGACGGCGGACAGGAATTGCCGGCCTTCATCACCGGCGGCCAGCCGCAGCAGAACGCCGGGCCGAACGGCGGTTACGAGCAGCAGGACCGCTATGGCGGCGGCGTGCACCGCCGGCGCCGGCGTCATCGCGGCGGCTACCGCGGCGAGCGCGACTTCGGCGGTCAGCAGCAGCCGCAATCGGGCGGCGAGGATCGGCAGTCGGATTGATCGAAAGCTAGCGGCCCGGCGCCGGCGCCAGCGCCGGCTCAAGCGCCGGCACCAGCCGCCGCTTTTCGTGGCGCGCAGGGATCGCGCGATAGACCTGCTTGACCGCCTCCACCAAGTGCACCCCGGCGAACGGCGCCGACAAAGTGGCGCCGGTGCGCTCCCAAGCGACCGCCGTGCGCAGGACCCAGCCGCGCTCGACCGGCGGCACATAGAGCGCCTCGCTCCAGCCGGTCGGCGTGAACCAGGTTTCGCGCAGCAGCTGATTGATTTGCGAGCGCGAATAAGGTCGGCCATTGCCGAACGGCGTCGTATCCATGCGCGCCCATAATCCGCGCCGGTTGGGCACGACCGCGAGCAGCCGGCCGCCCGCGGCGAGCACGCGCCAGACCTCACGCAACAGCGCGGCCGGATCGTTGGTCATTTCCAGCGCGTGCACCAGCATGACGCGATCGACGGCGCTGTCGGGCAGCGGCAATTCGTTTTCGTCGACCAGCGCCGAGAGCGCCGGGCGCGTCGTCGGCCATTTCACCACGCCCTGCCCCGCCGGCATGAAGGCGAGGCAGCGCTCGGCTTCCTCGCGGAACAGGCCGAGATACGGGATGGCGTAGCCGATGCCGAGCACCCGCTGGCCGGCGGTATTGCCCCATTGGGCGCGGATGGCGCGGCCGATCACGCGGCGTGCGACCACGCCGAGGCGCTGGCCGTAGAAATTACGCAGGTCGACGACGTCGATCGACATACCGAATGTCTAGCACGAAACCCAAAGTTCCTCCTGTTGAGGAGCATTAGGCGTGTTCTACTGTCAATTGTATCCATACAACCGATAGGGTATGCAGACGGATTATGGTCCCGCCTCGTCAAAACCTGGTTTTCGACACAGCCGACGCGATCTCCTGCGTCAACGAACTGCCGCAGCTCGCAAACGTCGTCAGCGCCGCGATGGACAAATTTGGTTTCACCTCGGTGGGCCTCGGTAACCTGCCGCTGCCCGGCGAAGGAACCGAGCCTACGATCCTCATGGAACGCGTGCCGGTCGGCTTCCGCGAACTCTACAGCGAGGAGCGGCTCTATCTCACCGATCACATTTCCGCACATGCGCGCGTCGTCTATGAGCCTTTCCGCTACAGCGAAGCGCCCTATGCCGGCATCGATGCCGCCGGCCATCGTCGTTTCATGGAAGTGCTGGGGATGCACGAATTGGGCAGCGGCTTGATCGTCCCCATCGGTCGACTGAACAACCTGCCGGCTTGTGTGTGGCTCGGTGGCAGGAATTCCGACCTCGATGGCGGCGCCACACGGGCGCTGCAATTGATCGCCCTGTTCGCCGCTGAGAGGGCGCGGGCACTCGCCTACCCGCCACCAAAGGGCCACCGGGTAAGTCCGCTGACGTCGCACGAGCGCGACGTGCTGCAATGGATTGCCGCCGGCAAGACTTCGTGGGAGATCGGCGTGATCTACGGGCTGAGCGAGCGTACGATCAACAAGCTGATCGGCGAAGCCATGGTTAAGCTCAATGCCGTCACCCGCGCCCAAGCGGTGGTCACGGCCATCTGCAATGGCGACATCGAGTTGTGAGAATTGTCTGTCAAGAGGGCGAATGACCTTTCTCAACAGGAGTTCTGACACTAGGCACGCCCGTGTGGCGGGATTTTCCTTTGCCCGGGATCGGCTGCGAAGGAAGGAGCAATGGTCGAGTCAGCGTCGCAGCGCGCAACGGGCGGCCACGGCGATTTACCTAGAGACGACGAGGGGCTGACCTCGATCGGCGAGCTCGCGCGCACCGCCGGGATAACGCCGCGCACACTCCGCTTCTACCAAAGCAAAGGGCTGCTGGCGCCGTTCCGTCGAGGGCGCAGCCGCCGGTTCACCGCTGAAGACCGCGTGCGCCTGACTCTGATCCTGCAAGGGGTCCGGCTCGGCTTCACACTGAACGAAATCCGCGACATGCTGAAGGACGCCGCAGGCGGTCTTTCCATCAGCCGCGAAAAATGCGTCGAACAAATTCGCTTGCTGGAACGGCGGCAGCACGAAATTGAGTGCGCGCTTGCCGAGTTGGGCCAGATCTACGACGACCTGTACTGAGCTGTCGGCCTCTTCCCTCATCCGCCGGCCGCGTATAATGGGTCCGCTGCAACGGCGCTGCCGTTCCGAGGAGGTAAGCCCGTGCCTACCGAGACCCGCTTGTTTCTCTGCCTCAGCGACAATTACGGCGTGCTGCTGCACGACCCGGAAAGCGGCGCCACGGCGTCCATCGACGCCCCGGAGGCGCCCCCGATCGAGGCCGCCCTCGCGGCGACCGGCTGGAAGCTCACCGACATTCTGGTGACGCACCACCACGCCGACCACACCGGCGGTATCCGCGCGCTCAAGGACAAATATCGGTGCCGCGTGGTGGCGCCGGCCAAGGAAGCGGCGAGGATCCCGGCGGTCGATGAAACCGTGCGCGAAGGCGACCAGGTCGCTGTCGGCAAGCTTACGGCCAATGTGATCGAAACCCCAGGCCACACGCTCGGCCACATCGCCTATTGGTTCCATGGCGAGCAGCTGGTCTTTGTCGGCGATACGCTGTTCTCGATCGGCTGCGGCCGCGTGATCGAAGGCACGCCGGACATGATGTGGGCCTCGCTGAAGAAGCTGCGTGACTTGCCCAACGACACCGAGGTCTATTGCGGACACGAATACACCGCTGCCAACATCAAATTCGCGCGCACCATCGAGCCGGACAATCCGGTCTTGGCCGCGCGCGACGCGCAGGTGGGCCAGCTCATCGCCGCCGGCGAGCCGACGATCCCCGTGACCATCGGTGATGAGAAGCTCGCCAACCCGTTTCTCCGCGCCGACCTGCCCGAAGTCACCGGAATCCTCGGCATGGACGGCGAGCCGGCCGCCAAGGTGTTCGCCGAGATCAGGGCGAGGAAGAACAGGTTTTGAACATGTCATTCCGGGGCGCGAGCGAAGCTCGCGAACCCGGAATCCATAATCGCGCCGCTGCGGAGTATGGATTCCGGCTCTCGCTGCGCTCGGCCGGAATGACGTCGAGGTTTTGCACGTGCCTTCCCCCACCGCCGCCGACATCATCCGCAAGCTCGAGCTGAAGCCGCATCCGGAAGGCGGCCACTATCGCGAAACCTTTCGCGATCCGCGTCAGATCGGCGGCCGCGCCGCCTCGACCGCGATCCTGTTTCTGCTCGCGCGCGGCGAGCGCTCGCACTGGCACCGCATCGACGCGGTCGAGATCTGGCACTATTACGCCGGCGCGCCGCTCAAGCTTGAAATCGTCGACGGGACGAAGGAGGAGATCATCCGCCTCGGTGGCGACATCCATGCCGGCGAAATTCCGCAGGTCACCGTGCCGGCGCGCGCCTGGCAGGCCGCCGAATCCTTCGGCGACTGGACGCTGGTCGGCTGCACCGTGGCGCCGGGATTCTCCTTCGACGGCTTTGAATTGGCGCCGGCCGGCTGGAAGCCGAGGCGCTAAACGCGCTAGAAAGCACATCGCTTTGACAGCGCAGGAGAGGCCATGGCCGGACCGAAAGACGCGCGCGGGATGATCGCGGTCGACAAAATGGGCTGCAAGATCCTGTTCCTCAATCCGCAGAGTTACGCGACGGAAACCGTACTCGAGGGCTTCCAGCGCACCGTGCACGAATTGCTGGTGATCCCGGAAATCGGGCGCGCCTATGTGCCGATCTTCGGCGACGGCATCCACGGCCGCAACCCGAACCCGGGCCACACGCTGTGGGTCGTCGATCTCATCAAGCGCAAGCTTGTCACCGGCATCGATCTTTCACCCTACATCGCGCCGCATACGCTGCGGCTCGGCGCCGACGGGCTGATCTACATCACCTGCGAAAACAGCGCCAAGGTCGCCATCATTGATCCCAAGACCGACACGGTCGTCGGCGCGATCGATTCCGGCTCGAGCAACGGCCACCGCCTGTGTCTGCCCGACGACGGCAAGCGGCTGTATACCGACAACGAGGAGGACGCGACGATTTCGGTGATCGACGTGCCGAACCGCAAGCTCGTCGGCAAGATCAAGACGCCGCAGGCGCTCGCCGGCATCGCCGTGACGGGCGACGGCAAAACCGTGATCGCGGTCAGCGACGAGAGCCCGGTGATCTTCGCCATCGACACGGCAAAAGGCGAGGTCAGCCGCGAGGTGCGTCTCGAAGGCGTACCGAAAGCGGCGCAGATCGCGCGCTATTCACCGGATGGGAGCCTGCTTGTCGTCTCAAGCCTCAACAGCAACACTCTGAGCATCCTGGACGCGCGCGCGCTCGGCAAGCAGACCGCGATCCCAGTCGGCAGCCAGCCAATGGATTTCGCCTTCCGCGGCGACGAGATTTTCGTCGGCTGCCAAGGCGACGGCACAATGCATATCATCGACGTACCCAACCGCCGGCACAAGGCCAGCTTCAAGGCGGGCACGGGCTGCGAGTCGGTCGGGTTTTTCTGAGTCAGCTGTCGTCACCGGGCTTGCCCCGCCGTGACAAATCAAGCGAAATACTGGCCGCCGTTCGCCGTCAGCGTTGAGCCGGTGATCAGCCCGGCGTCGTCGCTCGCGAGGAACACAACGCAGCGCGCGATCTCCTCCGGCTCACCGAGGCGCCCGATCGGAATCTGCGGCAGGATCGACTTCTCCAGCACGTCTTTCGGCACCGCCTGCACCATCTCGGTGTTGATGTAACCCGGGCAAATCGCGTTCACCGTGATGCCCGTCCGCGCGCCTTCCTGCGCCAGCGCCTTGGTGAAGCCGAGCTCGCCGGCCTTAGCGGCGGAATAGTTCGCCTGGCCCATCTGGCCCTTCTGCCCGTTGATCGAAGAAATATTGACGACGCGGCCGAATTTGCGTTCGCGCATGCCTTCCCATACCTGCCGTGTCATGTTGAACAGCGAGCCGAGATTGGTGTTGATCACCGCGGTCCATTGCTCCGGCTTCATGCGATGGAACATCGCGTCGCGGGTGATGCCGGCGTTGTTGACCAGCACCTCGACCGGCCCGAGCTCGGCCTCGACTTTCTTGACGCCCTCGGCGCAGGCGTCGAAATTCGACACATCCCATTTGTATACCGGAACACCGGTCTCGGCCTTGAACTTCGCCGCAGCCTCGTCATTGCCATGATAGACGGCGCCGACTTTGTAGCCGGCGGCCTTGAGCGCCTTGCTGATGGCAGCGCCGATGCCGCGGGTGCCGCCGGTGACCAATGCAACGCGAGCCATTTCCACGTCCTCCCGCTGTGAACCCGACAATCGACTGCCGCAAAAAATACATGGCCGGGACAGGCCCGGCCATGATTTTCGTCAAAACTTCGTTGTTGCAGTGCGCTATCGGCTTCTACGCTCCTTTGCCGGTTCGCTAGCGCTCCACGCACATGGCGATGCCCATGCCGCCGCCGATGCACAGCGTGGCGAGGCCCTTCTTGGCGTTGCGCTTCTGCATCTCGTAGAGCAACGTCACCAGCACGCGCGCGCCGGAGGCGCCGATCGGATGGCCGATGGCGATGGCGCCGCCATTGACGTTGACCTTGGCGGTATCCCAGCCGAGGTCCTTGTTGACCGCGCAGGCTTGCGCGGCGAAGGCCTCGTTGGCCTCGATCAGATCGAGGTCCTCCTTCTTCCAGCCAGCCTTCTTTAATGCCGCGCGGGACGCGGGGATGGGCCCCGTGCCCATGATCGCCGGATCGACGCCCGCATGCGCCCAGGAGACGATGCGCGCGAGCGGCGTCTTGCCGAGCTTGGCGGCCTCGCTCGCCTTCATCAGCACCACCGCGGCGGCGCCGTCGTTGATGCCGGAAGCGCTGCCGGCCGTGACGGTGCCCTCCTTGTCGAAGGCGGGCCGCAGCTTTTGCAACGCTTCGATGGTGGTGCCGTGCTTGGGATATTCGTCGGCATCGACGACGATGTCGCCTTTGCGGTTCTTGACCGTAACCGGCACGATCTCGTCCTTGAACTTGCCGGCCTTCTGCGCCGCTTCCGCTTTTTGCTGCGAGCGCAGCGCGAAGTCGTCCTGCTGCTGGCGCGTGATCTGCCACTGCTTGGCGACATTCTCCGCCGTGTTGCCCATGTGATAGCCGTTGAAGGCATCCCACAGCCCGTCCTTGATCATGGTGTCGATCATCTCGAACGAGCCCATCTTCACGCCTTGGCGCAGATGCTGACAGTGCGGCGCCATGCTCATCGACTCTTGGCCGCCGGCGATGACGATCTCGGCGTCGCCATTGGCGATCTGCTGATAGCCGAGCGCGACCGCGCGCAAGCCGGAGCCGCATAGCTGGTTCACGCCCCAGGCGGGGCTCTCGACCGGAATGCCGGCGGCGATGGAGGCCTGCCGCGCCGGGTTCTGGCCCTGCCCGGCGGTCAGGATCTGGCCCATGATGACTTCGTTGATGCGTCCGGGCTCGACGCCGGCCCGCGTGATCGCCGCCTGGATGGCGATTTTGCCCAGCTCATGCGCCGGCAGATTGGCGAACGCCCCGTTGAAGGCGCCCACGGGCGTGCGGGCGGCGCTTACGATGACGATATCGTCCTTCATCCGAAACTCCTCTTGGCAGGCTTGGCGGAGGCGGCTCGCCCGATATGGCAGTGCCGCATGTTCGGCGGCAGGGAAAACCCTGTCAATGACGTCGACCACACGAATACTGCCGCTAATTGGCGCTTTTCCGACGATTTCACAAGGGGCGTTGCAGTGCCGATTCCGCCCTTTCGCGCCGCCACAAAACGACTGGCAGCGCTGCCGGGAATATGGCTATGCTCATCGTCTGGGCAGGGGAAACGCGTGCGATCATGGCAGACGAAAAGAAAGAACCGGTCACGATCAAGAAATACGCCAACCGGCGGCTCTACAATACCGGCACCTCAACCTATGTGACGCTCGAAGACTTGGCCACCATGGTCAAGAACGGCGAGGACTTCGTCGTCTATGACGCCAAAAGCGGCGAGGATATTACGCGCTCGGTACTGGCGCAGATCATCTTCGAGCAGGAGAACAAGGAAGGCCAGGCGCTGATGCCGATCACCTTCCTGCGCCAACTGATCCGTTTCTACGGCGACAGCATGCAGATGCTGGTGCCGCGCTATCTCGAACAATCGATGCAATCCTTTACCGGCCAGCAGGAAAAATTCCGCGAGCAGATGGCGCAGGCCTTCGGCGGTGTCGGCTTCGGCCCGCTCGAAGATCAAGTGCGGCGGAACATGGAAATGTTCGAGAAGACCTTCGCCATGTTCGCGCCCTTCGCGCGCGGCCAGACCAGGCCGGCGCCTTCCTCGAGCGAGAAAGCACCGGGCTCCGGCGAAATCGACGAGCTCAAGCGGCAAGTCGACGAGATGCAAAAGCGCATCGAGAAGCTGAGCGGGAAGGATTAGCGGCCGTTACGCGTTTGCCGCCTTCGGCATCACCCACGGCCGTTCGGCCGAGGCGAGCCCGATCAGCGCACCCTGCAGATAGTCGCAGCCCCAACCCGCGAGCAGGCTCGCCGCAGCCTCGTCCTGCACCCATTCGGCGACGGTTGCGAGCTTCAGCCGGCGCGCCAGATCGATCATGGTCTGCACGAAGGCGCGGTCGTCCTCCGACTTGACGATGTTCTGCACGAAGGCGCCGTCGATCTTGACGATGTCGACGCCGAGCTTGCGCAGGTTGCGGAACGAGGTGTGGCCGGCGCCGAAATCATCGATGGCGATCTTGCAGCCGAGATCCTTGACGCGGGCGACAAAGCCGCGCGCGTCGTCGACGTCCTGAATGTTGGCGGTTTCGGTGATCTCAATGATCAACCGCTGCGCGGCCCCGCTGCTCGCGCGCAGCATGGCGCCGAGCCCGAGCCACCAGCCCGGATCGACCGCGGAGGCTGGCGAGACATTGACGCTGAGACGCAGATCGGGCGCGGCGGCGAGCTCGTTGACCACGAGCTCCATCACGCGGTGGTCGAGCATGCGCATAATGCCGACGCGTTCCGCCACCGGGACGATCTCGTTGGCATGGGCGACGCGGCCGTCCGGGCGGATCACCCGCATCAGGCATTCGTAGAAGCCGAGCCGGCGGCTCTTCGCTTCCACCACCGGCTCGTAGGCGAGCGCGATGCGCCGCTCGTTGAGCGCGGCGATGATCTCATCGGTCGCGCGCACGCTGTCGCGGCGCATTACCTCGCGCTCGACATTGGGCTGATAGGCCATGAACGAGCCGCGTCGCCGTTTGCGCGCGGCGGCGAGCGCGTCCTGCGCGCGGGCGAAGACTTCCGGCACGGTGCGCGCGTGGCGCGGGATGTTGATGCCGCCGATGGTCACTGTCACCGCGACCGGGCCACCGGTTGTGGCGACCGGCTCATCGCGCACGCCGGCAAGCAAGCGCTCGGCCGCGACCGTGAGCTCATCGCCTGAACAACGGGTGAGGATGACGGCGAACTTGTTACCGGAGAAACGGCCGAGGAAGTCCTTGCCGCGCAGCCGGGCGCGGATGCGCTTGGCGACCTTGGCGATCACTTCCTCGGTGACCTCGAAACCATAGGCCTCGTTGAGTTGGCCAAGATGATCGATGGCGATGAGCAGGAAGCCGCAAGAGCCGCGGAAGCGCAGCGTCTCTTCAAGCGTCACCGCGAGTTTCTCCGTGAGAAATGCGCGGTTCATCTCGCCGGTGAGTGGATCGAACATGGCGAGCCGGCTGAGCTTTGCCTCATGCTCATGCCGCGCATTGATTGCACGCACGATGCCATGAGCGCGCAGCGGCTTGCCGTCGCGCCCGGCAAACCAGCGGCCGTTGTCCTCAATCCATACTTGCTCACCGCCGGCAGGCCGGAAGGCGTATTGAACCTGATAAGGCACGCCGGCATCGGGCGCGGCCAGTGCCGGCTCGACCGCAATCACCTCAGCGCGGCTTTGCCCAGGCTCCGCCTCGACGCAAAGCGCATAGGCGCGGCCGGTCGACATCGCCGCAACGTCGCCGACACCGAGGACGGCGCCCGCGTTATCGCTCCAGACAAGCGCGTCGGTGTCCAGCCGCCATTCATAGGCGGCTTCGCTGACCGATCGGAGAATCGCCGCTGCGTCCGGCTGTTGGTTGCGGGTCAAGCCTGCCCCTGTTCGAAATCCGGCGTGCCGCCGGGCATTGGAGGCTCAATCTACGCGGACTTTTTAAACAATTTGAAAAATCGAAGGCCGGAGTTTTGTGACATTCGTTGACTGGCGCAAAGACTGCTGTGCCAATTCGGGACAATCTAATAGACGAGAGCGCAGCCGTCTGAGCGCGGCTTGGGGCCGGCGAGCAGCGTATCGCGCTGCCGGCCAACCCTGCGTGCCGCCCTGCGTGTCGTTGCCACGACGACGTAATCCCGCATGCTTGCGGTCCGACGGTAGCGGCGGGCCGCCGCCACGTTACTCGCGTGCAGCTTTGCTCGCCCACCCCATCCCACCAGGATCAGTATTCGCACACATGCGAGTACCACCGCCGCGCCCAGCCGAAGGAGGTCGCGGTCAGCCGCCAAGCCACAATTCGCGCGAGAGAACAATCGACGCTCGCGCAAGCCAACGTGGACTTCGTGCTGCTGGCGCGTCTAAAAACATCACAAAACCAAATCGACATGGCGAGGAAACCGATGACGGCGTACCCGTCTCGAAATACGTTATTCAACGTCCAGCTGGTCTGCCGTTGTGCCGACCGTGACTGACGATAGTCTCATCCGCGTCGCCAACCTTTCGATGAGCTACGAAAGGAAGCGGGGGCGTGAGCCGACTTCCGTACTGCAGAACATCACCCTGTCAGTCGACCGCGGCGAGCTCGTCTGCATCATTGGGCCGAGCGGCTGCGGCAAGAGCACGCTGCTATCGGTGCTCGCCGGCTACATCAAGCCGACCTCGGGTGAGGCACGCATCAACGGCAAGCTGGTTGAGGAGCCCGGCTCCGACCGGTTGATGGTGTTCCAAAATCCAACCCTGTTTCCCTGGTACAATACGCGCGAGAACATCGCCTTCGGCTTGCGCCTGCGCGCTCATCGCGACAAGCGCGCCACGGCTGACCAAACCGTGACCAGCCTGCTGAAGCTGGCCGGACTGACTGGCTTCGAAGGTCACTATGTGCATGAACTGTCCGGCGGCATGCGCCAGCGGGTCGAGATCGCCCGCGCGCTGGCGCTCGATCCCGATCTCCTGCTGATGGACGAACCGTTCGGCGCGCTCGACGCGTTGACCCGTCTGGGGATGCAGAAGGAGCTGCTGCGCATCTGGCGGGAAACCAACAAGACCATCCTCTTCGTTACCCACGACATCGTCGAAGCGATCGTGCTCGCCGATCGCATCGTGGTGATGGATGCGAGGCCCGCCCGCATCAAGGAGATCATAAACGTCGATATCGCGCGGCCGCGGCACCACAACGATCCGGCCGTCACCGAGCTCGAACGCCGCATCGCTCGCCTCCTCCACGTGAACCTTTAGGTGGAGGCGATGCGTGGCGCGTAAACTCATCTCTCCGGTGCTGCTCGTCATCCTGTGGCAGATCGCCAGCACGTCCGGCTGGATCAATCCGCTGATTGCGCCGCCCCCCACCACGGTGTTGGCCGATCTGCTGCATCTGATCACGTCCGGCGAGCTGGCAGTGGCGCTGGCGGCGACCTTCAAGCGCATCCTGGTTGGTTTCGGTCTCGCCATCGCGATTTCGGTGACGTTGGGGACGCTGATGGCGCGTGTCCGCCTGGTCGAAGACTTCTTCGACCCGTTGGTCGAGCTCATCCGACCGGTGTCGCCGCTCGCGATCTTTCCGCTCGCCATTCTCTGGTTCGGCATCGGCGACGCCTCAAAAATCTTCCTGATCACGCTGTCCTGCTCGTTCCCGATCATCCTGGCCACCTACGCCGGCGTGCGCAGCGTCGACATCTCGCTGATCCGCGCCGCGCGCTCGCTCGGCGCCAATCCCTGGGAGATCATGACGCGCGTCGTGGTGCCCGGCAGCTTGCCCCAGATCGTCACCGGCGTCCGTATTTCCTGGGGCATCGCGCTCATCGTCATCATCGCCAGCGAGATGATCGGCGCGACCGAGGGCCTCGGCTATCTGGTGCTGCAGGCGCAGCAGACCTTCCGTGTCGAGCGCGTCTTCGGCGGCATCGTGATCATCGGCCTGCTCGGCTTCCTGACCGATCAGCTTTTGCGGAAATTTTCACGCTGGCTGCTGCCCTGGCAGCGCGAGGCACGCGACTGAATTCAACACGGCAAAACGGAAACCAAGGGAGAGAAAAATGGAAACCATGTCTCGCAGAGACCTTTTGAAGAGCGCCGCTTCGGCAACCGGCATGGTCGGCGTCGCGGTCACCACCCGCTCGCTCGGCATCGCCAGCGCGAGCGCTGCGGTGCCCGAGAAGCTGACGCTCGGTTATCTGCCGCTCAACGCGCTCCTTGCGCCCTATGTCGGCCCCTATGATCCGTGGAAGGAACAGGACCTAGAAGTCTCTTTCTTCCGCGCCGGCGCCGGCCCCGCCGTCGTGCAGGCCATGGTGACCGGCCAAATTCCAGCCGGCGAAATCGGCATCGGCCCGGCGCTGTCAGTGGCGAGCCGTGGCTTCCCGCTCTATTTCCTCACCGGCGGTTCGATGGAAGCGAGGCCGAAATACGTCAACAGCCGAATCATGTCGCGCAAGGACTCACCGATCAAGAAATTCACCGACCTCAAGGGCAAGAAGCTGGCGGTGCACGCGCTCGGCACGATGCAGCACATCTGCCTCGGCGCGGCCCTCAAGACGTTCGACATGAAACGCGAGGACATCACGCTGACGACGATCCCGATCGGCAATCAACCGCAGGCGCTCGATCAGGGGCTCGTTGACGCCATCTATTGCGCGCCGCCGGCGGACGCCGTCGCCGAGCACCGATTCGCCGCCCAGACCGTACTGGAGACCGTCGACTTCATCCCGTATCTACAACTGGCGACCATCGCGGTGAATCGCAGCTTCGCTGACAAGAACCCGGAGGCGGTGAAACGCCTGATCAAAGGCGCAGCCCTGCTGCAACGTTGGGCGGACGACCACGATAAACTCGCGCGCGAAGTGAGCAACCAGTCGCTGGGCATCTCCGCCGACATGTCGCCCTATGTGCGCCTGCCCTACTTCCCGCGCAACGCGTTGCCGCTGATGGCCAACGTCTGGCACATCTATTACATGATGATAGACGCCAAGGTGATCGATCCGATCGGGGACCTGACGGCGCTCAACAAGCAATATTTCATCGAGCCGATTGAGCACTTCACGCTGCCGGCTCTTGCCGAGCTCGGCAAAGAGAAGGACCCGGTCGTCGATTCGCTACACGAGCAGCAACTGCCGCTGCTCCCCAAGCCCAACAAGGACTACAACGGTCCGTGGGAAACCTGATCTGGCGGCGCCGCGATCTCGGTCAAACGGACGGCAGCGGCACTCGGCCGTCGTTGTCGAATTTTAGGAGCTTATGACGTGGGCAACGACATCATGGTCGTCGGCAGCGTGCCGCTCGACAACGCTGAGCAGGTATTTCGCGCTGTCGGCACCGCCCTCGGCGATCGCATTCGCGCTATTCCGGACGGTGAAACCGGCCCGCGGCTGAACTGGATCGAATGGCAGGCGCCGGTCTTCGAGAAGCATCCGATGTTTCAAAGCGCCGACAGCTTGCCGGACTGGCGTAATCAGGACGTGTCGGGCAAATGGCGCGCGAGTCCGTGGTACGCTCTGCGGCCGGACGCCGACGTCGGCAGGCTCCGCTTCGGGCCGCTCGGCTATGCCAATACCGCCGTCGAATCCTTCGCCATCTTGCGGCGCTGCAAGGCCGACGGAGCGGTGCATAAGTCGTGCAAGCTGCAGATCGCGATTCCCACGCCGTACAATGTCATTGATCAGCGCATCGCACCGACGGACCGGCTCAAGGTTGAGGGGCCCTATGAGGCGCGCATGCGCGAGGAGATTGCCGAGATCTGCGCCGCGCTGCCGCACGACGAGATTGCCATCCAATGGGACGTGGCGCACGAGGTGCAGAACCTCGCCGGCGGCCGCCCGCATTGGTTCGACGACCCGGAACGGCAAATCCTCGACCGTCTCATCCGCTTGAGTGAATGCGTGCCAAGTGACGTCGATCTCGGCTTCCATCTCTGCTACGGCGATTTCGCCCATCGCCATTTTATCGAGCCGACGGACACCGCGTTGATGACGCGGCTCGCCAACGCTCTATCACGTCAGCTTAAGCGGCCGCTTGCCTGGTTTCATATGCCGGTGCCGCGCAACCGCGCCGATGACGCATACTTTGCGCCACTGGCCGACCTGACGCTCCACCGCGAAACGCGGCTGTTTCTCGGTCTCGTTCATTTCACCGACGGTGTTGACGGCGCGCGCCGACGCATCGATGCGGCGCAGAAATATGTGCGTGATTTCGGCATCGCCACCGAATGCGGTTTCGGTCGCCGCGACCCGACAACGATTCCCAGTCTACTACGCCTGCACGTTGCGGTGGCCGATCTGCTCGCTCAGTAGCCGAGCGCGCAGCCGTCCTTGCGCGGCTCGGAGCCGGCGATCAGCACACCGCGCTGCCAGTCGATCTTGATCACCTGCGCGCCGCCCCAAGGCAGCGCCGCGAAGGCGACTTCGTGCCCGCGCGCCTTCAGGCCTTCGATCGTCGCGGCGGACGTGCCGCGCTCGACGATGGTGAGATTGCCGTCAAAGAAGAAACGCGGCGCGTCGATCGCCTGCTGCACGTCCATGCCGTAGTCGAGCATGTTGAGAACGATCTGCGCGTGTCCCATCGGCTGATAATGCGCGCCCATCACCCCGAAGCTCATGTCGCACCTGCCGTCGCGCATGGCCAATGCCGGGATGATGGTGTGTAGCGGACGCTTGCTCGGGCCGAAGACATTGGGGTGGCCGGGGGTCAACGTGAAGCAGGCGCCGCGATTGGTCAGCAAGATGCCGGTTTTCTCGGTACAGATGCCGGTGCCGAAGTTCGAATAAAGCGAGTTGATGAAAGACACCGCCATGCGATCACGGTCGACCACGCTGAGATAGACCGTGTCATTGCCGGGCGTCGGCACCGTCGGCAGCTTGGCGCGCCGCTTCGGGTCGATCTTCGCAGCGAGCGCCTTGGCGAAGCCTTTGTCGAGCAAGTCGGCCGTCGCAATGCGCATATGTGCCGCGTCGGCGATATGCGTGTCGCGCACGGCGTAAGCGAGCCGCGCCGCCTCCAGGACCAGATGGAAGCGTTGCGGCCCGAACGGATCAAGCGCGGCGACGTCGAAATGCTCCAGGATGTTGAGCAGGATCAGCGCGGTAATGCCTTGCCCGTTAGGCGGAATCTCGAGCAGATCGAGGCCGCGATAGTTGGTGCTGAGCGGGGTGACCACCTCGCCGCGATGCTTGGCGAAATCCTCGACCGTCAGGAGCGAGCCGCGCGCGGAAACCGTTGCCGCCATGTCGTCGGCGATCTCGCCTTCGTAGAAAGCGCGCGCCCCCTTCGACGCGATAGTTCTCAACGTTTGCGCCAATGCCGGCAGGCGCACGACGTCGCCTTCCTTCGGCGCTTGTCCTTCGAACAGATAATGCATGGTGGCGCCGGGATCGGCCTTGAGCTTGGCGAGGTGCCGGCTCCAGTCCCAGGCGACGCGCTGTGACACCGGAAAACCGTACTCGGCATATTTGATCGCCGGCTGCAAAGCGCGTGCAAGATCAAAGCGGCCGTGTGTCTTGAGGATCGCTTCCCAGGCATCGAGCGCGCCCGGTACGGTGACCGCGTGCACCGAGGTCATGCCGATCGTTTCCATGCCCTTGGCACGCAGCGCTTGATCGGAGGCCGCCGCGCCGGAACGTCCGGAGCCGTTATAGCCCCAGATCGGCTTGCCGGGCTGCGACACCAGGCAATAACAATCACCGCCGATACCGGTGCTCTCCGGCTCGATCACGCAAAGCGCCGCGCTTGCGGCGACCGCGGCGTCGACGGCATTGCCGCCCGCGCGCAGCGTGTCGATCGCGGCAAGCGTCGCCAGCGGCTGCGAGGTCGCCGCCATGCCCTCGCAGGCGATCACCGGCGAACGGCCGGGCAATTGGAAGTCGCGGGTCATGTCAAGCCGATGGCGTTGCGTTGGCCGCGGGTTCAGGTTGCGGGTCGGACCGCGGTTCCGCGACACTCGAGGGCGCTTCGCGCTCGATCACCAGGTCCCGCCGTTGGGTGCGAAAGCGGACCGACATGCCGACGCCGATCACGGCCTCGACAAAAGCGATCACCAGCATGAGGAAGAAGGTCGCGCTCGCGGCCTGCGCCACCCATACGAACTCGGCGCTCATTCCCAGGAACAACAGCCAGGCGAGGCCGTGATCGACGAAGGAGCGCGCGCCCGCGCGCGCCGATTTCACCACCTCCACAATCAGGAGCAGCGCGGTGAGCGCGACCAAGATGTCGCCGGCCGACATCGTCCACTCGGCGCCGGACATCAAGGTCACATGCGTGAGCGGAGCGCTCCAGCTCACCGGCATGAAAAAGGCGACGATGTTGTAGATCGCGAAGGGAATAACAAGCAGCGGCGCGCCCACGACATCCATCCATCATCCTCGGCGGCGCGATGAAACGGCCGCGTCAGGCTTCCGTCTTCACCTTCAGCACCTGACGGCCCTTGTACATGCCGGTCTTCAGGTCGATGTGGTGCGGGCGGCGCAATTCGCCGGAATCCTTGTCCTCCACATAGGTCGGCTGCTTCAGCGCGTCGGCCGAACGGCGCATGCCGCGGCGCGACGGCGAGGTTTTTTTCTTTGGCACAGCCATGGACTTAAACTCCGGAAATTCGCGGGAAAATGTCGGTTTGCGCCGGGCTTATAGAGGATGGGTTTGGCGATGGCTAGTGGGTCGCGCGCAAGCAACTCGCCACCTCCTCCGCGCGCGCCGCGCGCTCGACATAGAGCCCGGCAAGTCGCCGCAGGCCGGGCCCGGGCCGGCGTGCGTTGCGGTCGTGAGGATTCGGTAGCACCGCCGCGAGCAGCGCCGCCTGGTAGCGGGTCAGTTCGCGCGCCGATTTGCCGAAAGCCGCGCGCGCACCGGCCTCGATGCCGAATTCGCCGTCCGGACCCCACTCGGCGACGTTGAGATAGATTTCGATAATGCGGCGCTTGCCGAGCACGAAATCGATCCACAGCGCCAGCGGGAACTCGAGCGCCTTGCGCACGTAGCTGCGGCCGCCCCACAAAAACAGGTTCTTGACGACCTGTTGCGTGATGGTCGAGCCGCCGCGCATTTCGTCGAGATCGTCGGCTTGTTCGAGCGCGCTGCGCAGTTCGGCGAAATCGATGCCATGATGGGTGCAGAAGCGGCCATCTTCGGCGACGATCACAGAAAGCGGGACCAGCGGCGAAATCTGCGAGAGCGGTGTGTAGATCCGTTCCACGCGCTGCGCGGTGAGGTTCCGCCACAGCATGAGGGTCGAAACCGGCCGCCCGACCGCATAGAACGGCGCGATCAGATAAGGCAGGGCGATCAGCGCCAGGATGCAAAACGCCGCCGTACGCAGCACACGCCATACCCGGCTGGTTCGTTTCCGCGCCATCGACAGACCATAGCGCACCGCACCCGATTTGCGGCGGGTACCGCGCTCAGGCTAGATGCCGGCATGGACGCCAAGACTAACGGCGAATTCAACGCACGGCTCGCCGCCACGGCGGTCGAGACGGAGGCGTTGCTCGACCGGCTGTTGGGCGAAGCGCCGCTCGCCGGCGAAATTGCGCGGCCGCCGCGGTTGGTCGCGGCCATGCGCCATGCGGCGCTCGGCGGCGGCAAGCGATTGCGCCCGTTCCTCCTGGTGGAGTGCGCCGCACTGTTCGGCGTGCCGCGTACCGGCGCGCTGCTGGCGGGCGCCGCGCTCGAATGCATGCACGGCTATTCGCTGGTGCACGACGACCTGCCGGCGATGGACAACGACGATTTGCGTCGCGGCCGGCCGACGGTGCACAAGGCTTTCGACGAGGCGACCGCGATTCTCGCCGGCGACGCGCTGCTGACGCTTGCCTTCGACCTACTGGCGCGCGCCGAGGTCCATCCCGCTGCCGACGTGCGCATCGCCTTGGTGGGCGAGCTTGCGCGCGCCGCCGGATTGGGCGGCATGGCCGGCGGACAGATGCTCGACCTTGCCGCCGAGGGCCGTTTCGGCGCCGTGTCGCTCGGCGAAAGCGAGGTCGCGACCCTGCAGGCGATGAAGACCGGCGCGCTCATCCTGTTTGCCTGCCGCGCCGGTGCCATTCTCGGACGCGCCGATAAGATCGGCCATGCGGCGCTTGCCCGTTACGGCGCGGCCGTCGGCCAGGCGTTCCAGATCGCCGACGACCTGCTCGACATCGAAAGCGACGCGGCGACGCTCGGCAAGGCCGCCGGCAAGGACGCCGCCGCCGGCAAGGCGACGCTGGTCGCCGTGCTCGGCCGCGACGGTGCGCACGCGCGGCTGGCAGCGCTCGTGGCCGAAGCCGAAGCCGCGCTCGCGCCGTTCGGCGGCAAAGGGGACATCCTGCGCGCGGCCGCCCGCTTCACCGCCGAGCGCAAGAGCTGAGCCATGGCTAAAGCCAGCCGATCTCCGCTCCCCGCTCCGGCGCCGCTGCCGCTGCGCATGTGGCGGCTGCACCTCAAGCTGATCGTCGCGGCGCTCGTCGGCATCGCGATCGTGTTGGCGTTGCCGGCAACTTTGCGACTGCAGACGCGGCTGCTGTTCGGCTGGGATCTCAGCATCGTGTTTTATCTCGTCATCCTGCACGCGGCGATCTATCGCGGCGGCGTCGAACAGCTGCGGCGGCGCGCCAAGGAACAGGACGAAGGCGCCTTCCTCATCCTCGTGCTCACAATGTGCGCGGCCATCGCCAGCGTGGTGGCGATCGTATTCGAGCTCGGCGGCGTGAAGCAGGCGCCGGCGCCGGAGGCACTTAATTCCGCCTTGCTTGCGCTGGCGACAATCCTCTTGTCATGGGGCTTTGTGCACACGATCTTCGCCATTCATTACGCGCACGAATTTTACGGCGAGCGGCGCGACGGGAAAATCGGCGGGCTGCACTTCCCGGGCGAAGACAAGCCCGATTATTGGGACTTCCTCTATTTCTCGCTGGTGATCGGCATGACCTCGCAGGTCTCCGACGTCGCCGTCACCAGCCGGGTGCTCCGCCGCGTGGTCGCCATGCATGGCGTGCTCTCGTTCTTCTTCAACGTGAGCGTCCTCGCGCTGTCCGTGAACCTGTTGTCCAATCTGATCTGAAAAGCGGCCATGACCGCGATTCTGCAGACGCTTCTGTTCATGCTGGCGGTGCTCGCCGCGGTCGCGGTCGCCGCCAAGCGGCTCAATATCGCGCCCTCGATTCTCCTCGTCGTCGCCGGGCTGGCGATGGCGTTCATCCCCGGACTGCCGAAGATCGAACTTGCCCCCGAGGTCGTGCTGCTGGCGCTCTTGCCGCCGCTCATCTATTCGGCCGGCGTCGCCATGAGCTGGCGCGAGTTCAAGTTCAACCTGCGGCCGATCGGGCTATTGGCCTTCGGCTGCGTGGTGTTCACCACCTGCGCGGTGGCCGCGGCGGCCCACTACATCCTGCATTTCGACTGGGCGGTCGGTTTTCTCATCGGCGCGATCATCTCGCCGACCGATGTCGTGGCACCGCTTTCCATCGCCCGGCAACTCGGCATCCCACGCCGCATCATCGTCGTGCTGGAAGGCGAAGGTCTCGCCAACGACGCGACGGCACTCGTGCTCTACCGGTTCGCCGTCGCCGCCGTCGCCACCGGCACCTTCTCGCTCGAGCAAGCCTCGATGACCTTCGTGCTGATCGTGATCGGCGAGACGCTGTATGGCCTCGCCGTCGGTTGGCTCAGCCTGCGCCTGCGGCAATGGTCGCACGATCCGCGCGTCGAGATCACGCTGTCGCTGATGACGCCCTATCTCGCCTTCTGGGTGCCGTTTCACCTCGGCGGCTCCGGCGTGCTGGCGACGGTCGCTTGCGGCCTCTATGTCAGCTGGAACGGCCCGCTGCTCATCCCGTCGGCGACGCGCCTGCAGGGCATCTTCTTCTGGGATCTCATCGTCTATCTGATCGAGGGCGTTTTGTTCCTGGTCACCGGCCTGCAGGCGCGCACGCTCGTTGAAGACGCACACATCGTCTCGATCCGCGAGCTCGTGATCGTGACCGCGCTGACCACGCTGATCGCGATCGTGGCGCGTTACATTTGGGTGTTTCCGGCAACCTATCTGCCGCGCTGGCTGAGCGCTTCGCTCGAGCGGCGCGATCCTTCGCCGCCCTGGCAATCGGTGTTCTTCCTCGCCTTCACCGGCATCCGCGGCGTCGACTCGCTCGCGGTCGCGCTTGCCATACCCTATACGGTCATCAGCGGCGCGCCGTTTCCGCACCGCGACCTCATCCTGTTCGCCACCTTCGGCGTCATCATCTTCACGCTGATCGGGCAAGGCGCCATGCTGCCCGCGATGGTGCGCTGGCTCGGCCTCAGCCGCTTGGCGCAGGACGAGCACGAGGAGGAGATTCAGTCCGAGCTTGCGGCGCGCGCGGCGGCGCTCGAAGCGGTGGAAAAGCGGCTCGACAAGGTGATCGCGGAAAACGACTTGCCGCAGGAGGTGATCGAGCTCTTGCGCACGCGCAACGAGAGCCGCGAACAGATTCTGCCGGATAATTTGCAGGACGGCCTCGAGCTGATGCGCACCTCGGCGCGCATCAAGAAAGAGCTGATCGACGCCGAGCGTCAATTCATCTACGAGCTGTTGCGCGACGGCAAGATCACCGACGAGGCGCGCCGGCGCATCGAATACGAATTGGATTTGGAGGAAGCGAGCGTCGCCAACCGCAGCTCAAGCGGCGGCGGCTGGTTCTGAGCTTGGCCGAGCGCGCGCAGAAGCGATGCGCTACCTCGCCATCCAGTTATAAATCCAGGCGATGATCGCGCCGGCGACGAAGCCGTCCATGAAGGCCCAGATCGTGCCGATAATGGCGCCGAGGATCGAGGCGCTATAACCGATGTAGAACGAGCCGAGCGTCGTCACCATGACGACGCCCCAGCCGAACATCGCGAAGATGCCGGCGAAAAAGACATAGAACGCCCACAGCGCGCCGACGGCGACGCCGAGCGCCAGCGGTTGAATCTTGTTCATGGCGACCTCTGCCTGATTGCAAGCCGATCGAAAGCGGTCGATGCTGTGAGTATAGGCCGCAGCGCGCGGCGGCCAAGACGATCGGACGGTGCGGTCGGCTGGGCGTGCGTCATCGTCCCTATTCTTTGACGGCGCGGGACCCGCCGGCTTCCCTTTTTCCGTTCCCCAAAGGGAATGGAGCGCCGGGAGGGCGCTGGCGAAGCGCCCTTTGGGCGGGGTTGGCGCGCCCCGCCCGCGCGCCGGATGAGGCGCGCGCCCGCTTGGCGAAGCGGGCTGCGCCCTCCTGGCGCTCCATCCGTCGAGTTCGCGCGAACGCGCGCAAGCTCGACCAGCGGTGCGCATTGTCGGCGCACCGGCCCCGCCTCGCCCCGCGCGCCCTCGAGCGGCGCGCGGTGGCGGAGCAGAACCGGACTAGATAATCCTATTGTAGGAATAGTGTCAAGAAGCAAATTTCTAGGCCGCGGCCGGCACGAACCGAATGCGGCCGTTTTTGCCGGTTTTCTTGCGCGGCTTCACCACGATGTCGACGTCGCGGTCGAAGGTCGTCAGAAACGCCATCAACCGGTCGACCGAATATTCGCGGAAATGTCCCTTGAACATCCGCGACACTTCCGGCTGGCTGATCCCCATCCGTTTCCCGGCCTGGACCTGCGTCAGCTTGCGCTCCTTGGTCAGGCGGTAGATTTCCGAAACGATCTGCGCCTTGAGGAAATGCGTCTCGGCGTCGGGCAGATCAAGATCGGCGAAAATATTGCCGCTGCTCGCTGTGACATTTGTCTTGCGTATCATGTCTTGCGTTCCTTCCCATAGCGTTGCGCGTAATCGCGCGCGGCCTGCGTCAGCCGCCGCTTGATCAGATCGACATCGCTTTGCGGTGTCTTGCGGCCCTGCTTCGACTTTTTCTTGAAGGCGTGCAGAACGTAGACCGCCGCAGAAAAGCGCACCGTGTAGACGGCACGATAGGTATCGCCGGCAAAATCCTCGATCAGTTCCACCGTGCCGCTGCCAAGCCCGCGCAGGAGCTTCGCCGACGGCGGATGCTGTCCGGTCTGCGCCAGGAACAGTTCGAATCCCATAGTTTCCTGCACGCGCGCCGGGAATTGGTCGTAATCGCGCTTGCTGGAAGCCACCCACAGCAGCGGACGCAGCGGGCGCGCAATGCTCGGCATCGGGATGAGATTATGAGTAATTGCTTATAAATGTCAAGGAAAGGAACGGAACTATACGCACAGCTCGTAATCGGCCTTTCAGCTCAAAACGCTGCACGATGGGCTGCGCGTATTCGGCGGCAACCTATCCGGGGGTGTCAATTACCGGGTGTTGACAATATCAATGTGGTCTGTATATGATCAAAGATATTACTGGATTGGAACCTTGATATGAGCGACTTTTCTAGAGATAAGCTCTTGGAATTCCTTGGCTTTCTTGGAAAGAAGGGGCTTATGAACAAAACTACGGTGGCCGCGCGAAGGGCGTCCGTCAACACCCTTTTGAGTATTCTTTCGGATCAGGAAGCCCAAGACGTAAGGAAACTAGATTTGAACGAAGTGGCGATGCGCTTCACAAATCTGAAGGGCGCCCAGTTCAAACCTGAGAGTATCAAAGTCTACAAGTCACGGGTTACCAGCGCGATCGAGGACCTTAAGAAATACCGCGCTAACCCTCTCACATTCAAACCCAATATCGTATCGCCAAAATCTAGCGCCAGTGCTAAGGCGGACAAGGACGTTGAGAAGAATCGGTTTGTCAAGGACGGGAAATTACCAGATAATTCTGCTGATATAATATTTCCGGTCCCGATTCGGCCCGATGTGGTTGTCAGGGTTGTTGGCGTACCAAGCAACCTTACGAAAAAGGAAGCCACGAAAATCGCAAATGTGGTTCTCGCGCTGGCGATGGACGGCGATGCGAAGACCTAACCAGAAGAATTGACCCTCCTTCCATAAGAGGATCATCGCTGCGCAAATCTTGCCAAAGGGTCCGCAGCACGCTGGCGCCACTGACGATGGGGTCCAAACCATCGTCGGTGGCGTTTAATTATTTGCTTACACCCCAATTGTCCACTACTCCGCCGCCGTCCTTGCACCCGTCCCGAACCTGCGCTCGATGTAATCCACCACCATCTGCTTGAAATCGGCGCTCAAGGTCGGCCCGCGCAGCGTCGCCGCCTTCTTGCCGTCGATGAAGACGGGCGCGGTCGGCTGCTCGCCGGTGCCGGGCAGCGAGATGCCGATATCGGCGTGTTTGCTCTCGCCCGGGCCGTTGACGATGCAGCCCATCACCGCGACGTTCAAGCTCTCGACGCCGGGATAGCGCGTCTTCCATTGCGGCATCGAATCGCGGATGAAGCCTTGGATGTCGGAAGCCAGCTCCTGGAACGTGGTCGAGGTGGTGCGGCCGCAGCCGGGACAGGCAGCGACCAGCGGCACGAAGGTGCGCAGGCCCATGGTCTGCAGCAACTCCTGCGCCACCTGCACTTCGCGGGTGCGATCCCCGCCCGGCTCGGGCGTGAGCGAGATGCGGATAGTGTCGCCGATGCCCTGTTGCAGCAGCACGCCCATCGCCGCGCTCGAGGCGACGATGCCTTTCGAGCCCATGCCGGCTTCGGTCAAACCGAGATGCAGCGCGTAGTCGCAGCGGCGCGCGAGCTCCGAGTAGACCGCGATCAGGTCCTGCACCGCGGAGACTTTTGCCGAGAGGATGATGCGGTTCTTCGCCAGGCCGATCTCCTCGGCGCGCGCGGCCGAGAGCAACGCCGACTGCACCATGGCTTCGTGCGTCACCTCGCGCGCGTCGCGCGGATTGGCGCTGCGCGAATTCTCGTCCATCAGCTTGGTGAGCAGCTCCTGGTCGAGCGAGCCCCAATTGACGCCGATGCGCACCGGCTTGCCGTAGCGAATCGCGAACTCGACGATCTGCGTGAATTGCGGGTCGCGCTTGTTCTTGAAGCCGACATTGCCCGGGTTGATGCGGTATTTGTCGAGCGCCTCGGCGCAGGCCGGATGCTCGGCCAATAATTTGTGGCCGATGTAGTGGAAGTCGCCGACCAGCGGCACGGACACGCCGAGCTGCGCCACGCGCTCCTTGATGCGCGGCACCGCGGCCGCCGCCTCGTCGCGATCGACGGTGATGCGCACGAGCTCGGAGCCGGCGCGGGCGAGCGCCGCGACCTGGCGCGCCGTCGCCTCGACGTCGGCGGTATCGGTGTTGGTCATCGATTGCACAACGATCGGCTGACCGCCGCCGACCATGACGCCGCCGACATCGACCGCAACAGTTTTGTGCCGCGCTTGCAGGTTCATCGATTGTCCGGAACCAAGCCTCGCATCGCCGTCATATAGACCTTAATTGATGGCAGCGAAATGACCCTGAAAGCGGCCATTTTTCCGAGGATTCGTAAGATCAAAAAGAGCGCGGTACATTCGCCCAAAGGACCGAAGGCAATGGACAACAACGATGAAATGACCCTGGTGTTCCGCTGCCCGCCCGAGCTTCTTGGCGTGCTGCCGCCGCCCATTCCGGCGGTGCAAGGCCTGCCGGACTGGTTCAAGGCCATGCCGCAGAAGGCCTTCAACATGATCACCCAGGAGGAAGGGCAGACGGTCAAGCGCTGCCCGCCCTTCATCGACGCCATGACCTACGGCTTTCTCATCCCGCTGCCCTGCGATCTGAAGGTCGCCAGCGGCGAGTTCTCCTGGGACTTCGACCTGCCAGCCAACAACCTCAACAATTTCCTGCGCTCGCCGATCGCCTTCCATGACGTGAGCCAGGTGGTCGGCTCGCCGCTCTATCGCGACGATCGCCTGCTCATCAAATTCAACAATTTCTGGACCATCGAGGCGCCGGCCGGCTACTCGCTGCTGTTCACGCATCCGGTGAACCGTCCGGAGCTGCCCTTCACCACGCTTACCGGGCTCGTCGATTCCGATCTCTATACCGACAACCGCGTGCACTTCCCGGCGCATTGGCACGACGAGAACTTCAACGGCGTGCTGCCGAAAGGTACGCCGGTCGCACAATGCATCCCGGTCAAGCGCGAGAGCTGGGGGATGCGGGTGGAGACGATGTCGGACGAGGCCGCCTCGCGCATGCGCGAGCTTGCGCGCGCGATCGACGAGGAGGCCGGCATTTACCGTCGGCAGTTCAGGGCGGGGAAGAGATAAGTCTCGGACTCCGCTCGTCCCCGCGGAAGCGGGGACCCAGAGCACCAATGAAGAGAATCGCGCCCTTGGATTCCCGCTCCCGCGGGAGCGAGCGGGAGGCTTACTTCTTTTCGCTCTTCAACGCCTTCGCCGCCTCACTCGGCTTAAGCCAGAAGCGGCCATGGCCGGAGGTCGCGAGCGCGGTCAACGTCTCGCCGAACATTTTGCCACCTGCGCGCGCCGCCTCGCCCATCGCCGCGAAGGCGGCTTCACTCTGCCCGAGTTCGAGCAGGCAGGCGCCGAGTCCCAGCCGCGCCGCGGCATCGCCGGGCGTGAGCGCAAGCATGCGCTGGTAGAGTTCGGCGGCGGCGGCGAAGTCGCATTCGCCCTGCTTGAGCCGCGCCAGCATGAACAGCGCATCGACGTCGCGCGGCGCCTCGGCGATGGCGCGCGCGAGCAACTCCTTGGCTTTGGCGGTGGCGTTGCGCGCGGCATGAATGAAGCCGAGCTGGGCGGACAATTCGCCCATGCGCGGCGCAATGGCGAGCCCGCGCTCGAGCACTGCGATCGCCTCGTCCTCCCGCTTGAGTTCGGCCAGCAGATTGCCGAGCTCGAGAAAGGCGGGCGGAAACGGCGGCTTGCGTTTGACCGCGCGCTCGAGCCGCTCGAGCGCATCCTCGGCGCGTCCGCTCTGGCGCAGCGCGATGGCAAGCTGCGTCTCCGCCGCCGGATCGTGGCTGCGGCGCACCGCTTGTTCGAGCGGCTCAACGGCGTCGGCGGGACGCCCGCGCAACAGCCGCACATGGCCGAGCAGATGCTGCGCCCGCGCATCGGACGGATTGGTCCTCACCGCCTCGGCGGCAAGCCATTCGGCCTGGTCGGCAAGGCCGGCCTGCAGGGCGGCGAGCGCCTGTTGCAGCGCGCGCTCGCCCGCGCCTGGCATTCCCGGTGGTTGCTTGTTCATGCAGAGCCTGGACGCGCGCAAACTAGCATCAGCGCGCGCGGTTGACCAAGATCAGCCCGCCGGCGGTGAGCGCGACTGCCGCGGCGAATGCGAGCGTCAGCGGTTCGCCCAGCACCAGATGGCCGGCGGCGACGCCGAACAGCGGCGTCAGGAAGGTGAAGGCGGAGAGCCGGCTCGCCGAATAGCGCGCGATGAGCGCGAACCAGATCACAAAGGTGACGCTGACCACCCAGAAAGTCTGATAGGCGAGCGCGCCGAGCGCGAGCGCCGATGGCATGTGCGCTATGCGCTCGCCGAAGAGCCAGGCGGCAACCGCCAGCATCGGGCCTGAGACGACGAGCTGATAGAGCATCACCTTTTCGGCCGGCGCGCGCGTGAGCCGGCTCGCCTTGATCACCAGCGTGGTGGCAGCCCATAGCGCCGCCGCGGCGACGAACATGACGTCGCCGAGCGTCTGGCGCGGATCGAGCGCCGGGGTCGGCAGGCCGAAGGCGACGATCATGCCGGCAAAGGACAGCGTGAGCCCGGCCCACTGCGGCAGATGGAAACGGTCGGCGGGCAGGAAGATGCGCGTGCCGAGCACGACCAGGAACGGCGCGAGATACAGAAACAGCGTCGCCCGCGTCGCCGTCGTGTACACGAGGCCCTGATAGATGAGGATGAATTCAGCCCCGAACAGCACGCCGGCGATGAGGCCGGGGCCGAGCGTGCCGTCGCGCTTGAACAGCGCGATGCCGCGCGCCTGGCACCAGAGCGCGACGATCACGGCGGCGACCGCGGAGCGGATGGCGCCCTGCAGCAGCGGTGGAATGTCGTGGATGGCAAGCTTGGTCGCAACCTGATTGAAGCCCCAGGACAGGCACAGCATCACCACGGCGGCGACGGCGAGTGCGTCGAGCGGACGGGTGACGTGATGGATCGCGGAGGGCGACGACGCGGACGAGCTGGACATAGACGATAGAAGTCCCGGCAAATACTTCGCTGTCATGCCCCGCGCAACCGGGGCATCCAGTGCTCACCGGCCATGCCGCGATGACCGGATCGCCCGCTTTCGCGGGCGATGCCACCCTTTATCTGTTGCGGGCGCGCGAGCCAAGCCGGACAGTCAGGCCGCCCGGCAATGCGCGCAGATGCCGGAGATCTCGATGACCGGCGTCTTCGGCGTGAAGCCGGCGGCGCGCGAGGCGCTTCTGATCGTCTCGGCGACCTTGGCGCTCGCCGCCTCGCCGACCGCACCGCATTTCTCACAGATCAGGAACACCACCGGGTCGCTGTCGGCGTGATTGTGCACACAGGCGATGAAGGCGTTGCGGCTCTCGATGCGATGCACCAGCCCCTGCTCGCGCAGGAAGTCGAGCGCGCGATAGACGGTGATCGGCGCCGGACGGCCGCCGCGCGCCGCCAGGCGATCGATCAGCTCGTAGGCGCCGAGCGGGGCGTGGCTCGATAGCAGCGCGCCAAGCACGGCGCGGCGAATCGGCGTCAGCCGCTCGTGGCGTTTGGCGCAAATCGCCTCGGCATGCGCGATCGCATCACTCGCGCACCGGTCATGATCATGACCGGGCGCCGGAAAAACTGCTGCGGCTGAAGATTTTCTCGCCAAATTCCGCTCCGTCTCACCCCTAAGTCTAATGATGCGGCCCTGGATTCGCGAGGCCGTCACTTTATGTGGGTATATTGCACTGCAGCAAAAATCGAGGCAGGGTCCGGCCCTGTTTCGCATCCGCCCAAAAAGGACGCCGCCATGCTGAAAGGCAAAACCGCGCTGGTCACCGGCTCGACCTCGGGCATCGGGCTCGCCACCGCCCATGCCTTCGCCGAGGCCGGTTGCAACGTGATGCTCAACGGCTTCGGCAAGCCGGAAGACATCGAGAAGGAGCGCGCCGGCCTGGAAAAAGAATTCGGCGTCAAGGCGCGTTATTCACCCGCCGACATGGCGAAGCCCGCGGAGATCGCCGCCATGATCGCGGCGACGGAGAAGGAATTCGGCGCGCTCGACATCCTGGTCAACAATGCCGGCATCCAGTTCGTCGCCAATATCGAAGACTTCCCCGTCGACAAATGGGACGCGGTGATCGCGATCAATCTGTCGTCGGCCTTCCACACCATCCGCGCCGCGGTGCCCGGCATGAAGAAACGCCAGTGGGGCCGCATCATCAACATCGCCTCCGCGCATGGACTGGTGGCGAGCGGGCAGAAAGTCGCCTACGTCGCCGCCAAGCACGGCATCGTCGGACTGACCAAAGTGGTGGCGATCGAAACGGCCAATGACGGCATCACCTGCAACGCCATCTGTCCCGGCTGGGTGCTCACGCCGCTGGTGCAGAAGCAGATCGAGGATCGGGCCAAGACCTCCGGCAAGACGGTGAAGGAAGAAGAGATCGCGCTGTTGTCGGAGAAGCAGCCGATGCATCAGTTCACCAAGCCGGACAGCATCGGCGCGCTGGCGGTGTTCCTGGCCAGCGAGGCCGCGGCGACGATTACCGGCGCCGCCTACTCGATCGACGGCGGTTGGGTCGCGCAGTGATCGATTTTCTCGCCCGCGCCTTCGGCGGCGAGTCGCGCAAGCCGAACGGTCCCAAGCGCGTCAACTTCGCGCTGCAAGGCGGCGGCGCGCATGGCGCCTTCACCTGGGGCGTGCTCGATCATCTGCTGCAGGACGGCCGCCTCGCGGTCGAGGGGATCTCCGGCACCTCAGCGGGCGCCGTCAACGCGGTAATGTTGGCCGACGGTCTACGCCGCGGCGGTCCGGAAGAAGCACGCCAGCGGCTCGCCGATTTCTGGCGCGCCGCGAGCCTGGGCGGCGATCTGCCGCCGTTGCAACGCGCCGTGACCGACCGGCTGTTCTCCATGGTGCCGGGCGTCGGCTCGCCGACCTTCAACTGGCTCTCGGCCTGGTCGCAGTACCTGTCGCCCTACGACGTCAATCCGCTCAACATCAATCCGCTCAAGGAGCTGATCGAGCGTTTCGCCGATTTCGATGCCCTGCGCGCCGACGCGCGGCCAATTTTCATCGCCGCCACCAATGTGCAGACCGGGCGCCTGCACATTTTCGGGCATGACAAGATTTCCGCCGAGGCGGTGATGGCCTCGGCCTGCCTGCCGGCCGTGTTCCGCGCCGTCGAGATCGACGGCGTGCCCTATTGGGACGGCGGCTATCTCGGCAATCCGGTGCTCTATCCGTTCTTCCGCTCGACCGCGAGTGAGGACGTGTTGATCGTGCAGATCAATCCGCTGGTGCGCAAAAAGGTGCCGACGTCGACGCGCGAGATCATGGGGCGGGTGAACGAGATCACCTTCAATTCGGCGCTGATAGCGGAATTGCGCGCCATCGAATTCGTCAATCGGCTGATCGACCAGGGCCGGCTGCCGCACGGCACCGGCGTCAACCAGTACCGGCGCATCAACGTCCATCGCATCGTCATGGAAGGCCTGGGCGAGCGCTTCTCCGCCGCCACCAAGCTGCGCAACGATTACGAGTCGTTCGCGCTGTTGCGCAAGCTCGGCCAGCGCGCCGCCCGCCGCTTCCTCGACGCGCATTACGACGACATTGGCGCGCGCTCCAGCATCGATCTGCAGGCGGAGGTTTACTCAGAGCGGGGGTAGCGGTGGAACGCCCCTTCGGTTGTCATGGCCGGGCTTGTCGCGGCCATCTCGCTTGGGAGGGCAAGGCTGTGCCATCCTTAGCGAGATCACCGGGTCACGGCGCTGCGCGCCGGCCCGATGATGACAGTGAGTGACATGTCCCTGCTCACCGCCGAAATCGGCACGACGCGACTGGACATCGTGGTCGCCGACATCACCACGCTCGACGTCGACGCCATCGTCAACGCCGCCAATCGCTCGCTGCTCGGCGGCGGTGGCGTCGACGGCGCGATCCACCGCGCGGCGGGCCCTGAGCTTTACGCGGAATGCGAGGCGCTCGGCGGCTGCGACACCGGCTCGGCCAAGATCACGCGCGGCCACCGGCTGAAAGCCAAGCACGTCATCCATGCCGTCGGGCCGGTGTGGAGTGGTGGCCGCAAAGGCGAAGAGGCGCTGCTGGCCGGCTGCTACCGCACGGCGCTCGATCTTGCCGCCGCGCATAAGCTTGTATCGATCGCCTTTCCGGCGATCTCCACCGGCATCTATCGCTTTCCCGCCGATCGCGCCGCGCGCGTCGCGGTTGGCACCGTGGCCGCGGAAATCGCCGCGCAGCCGCGCGGCATGGAGCGCGTCGTGTTTTGCTGCTTCTCGGCGGAGAGCGCCAGGCATCACCAGGAGGCGTTTGCGGAGCTAGGGCTGGCCTAGGTTAGGGCCGCGCTGCGCTTAAGGTCCGCCGCCGTGATCCAGAACACCTCGCCGGAGCTGTCTTCCGTGTCGAGCCAGAGAAAGCTCTGGTGCGGAAAGTCCCGCTCCAGAATAGTCCGGCCGCGGCCGACTTCGCAGAGCAGGCCGCCGCGCGCACGCAAGTGCGCGGGCGCCTCGCGGACGATCCGCCGCACGATATCGAGACCGTCGGTCCCGCCGGCGAATGCCACACGCGGTTCCTGCCTATACTCCCGCGGCAATTTCGCCATGGCGCGCGCATCGACGTAAGGCGGATTGGTGACGATGACGTCGTAGACGGCGTCACCGACGGCGGCAAACAGGTCGCTCTTTCGCAAGCTGACGCGATCGTCGAGGCCGTGCGCCGTGACGTTGATCTCGGCAACCTGCAAGGCGTCTTCGGATATGTCGACCGCATCGACATGCGCGCGCGGAAAGACATGACAAGCAAGGACCGCCAGACAGCCGGAGCCGGTGCACAGGTCCAACACCCTGGTCACGGCCTGACGATCGTTCAGCGGGCGGTCGCCGCTGAACAAATCGCCGCAGAGCAACTCGGCAAGATACGAGCGCGGCACGATCACCCGCTCATCGACGTAAAACCGCAGATTCTGCAGATAGGCGCTGTGCAAGAGATAGGCTGCGGGTATTCGCTGCCGTACGCGCTTGTCGATCAACGCCAATACGCTCTCACGCTCAGCGGCCGTCAGCCGCTTCGCCAGGAATGGCGCGGCCTCGTTGACCGGCAGGCCGAGCGCTTCGCAGACGAGGAAGATCGCCTCCTCGACCGCGTTGTGCGTGCCTTGTCCGAAAGTAAGCTTGGCCCTGGCGAAGCGCCTTGCCGCGTGACGGACGAGGTCGCGGACGGTAGACGGTTGCCACGGACCAGCCTTGCGCCGAGCCTTTGCGGCTTTCGTCGGCTTCCGCACGCAGCGGCTCAACTCTTGGCGTCCACATCGAGCCGCGCGACCCAGCCTTCGAGTCCGGGCTTCGCCGCCGGATAGCGGTTGAGCACGTCGGGATCATGCCCCGGCACGACGTGCTGCTTCGACGAGGCGAGTTTCTGCAACGTCTTGTAGCCCTCGAGCGTGTCGCCGACGCTGTAGGTGATGGGAAACACACGGCCCTCGTCGATATGCGAATACAAGTGGCAGGCGTCGGAGGCGACAACGACGAAGCCGCGTTTCGTCTTCACCCGCACGCATTGCAGCCCTTTGGAGTGGCCGCCGATCTTGTGCACGGTGATGCCGGGCGCCAGTTCCTCGGCGCCGTCGTGGAACTCGACGCGATAGGCGAACACCTTCTTCACCATGGCCAGCACGTCGCTCTCGGAAAACGGGATGCGCAACATCTGATGGCACATGCAGCGGCCGGTCGCATAGGCCATCTCGGTGTCCTGCAGGTGATAACGCGCGTTGGGGAACAAGTCGTAGTTGCCGGCGTGATCCCAATGCATGTGCGTTGCGATCACGTGATCGACGTGGTCCGGCTCGACGCCGAGCGCCTTGAGCCCCTCGCCGACCGGCTTGATGATCTTGCGCGCGCGCTCTTTCGCCGCTTTTTCATCGAAGCCGGTGTCGCAGACGAAGGTGCCGTGCGGACCGCTGATGACCCAGACGTAATAGGCAATCGAGGTCATCTCGTCGTGCGGATCGCCGAAGATGTAGTTCTCCGCGCGCTTGCGCGCGTGCGTCGCGTAGCGCACGGCGTAAACCTCGTGGATGTCGTCGCTCATGGCCCTGCGTCCGCGAAGGCGCCCCCGGCAAAGGCTTGCGCTCTCGTGGTCACTCTGCCCGAGGCGTCCAATGCCGTCACCCAGGGCCCCAGCCGGCTAGGCCGAAAGACCTATTGAACTTATTATAAGCTCGCTTATTATGTGCACACATTTGAATTGAGCCTGGACATGCCCCCGCTTCCGGTCAGCCGCGAAATCGCTTTTACAATCATGGATGTAGCCCGTCTGCTGAAGACCTATGCCGACCAGCGCGCGCGCTGCTTCGGCACCTCGCGGGCGCAATGGGCGGTGCTCATCCGCATCGAGCGCAGCGAAGGTCTGAAACAATCCGAGCTTGCGGAAATTCTCGATCTGCAGCCGATCTCGCTCACGCGTCTGCTCGACCGGCTGGCCGACAACGGCCTGATCGAGCGCCGTCCTGATCCCAATGACCGGCGCGCCAACCGGCTTTATCTGACGCCGGCAGCGCGGCCGCTGCTCGAACAGCTCACCGGTCTCGGCCAAGAGATGATGGAGACCGTGCTCGCCGGGCTCGAGGAGGAAGACAGAGCCCGCCTGCTCGCCGATCTGCGCGCGATCAAGGACAACCTGCGCGCCGCCATCAACCGCAACGCCCCCGAACCACAAGCCGCCAACGGTTAGCGCCATGAGTGATAAAGCCCTCAAGATCGTACCGGCGCCCGAGGCGAAAGCCCGCCCCGAGCAGGAGGCGCCGGCCGCCGAAGCGCCGCCCAAGGCGCCGCGCTTCTCGCGCAAGAACCTGCGCATGTTGCTGCTGATCGTGCTGCCGGTGCTCGCCGTGCTCATCGGGCTCGGCTTCTATCTCACCGGTGGGCGCTACATCTCGACCGACAACGCCTATGTCGGCGCGCAAAAGGTGCTGATCACGCCCGACGTCTCCGGCAAGATCGTGCATGTCGCCGTCATCGAAGGCCAGCACGTCAAGCCGGGCGACGAATTGTTCACGCTCGATCCCGAGCCCTACAGGCTCGCGCTCGAAGGCGCGCGCGCCAAACTCGAGGCCGCGCGCACCGACTACGACAAGGCCAAGACGACGCTCGCCTCGCTCACCACGCTCGCCGATCTCGCCGACAAGAACGTCGCGCTCAAGCAGCGCGACGTCGAGCGCAAGAGCGCCTTACTCAGGACGCAGGCCGGCTCGCAGGCCGACGTCGACACCGCCGCGGCCGCGCTGGTCACCGCGCAGTTGCAGGCGCAGTTCGCCAAGCAGCAGCGCGACACGACGCTCGCGCAGCTGCTCGGCAACCCCAACCTGCCGCTCGAGCAATTCCCCGAATACGCGCAGGCCAAGGCCGCGCTCGACGACGCCGAGCGTAACCTGCGACTCACCGTGGTGCGCACCTCGATGTCGGGCACGGCGACGCAAGTCACCAATATCCAACTCGGCCGCTATATCGCCGCCGGTACGCCGGTGCTGAGCGTGGTCGACGACGAGGCGCCCTGGGTCGACGCCAATCCGAAGGAAACCGAAATCACCTATCTGCGCGTCGGGCAGAAGGCGACGCTGTCGGTCGACAGTTTCCCCGATCACACCTTCAAGGGCACCGTCGTGGCGGTGAGCCCGGGCACCGGCGCCGAGTTCTCGATCCTGCCGCCGCAGAACGCCAGCGGCAATTGGGTCAAGGTCGTGCAGCGCGTGCCGGTGCGCATTGCCTTCGACAAGGATGAGGACACGCATCTGCTGCGGTCCGGCATGAGCGTCGTCGTCGACATCGACACCGGCCACAGCCGGCTGCCGTTCCTCTCGGCCGATGCCAAGGAGACACAATAAATATCGCGTAAAATTGGAGCGCGTCGTTTCAAGAGCCGCTTGCCAAAGCTTAGACGCTCGCAAAAATTGCAGTCCGTTTGGCACACATTCGGAAGGGGCCGCGCCCCGGTGCACTGCGCGAACGGATAAACATTGGAGTCCGACATGACGAAAAAAGCATTCGCGGTGAGCCTTTTGATCGGAGCGGCGTTGGCGGCCGCGAATTGTATGCAATCCGCCATGGCCGACCCGCACGACATCCTGGGCTGGACCGAGGAGATGCAGGTGGCGTGCAACCGAGACGCCAAATGCCAAGCGGCCGAAGGCGTTTGCTTCAATGGACCATGGAAGGACGCGGTCAATAATTTGTGCGGGCGGCTCGACTATTCGAAAAATCCTGATCCTTGGAATCGATATTGCGCTTTGAATGCCCAACAATGGTGCGTCGTCTACACCTATCGGAAATGCATCGAACAGAAACTGTGTTAGCGAGCGCAGGTTGGAAAGAGGATCGTTTACCGTGACCGCTCTTTTTCTCGAGATGAGCCGGCCAATATGAGCGGGCGCTTCGCATCGCTGTCGCCGAAGACCTTGCGCATGCTGATCACGGTGTGCGCGATGACGGCGACCATCATGCAGGCGCTCGACACCACCATCGCCAACGTGGCGCTGCCTTATATGCAGGGCTCGCTGTCGGCCTCGCTCGACCAGATCAACTGGGTGCTCACCTCCTATATCGTCGCCGCCGCGATCATGACGGCGCCGATCGGCTGGCTCGCCGACCGCTTCGGCCGCAAGCGGCTGTTCGTCATCTGCGTCGCCGGCTTCACCGCCGCCTCGGTGATGTGCGCGCTGGCGCAGAACATCGAGGAGATGGTGCTGTTCCGCCTGCTGCAGGGCATGGCCGGGGCGGCGCTGGTGCCGCTGTCGCAGGCGGTGCTGCTCGATGCCTATTCGCTCGAGGAACGCGGCTCCGCCATGGCGATCTGGGGCGTCGGGGTGATGCTCGGCCCGATCATGGGCCCGACGCTCGGCGCCTGGCTCACCGACAATTATTCCTGGCACTGGGTGTTCCTCATCAACCTGCCGATCGGCATCCTCACCGTGGCCGGCCTCATGCTGTTCATGAAGGAGACGACGCGGCAGGAACACTTGCGCTTCGACTGGTTTGGTTTCCTCGCGCTTGCCATCGGCATCGGCTCGCTGCAGCTCCTGCTCGACCGCGGCGAGCAGGTCGGCTGGTTCGGCGCACAGGAGATCTGGATCGAGGCGATCGTGTCGGTCGCCGGCTTCTATTATTTCTTCGCCCATTCGCTGACGACGCCGGAGCCGTTCGTGAACTTCAGCATGTTCAAAGACCGCAATTTCGTCGGCGGCACCGTTTTCATGATGGTCATCGGTGTGGTGCTGTTCGGCACGCTCGCGCTGTTCACGCCGTTCATGCAGCAGCTATTGAACTTTCCGATCCAGACCTCCGGCTTCCTGCTCGGCACGCGCGGTGTCGGTACGCTGCTGACCATGATGGTGGCGCCGCGGCTGATGCGATGGTTCGAGACGCGCTATCTGATCCTGGCCGGGTTGCTGCTTTCCGGCGGCACGCTTTACAAGATGACCGGCTTTTCGCTCGACACTTCGCAGCAAACCATTGTCATGGTCAGCGTCGTGCAAGGCGTCGGCCTCGGACTTTTGTTCGTGCCGGTCACGACAGTGGCGTTCCTGACGCTGCCGGGAAATCTGCGCAACGGCGGCACGTCGATGCTGACGCTGATGCGCAATATCGGCTCCTCGGTCGGCATCTCCATGGTGATCGCCAATCTGACCGACAAGACCACCGAAATGCATGCGCGGCTGACCGAGCAGGTGACGCCGTTCAACCAAGCCCTGCAAATGCCGGACGTCGCCTCGCGCATCGACGTGCACAGCACCAGCGGCCTCGCGCTGCTCGACCAGATCGTCACCCAGCAGGCGGCGCTGATCGCCTATCTCAACGACTTCAAGCTGCTGATGGTGCTGACGCTCGCCATGATCCCGCTGATCTTCATCATCGGTACCGCGCGCAATGCCGGCGGCAAGCCGCAAGAAGCGGTCATCGACTGACCGCGGTAAGCGCAAATTGGCGCAAGCAATTTGGCCGAGTAGCACCTAGATTCGGTGTGCATGGACCGGCTCGGCCTCGTCTTACGCACCGTCGTCTTTTTCCTTTTCCCGGTACCCTTCCTGCTCAGCTTCGCGGTCGGGCAAGGAGGCGGCTGGACGGCCTACGTGGCCTATGGCGCGGTCGCCGTTCTGGCGCTGCTCGCGGCGGCGACGGCGTGGACGGCGTTCGGCCGCCGTCGCGGCTCGTAACCGGACCGCTCAGCTCGGTGGCAGAAACTCCTTGCGCACCAGTTCGGTGTGTTCGCCGAGCGCAGGCACCGCGCCGTAGCTGCGCGGTTCCTCGGCGCGGATCGGCGCCGGCGCCGGATAGCTGACCGGCCCGCTCGGCGCGTCGACGGTGATGCGGCGCAGGTGCGGATGCCTTCCGAGCAGCATGGAATCGTTGACGCGCGCGAAGGCGATGTCGGCGGCGGCAAGCTTCTGCATCAGCGGCTCAACATCCTCGTTCGCGAACGCCGCGGCCACCAGGGCGTCGGTTCGCGCGCGGTTGGCATTGCGCGCCGTGTTGCTGGCGAATTTGGCATCGCTGCCGAGCGCGGCATCGCCGAGAAGCTTCTCCGCCAGCACGCGCCATTCGCGATCGTTCTGAATGGCGATCAGGATGTCGGCGCCATCGCGCGTCTTGAACACGCCGTAGGGCGCGATCGTCGGATGCGCGAGCCCGATGCGCTTGAACGGATTGCCGCCTTCCTGGTTGAGCAGCGGAATGGTCATCCATTCCGCCATAGCGTCGAACATGGAGACGGAGATCGCCGTGCCCTCGCCGGTTTTGCCGCGCTTGATCAGCGCCTCGAGGATCGCCTCGTAGGCCATCAGCCCGGCGGCGATGTCGACGACGGAGACGCCGACACGCGCCGGTCCCTCCGGCCCGCCGGTGACCGACGACAAGCCCGACTCGGCTTGCACCAGCAGATCATAGGCCTTGCGCTGCGCGTAGGGCCCGCTGTCGCCGTAGCCGGAGATCGAAGCGCAGATGAGCCGCGGGTAATCTCGACGCAAGCGCGCGGTTGCAAATCCCAGCCTCGCCAGCGCGCCGGGTTTGAGGTTCTGCACGAACACGTCGGCCTTGGCGAGCATCGCTTCGAGCAAGGCCTTGTCCTCGGCCTTGCCGAGATCGAGGACCACCGACTGCTTGCCGCGGTTGAGCCAGACGAAATGCGCGCTCTCGCCATGCACGATGGCGTCGTAGTCGCGGGCAAAATCGCCCTCGGGCCGCTCGACCTTGATCACCCGCGCGCCGGCATCGGCGAGGCGGCAGGTGCATTGCGGCGCCGCCACCGCCTGCTCGACGGAGACGACGAGGAGGCCTTCGAGGGGAAGGGTCATTTAGATCTCAGCGCGCGAAAGACATTCGAACGTCATCATTCGCGAAAGCGGATGATCCAGTAACCACGAACGCCGACGTTGGCAACTGTCGCTGCGGCGTACTGGATGCCCGCTTGCGCGGGCATGACAGCTAATACGACCGCGGCAGGCCGAGCACGTGTTCGGCCAAATAGGAGAGGATCATGTTGGTGGAGATCGGCGCCACCTGATAGAGGCGCGTCTCGCGGAACTTGCGCTCGATGTCGTATTCCTCGGCGAAGCCGAAGCCGCCATGCGTCTGCACGCACATGTCGGCGGCGGCCCAGGAGGCGTCGGCCGCCAAGAGCTTCGCCATGTTGGCCTCCGGCCCGATCTCCTCGCCCGCCTCGTACTTGCGCGCGGCCTCGCGCACCATCAGCTCGGCGGCGCGCATCTGCGCATAGGCGCGCGCGATCGGAAACTGCACGCCTTGGTTCTGCCCGATCGGGCGGCCGAACAATTCGCGCTCTTTGGCATAGTTGGTCGCTTTGTTGATGAACCATTTGGCGTCGCCGATGCATTCGGCCGCGATCAGGATGCGTTCGGCGTTCATCCCCGACAGGATGTAGCGGAAGCCTTGGCCCTCCTCGCCGATCAGGTTCTCCGCCGGCACGCGCAGGTCGTCGAAGAAGATCTGCGTCGTCGAATGGTTCATCATGGTGCGGATCGGCGTGATGGTCATGCTGGTGCCGAGCGCAAGCCGCATGTCGACGAGAAAAACCGACAGGCCGTCGGTGCGTTTCTTCACCTCTTCGCGCGGCGTGGTGCGGGCAAGCAGCAGCATCAGGTCGGAATGTTCCGCGCGCGAGGTCCAGATTTTCTGCCCGTTGATGACGTAATGGTCGTTGCCCTCGCGCCGCGCGGTGGTGCGCAAGGACAGCGTGTCGGTGCCCGAGGTCGGCTCAGTGACGCCGAAGGCCTGCAGACGCAATTCGCCGCTGGCGATGTTCGGCAGGTATTCTTTCTTTTGCGCTGGCGAGCCGTGGCGCAGGATGGTGCCCATGATGTACATCTGTGCGTGGCAGGCCGCGCCGTTGCCGCCGGAGGCGTGCATCTCTTCGAGGATCGCAGCGGCAGCGCTCAAGCCCAAACCGCTGCCGCCATACTCTTCCGGAATGAGCGCGGCGAGATAGCCGGCCTCGGTCAGCGCCGTGACGAATTCGGTCGGATAGGCGCGCTCGCGGTCGAGCGCGCGCCAGTATTCGCCGGGAAACTTGGCACAGAGCGCGCGCACGCCGGCGCGGATTTCGCCGTGGTCTTCGTCATGTTTAGGCGACGATGCCATCGCTGAGCCGTTCAACCGTCATGCCCGGCCTTGTGCCGGGCATCCACGCCTTTCTCGATAAGGAAACAAGACGTGGATGGCCGGGACAAGCCCGGCCATGACGATTCTTATCCACTCACCTCCGCCCGGCCGTTGTTGATCGCCACCACGTCGCGCTCGACCACGCGGGCACGGAAGCTGACCACGCCGCCGTCACGCCACATCTCGGTACGGATGGTTTCGCCCGGATAGACCGGCGCCGAGAAGCGCCCCGCCATCGCCTTCACCCGCGCGGGATCGTAGCCGCACACGCTTCTGAGCAGCGCGTGGCCGGCGACGCCGAAGGTGGCGAGCCCGTGCAGGATCGGGCGCGGAAAGCCGGCGGCCTTGGCGAATTCGGGCTCGGCGTGCAGCGGATTGACGTCGCCGGAGAGCCGGTAGATCAGCGCCATTTCCGGGCGCGTCGGCAGATCGCATACGATGTCGGGGGCGCGTTCGGGCAGCGGATGCGGTGCCGGCGCCTCGCGCGGCGGTCCGCCGAAGCCGCCGTCGGCGCGGCAGAAGGTGGTCTGCTTCAGCGTCGCCAAAAGTTCGCCGCTCGTCTTGTCGGTGATCTTACGCTCGGAATAGACCAGCGCGCCCTTGCCTTCGCCTTTATCGATCACTTCGACGATGCGCGTCTTGCCGATCACGGTGCCTTGCGTCAGCGCCGGCTTGTGCAGGATGAGCCCCTGCTCGCCATGCACCACCTTGGTCCAGTTCACCCCCGACTCGGGGTTACGCAGCCAGTAAGCCGAATAGCCCTGCACCAGCGCGAAGGTCGGCAATGCCTTCAAGTTCTTCTCGTAGACGAAAGCGAGCTCGTCTTCCTTCATCGGGTCTTGGCCGAGGCCGAGACCGAGCGCATAGAGGATGCAGTCCTTGGCGCCGAAGGTGTGCTCGACCTCGGGGATTTTCAGCGCCAGCAGTTTTTCGTAGGCGATTGCCATCGCTCAAATCGGGTCCCACGAGAACACATCGCCGGAGCGCTCGAGCGGCGTGAACGACGGCCCGAACGCTCCTTTGAGCTGCTCGGCGAGCTTTTGCGCCGTCCAACCGTCGGCGCGGTGGATGACGCGGATCGGGCGCGGCTGGTTGAACAGGAAAATCTCGTTGTTGCGCACGGCAAAGATCTGCCCGGAAATGCCGGCGGCGGCATCGGAGCCGAGATAGACGGCGAGCGGCGCGATCTTGGCCGGCGTCATCGCGGCGAGCCGATCGACGCGCTGCTTCTCGGCCTCGGTCCCAGCCGGGATCGACTCGATCATGCGCGTGAAGGCGAACGGCGCGATGCAATTCGAGCGCACGTTAAAGCGGGCCATGTCGAGCGCGATGCCGCGCGACAGGCCCATGATGCCGAGCTTCGCCGCCATGTAGTTGGCCTGGCCGAAATTGCCGATCAGGCCGGAGGTCGAGGTCATATGCACGTAGGCGCCGGCGCCCTGCTCGCGGAACAGGCCGGCGACGGCGCGGCTCATGTTGAAGGAGCCGTGCAGATGCACATTGATGACGTCGTTCCAATCGGCGTGACTCATCTTGTGGAAGATGACGTCGCGCAGAATGCCGGCATTGTTGACCAGGATGTCGACATGGCCGAAGGCATCGAGCGCGGCTTTGACGATCGCCTCCGCGTTCTTCGGCTCGGTGATCGAGAGCGTCGAGGCGATCGCCTGCCTGCCGGTCTTCTTGATGGCGTCGACGGTTTCCTGCGCCGGGCCGGCGTCGGTGCCGGAGCCGGTCAGGCTCGCGCCGATATCGCAGACGACGACGCGTGCGCCTTCCGCCGCCATACCTTCGGCGATGGCGCGGCCGATGCCCCGCCCGCCGCCGGTGACGATGGCGACTTTGTTGTCGACGATGCCCGGCATAAGCCCTCCGCTTGCTGTCATGGCCGAGCTTGTCCCGGCCATCTCGCTTAGGGAGGCAAAGCTTTGCCCTCGTAAGCGGGATCACCGGGTCACGGCGCTTCGCGCCGGCCCGGTGATGACAGACGAATTACCTGCCCCACACCTCTTCCGCAATCTCCACGATCATGGCGAGCTTCGCCCATTGCTCGTCCTCGGCCAAGGCGTTGCCTTCCTCGGTCGAAGCGAAACCGCATTGCGGGGAAAGACAGAGCTGGTCGAGCGAAATATATTTCGTGGCCTCCTCGATGCGGCGCTTGATGGCGTCCTTGCTCTCCAAGCGACCGCTCTTGGTGGTGACGAGGCCGAGCACGACCTGGCGGTCCTTCGGCACCAGTTTGAGCGGCGCGAAGCCGCCCGCGCGCTCGGTGTCGTATTCCATGAAATAACCGTGCACCTTGATGCGGTCGAACAGGATCTCCTGCTCGGCCTCGTAGCCGCCCGAGCCCATGAACGTCGATTTATAGTTGCCTCGGCACAGATGCATGGTGATGCGCATGTCGGCGGGAATGTCCGACATCGCCACGTTGATGAGGTCGCCGTAGAGCGGGCCCATCTTCTCCGGATCGTCGCCACGCGCCTGCATCTGCGCGCGGTATTTCTCGTCGCACAGCATGGCGATGAACACCTCGTCGAGCTGCAGATAGCGGCAGCCGGCATCGGCGAAGGCGCGCACGGCTTTGCGGTAGGCTTGCCCGAGATCGTCGAAGAAGCGATCGAGCTTGGGATAGACGCTTCTATCGATCGGCGTCGGCACCGGCCGGCCATAGGCCGCCGAGGGCGACGGAATTGTGATCTTCGGCGTGCGTTTGGTGTGCGCGGCGACGAATTTGAAATGCTCGATCATCGGATGGCCGGAGAAGCCGAGCTTGCCGGTCACCTTGAGCCCCTCGTTGCGCGTATTCACCCCGGCAAAGGGAATGCCGGTGTCCATCACATGCTTCTCGACGCCGTCGAGGCCCCAGAGAAAATCGAGATGCCACCAGGAGCGGCGGAATTCGCCGTCGGTGATCGAGTTGAGCCCGACCTCCTCCTGCTTGTTGATGACGCGCTCGATCTCGCGGTCTTCGACCGCCTTCAATTCGGCCGCTGAAATCTCGCCCTTGGCGCGCTTCAGGCGCGCCTCCTTCAGCGCCGCCGGCCGCAGCAGACTGCCGACGTGATCGGCGCGGAACGGCGGCGTGATGCGTTGGGTCATGCAACACCTCTCAATTGTCATGGCCGGGCTCGTCCCGGCCATCTCGCTTAGCGGCGCAGTGCCTTACCCATCGGGATCGCCGGGACGAGCCCGGCGATGACGAACAAGGTGCGGCGCTACTTCCCCCATACCTCTTCCGCGATCTCGACGATCATTTTCAGCTTCGCCCATTGCTCGCCCTCGGCCAGCAAATTGCCCTCCTCGGTCGAGGCGAAGCCGCATTGCGGCGACAAACAAAGTTGTTCGAGGGCAATGAATTTCGCCGCCTCGTCGATGCGGCGCTTGAGCTCGTCCTTGGGCTCGAGACGCCCCGACTTCGAGGTGACGAGGCCGAGCACCACCGTCTTGCTCTTGGGCACGAAGCGCAGCGGCTCGAAACCGCCGGCGCGGTCGCTGTCGTATTCCATGAAATAGCCGTGCACGTTCACCGTATTGAACAGGATTTCGGCGACCGGCTCGTAGCCGCCGCTCGCCACGAAGCTCGATCGGAAATTGCCGCGGCAGAGATGCATGCAGATCGTCATGTCGGGCGGAATACCGGCGATCGCCGTGTTGATCATGTCGGCATAGATCGTAGGCAATCGCTCGGGATCGTCGCCGCGTTCGGCGACCTGGGCGCGCAGTTTCGCATCGCACAGATAGGCGAAATTGACCTCGTCGAGCTGCAGATAGCGGCAGCCGGCGTCGGCGAAGGCGCGCACCGCTTTTGCGTAGGTCGTGCCGACGTCGCGATAGAAATCGTTCACATCAGGATAAATCGATTCCGGCACCGCATCGCGCCCATAACGGAAATGCAACGAGGACGGCGAGGGAATCGTCATCTTCGGCATCGCGCGCGCATGCGTTTTGACGAACTTGAAGTGCTCGATCATCGGATGCGTGGTGAAGGCGCCGAGCTTGCCAATGATACGCAGCATCATCGGCTTCGGCTGGACGCCCTGGAACTTGATCTTGCGCTCGCCGAGATAGGTTTCGACGCCGGGCAGGCGGCCAAGGAAATCATAGTTCCAAAAGGCGCGGCGGAATTCGCCGTCCGTCACCGCTTGAAGGCCGATTTCTTCCTGCTTGCGGATGATCTTTTCGATTTCCTGGTCTTCCACCGCCTTGAGTTGCTCGGCGGTAATCTCACCGCGTTCGCGTTTAGCGCGCGCGTCCTTCAATGGCGCGGTACGCAGCAGTGAGCCGACATGGTCGGCGCGGAACGGAGGTTGTGTGCGTTGGGTCATGTTTCGAACTTGGCCGCGGCTTCCCTCTCCCCGCACGCGGGGAGAGGGAACTAGCCCCACACTTCTTCCGCCAATTCGACGATCATGCGCAGCTTCGCCCATTGTTCCTCCTCGGCGAGCACATTGCCCTCCTCGGTCGAAGCGAAGCCGCATTGCGGCGACAGGCACAGCTGCTCGAGCGCGACATATTTGGTCGCCTCGTCGATGCGGCGCTTGATGTCGTCCCTGCGCTCAAGCCGCCCGCTCTTCGAGGTGACCAGACCGAGCACGAGCTGCTTGTTGCCCTTGGGGAAATAGCGTAGCGGCGCGAAACCGCCGGCGCGGTCGCTGTCGTATTCGAGGAAATAGCCGTCGAGATCGGTATGGCCGAGCAATTGCTCGGCGACGAACTCGTAGCCGCCCGAGGCGATGAAGGTCGAGCGGAAATTGCCGCGGCAGGAATGCATGGTGATGGCCATGTCGGCGGGCTTGCCGGCCACGGCTTCGCGGGTGACCTGCGCGTACATCGCCGGCAGCTTGTCGGGGTCGTCGCCGCGTTCGCGCGAATGCTCGCGCTCCTTTGCATCGCAGATCATCGCCCAGGCGGTGTCGTCAAGCTGCAGATAGCGGCAGCCGGCGTCGTAGAAGGCGCGGATCGCTTTCTTCCAGGTGGCGGCGAGATCGGCGAAGAACGCGTCGTAGTCGGGATAGACTTCCTTGCTCACCAGAGCCCGCCCTTGCCGGAAGTGCAAGGTCGAGGGCGCGGGGATGGTCATCTTCGGCGTGACCCGGCAATGCGCCTTGAGGAACTTGAAATGCTCGATATGCGGATGGCCGGCGAAGTCGACCTTGGCGGCGATCTTGATGCCTTCGTGCTTGGTCTCGACGCCCTTGAATTGGATGCCGGTCGCGGTGGTGAACGACTCGACCCCCTTCAGACCCTTGAAGAAGTCGAAATGCCACCAGGAGCGGCGGAACTCGCCGTCGGTCGCAAGCTTCAGTCCGATGTCTTCCTGTTTCTTGACGACCTTTTCGATCTCGCGGTCCTCGACTTCCTTGAGTTGCGCGGCGGTGATCTGGTTCTTCTCGCGCTTAGTGCGCGCCTCTTTCAAGGGCGCGGTGCGCAACAGGCTGCCGACGTGGTCGGCGCGGAAGGGCGGCTTGGTCCGTTGGGTCATGGTTGTTTCACTCCCGATATTTCTTATCGTCCTCGCCGACGCCAAACCGCGTGTTTTCGAGGATTGGCCGGTAGGACGCTGCCCACGCAGTTGGCGTGAACGGCGGCGTCTGGTGGGCTACGGCTAACTCCCCGCCGGCACGGCGGCAATCGAAGGTCTGATCGGCGGCATTCAAAAACACTTCTTTACCGACGCGTCAAATTTCCGCTCTTTGCCTGGGTCGATTTGCCGCGCTAATGTCCCGGCCATCAGCAAACCCGTCTGTCGCGTCGAGAGGAAGCGAACCACCATGACCTACAAAAATCTGGAAGAGGCGATCCAAGCCTCCGGCAACGTCGTCAAGATGCTGCGCAATTCGCAGATCGGCGCCTATGTCTATCCCGTGGTGCCAGCCGAGTTCACGAACTGGCGGGACGAGCAACGCGCCTGGCAGGAAGCCTGCGTCCTCTACGACCAGACCCACCACATGGTGAACATGTTCGTGCGTGGGCGCGACGCAATGAAGCTGTTGTCCCGCCTTGCGACCAATTCGTTCGCCGGTTTCAGCGTCGGCAAGGCGAAGCAGTTTGCGCCGTGCAGCTACGGCGGTCACGTGATCGGCGACGGCATCCTGTTTTACCTCGCCGACAACGACTTCGTCTTTGTCGGCCGCAATCCGGTCGCCAACTGGATCGAGTTCCACGCCAAGACCGGCGGCTACGACCTGACGACCGAATACGACGACCGTTCGCCGTCGCGCCCCATGGGCAAGCCGGTGACGCGGAAGGTTTACCGCTTCCAGATTCAGGGACCGAATGCCGAGCAGGTCATCACCAAAATCAATGGCGGGCCGCTGCCGGCCATCAAGTTCTTCAACATGGGCCATATCAACATCGGCAAGCGGCGCGTCGAAGCGCTGCGCCACGGCATGGCCGGCGCCCCGGGTCTGGAAGTGTGGGGACCGTACGAGGAATACTATGAAGTCCGCGACGCGATCCTCGAGGCGGGCAAGGATTTCGGCATCGTTGCGGTGGGCTCGCGCGCCTATTCCAGCAATACGCTGGAATCGGGCTGGATCCCTTCGCCGTTGCCGGGTGTGTACACCGGCGACAAGATGAAGCCGTATCGGCAATGGTTGCCGGGAACCAGTTACGAAGCGATGTCCTCGCTCGCCGGCAGTTATGTGTCCAACAACATCGAGGATTACTACGTCACGCCTTACGAGCTCGGCTACGGCATCTTCGTGAAGTTCGATCACGACTTCATCGGCAAGGACGCCCTGCAGAAGATGGAAGGCAAGCCGCAGCGCCACAAGGTGACCTTCGTGTGGAACCGCAAGGATGTGGCGCGCATCTGGGCGTCCATGCTCGAGCCCGGTCCGATCTTCAAATATCTCGACATCCCCAACGCCAATTACGGCTCCAGCACCTATGACGCGATCATGAGCGGCGGCAAACAGGTCGGCTTCTCGATGTTCGGCGGCTACAGCTATAACGAGCGCGCCGCACTCTCGCTCGGCGTCGTCGACGAACAATACGCCAAAGTCGGCACCAAGCTCACGCTGGTGTGGGGCGAGGAAAACGGCGGCACCAAGAAGACGACGGTCGAGCGCCACAAGCAGACCGAGGTGCAAGTCGAGGTCGGGCCGACGCCCTACGCCCAGCAGGCGCGGCAGACTTACCACCAGGGCTGGCGCACCACCGCCAACGCCTGACGACCGTCTTTGCGTTCAAGACTGTGCCCCGGTGTCCGCCGCGGCACAGTCTGTTTGCGCCGCCTTGCAGGCATAACGCGCGGTTTCGAGCACGCCGCCGAACGAGTAATAGTGCGGATGAATGTCGCCGAGCTCGGCGCCGGTCGCACTCAGAGCGGCGACGAGGCGGTCGGGACCGAGGTGGCCGACGAGGCTGCTGGCGGCGCCCGACATCAAGCCGCGCAGCGAGGCGGAAACGCCGCAACGCTTGGCGAAACGCAAGAGCGCCGGCACGCTGGTCGGACCGGCAAGCCCGACCCTGACCGGATTATTGATACCGCTGCCGCGCAGCTGCTTGAGCCAAGCGACGATGCTATCGGCCGAGAACGAGAACTGGCTGACGATGTGCACGCGCAGACCTTGCGCGGTGGCGCTGGCGATCTTCTCATCGAGTGAGGCTGCAAGGCGCTCGCGCGGAATGCGCGGATGCCCCTCCGGATAGGCGCCGACGCCGATCTCGGTGAAGCCGGCCTCGCGCAGGCGGCCCTTCTGGATCACCGCAAGGGCGTCGGCGAACAGGCCTGTGGAATCGACGTCCCCGCCGATCACCAAAAGCCGGCGCACGTCGGCTTCCGTGCGCAGTCCGGCGAGCAGATGCCGCAGGTCGTCCGCCGTGCGGATGCGCCGCGCCGCGATGTGGATGACCGGCTCCAATCCGACCTTGCGCAGCAAGGCCGCCGCGGCCACCAATTCTTCAGACGTAACCGTCGGCACCGCCGAGAAGTAAATCGGCGTCCCCGCCGGCAAGATTTCGGCGAGCCCGGCGATTTCGCTTGCCGGTGGACGCGTCACCTCGATGGAAAATTTACGCGCGAACTGGTCCGGCATCGGGCGTCAGCCGCTATTCGCGCCGGTGCGAGATGACAAAGGATTCGTCGTAGAACCACAGGCCGCCGTTCTTCTGCAGCACTTCGCGCGTCGCCTCGATGTAGCGGCGATCGCTCTGCACATCGGCCAAACGGTCGTCCTCGACCTGCCCCACATAGATTGCCGCATTCCAGGCCGCGAACAAAGTAGAGGTACCGATCGCGGACGAGATTTCCGACGGCAGCGTGTGCATCTCATAGCGGAACAGTGAACGCTGGTCGGCGTAGGCGTTGAAGTTGAGATCGCGGCCGGCGGCGCCGAGCTCGTGCTTGACCTCCTTGAGCAGGTCGTGACGGCTATGCACGAACGGATTGTCGTTTGGCCAGACGCGCTGGATAATCTCCATGCCCGGATCGTGGCCGTAGGAATGGATCACGATCATGCGGCCGCCCGGCCCCAACGCGCGGGCGAGCGGCGCCAAGACGCGCTTGGTCTTGAACTCCAACGAGGCGCGCGCGCGATAAGGCTGCGAGGCAATCACCAGATCATAGTCGGCGGTCGAGCCGCCGGGTTTCGGCACGATCTGGTCGAGCAGGAATTTGTGGTCGGCGCGGTAGAGCACGAGGATGACCGGGCGTTCGTAGACCGGGTTGCCGCTCTTCGCCGACACCCGCGCCTTCCAGTTCTCGGCGAGGAACGGCTCGAGCTCGGTGATCTGTTTCTCGAATGCGTGCGCGCTGTTGCCCTCCATCGCCACATCCTTCCACACCAGGCTGGTGGCGGCGGAGAGCGAGCGCGCGGCAAGCCAGGGCGCTTCGGCGTAGGCGAGATTGGTGAGCACCAGCACGGTCGAAGGATGCTCGACGAAACGGTCCGCCATCTTGTTGAGAGTGAGGCGGATGTCCTCGAGGCTGATTTCCTTGCCGACGATGTAGAACGGCATGGTCGGGAAGCGGTCGTGCATGTTGCGCATGACGCGCGTGAGCACGGTGCCGTCGCCGACGCCGGCGTCGAACACGCGCACCGCCGGCGGGCGCGGATGGATGTTGGCGAGCTCGAGGCCGACGCGCGACGCGATCTCCCACTTCTCCGAGCAGGTGTTGACGAACAGCAGATATTTCTGCCGGTTGTCGAAGAAGCGGAAATTTCGGCTGGGATCGTCGGCGGCGCGCCCGGACGCAAGCGGTGGCGCGGCCGGTGTCAGCACCGGCAAGGCCACGGACGGCGCATCGAACAGCACGCGCCGGCGCATGGGCGCCGCTCCCGCATTGTGCGCCATGAAGGTGCGGATGCGATCGAGCGTGTCAGTGGTGATACGGCCGCCGTTGCGCAGGCGGCTCGCCAGCTTGCCGTCGTTGACGGCGCGGCGGCCGAAGGTCGATTCGGCAAGCCCGCGCGCACGACAGAATTCGGAGATTTCCTGGAGGATTTGTTCGTTCAAGGCGCGTTTCCCGTCCGGCTCTGCAAGGCCGTTGCGTGGAAATCGAACCAAAGTTTCGCCCTTTCCGTCAAGCTGTGGGAAAGATGGGCAGCGTGGGTGGGCGATATGATATTACTTAAATGATTGAATATCAATGGATTACGGTCAACACTGCCCACTCAATGGTCGACGCCGACCGAAACGTGATGGGCAAATTCCCACATAAGTCGCGTGTTTAAGTCAAGGAGCGTAGGCAGCTCGCGCTGTTTCTAGTCCGCCGGTCCGGCCGCTAAATATCGAAGAAAACCGTCTCGTTTTCGCCCTGGACACGGATGTCGAAGCGGTAAACCGGACGGCCGCCGCCGTTTTGTTTGTGGGCAATGAGAGTCCCACGCCGGTCCTCCGGCACCAGCGCCAGGACGGGATCGTGGGCATTGGCGGCCTCGTCGGAGAAATAGAGCCGCGTATAAATCTGCCGCAGCATGCCGCGCGAGAAGACACAGACGACGATGTGCGGGGCCTGCGGCTTGCCGCCCGGCCCCGGCACTGCGCCCGGTTTGATAGTGTCGAAGCCGTAGACGCCGTCCTTGTCGGTCGCCGAGCGGCCGAAGCCCTTGAACTGCGCGTTCGGCCGCCGGCTGTCGCGCGGATGCGCGTAGCGCCCTTGTGCATCGGCTTGCCAGATCTCGATCATGGCATCGTTGATCGGCTCGCCGTCCCCGTCGGTGACGCGGCCCTCGATGCGGATCTTGGTACCGGAGGCGTCCGGCGTCACCAGATCGGTGCCGACCGTGTCTTTCCAGTCGTAGATCTCGCTCGGCTTCCAGTCGCAGCGATTGTGCGGGGTCAGGCCGTAAGCAAAGAACGGCCCGACGGTTTGCGAGGGAGTAATTTCCGACATGATGGCGGCCTATGCTTAGTGCTTGTCCGGGTCCTGCGGCGTCGCCTCGCGCCCGCGCAGCACGATGTCGAAGCGGAAGCAGAGCGCCCAGTCGGGGATGGTGTGCTCCAGATCGAACATCGAAACCATGCGGACCCTTGCTTTCTCGTCGGTCACCGAATTGTAGATCGGGTCGAACGGAAACAACGGGTCGCCCGGGAAATACATTTGCGTGACCAGCCGCGACAGAAATGAGTGGCCGAACACCGAAAAGTGGATGTGGTTCGGGCGCCAAGCGTTATAGTGATTGTTCCACGGATAGGCGCCCGGCTTGACCGTGATGAAGCGGTAATAGCCGTCCTTGTCGGTCACCGTGCGCCCGGCGCCGGTGAAGTTCGGATCGAGCGGCGCCGGGTGCTGATCGACATTGTGCACGTAGCGGCCGCAAGCATTGGCCTGCCAGATCTCCACCAGCGTATCGGGCACCGGACGCTTGTCCTCGTCGAGGACATGCCCGTGCACGATGATGCGCTCGCCCAAGGGCTCGCCCGTGTGCTGCTTGGTGAGATCGTTGTCGCCTTCCTGGATGGCGTCGTGGCCGTAGACCGGGCCGGTCAATTCGGACAGCGTGTGCGGCATGACGATCAACGGCTTCGCCGGCGAGCGTTTTATCGTCGACCGATATCCCGGCGACAGATGCTTGGGATAGACGTCGAGGCTTTGCTTCGGATAGATCAGCGACATTCTTCTTTCGTCCTTACTGCATTACACGCGTTCGAGCGCGATCGAAACACCCTGGCCGACGCCGACGCACATGGTGGCCAGCGCGAGCTTGCCGTCGCGCTCGTGTAGGCCGTGCGCCGCCGTCAGCACCAGGCGCGCGCCCGACATGCCGAGCGGGTGACCGAGCGCGATGGCACCGCCATGCGGGTTGACGTGCTCGGCATCGTCCGCCAGCCCGAGCTGACGCAGGCACGCTAGCGATTGCGAAGCGAAGGCTTCGTTGATCTCGATCAAATCATAATCGCCGATCTTGTGCTGGAGGCGCGCCATCAGCTTGCGCGTCGCCGGCACCGGCCCAATGCCCATGATGCGCGGCGGCACCGCCGCCGATGCCATGCCGATGAGCCGCGCGCGCGGCGTCAGCCCGTGCTCCTTCACTGCTTTCTCCGAAGCGATGACGAGCGCGGCGGCACCGTCGTTGACGCCGGAGGCGTTACCGGCGGTCACCGTGCCGTCCTTGCGGAACGGCGTCTTCAATTTTGCGAGCTGCTCAAGCGAAGTATCGGGCCGCGGATGCTCGTCGCGGTCGACCAGGATCGGACCGGCCTTGCCGCCCGGCGCCTCGACCGTCACGATCTCGGTGGCGAAATAGCCGCGGCCCTCCGCCTCGCCCGCGCGCATCTGCGAGCGCAAGGCAAATTGGTCCTGATCGGCGCGGCTGACCTGGAATTCCTCCGCGACGTTCTCGCCGGTCTCCGGCATCGAATCGACGCCGTATTGCGCCTTCATCAGCGGATTGATGAAACGCCAGCCGATGGTGGTGTCGTAGATTTCCGCCTTGCGCGAGAAGGCCTCGTCGCTCTTGCCCTGAACGAAGGGCGCCCGCGTCATCGACTCGACGCCGCCGGCGATGGCAAAATCGATCTCGCCTGACCGGATCGCACGCGCGGCGGTGCCGACCGCTTCCATGCCGGAGGCGCAGAGCCGGTTGATGGTGACGCCGGGCACGCTCACCGGCAGCCCGGCGAGCAGCAGCGCCATGCGCGCGACGTTGCGGTTATCCTCGCCGGCCTGATTGGCGCAGCCGAAATACACTTCGTCGAGCTTCTCCCAATCGATCTTGGGTTCGCGCTTGATCAGCGCCTTGATCGGCACGGCGGCGAGATCGTCGGCGCGCACCTTGGCGAGTGAGCCGCCATAGCGGCCGATCGGCGTGCGTACCGCGTCGCAGATGAAGGCTTCACGCATCGGACGTGGTCCCTGTTCGGCTCATGCCGCCGCTTGCGCGCGCGCCGTGCGCGCCTGCAATTCGCGCAAGACGTCGAGTTCTTGTTTGGTCGGCGGCGGCGTCTCGGCGACCTTGGCCGCGAATTTGATCGGCCAGCCGGTATTCTCCGCGATCTGCGCGCGCGCGACGCCCGGATGGATGGAGACGACGGTCATCTCCTTCGTCTCCGGGTCGGGCTCGAGCAGCGCGAGATCGGTGATCAGCCGTGTCGGCCCCTTGGTTTCAACGCCGAGCTTGGCGCGGCTGTCGCCACCGCTGACATGGCCGATCGAAGTCACGAAATCGAGCTTGTCGACAAAGCCGCGCTTTGACTGCGCCATGATGATGAAGATTTCGCCGCAGCTCGTAGCGATCTCCGGCGCGCCGCCGCCGCCGGGCAGCCGCACCTTCGGCTTGGCGTAAGGGCCGACCACGGTGGTGTTGAGGTTGGCGTATTTGTCGATCTGCGCGCCGCCGAGGAAACCGATCTTGATACGGCCGCCCTGCAGCCAGTAGCGGAACATCTCCGGCACCGAGACGGTGGTGAGCGCGGTCTCGCACAATTCGCCGTCGCCGATCGAGAGCGGCAGGATGTCCGGCTTGGTGGCAAGCGTGCCGGATTCGTAGATCAGCGTGATGCCGGGCGCGTGCGTGAGCCGCGCCAGATTGCAGGCGGCCGAGGGCTGGCCGATGCCGACAAAGCAGACGTCGTCGTTCTTCAGCGCGCGCGCGGCCGCCACCGTCATCATCTCGCTCGGCTTATAGTCGGCCATCACTCTTACTCCGCCGCGCGTTCTGTCATTCCGGGGCGCGGACGAAGTCCGCGAACCCGGAATCCATAATCCGCAGCGCTGCGGCGTATGGATTCCGGGCCCGCCGCTTCGCGGCGTCTCGGAATGACGGAAATAGAGTAATCGGCCATCATCTCACTCCGCCGCCATGCGGAATTTGCGCACGTATTCGGCGAAGATTTCCGGCCCCTTCGCCAGCACGTGCTCCTTCATCCAAGCAAGGAACGTCTCGCGCTCGCGCGCAATCTCGTCCCACTGCTTGTAGAAACTGTTGGTGCGCGGATAGTAGCCCTGCGCATAGGACGGGAAGGCGCCGCCCGGCACTTCGGCGACGTGGCCGACGGTCCAGTGCGGCAGCACCACGGCGTTGAGGCTGCGTGGCCCGAGATCGTCGACGATCTCCTCGACCGTCACCACCGAGCGCTTGGCGGCGAGCACCGCCTCTTTCTGCACGCCGAGCACGCCTTCGATCATGACGTTGCCCTGTCGGTCGGCGCGTTGGGCGTGGATGATGGCGACGTCCGGCCGGTGCGCCGGCACGGCGGCGAGCTCCTCGCCGGTGAACGGGCAAGTGATGCGCTTGATCTTGGCGTTCACTTTGGGCAGGTCGCCGCCGATATAGCCGCGGAATATTGCGCAAGGCAGTCCGGCGGCGCCCGCTTCGTAGGCGTTGGCCATGGCGGCGTGCGAATGTTCCTCGATCGTCAGCGGCTGCGGCCAGCCGTTCTCGATCGCGTCGCGGAAGCGATGCAGCGAGCCGACGCCAGGATTGCCGCCCCAGGAAAAGATGAGCTTGTCGACGCAACCCATGCCGATAAGCTGGTCGTAGACGAGGTCCGGCGTCATGCGGATCAGCGTCAGATGCTTGCGTCCCTGGCGGATGATCTCGTGGCCGGCGGCGTGCGGGATGAGATGGGTGAAACCCTCGAGCGCGACGGTGTCGCCGTCGTGGACGGCGGACTTGATGGCTTCGGCGAGCGAGGAAATTTGCGCCATGCGCGCTGACGTCCCAGTTGCGGCGCCCTGTATTTAGGGCTCCGTTCCGGTAGGGTCAAATGGGGGAAGTTGGGACTCCAACAATGAGGATGCTGCCATATTCGTCATGGCCGGGCTTGTCCCGGCCATCCACGTCTTCCATTGTTGTCCGTCCGCAAAGACATGGATGCCCGGCACAAGGCCGGGCATGACGAGGAAAGTCATACGCGCAATGGATAGTCCAAGCCATTTCTCTTTCGCCAAGCTTCCGCCTTCGCTCGTCGCCGAGCAGCACGGCGACGTCGCCGTGCTGCGGCTCAACCGCGCGCACAAGCGCAACGCCCTCGACGACGAGACGGTGTACGGGCTCGACGCCTTCTTTTCGGCGGTGCCGGCGGGCATCGGCGCCGTGCTGCTCACCGGCGAGGGCGACAATTTTTCCGCCGGGCTCGATCTTTCAGAACTGACCGAGCGCGACGTCACCCAGGGCATCGCGCATTCGAGCATGTGGCACCGCACTTTCGAGAAGATCCAGTTCGGCAAGGTGCCGGTGGTCGCCGTGCTGCATGGCGCGGTGGTCGGCGGCGGCCTCGAGCTTGCCGCGGCGGCGCATGTGCGCGTCGCCGAACGCTCGGCTTATTACGCGCTGCCGGAAGGCAGCCGCGGCATCTATGTCGGCGGCGGCGGCTCGGTGCGGTTGCCGCGGCTGATCGGCGTCGCGCGCATGATGGATATGATGCTCACCGGCCGCACCTATTCGGCCGAGGAAGGCCAGACCATGGGGCTGACCACCTACCTGGTCGAACCGGGTAAGGGCTTCGCCAAGGGCCTGGAGCTCGCGCAGCGCATCGCCGCGAACGCGCCACTGACCAATTTTGCCGTCTTACAGGCGCTGCCGCGCATCGCCGAAAGCGATCCGGCCGCCGGCTACGCCATGGAGGCGCTGATCTCGGCGATCGCCCAGGCCGATCCGCAAGCCAAGGCCCGGCTCAAGGATTTCCTGGAGAAGCGCGGCCCCAAGGTGACGCAGACTTGAGGTCGTCTTCGCCAAGCGCCATCTTCACCCGCCCTAGAAAGGGAGAATCGCTCGCCGAGTGCAGCAAAGGCGAGCGGGGAGGGGTGAGCCTCTTCTGCTGTCACCCGATCCGCCTTCGCTAGAGCTTCAGCGGGTTGCCCTCCCCTCTGCAGGGGGAGTTGAAGAGCGCATGGCGTGTCGCCCTTGAGGCCCGCCGCCCCGGCACGGTATTGTTGTCCACGACAACAAAAACGAACCGGGGGGACGAAATGCCTGAACCATCTCGCGCGACCGAGCCGGTCGCGCCCTTGCGCGCAGTGAAGCTTGGCGCGCCCGATGCGGAAATCGCGCGGCGCGCCGACGGGTCCATCCTAATCCGCGCGCGCGAGCCGCTGGCGCCCTATCCGCGCACGCTGAGCGAACCGCTGGAGAAGTGGGCGCGGCAAGCTCCGGACCGCGTGTTCCTGGCGCAGCGCGACGCCAGCGATACCTGGCGGCGGCTCACTTATGCGCAAGTGCTCGACGCGGTGAAGCGCATCGGCGCTGCGCTCCTGCGCCGCGGTCTGTCGCCCGAGCGGCCGATCGCCGTGCTCTCCGGCAACGACATCGAGCAGGCGCTGCTCGGTTTGGCGGCCATGCATGTCGGTATCCCCTATGCGCCGATCTCGCCGGCCTATTCGCTGATGTCGAGCGACTTCGGCAAACTGCGCACGATCATCGGCCAGCTCACCCCAGGCCTCGTCTTCGCCAATGACGGCGCGGCCTTCGGTCGTGCCTTTCTCGTTGGCGTGCCGGACGGTGCGGAGCTGGTCGTCACCCGCAACCCGCCGGCCGACCGCAAGGCGACTTTGTTTGCCGATTTGATCGCCGAGGAGGACGCCGCCGGCATTGCTGCCGCGCATGCGCAGGTGACGCCCGACAGCATCGCCAAATTCCTGTTCACCTCCGGCTCGACTGGCAGCCCGAAGGGCGTGATCAACACTCAGCGCATGCTCTGCGCCAACCAGGCCATGGTCGCCGCCGACTTCGTCTTCGTCACCGAGGAACCGCCGGTGGTGGTCGACTGGCTGCCCTGGAGTCACACTTTCGGCGCCAACCACAACTTCAACATGGTGCTGATGAACGGCGGCTCGTTCTACATCGACGACGGCAACCCGACGCCGCCCGGCGTGCCGAAGACCGCGCGCAATTTGCGCGAGATCGCGCCCACCATCTATTTCAACGTTCCTAAGGGTTACGAGGCGCTGGTGCCGCATTTGCGCGCCGACGCAACGCTGCGCAATAACTTTTTCAGCCGCTTGAAGGTGCTGTTCTACGCCGCCGCTGCCTTGAACCAGACCACTTGGGACGACCTGACCGAGCTTGCGGTCGAGACGACCGGCGAGCGCATTGTGTTTCTTTCCTCGCTCGGCTCGACCGAGACCTCGCCGCTGGCGCTCGCCTGCTCATGGGATTTCCACAGGGCGGGCAATATCGGGCTACCCTGTCCCGGCGTCGAGCTCAAGCTCGCCCCCAATGAGGGCAAGCTGGAGGCGCGCTTGCGCGGGCCCAACATCGCGCCTGGTTATTGGCGGCGGGACGATCTCACGCGCGCGGCTTTCGACGAGGAGGGCTTTTACAAGCTCGGCGACGCATTGAAATTCGCCGATCCGAGCGCCCCGCTCAAAGGCCTCTTGTTCGACGGCCGCATCGCCGAGGACTTTAAGCTCGCGACCGGCACCTGGGCGAGCATCGGACCTTTGCGCGCGCGCTTCATCGACCATTGCGCGCCTTACGTGCGCGACGTCGTCTTCACCGCGCCCAACCGCGATTATCTCGGCGCGCTGGTGTTTCCCGAACTTGAGGCGTGCCGCAAGCTCGCCGGCCTCGGCAGCGATGCGTCCGCGGCGCAAATCGTCGCCAACGAGGCCGTGCGCGCGAGGTTTCGCGATCTGCTGAGGACGCTCGCCGCACAGAGCCAGGGCTCCTCGACCCGCATCGAGCGCGCGATCCTGATGGCCGAGCCACCGTCGATGGACAAGAGCGAGATGACCGACAAGGGCTCGATCAACCAGCGCGCCGTCTTGCAGAACCGCGCGGCGCTGGTCGAAGAGATCTACGCCGAGCCGCCGTCCGCGGCGGTGATCCTATGATGGCGGAGGCCGCTCGCGCGCCGGCTGCCGCCCCCATCCGCCCGATCAAACTCGGGCCGCAGGATGTGATCGCCGAGCACCGCGCCGACGGCGCGATTCTGCTGCGCTCGCCGCAGCCGCTTGGCGCTTATCCCGACAAGCTCACGGAGCGGCTGGAATTCTGGGCAGCGGAGACGCCCGAGCAGATCTTCCTCGCGCAACGCGACGCCGGCGGCGGCTGGCGCACCGTCAGCTATGAGCAGGCCCTCGCCTTGGCGCGCAACATCGGCGCTGCGTTGCTCAAACGCAATCTCTCGCCCGAGCGGCCGATCGCGATCCTCTCCGGCAACGACATCGAGCACGCTTTGCTGGCGCTCGGCGCGCTTTATGTCGGCATTCCGCACGCGCCGATCTCGCCGGCCTATTCGTTGCTGTCGGGCGACTACGGGCGGCTACGCAGCATCATCGAGCTGATCACCCCGGGCCTCGTCTTCGCCTGCGACGGCAAACAATACGCGCGCGCCATCGAAGCCGTGATGCCGGCCGACGTCGAACTGGTGGTGACGCGCAGCCCGCTCGAGCTGCGCCGTACCACGAGTTTCGGCGCGCTCGCGCGCACCGCGGCGACCGCCGAAGTCGACGCCGCGCACCAAGCCGTCGGCCCCGATACTATCGCCAAGTTCCTGTTCACCTCCGGTTCGACCGGCGTGCCCAAATGCGTGATCAATACGCAACGCATGTGGTGCGCCAACCAGGTGATGCTACGGCAGTCGCTCGCCTATCTCGCCGACGAACCGCCGGTGATCGTCGACTGGGCGCCCTGGCATCACACCGCCGGCGGCAACCACGACGTCGGACTCGTGCTCTACAACGGCGGCACCTTTTATATCGACGAGGGCAAGCCGCTGCCCGGCGCCATCGAAGAAACGGTGCGCAATCTGCGCGAGATCGCGCCGACCTGGTATTTCACCGTGCCCAAGGGCTACGAGACGCTGCTGCCTTATCTGCGCAATGATGCCGAGCTGCGGCGCAATTTCTTCTTGCGGCTGAAGATGCTGTGGTTCGCCGGCGCCGGCATCGCGCAGCACGTGTTCGACGCCATCCAGGAGCTCGCGGTGGAAACCTGCGGCGAGCAGATTCTGTTCTTGACCGGTTTCGGCTCGACTGAGACGGCGCCCTTTGCCTTGGCGCGTACCTGGCCGCACGCCAACGCCGCCAATATGGGCCTGCCCGCCGCCGGCATGGAGCTCAAGCTCGTCCCCAACGAGGGCAAGCTCGAGGCGCGCGTGCGCGGGCCGAATATCACGCCCGGTTACTGGCGGCAGCCGCAGTTTACCGCCAAGGCCTTCGACGCGGAAGGATTCTACCGGCTCGGCGACGCCTTCAAATTCGCCGATGCCAACGACCTCAAACAGGGCCTGCTATTCGACGGCCGCATTGCCGAGGACTTCAAGCTCGCGACCGGCACCTGGGCGAGCATCGGGCCGTTGCGCGCGCGCTTTATCGATCACTTCGCGCCCTATGTGCGCGACGTGGTGGTGGCGGCGCCCGACCGCGCCTTTCTCGGCGCGCTGGTGTTCCCCGACCTCGAGGCCTGCCGCCGACTCGCCGGCCTTGGCGCCAAGGCGACCCCCGCCGAGATCGTCGCCCACGAGAAGGTGCGCAATAAATTTTCCGACCTGCTGCGCAAACTCGCCGCCGAGAGCCGCGGTTCTTCGAGCCGCGTCGAGCGGGCGATGCTGATGGCGGTGCCGCCCTCCATGGACAAGGCGGAGATGACCGACAAGGGCTCGATCAATCAACGCGCGGTGCTCAAGAACCGCGCCGCGCTGGTGGACGAGCTTTACGCCGAGCCGCTATCTTCGCGCGTTATCGCGACGGAGGGCACACACTGATGGAAGTGAAAGGACACGCGGCGATCGTCACCGGCGGGGCTTCCGGTCTCGGCGCCGCCTGCGCACGCACGCTCGCCGCAGCCGGCGCCCGGGTCGCGGTCTTTGACATGAACGACAAGGCCGCCGCCGAGATGGCGATCGACATCAACGGCATCGCCGTCCATTGCGACGTCGTCGATGCCGCCAGCGCCGAAGACGCGGTGAAGAAAGCCGCCGCCGACCATGGGCCGGCGCGCATCCTGGTGAACTGCGCCGGCGTCGGTCCGGCCAAGCGCATCGTCGGCCGCGACGGACCGATGCCGCTCGCCGACTACGAACGTGTCATCCGCATCAATTTGATCGGCACCTTCAACATGCTGCGACTCGCCGCCGCCGCCATGCAGCAGCTCGCCCCGCTCGCCGACGGCGAACGCGGCGTCATCGTCAACACCGCCTCGGTCGCCGCCTTCGAGGGCCAGATCGGCCAGGCGGCCTACGCTTCGTCGAAAGGCGGCGTCGCTGCGCTCACCATGCCGGCGGCGCGTGAATTCGCCCAGTTCGGCGTGCGCGTGATGACCATCGCGCCGGGCATTTTCGCCACGCCGATGCTCAAGGCGCTGCCGCAGGAAGCGCAAGATTCGCTCGGCGCCTCGGTGCCCTTCCCCAAGCGGCTCGGCGAGCCGCGCGAATTTGCCGCGCTGGTCATGCATTGCATCCACAACGCCTATCTCAACGGCGAGGTGATCCGCCTCGACGGCGCGCTGCGCATGGCGCCGCGTTAGCGCATGCCGTTCAGCAACAGCCGCAAGGTGCGCATCGAGTGGGGCGACTGCGATCCCGCCGGCATCATCTTCTATCCGCGTTATTTCGAGATCTTCGATGCTTCGACCGCGGCGCTGTTCGAGCGTGCGCTCGGCATGACCAAGTTCAACCAGCTGAAGCATTTCGATTTCGCCGGCTATCCGCTGGTGCGCACGCGCGCCAAATTCATCCGGCCGACACGATTCGGCGACGACGTCGTGGTGGACACCACGATCAGCTTCGGCAAGTCGAGCTTCGATGTCGAGCACAAGCTCAGCCGCAACGGCGAAATCTGCGTCGAATGCAGCGAGAAGCGGGTATGGGTGGTGCGCAATCCGGCGACCGGCGGTATCAAGTCGCAGCCGGTGCCGGACGAGGTGTTGGAAAAGTTTCGCTGAGCGTTCTTGTCATGGCCGGGCTCATCCCGGCCATCCCGCTTAGGGATGCAGAGCGCCCAAGCAGGATCACCGGGACAAGTTCGGTGATGATAAGTTCTCGCTGACCCTCAATCGATCTCCGCCGCGATCTTCTTCAACAGCGCGAGGAAGAGCTTGCGGTCGCGCGCCCCGATGATGCGGTCGAGATTGCGCTCGTGGCGGCGCGCGCACCGCGTGAGGCCGGTGAGCGTCTTCTTGCCGGCCGACGTCAGATTGAGCCGGTAGGTGCGCTTGTCGTTTTGCGTGCGCCGGCGCTCGACCAGGCCGCGCCGCACCAGGTCTTCCACCACCGGCGTCAGGCTCGACTTGTCACGCCCGTTGGCGAGTGAGAGTTCGGTCTGGCTGATACCGGGGTTGCGCGCGATCAGCGTGAGCGTCGCAAAGCGCCCCGGGCTCTCGCCGATCTCCTGCGAACGGCGCGAGAAGGCCTGAAAGGTCGCCTCTTGCGCCATGCGCAGATTGAACCCGACCCAGGTGGCGAGCGGACCGAATTTGATCGTTTGCGCAATACCTTCGCCGTTTCTGCCGCGGCGGATCGGAGTCGCCCCGTTGCCCGCGCTCACGTTTCGTCCCTCCCGGCCAAGCGCGCCGCACGCGCCGTTAGTTTGGCATCAAACCAACTTTACAACGGCTTCGATATCCGGCTCAATTGCGACAAGCATTGCATCGCTAGCCCGACAAAATAAACAAGGGAGGAAATTCCATGAAGTCCGGTATCGCGGCCCCCGTGTGTGCCGCCGTCTTCGCCGCCGTGATGTGCGGCGCACCCGCCCACGCGCAGGAAAAGACCTTCGATCTCAAGATTTCGCACTGGGTGCCGCCGTCGCACCCGCTGCAGAAGGCGCTGGAGGAATGGGGCGCCTCGGTGGAGAAGGATTCCGGCGGCACAATTCATTACAAAGTTTATCCATCGCAACAGCTCGGCAAGGCGTTCGACCATTACGACATGGCGCGGGACGCCATCGCCGATCTCACTTACATCAATCCCGGCTATCAGCCCGGCCGCTTCCCCATCATCGCCGCCGGTGAATTGCCCTTCCTGATGACGAACGCCAAGGGCGGCTCGGTCGCACTCGATAAATGGTACCGCAAATACGCGGCGCAGGAGATGAAGGACGTCAAGTTCTGCCTCGCCTTCGTGCACGACCCGGGTTCGTTCCACTCGGTCGGCAAGAAGATCGTGGTGCCCAGCGACATCAAAGGCATGAAAATCCGCCCGGCGCAGGGCACCATCGCCGAGATGGTGACCATGCTCGGCGGCACCAACGTGCAGGCGGCGGCGCCGGAGGTGCGCGAAGTGCTCGCCAAAGGCGTGGCCGACGCGGTGACTTTCCCGTGGGGGTCGATCGTGTTGTTCGGCATCGACAAGGTGACGAAGTATCACATGGAGGTGCCGCTCTACACGACGACCTTCGCGCTGGTGTTCAACAAGGCGAAATACAACGAGATGGACGCCAAGCAGAAGAAGGTGATCGACGACCACTGCACCAGCGAGTGGGCCGCCAAGATCGCCGGCCCCTGGGCCGACTTCGAGCACAACGGCATCGCCAAGCTGAAGGCGGAAGCCGGCCACGAGGTCTACACCCTCAGCGCCGAGCAGCTCGCCGAATGGCGCAAGGCGACGGCACCGCTCGAGGCCAAATGGGCCGAAGGCGCCAAGAAGGCCGGCGTCGATCCGGTCGCCACCATGAACGAGCTGAAGGCTGATCTCAAGGCAGAGAACGCGGCCTATTGATGGACGACGCAGCGGGGGGACGCGGTCCCGTCGATAGGTTCATCGATCTGATCGAGGTGACGGCGGCGGGATTTCTCGCCGTCGTCACCTTGTTGACGTTCGTGTCGGTGATCCTGCGTTACTTTTTTGCCTGGTCGATCCCCGATAGTTACGATTTCACTCGGCTGCTGCTCGGCATCCTGATTTTCTGGGGCATGGCGGTGGCGAGCTATCGCGGCGACCACATCACCGTCGATCTTCTGTGGAGCGCCGCGCCGCGTTGGGCGAAGCGCGTCATGGACGTGTTCTCCGCAGTCGTCACGCTGGCGGCGATGGCCACTTTCACCTGGATGTTTGCCGAGAAGGTCCTCGACACCCGCGCCGACCATGTCGGCACGTTCGATCTGCGCCAGCCGGTGTGGCCCTATTATCTCGTCGCCTGGATCGGGCTCGCCGCCGCGGTGCTGCTCTTGGTGCTGCGCACCGCGCGGCTGGTGTTCTGGCCCGAGCGGCTTGCGGTGGCGCGCGACGCGCACACCGGCGAATGAGGCGCGCATGAGCACCGACGCCGTCGCCGTCACCGGGTTCGTGTCGCTGTTCGCGCTGATGATGCTGCGCGTGCCGGTCGGCATCGCCATGGGCCTCGTCGGCGTGCTCGGTTTCGGTTACCTCATCGGCGACATCACGCCGGCGCTCAAGCTGCTGGCGCAGTCGCCGATCCGCACCGCGACCGACGCCGAATTCGCGGTGATTCCGCTGTTCCTGCTGATGGGCGCGTTTGCCTCGGCTTCCGGCATGAGCCGCGAGCTGTTTCGCGCCTCCAATACGTTCCTCGGTCATCTGCGCGGCGGGCTTGGCATCGCCACCATCGCCGCCTGCGGCGGCTTTGCCGCGATCTGCGGCTCCTCGGTCGCCACCGCCGCTACCTTTTCCAAGGTCGCCTATCCGGAGATGCGCGAGCACGGCTATCCGCAGAGCTTCGCCACCGGCGTCATCGCCGCCGGCGGCTCGCTCGGCATCATGATCCCGCCCTCGACCGTGTTCGCGGTCTACGGGCTGATCACCGAGCAGGACATCGGCAAGCTGTTCATCGCCGGCATCGTTCCCGGCCTGGTCGCGGTCGGCATGTATATCGCCACCATCAACATCATCGCTTTCGTGCGCCCCGGATTTCTGCCGGCGGCGCCGCGCCATTCCTGGCGGGAGCGACTGCAGGCGCTGCGCGACATCTGGGCGGTGGTGCTGCTGTTCGTCTTCATCATCGGCGGCCTCTATGGCGGTCTGTTCACCGCGACCGAAGCCGCCGGCATGGGCGCCGCCGGCGCCTTCATCATCGCCGTCGTGCGCCGCAAGCTGTCGCGGCAGGATTTTTGGCGCTGCCTCGTCGAATCTTTGCGCACCACCGCCGCCGTGTTCACCATTCTGATCGGCGCGCTGATCTTCGGCTATTTCCTCACCATCACCCAGGTGCCGCAGAAGATCACCGAGTTCCTGACCGGCCTCGGGCTCGGCCCTTACGGCGTGCTGGTGCTGATCATGCTGATGTACCTTTTGCTCGGCTGCATCATGGACGCCATGGCGATGATCATCCTCACCATCCCGATCATCTTCCCGGTCATCAAGGCGCTGGGCTTCGACCCGATCTGGTTCGGCGTCATCATCGTGATGACGGTCGAACTCGGCCTGATCCATCCGCCGGTCGGCATGAACGTGTTCGTGATCAAGAGCGTGATCAAGGACGTCAAGCTGTCGACGGTTTTCTACGGCGTCATGCCGTTCGTGGCGACTGATATCTGCCGGCTCGCCATCCTCATCGCCTTCCCGATCCTGGCGACCTGGCTCCCCTCGCACATGTGACGATCGAATTCGACGCGTGCAAACCAAGGAGGACAAGTCATGTTGAAAATACTGACGATCTCCGCGGCCTTATTGCTGACCGCCGCGCCTACCCTGGCTGCGCACACGGCGCAAGAAGAAGCAAACATCAAGACCGTGCTCGATCTCTACGAGAAGGGCATCAACCAGAAGGACTTCGAGGCCGCCGCCAAAGACCTTGGGCCCAAATACGTCCAGCACAATCCACGCGCCACCGACGGGCCGGAAGGCTTCAAGGCCTTCATCGAGTTCCTCAAGGCCAAGTTCCCCAACTATCATAGCGACATCAAAAAAACCTTCGCCGACGGCGATTACGTCATCCTACACGTGCGCAACGTGCCGGCGCCGGGCGAACGCGGCGCCGCTATCGTCGACATTTTCCGGCTGGAGAACGGCAAGGTGGTCGAGCACTGGGACGTGCGTCAGGACATCCCGGAAAAATCGGCCAACACCAACACCATGTTTTGAACGGTGCCCCGGTTCCGCCACGGGCGGCTTAGTGGTATATTAGTTGGATATCAAACTATCTGGCGGCGGCCCCGCGGAGAGCCTCATGGAACGCTCGTTCAAGAAGGAAGTGCAGGCGCTCAAACTCGGCGACGGCGAAACCTTCCGCGGCGAAGGCATTCTCGCCGTCACCAAGGCCTTGTTGCAGTCGGGCGTCTCTTATGTCGGCGGCTACCAGGGTGCGCCGGTGTCGCACCTGCTCGACGTCCTGGTCGACGCCGAGGACATCATGGGCGAGCTCGGCGTCCATCTGGAGACCTGCTCGAACGAGGCCTCCGCCGCCGCCATGCTCGGCGCCTCGATCAACTATCCGCTGCGCGGGGCGGTGACTTGGAAGTCGATCGTCGGCACTAACGTCGCCGCCGACGCGCTCTCCAACCTCGCCTCGCCCGGCGTGGTCGGCGGCGCCATGATCATCCTCGGCGAGGATTACGGCGAGGGCGCGAGCGTCATCCAGGAGCGCTCCTATGCCTACGCCATGAAGTCCTCGATGTGGCTGCTCGATCCGCGCCCCGACCTGCCTTCGATCGTGCGCACGGTGGAGAAGGGCTTCGAACTCTCGGAGGCGAGCCACGCCCCGGTGATGCTGGAATTGCGCATTCGCGCCTGCCACGCCACCGGCGAGTTCGCCGCCAAGGATAACCGCAAGGGCGTGGTCTCCGGCATCGACAAGGCGCCCGGTCCGCCGCGTTTCCAATATGGCAGGCTCGCGCATCCGCCGGTGATCTTTACCCAGGAAAAATTGAAGGTGGAGGAGCGGCTGCCGGCGGCGCGCGCCTTCATCCGCGCGCACAAGCTCAACGAGACGACCGAGGGCGATCTCGACGACATCGGCATCATCGTCATGGGCGGGCTCACCAATTCCGTGCTGCGCGCGCTCGAGCGCATGGGGCTCGCCGACGTGTTCGGCGCAACGCGCGTGCCGATGCTGGTGCTCAACGTGGTCTACCCGCTGGTGCCCGAGGAGATCCGCGCCTTCTGCGTGTCAAAGCGCGCCGTGCTCGTCGTCGAGGAGGGCTTTCCCGATTACATCGAGCAGGCGGTCAACGTCGAGCTGCGGCACGCCGACATTCCGACCAAGGTGCTGGGCAAGGGCCCGTTGCCGCAGGCCGGCGAATACGCTTCCGACGTTTTGCTCGAAGGCCTTGCCGCCTTCCTGCAAGCGGTGCGGCCCAAAGGCATCGACGCCGACACCGTCGCGGAGAAAGCGCGCGGGCTCTTCGCCCACAAGGGCAAAGCCGCCGCCGCGCTGGGCCCGCTGCCGCCACGCCCGCCCTCGTTCTGCACCGGCTGTCCGGAGCGCCCGGTGTTCTCGGCGCTGAAGCTGATGCAGCGCGACCTCGGCCCGACGCATATCTCGGCCGACATCGGCTGCCATTCGTTCGCGACCTTCGCACCCTTCTCCATGGGCAATTCCATTCTCGGCTACGGCATGTCGCTCGCCAGCGCCGCCGCGGTCGGCCCCAACCTCGCCAAGCGCCCGATCGCGGTGATGGGCGACGGCGGTTTCTGGCACAACGGGTTGATCACCGGCGTCGCCTCCAATCTGTTCAACAAGGGCGACGGCGTCTTGATCGTGATGCAGAATGGCTACGCCTCGGCGACCGGCCAGCAGTGGATCCCGTCGAGCTCGACCGGCCGCGACGGCGCCGCACCGGGCATGAGCATCGAGCAGACGCTGCGCGCCATGGGCGTCAAGTGGCTGCGCACCGTGCGCACCTACGGCGTCGCGAAGATGGTGGCGACGCTGAAGGAGGCAATGAGAACCGCCGAGAAGGGCCTCAAGGTCATCATCGCCGACGGCGAATGCCAATTGGCGCGGCAGCGCCGCGTGCGCGCCGAGGACGCCGAGAAGCTCAAGCGCGGGATGCGCGTGACCCGCGCGCGATACGGCGTCGACGACGAGATCTGCACCGGCGACCATTCCTGCATCCGCTTGTCCGGCTGCCCATCGCTGACGGTGAAGCCCTCGCCCGATCCGCTGCGCAGCGATCCGGTGGCGACCGTGATCGAGTCCTGCGTCGGCTGCGGGCTGTGCGGCGAGGTCGCGCACGCCGCCGTGCTCTGCCCGTCGTTCTACCGTGCCGAGATCGTGCGCAATCCGAGCTGGTGGGACCGCGCGGTGTTCGCGACGCGCCAGCGCGTCATCGGCTGGTTCGGCGGCTATAACGCGAAAGCTGCGGCATGAGCGCACCGCGCCCCATGACCCTCTTGATCGCCGCGCTCGGCGGCGAGGGCGGCGGCGTGCTGACCGACTGGATCGTCACCGCGGCGGCCGAAGCGGGCTTCCCTGTGCAATCGACATCGATCCCCGGCGTCGCCCAGCGCACCGGCGCCACCACCTATTACATCGAGATGCTGCCGGTTAAGGCCGCCGAGCTTGCCGGCAAACGGCCGGTGCTCGCGCTTACGCCCGGCGTCGGCGATATCGACATCGCTGTGGCGAGCGAGCTGTTGGAGGCCGGGCGCACCGTCGCCGCCGGCTTCGTCACGCCCGAACGGACGCTCGCCATCGCGTCGCTGTCGCGCTTCTATGCCATGGACGAGAAGATCGCCATGGGCGACGGCCGCTTCGACCAGGACAAGCTCGCCAGGGTCATCCAGGAGCACGCGCGCGAGGCGCTGCTCCTCGATATGGATGCGCTCGCCAAGCAATCGGGCGCCTTCATCAACGCGGTGATGCTCGGCTGCATCGCCGGCTGCGGTCGTTTGCCGATTGCGGCCGAGCAGTTCGAGGCGGCGATCCGCGCCGACGGTAAGGCGGTCGAGGCCAATCTGCGCGGCTTCCGCGCCGGCTATGAGGCCGCATGCGCCAAGCTCGCGCCGGTCAAGTTGCCGGACAAGAAGAAATACGCGCCGACGGCCGCGGATCGGCTCGAGCAAGAGGTCGCATCGCTGCCGGCGGTCGTGCAGGCAACCGCACGCGAAGGCGTACGGCGGCTGATCGCCTATCAGGGACCGTCCTATGCGCGGCTTTATCTTGACCGGCTGCGCGGCGTAGTCGAGGCCGACGAGACGGGCGGCGCGCAGGGCAAGCTCGCGGAGAGCGTGGCCCGTCATCTTGCCGTGCGCATGTCCTACGAGGACGTGGTGCGCGTGGCGCAGGCGAAGATCGCGCCGGAGCGCTTCCGCCGCATCGCGCAAGACGAATTGCGCGCGAGAGACGAGCCCTATTCGGTGCACGATTTCTTGAAGCCCGGCATCGAGGAGCTGACCCAGCTTCTGCCGCCATTCCTGGCGCGGCCGATCTTGCACGTCGCCGAAAAGCGCGGCTGGCTTGGCCGCGTCTATTTTGGCATGGAGATCAACTCGACCTCGGTCTCCGGCTACCTGCGCTTCCTCATGCTCGCCAAGTTGCGCGCGCTGCGCCCTTACGGCATCCGCTACAAGGAGGAGCAGGAGCAGATCGAGGCCTGGCTGGCGCAAATCATCAAGGCGGCGCCGCTGTCGACCCCTCTCGCGCTCGAAATTGCTGAATGTGCGCGCTTGATCAAAGGTTACGGCGACACGCACGCGCGCGGGCTCGGCAATTACCGCACTATCGAGGCGCGCGTGATCCGCCCGGCGCTCGCGGGCCAGATCGGCGCCCTGCGCGCGGCCGACGCCATCGCCAGCGCGCGCACGGCGGCCCTGGTCGATCCGGAAGGCGAGAGCCTCGCCAAGTGCCTTGCCGAGATCGAGGGCCAGTCCGCTTTGCGCATGGCTGCCGAGTAAAGCCCCGCCGTTGTCAGCCAGCCGCGACCTCGCGTAAAAGACCGGACCACAACAAGAATCCGCCACGGCGGACGTCAGGGACGGAACTCATGGCCGCACCATCGACCGAGAGCGAGCGGCAGCCGATCGCCGCCGAGGCCTTCCTGCGCGCGCTGGCCGATCACGACGTCGATTATTTCTTCTGCAATCCGGGCACCGATTTCCCACCCGTCGTGGAAGCCTTCAGCCGCGCCAAGAAGACCAATGCCAAGGTCCCCAAGCCGGTGTTGGTGCCGCATGAGAATCTCGCCGTCGGTATGGCGCATGGCGCCTACCTGATGACCGGACATCCGCAGGCGGTGATGGTGCATGTCAATGTCGGCACCGCCAACACCATCAACAACGTGACGAACTTGGCGCGCGACCGCGTGCCATTGATTCTCTGCGCCGGGCGCACGCCGATCACCGAGAAAGGTTCGTTCGGCTCGCGCTCGCGGCCGATCCATTGGGCGCAGGAGATGTTCGATCAGGCCGGCATGCTGCGCGAGCTGGTGAAATGGGATTACGAGCTGCGCATGCCCGGCCAAGTCGGCGACCTGGTGTCGCGCGCGGTCGAAGTCAGCATGGCGAGCCCGCGCGGGCCCGTCTATCTGGTGCTGCCGCGCGAGCCGTTGTCGGCGCCGATGGCCGAGCCGATCGGCCCCGTGAAGCCGCGGCCACAGGCGGCGCCAGCGTATCCCGATCCGCAGGCGGTCGCGCAGCTCGCCGACTGGATCCCCGCCGCCGAGCGGCCGCTGATCATCGTCTCGACGCTGCCGGCGGAGGCGCCGGCCGTGCTCGCGCAACTCGCCGAGCGCGCCGCAATTCCGGTCGTCGTGCATAACCCGCGCTCGGTGTGCCTGCCCTCGAGCCATCCGATGCACTTCGGCAATGAGCCGGGTCCGCTGTTATCGGAGGCCGATCTCGTCATCACCGTCGACGCCGACGCGCCCTGGATCCCGAGCGTGCAGGGCCCGCCGGAGGGCTGCCGCGTCGCCCATATCGGCGAGGAACCGTTCTTCGTGCGCTATCCGATGCGCTCGTTCCCGAGCGACCTCGCCATCCAGGCGGGCTGCGTCAACGCGCTGACCGCGCTTGATGCTGCGCTCGAGCCGAAATTGAAGACGGCGGGGACGCGCATTGCCGCCCGCCGCGCGCGCCTCGCCGAGCGCATGCGCGCCCGCCGCACTCAACTCGAGAAAGAGAGCGCGCCGGGTGCTACGATCTCGCCGGAATATCTGTCGCGCTGCATCGGCGAGGCGGTCGGCACCGACGCGGTGATCTTCAACGAATATTCGCTGCGCGCGGCGCAAGTCGAGCGCGAGAAGCCGGACACGCTGTTTGCGCTTGGGCCCGCGGGCGGGCTCGGCTGGGGCTTCGGCGCCGCGCTCGGTGCCAAGCTTGCCGCGCCGGACAAGCTCATCGTCGCAACGCTCGGCGACGGCGCCTATATGTTTGCCAATCCGACGGTTGGTCATTGGGTCGCGCAGACGCACAAGCTGCCGATCTTGATCGTGTTGTTCAACAACAGCCGGTACGGCGCCGTGCGCCGCGCGACGCTCTCCATGTTCAAGGCCGGCGCCGCCGGTGAGGATGACGGCCGCTTCCTTGCCGATCTCGATCCGGCGCCGCCCTACGAAGAGTTGGCCCGTGCGCAAGGCGCCCATGCCGAGCGCGTGGAAAAGCCCGCCGACCTGCCGCAAGCGTTGCAGCGCGCCCGCGCCGCCGTCACCGGCGGCCAGCAAGCGCTACTCAACGTCATCACCCCTTATTGAGACCCACGACAAGGACCGTCACGGAGGAAAAGCCAATGGTCATGCGCGTCGATGCCTATACTCATTTCATTCCGGAAAAATTTTTCGCCAAGATCGTGGAAAGCGGCCACCCCGGCATCGGCAAGCGCGTGCGCGAAATTCCTTGCATCCACGACCTCAACGTCCGCAAGAAGGTCGTCGACTCCTTCAAGGATTACGCGCAGATCCTCTCCTACTCGCTGCCGCCGCTCGAACTGCTGACCAAGGGCGCCGAGCTCGACGAATATTCCAAGCTGATCAACGACGGCTTCGCCGAGATCACGGCCAAGGACCGCGACCGTTTCCCCGGCTATGTCGCGCAAGTTTCGCTCGCCGCGCCCGACGCCGGCGTGGCTGAGGCGACGCGCGCGATCAAGAACGGCGCGCTCGGCGTGCAAATCTATACCAACGTCGCCGGCAAGCCGCTCGATGAGCCGGAATTCGAGCCGTTCTTCGCGGCGATGGCCAAGCTCGGCAAGCCGATCTGGATGCACCCGGCGCGCGCCGCCAATTTCCCCGATTACCTCACCGAGAAGAAATCGAAATACGAGATCTGGTGGACCTTCGGCTGGTCCTACGAAACCGCGGCGGCAATGGCGCGGCTGGTGTTCTCCGGGATCATGGACAAGTACCCGAGCCTGAAAATCATCACCCATCACTTCGGCGGCATCGTGCCGATGCTGGAAGGCCGTATCGGCCCCGGCTGGGACCAGCTCGGCGCGCGCACCTCCGACGAGGACCTCGGCGCCGTGCTCAAGCGGCTGAAAAAACGGCCGCTCGATTATTTCAAGCATTCATTCTACGCCGACACCGCGGTGTTCGGCGGCGAGCCGGCGACGCATTGCGGCTTCGGCTTCTACGACTTCGACAAGATCGTGTTCGCCTCCGACTGCCCGTTCGATCCGGAGAAGGGCACCATGTATATCCGCGAGACCCAGCGCATCCTCGACGGCATCGATTTCCCCAAGGACAAGCAGGAGCAGGTCTATCACGGCAACCTCGAGGCACTCACCGGCGTGAAGCTGGTGAAGTGACTTGTCATCACCGGGCCGCCGCGTAGCGGCGTGTCCCGGTGATCCCGATTAGGAAGGCACTTTGCGCGCCCTCAGCGAGATCGCCGGGACAAGCCCGGCGATGACAGTGCCACGCCAAGTTCCATCTGCTAACCTTTCCGCATGGCGCTGACGCAGCCCATCGGCCTCAACGAGCCCGAACCGCCGCCGCCTGGCGACGGCAGCGGCCGCGTGACGCCGATGATGGAGCAATATATTGAGATCAAGGCCGCCAATCCGGGCTGTCTGCTGTTCTACCGGATGGGCGATTTCTACGAACTATTCTTCGCCGACGCCGAAGTCGCCTCGCGCGCGCTCGGCATCATGTTAACCAAGCGCGGCAAGCATCTCGGGGCGGATATCCCGATGTGCGGCGTGCCGGTCGAGCGGGCCGACGAATATCTGCACAAGCTGATCGCGCTCGGTCATCGCGTCGCCGTGTGCGAGCAGCTCGAGGACCCGGCCGAGGCGAAGAAGCGCGGCGGCAAAAGCGTGGTCAAGCGCGATGTGGTGCGTCTGGTCACGCCCGGCACGCTCACCGAGGATTCGCTGCTCGACGCGCGGCGCAACAATTACCTTCTGGCGATCACACGGGCGCGCCTGTCGAGCGCCGGCGAAGAGGCGCGTTTCGCGCTCGCCTGGATCGACATCTCGACCGGCGAATTCCGCATCGCCGAATGCGAGCGTTTATCGCTCGCCGCCGAGGTCGCGCGGCTCGAGCCGGGCGAGATCATCGTCTCCGATGCGCTTTATGCCGATCCCGAGCTCGCCGCCTTCTGGCGCGCGCTGCCGGCCGTCACCCCGCTCGCCCGCGACGTGTTCGACGGCGCCACCGCCGAGCGCCGTCTGGCGTCTTTCTTCGCAGTGGCGACGAGCGAGGCTTTCGGCGCGCTGACGCGACTCGAGCTCACCGCCGCCGCCGCATGCGTCACCTATGTCGAGCGCACGCAGATCGGCAAACGCCCGCCGCTGTCGCCGCCGACGTGCGAGAGCGCGGGTGCCACCATGGCCATCGATCAGGCGACACGCGGCAATCTCGAATTGATGCGCACGCTGGCCGGCGAGCGCCGCGGCTCGCTGCTCGAGACAATCGACCGCACCGCCACCTCGGCTGGCTCGCGTTTGCTGGCGCAGCGCCTGGCGGCGCCGCTGACCGAGCCTAAGGCGATTGCGCGCCGGCTCGACGCCGTGGCGGCCTTTGTCGAGGATGCCGCGGCGCGCGCCGACACGCGCTCGCGTCTCGCCGCGGCGCCCGATCTTGCCCGCGCGCTGGCGCGGCTCGCGCTCGGACGCGGTGGTCCGCGCGACTTTGCCGCCATCCGCGATGGCGTGCTGGCGGCGGCCGAGCTCGCGCGGACCCTGGCGCTGAAGGAGCCGCCGGCCGAGATCGCGCAGGCGATGCAAGCCTGCCGCAAGCCTGACGGCATGCTCGCGGCGGAGCTTGCCGCCGCGCTCGCCGCCGAATTGCCCGCCTTCAAGCGCGACGGCGGCTTTGTCCGCGAAGGTTACGATGCGACGCTCGACGAGACGCGCGCACTGCGCGATGAATCCCGCCGCGTCATCGCCGCGTTGCAGGCGCGCTACGCCGAGGAAACCGGCGTCAAGGCGCTGAAGATCCGCCACAACAACGTGCTCGGCTACTTCGTCGAGGTGACCGCCCAGCACGGCGAGCGGCTGATGGCGCCGCCGCTCAACGCGCGTTTCATTCATCGGCAGACGCTCGCCGGCCAGGTGCGCTTTACCACCACCGAGCTCGGCGAACTGGAAGCGAAGATCGCCAGCGCCGCCGAGCGTGCGCTCGGCATCGAGCTGGAAATTTTCGAGAAACTCGCTGCCGCCGTCATCGTCGAGAGCGCCAACATCAAGGCCTGCGCCGAAGCGCTGGCTGCGCTCGACGTGGCGAGCGCGCTTGCCGCTCTCGCGGCGGAACGCGACTACGCGCGTCCGCAGGTCGACGACAGCTTGGCTTTTGCGGTCGAGGGCGGCCGCCACGCCGTGGTCGAGCAGGCATTGGCGCGCGACGGCACGCCGTTCGTCGCCAACGATTGCGACTTGTCGGACGGCAGTATCTGGCTCATCACCGGGCCGAACATGGCGGGCAAGTCGACGTTCCTCAGACAGAACGCGCTGATCGCAATCCTGGCGCAGGTGGGCTCGTTCGTCCCCGCCAAGTCTGCCCACATCGGCGTGGTCGACCGCCTGTTCTCGCGCGTCGGCGCCGCCGACGATCTCGCCCGCGGCCGATCGACCTTCATGGTCGAGATGGTGGAAACCGCGGCGATCCTCAATCAAGCCGGCGCGCGCGCGCTCGTCATCCTCGACGAGATCGGCCGCGGCACCGCGACCTTCGACGGCCTCTCCATCGCCTGGGCGACGGTCGAGCATCTGCACGACGTCAACACATGCCGGGCGCTGTTCGCGACGCACTTCCACGAACTGACCGCGCTCGCCGGCAAGCTCGAGCGGCTGCACAATGCCACCGTGCGGGTGAAGGAATGGCAAAACGAGGTCGTGTTCCTGCATGAGGTCGTCGCCGGCGCCGCTGACCGTTCCTACGGCATCCACGTCGCGCAGCTCGCCGGCCTGCCGGGACGCGTGATCGAGCGCGCCAAGGTGGTGCTTGCTATGCTCGAGCAAGAGGACCGTGGCGCGCCGAAGGGCTTCGAGGATCTGCCGCTGTTCGCGGCGCCGCCGCGGCCAATGGAGAAGACGGCGGACGACGCTTACCAAGGAATGCTTGCCGCCCTCGCCGCGCTCAATCCGGACGAGATGTCGCCGCGCGAGGCGATGGACGCGCTCTACGCCTTGAAGGAAAAGTTCGTGCGGACAAATAGAGAAAAGTAGCGCATGATCACTTGCGTCGCTCCATACTCCGCTCATTTCCGCGCAAGCGGGAATCCAGGGCCACAACTGCAACCTTGGAAATTGGCCGCCCTGGGTCCCCGCTTTCGCGGGGACGAGCGGATGGGTCTGCGATGAATATCGCCGAACGAACACGCGTCACCGCGCCCGAGGCTGCGCAGGCCTGGCTCAGCCGCTTCGCCGCCGCCTTGCAGGCGGGCGACGCCAGCGCTGCCGCCGAGATGGTCCTGCCGGACGGCCTCTGGCGCGACGTGCTCGCTTTAACCTGGACGCTGCAAACTTTCGCCGGCCGCGAGGCCATCGCCGCCATGCTGCGCGGGCGGCTTTCAGCGACGCAGCCGCAAGATTTCCATATCCCGTCGAGCCGCACACCGCCGCGTTGGATTGCGCGCGCCGGCACCGACTGCATCGAGGCGCTGTTCGATTTCGACACGGCGTTCGGTCCGGCGAACGGCGTGCTGCGCCTGGTGCCGGACACAGACGGGCGCCTGCGCGCCTGGACGCTGAATACGAACCTGCACGAACTGCGCGGCCACGAAGACGAGTTCAAACGCCGCGGCGAGCCGGACTCGACGCGCGACTTCGGCGCCGAGAACTGGGCCGATCGGCTCGCGCAGCAGCGCGCCTTCGCCGACCGCGATCCCATCGTGCTGGTGGTCGGCGGCGGCCATGCCGGGCTGTCGATCGCCGCGCGGCTGCAACAACTCGGCGTCGATACCTTGATCGTCGACCGCCACCCGCGCATCGGCGACAATTGGCGCACGCGCTATCATTCGCTGACGCTGCACAACGAAGTCTTCGTCAACCACCTGCCCTATCTGCCGTTCCCGCCGACCTTCCCGGTCTATATCGCCAAGGACAAGCTGGCGAACTGGTTCGAAACTTACGTCGAAACGCTGGAGCTGAACTTCTGGCCCGGCACCACGCTGACCGGCGGGCGCTACGACGAGCAGCGCAGGCAATGGTCAGTGACGCTGCGCAAGTCGGACGGCGGCGAGCGCGTCATGCAACCGCGGCATCTGATCTTTGCGACCGGCGTTTCCAGCATTCCTCACACGCCCGAGCTGCCGGGGCTTGCCGATTTCGCCGGCGCCGTCGTGCACTCCGGCGCCTTCAAGCATGCCGAGCAATGGCAGGGCCGCCAGACGCTGGTGCTCGGCACCGGCACCAGCGGCCATGACGTCGCGCAAGAGCTTCACGCGCACGGCGCCGACGTCACCATCATCCAGCGCAGCAAGACGCATGTCGTCAGCCTGAAGGAAGCGCAGAGCGTTTACGCGATCTATTCGGAAGGCATCCCGTTCGACGACTGCGATCTGCTCGCCACTTCGTTCCCCTACCCGGTCCTGCAACGCTCGTATCAGCTCTCCACCGCCAGAGGGCTTGAGGCCGACAGAGCCCTGCTCGACGCATTGGACAAGCGCGGCTTCCGGCTGTGGGAAGGCGAGGACGATACCGGCTTCCAGATGATGTATCTGCGTTACGGCGGCGGCTATTATTTCAATGTCGGCTGCTCGGAGCTCATCATCTCCGGCGAGATCAAGCTCCTGCAATTTGCCGATATCGACCGCTTTGTGCGCGATGGCGCACGGCTGAAAAATGGCGGTATCGTCCCCGCTGAGCTGCTCGTGCTCGCCACCGGCTACCTGAATCAGCAGGAAACCGTGCGGCGCTATCTCGGCGACGCCATCGCCGACAGCATCGGTCCGGTCTGGGGCTTCGACGCGGGCGGCGAATTGCGCAACATGTGGCGGCGAACCGCGCAGCCGGGCCTCTGGTTCACCGCCGGCTCGCTCGCGCAGTGCCGCATCTTCTCGCGCTATCTCGCGCTGCAGATCAAGGCGCTGGAGCTTGGGCTGATCCGCTAGTTGCCCTGCAGGCCGGGCAGTCATCCGAGCTTTGGCAGCGATGCCTCTCGCCGACAGCGCCGGCACTTGATCTGCCTCAAACCGCGATGCCGAGGCGGCGCGCCGCGTACATGCTGAAACTCCAGCCGAGCGAGACGGCAAGCGCTGCGGCAAGCCCGGCCCATTTGCCGAGCGGCTCGGCGGTGACATGCAGCACGATGCAGGCGACGGCGAAGCCGGCAAGGCCAAGCACCGCGTTGGCCATCACCGCCGCCGTCGGTTTGCCGCCGGCGCGCCGGTGTAAAATGAGGATGATGCTGGTGAGCACGACCGGGAACACCGCCAACAAACCGCTGCCATAGGGGCCGAGCTGAAAGCTGAAGGTCACCACCACGCCGACCAGGATCGAGACCAGCACGGCGCGCAGCACGAAATCGTACCAGCGCGGTCTCTGTCGCGGCATCGGCGTGTGCCGCAGCGGGCGCACCAGCCAAAGTCCGCCAGCGAGCGCGACCACGTTGAGCACCAGCGCCTGCAGCATCGACCATTGCTGCGAATTGACGGTGAGGGCAAGCGCGATCCACACCGCATAAGTGAGGCCGAGGCTGACGAGGAGCGAGCGTTGCTGCGCCAGCAGCGCGTAAGTGAGCGCGAAGGTGACGTTGACCGCATTGATGGCAAGGCTCGCCACCGCGCTCTGCGCGATGAAGTGCGCGTCGTGATCGAGCGCCAGGAACACATAGACCGGGCCGGCGCCGATCGGCAGCGTCGCCACCAGTCCGCCGACCAAGGGGCCCGCGCGCTCCGCGGTCACCGTCGCACCCACCACGAAGAGCGCGGTGACGGCCATTTTCACGATCAGGGTGAGGACGAAAGAGAGATCGGGGGACATTCTTGTCATCGCCGGGCTTGTCCCGGCGATCTCGCTTAGGGACGCATTGCCTCGATAAGCGGGATCACCGGGTCTCGGCGCTGCGCGCCGGCCCGGTGATGACAGTTACGGCGTCAGCACCACGCGGCCGACCACCTTGCCGGCGCGCAGCTCGTTATGCACCGCGTTGACGTCGTTGAGCGGGCGCGTCGCCACCGGCACGTCCGGCAAGCCGGTGCGGCGCACAAGGTCCATCAGCTCGGCCGTCTCCGGCACGCTGCCGACATAGGAACCCTGGATGGTGAGCGCACGCATCGGGATCGGCGGCAGCGAGACGGTGAGGTCGCCGCCGTAGAGGCCGACGACGATCAATTTGCCGCCCTTGATCAGACTGTCATAACCAAGTCGCGCCGACTGCGAGGAGCCGACGAGGTCGATCACCGCCCAGGCGCCGCCATTGGTGAGCTTTTTGATCTGGTCGACGGCATCGGCCGCCTTGGCGTCGACGGTCGCAACAGCGCCGGCCTTTTTCGCCGCCTCGCGCTTGGCCGCATCGATGTCGACGACGATCGCGCTGTGCCCGCCCATCTTCTTGTGCAAGGCGAGGCACATCAGCCCGAGCCCGCCGGCGCCGATGATCACCGTCGGCTCGCGCTTGAGCGTCGTCACCTTCTTCAAGGCGCCGAACGTAGTGACGCCCGAGCACGCCAAGGGCGCCGCGCGCGCGGGATCGAGGTCGCCGATGTCGAACAGATAGCGCGGGTGCGGCACCAGCACGTAGTCGGCATAGCCGCCATTGCTGAAGACGCCGAGGCTGCGCATGGCCATGCAGAGATTGTCCTCGTTGCGCTGGCAGGCCGCGCATTTGCCGCAACCGATCCATGGGTCGGCGAGCATGCGCTGCCCGATCGTGACGCCCTTGACGTCGGGACCGACCGCCACCACCTCGCCGACATTCTCGTGGCCGAGCGTCACCGGCAGCTTCATGCCGCGGTCTTCGAGACTCATGCGCTTGCCGCCGCCGAGGTCGAAATAACCGTCGGCCAAATGCAGGTCGCTGTGGCAGACGCCGGCGGCAAGCACCTTGAGCAGCACTTCGCTGCCTTTCGGCACCGGCGTCGGCTGCTCGTTGAGCTTGAGCGGTTCGCCGCAGATGCAGACCTGGAACATGCGCATGGTTCACTCTCCATTCATCACCGGCGCGCACCATACGTGGACCGTATGGTAATGTCAGGCCTGCCACCGTCTTCTTCGCAATGCAAAAAATGACCGAAAACACTGCTCTTAAGCCTGCAAAGGCCCGATCGCCCGAATATCTTTGCAAGCGAACGGTGACTTAACAGGCTTCGTCCGTTATCCCCTTCTCGCCATGGCATCGCTCGCCCTCGACACCACCGCGCACCCGGCGCCCGAGACGCAGCCGCGTCCCGCTGAGCTGCTCATCGATGCGCATGCGCTTGCGGCGGAACTCGACGAGATCGTCGCGGTCCATGACGGCGACCAGCAAGCCCTGCGCTCGCAGGTGGCGCAGCGGCTGAAGAGTGCGCTGCAGGCCGGTCGCGCGCGCGCCGAGCAATTGCTGCTCAAGGATCGACACGGTCGCCGCTGCGCCGAGCGGCTGTGCCGCATGGAGGACGATGTCATCTGCCTGCTCTACGACTTCGCGCGCAAGCACCTCTATCCGTCGCAAAATCTTTCTGAAACCGAACGCATGGCGATCGTGGCGACCGGCGGCTACGGCCGCGGCTTGCAGGCGCCCGGTTCCGACATCGATCTCTTGTTCCTCCTGCCCTACAAGCAGACCGCTTGGAGCGAGCAGATCGCGGAAGCCATCCTCTATTGCCTGTGGGACATGGGGCTGAAAGTCGGCCACGCCACGCGCTCAATCGACGAATGCATCCGCCAAGCCAAGGCGGACATGACCATCCGCACCGCCATCCTCGAGGCGCGCTTCCTGCTCGGCGACAGGCCGCTGTTCGAGGAACTGCAGACGCGCTTCGACTCGGCCGTGGTACGCAACAGCGCCGCTGAATTCGTCGCCGCCAAGCTCGCCGAACGCGAGGAGCGCATCCGCCGCGCCGGCCAGTCACGCTATCTGGTCGAGCCCAATGTCAAGGACGGCAAGGGCGGCCTGCGCGACCTGCACACGCTGTTCTGGATCGCCAAATACGTCTACCGCGTGCGCGAGCCGGACGAGCTGATCGCGCGCGGCGTCTTCGACAAGCGCGAATATCAGCTGTTCCGCCAGTGCGAGGACTTCCTCTGGTCGGTGCGCTGCCACATGCACTTCGTCACCGGCCGCGCCGAGGAGCGGCTGTCCTTCGATATCCAGCGCGAGATCGCGGTCAGGCTCGGCTACACCGCGCATCCGGGCCAGAAGGACGTCGAGCGCTTCATGAAGCACTATTTCCTGATCGCCAAGGACGTCGGCGACCTCACCGCCATCCTCTGCGCCGAGCTCGAGGACAGCCACGCCAAGAGCGTGCCGGTGATGAGCCGGCTGATGGCGCGCTTCCGCCCGGTCAAGCGCACGACGCTGGGCGCGCATGATGACTTCCTGGTCGAGAACAACCGCATCCATCTTGCCGACGGCAACGCATTCCGCCGCGATCCGGTCAACCTGGTCCGCATCTTCCATCTGGCGCAGAAGCATAACCTCGCGCTGCATCCCGACGTCATGCGGGCAATGCGACGCTCGCTCAAGCTGATCGGCGCCGATTTGCGCGAGAACGAGGAGGCGAACCGTCTGTTCCTCGACATTCTGACCTCGAAGAACGATCCGGAGACGGTGCTGCGGCGGATGAACGAGGCCGGCGTGCTCGGCAAATTCGTGCCTGCCTTCGGCCGGATCGTCGCCATGATGCAGTTCAACATGTATCACCACTATACGGTGGACGAGCATTTGTTGCGCTGCATCGGCGTGCTGCGGGCGCTCGAAGACGGCCGCGACACCGATACGCCGCTCGCCAACGAGCTGATACAGAAGCTCAGTCCCGAGCAGCGCCCGCCGCTTTACGTCACATTGTTCCTGCACGACATCGCCAAGGGCCGCATCGAGGATCACTCGATCGCCGGCGCGCGCGTGGCGCGCCGCTTCTGCCCGCGGCTCGGCTTCTCGGCCGCCGACACCGAATTGGTCGCCTGGCTGATCGAGCAGCATTTGATCATGTCGAGCGTCGCGCAGTCACGCGATCTTTCCGACCGCCGCACCATCGAGAATTTCGCCGCGGTGGTGCAATCGGTCGACCGGCTGAAACTGCTTACCATCCTCACCGTCGCCGACATCAAGGCGGTCGGCCCCGGCGTGTGGAACGGCTGGAAGTCGCAGCTCATCCGCACCCTCTATTACGAAACCGAGCCGGTGATCACGGGCGGCTTCTCGGAAGTGAACCGCGCCAAGCGCGTGGCGGCGGCGCAAGCCGAGTTCCGCGCCGCCATGGCGGATTGGCCGGGCGACAAGCTCAACGCCTACACCGCGATGCTCTATCCGGCCTACTGGCTCAAGGTCGACCTCAAGCATCAGATCGAGCACGCCCGCTTCGTCAAGGCGAGCGAAGACGCCGGCAAGCAACTGGCGACTTCCGTCAGTTTCGACGACGGCGCCGTCACCGAACTAACCGTGCTCTGCCCCGATCACCCCTGGCTGTTGTCGATCATTGCCGGCGCCTGCGCCATGGCCGGCGCCAATATCGTCGGCGCGCAGATCTACACCACCACCGATGGGCGCGCGCTCGACACCATCTCGCTGACGCGCGAATTCGAGCGCGAGGAGGACGAGGCGCGGCGCGCCGGCCGCATCGCCCAGTCGATCGAGAGCGCGCTGCGCGGCGAATTGCGGCTGCCCGATATCGTGTCCAAGCGGCCGCCGCCCAAAGGGCGCATCAAGGCCTTCGCACTCGAGCCGACGGTCGCCATCAACAACAACTGGTCGCACCGCTACACCACGATCGAAGTCACCGGCCTCGACCGGCCCGGCCTCTTGTACGAACTGACCACGACGCTATCGAAGCTCAACCTCAACATCGCCAGCGCCCACGTCGCCACCTTCGGCGAGCGTGTGGTCGACGTATTCTACGTCACCGATTTGATGGGCGCGCAGATCACTTCGCCGACGCGGCAGGCCGCCATCAAGCGCGCGCTGATAGGGCTGCTCGCGGCCGAGGCAAGCGGCAAGGGCAAAAGCGCGGCGTCGGCCTCGACCGGCAAATAGGCCGCAAATCGAACGCTTACGCGGCGCCGCCAAGCCCCGCATGCGCCAGGCAAATCGCCGCGTTGGCGTGGGCGTTGATCGGCTTCAATGCTGCGGGCCAAGAGGTCGACGGGTGACAGCAGTCCTTCAACTGCGATCTTCTTTAAGAATCCCTAGGTTAGGAAATTCCGCTGCACATGCGACACATCTACGCCAAATTGCTTCGTCATCACCATGGAGACCGAGTGTGAGATAGTAATTTACGCCATCTTGCTTAGCGAAGATGATCCACTCGCCGGTCATCTCCGCATTCGCAGCTCGGTCGCGATACCCGTCAACGACGAACTTGTGGCTGAGGTCCTTGGCGGCTTGTTCGTCAAAAAACGGGCGCCCACCTGAACTTTCTTTGATAAGGCGCTGAAGCCGATCCGGCTTCCAATGAAGCAGCAAGTTTGCTGCCATAAACTGCGCCTGCGAATAGTGTTTGTGCCAAAGGCCATTGAGCCACCTGCCCGAGAACTGACTAGCGGACTTGGTGTATGACGGCCCCCTCGCAATCTTTGATCCTTCTAACGCGGCAATCTCATCAAATATTTGAAATATGTTCGTCGTCCTCTTCGTGACGAGAGCATCGAATTCCTCGATGAGGCGAACCGAGTATCGGCCCGTCACCATGGACCTGTCCAAATACCACTTGGCGTCAGCGACGAAATTGGCGTTGCGAGCGCTCATCGTTCACTGGAACCCCAGCCAAAGGCGTCTTAAGAAGCGCTCGCTATCCACGAACCTGGTGCATCACCATTTCAAAACGATGAGCTAATGACTCATCCGATAGAGCACGCAGCCGCTCAACTAGCTGCGTCGCAAAGCCGAAGTCCACCAATAATTCTGGATCACCAGGGCTACTGACTTTGATCCGCCAAAGGCCGTCGACCTCGAAGCGGCGAGGTTCGATCACCAAGTTGCTCAGATCGAACCGGCCGAGCCCAGATTCTTCCAGCACAAGCGCGCTGCGGCCTAGCGTAGTGATTTCGTACTCGATGCTGCTCATATTGAGAGCGCGAGAAGTCGCGAAACCGGCATCTACCAGCCGGTCCGCCCCCGCGCGCGGCTTACCATCAAAGATTGCCGACCTTCCGCCCCGTTGGCGTAAATCTTTCAAGAGTTCGAACTCATCTCGCGATAATTTAGCCATGTCACGATACAGCGGATGGCGCTGTTCTCCTTAAACAATTGCGGTTCAATTGCCGTAGGTACCATCCCAAAATGTGGGTGACGATCATCGGAACTGCAAGGAGCGAAGGTTTTGGCCCCTCATTGGGTGGTTGCCGTTCTTACGCAGGATACCGAAGGCAAATCCGCGCTTAACGGCGCCTTAAACCGCCCCCTCTAGCGTGGCTTCCGAGGGAGCGGAGTTGCGTTGATGGCGGGACGGGGACAAGGGGCGCGCCGCGAGCCGGTGTTCGACAAGAGCCCGGAAGTCAAGGCCGAGCCGGACGCGCGCGGCAAGCCGCGCCAGCGCCCGCGCCGCCGCAAGACCAGCAAGAAGCGCGGCGCCCGCGCGCTGATCGGCCGCGCCGTCTATTGGGTGCTGGTGCTCGGCCTGTGGCTCGCCATCGGCGGCGTCGGCGCCGTCGTCTATGTCGGCGCCCATCTGCCGCCGATCCAGGCGCTGGAAATTCCCAAGCGTCCGCCGACCATCGACATCGTCGACGACCAGGGCCGTCAGCTCACGCGCCGCGGCGACCTCGCCGGCGAGCCGCTGGCGCTCACCAAGCTGCCGCCTTACGTGCCGAAGGCCTTCATCGCCATCGAGGACCGGCGCTTCTACGCGCATTACGGCGTCGATCCCTTCGGCATCGCCCGCGCGCTGGTCGCCAACATCCTGCATCGCGGCGTCAGCCAGGGCGGCTCCACCATCACCCAGCAGCTCGCCAAGAACCTGTTCTTGACGCAGGAGCGCACGGTCACGCGCAAAGTTCAGGAGATGCTGCTGGCGCTGTGGCTGGAGCGCAAATATTCCAAGACGCAGATCCTCGAACTCTATCTCAATCGAGTCTATTTCGGGGCCGGCGCCTACGGCATCGAGCAGGCGGCGCAGCGCTATTTCGGCAAATCGGCGCGCAACCTGACGCTCGCGGAAGCCGCGCTGCTCGCCGGCCTGGTCAAGTCGCCGTCGCGGCTCGCCCCGACGCGCGACTTCGACGCCGCCGAGCAGCGCGCCAAGATCGTGCTCGCCGCCATGGCCGAGCTCAACTTCATCAGCCCGGCGAACGCGCGCGTCGCCGTCGCGCATCCGCCGCGCATCGTCGCGCAGGCCGGCAACGACTCGGTCAACTACGTCGCCGACTGGGTGATGGACGTGCTCAACGACGTGCTCGGCCATGTCGACGAGGACATCGTCGTGCACACCAGCATCGACGCCGGCCTGCAGGCCGACGCCGCGACCGCGCTCGCCGAGGAGCTGAAGGAGAAAGGTGACAAGTTCAGCGTCAGCCAGGGCGCGCTGGTGGCGATGACGGGAGACGGCGCCGTGCGCGCGCTCATCGGCGGCCGCTCCTACGCCGACAGCCAGTTCAACCGCGCGGTCGCCGCCAAGCGCCAGCCCGGCTCGGCCTTCAAGCCCTTCGTCTATCTGACCGCGCTCGAGCGCGGCCTCACCCCGGAGACCGTGCGCGAGGACGCGCCGCTCAGCGTCAACGGCTGGAAGCCGGAGAATTACGGCAAGCAATATTACGGGCCGGTGACACTGACCCAGGCGCTGGCGCTGTCGCTCAACACCGTGTCGGTGCGGCTGACGCTGGAACTCGGGCCGTCGGCGGTGATCCGCACCGCGCACCGCCTCGGCATCGCCTCGCATCTCGAGCCCAATGCCTCGATCGCGCTCGGCACCTCGGAAGTCTCGGTGCTGGAACTGACCGGCGCCTACGCGCCCTTCGCCAATGGCGGCTTCGCGGTGACGCCGCACGTGATCGAGCGCATCACCGCCGCCAACGGCCGCGTGCTCTACGCCAACGACGCGCCCTCGCTCGGCCGCATCATCGACGCGCGCACCGTCGGCATGATGAACGCGATGATGCAGCAGACGTTGCTGATCGGCACCGCGCGCAAGGCCTCGCTGCCCGGCTGGCCGGCCGCGGGCAAGACCGGCACGTCACAGGATTTCCGCGACGCCTGGTTCGTCGGCTACACCGCGCATCTCATCACCGCGGTCTGGCTCGGCAACGACGACGGCGCGCCCACCAAGCACGTCACCGGCGGCGGCCTGCCGGTCGACGTGTGGAGCCGCTTCATGCGCGCCGCGCATCAGAACGTGCCGGTCGCGGCGCTGCCGAGCGCTTCGCCCGGCATCATCCCGGCGATGTTCGGCGCCAACGACGCGCCGCGGCCGCCCGGATCCGTGGGTCCGGCCGCCGCCGATCCGCGCGCGACCACCGGCAAGGGCCTCGACGACTGGCTGCTCGGCAAGCTGTTCGGCAAGCGCTAGTGCTTGTGCACACGCGCGCGCAGCTTGCGCGTGACGATCCATAACACCAGGCTCCCCAAGCCCATCACGGCGACCGCGAGCGCGAGCGGCCAGGCGGTGGTGCCGAGCAGCGCGCCGACCGCAGCGCCGCACAGCGCCGCCACCACCTGCTGGATGAAGCCGAGCAGCGCCGAGGCGGCGCCGGCGCGCTCCGGGAACGGCGTCATGGCGCCGGCGATCGACTGCGGCAGCACCATGCCGAGGCCGGCGAGGTAGATCGCCATCGGCACCACCAGCGAGGCCGCCGTGGTCAGCCCGAGCGCCACCGCCGCCATCATCGCCAGCCCGCCGACGGTGTTGGCCAGCGCGCCGGCGCCGATGGTGCTGTCGAGCCCGAGCCGTTCCACCATGCGCGCGGCGAGCGTGGCTCCGGTCATGTAGCCGACCGAGCCGAGCGCAAAGGCGACGCCGAAGGAAAACGGCGACAGCCCGTAGAGATTTTGCAGCACGAAGGAGGCGCCGGAGATCCAGGCGAACAGTCCGGCATAGCTCGTGGTGGCGAGGCCAAGATAGGCGAGATAGCCGCCGTTGCGCGCGACGATACGATACGACTCGAACATCGAGGTAAGCGACACCGGCTCGCGCGCGCGTTGCTGCAAGGTTTCCGGCAACAGCATCCAGATAGCTGCGATGCCGAGCGCGCCGGCAAGCGTCAGCGTGATAAATACCGAGCGCCAGCCAAAGCCGGTCTGCAACAGCCCGCCGGCGATCGGCGCCAACACCGGCGCCAGCGCCATCACCGAACCGATCAGCGACAATTCGCGCCCGGCCCGCGCGCCGGCATAGAGGTCGCGCACGATGGCGCGCGCGAGCACGATGCCGCCGCAGCCGCCGAGCGCCTGCAGGAAGCGCGCCCCGATCAGCATCGGCAGTGACGGCGAGGCCGCGCACAAGGCGCTGGCGAGACCATAGAGCGCGATCGCGCCGATCAGCACCGGCTTGCGGCCGTGCCGGTCGGACAGCGGCCCGTAGAGAATCTGCCCGACCGCGAAGCCGACGAGATAGGCGGAGATGGTGAGCTGGCCTTCCGCGGTCGCGCCGCCGAGCAGGCGCACGATGTCCGGCAGCGACGGCAGATACATGTCGGTGGTGAGCGGGCCGACCGCGCTCAGCGCAGCGAGCAGCGCGGTGAGCGCAAAGGTTCCGGCCCGCAGCATGGGGATTATTCCCTGGTCATGGCCGAGCTTGTCCCGGCCATCCACGTCTTCTTCAGGCGACAAAGAAAGACGTGGATGCCCGGCACAAGGCCGGGCATGACAAGTGAGTAGCCGAAGGCCTTCCCCGAGGCTAGCTATCCGCCCCGTAGCGGTGCAGATCGCCGCCATGCGCGTCGAGCCAGGCCTTGGCGCGGCCCATCTCCGGATAGATACGCTCGACGATGCGCCAGAACCGGCGCGAATGGTTCATCTCGACGAGATGCGCCGCCTCGTGCGCGGCGAGATAATCGAGCACGAAAGGCGGCGCCAAAATCAGCCGCCAGGAATAGGACAAGACCCCCGAGGTCGAGCAGGAGCCCCAGCGGCTCGTTTGATCGCGTACGGTCACCCGCTTGAGCCTGACGCTGAGCTCGGCGGCGGCGCGCCGGCTCGCCGCCTCCAGATCGCGCTTGGCCTCGCGTTTGAGGAAATCGGCGACGCGGCGCGCCACATGCGGTTCCGCGCCGGCGACGCACAACAGCCGCTCACCCGTGCTCGCCGTTTCGGCCCAGACCGTGCCGCGCGCGTCCTTGCGGTGCTCGATGCGGTGCTCGACCCCACGCAGCGGCAGCCGCGCGCCGTGCGCGAACGGCGCCGGCTGCGGCAGCCGCGACAGCCGCGCCGCGATCCAGCCGCCGTGCTTCTGCGCGAAGGCGCGCGCCTCCTTGACGCTGCCGCGCGGCGGCATGGTGAGCACGACCGCGCGGCTCGCGGCATGGACGCGCAAGGTGTAGCGGCGCGCCTGCGTGTGGCGGCGCAGCCGCACCGCGAAAACCTCGCCGCCGCAGTCGACCGTGATTTCGCCCGGCTCGCCGGTGCGGCGGTAAAGCAAGGCGCGCAGCGCTAGGGACATCGGCGTTCCAGAATCACCGCCGGTCAGTCTGCCACAGCCGCAACGGTCCGCAAGGCGATCAGGAGGCCGCGGCGCTCCGCCGCGCGCCAGCGCGCCCGCCGTTGTGCGAGAGCACGAAGTCGGCGATGCGCGGGGCGATCTCGGCGCGGAAGCGCGAGCCGTTGAACACGCCGTAATGGCCGACCTCGGGCTGCAGATAATGCACCTTGCGCTCATCCGGAATATTGACGCAGAGCGCAAGCGCGGCGGCGGTCTGCCCGACCGCGGAAATATCGTCATGCTCGCCTTCGACCGTCATCAGCGCCACCCGGCGGATCGCGCTCGGATCGACGTGGCGGCGGCGATGCTTCATCTCGCCCTTGGGCAACGCGTGGCGAATGAACACGGTGTCCACCGTCTGCAGATAGAACTCGGCGGTCAGATCCATCACCGCCAGATATTCGTCGTAGAAGGCGCGGTGCTTTTGCGCCGAGTCGCCGTCGCCCTTGACCAGATGCAGGAACAGATCGTGGTGCGCCTGCAGATGGCGATCCAGATTCATGCTGACGAAGCCGTGCAGCTGCAGGAAGCCGGGATAGACGTCGCGCATGAAGCCCGGGTGCGGGAACGGCACCTTGGTGATGACGTGGCGGCGGAACCAGTCGAGACCGCGCGTCTTCGCGAGCTTGTTGACCGAATTTGGATTGATGCGGGTATCGATCGGCCCGCCCATCAGCACCATGGACAGCGGCACGTAGGGATCGTCATCCGCCTCCATCAGCGCGACCGCGGCGAGCACCGGCACCGAAGGCTGACAGACCGCGATCACGTGGGTGTCGCCGCCGAGCCGGTGCAGAATGGAGATGACGTAGTCGATATAGTCGTCGAGATCGAAGCGGCCGTCCGCGGCCGGCACCGAGCGGGCGTTGCGCCAGTCGGTGATGTAGACCTCGTGGTTGGGCAGGAAGGCTTCGACGGTGCCGCGCAACAGCGTCGCGTAGTGGCCCGACATCGGCGCAACGATCAAAAGCTTGGGCTGCGGCCGTCGCGGCATGTGGCGGAAGGCGCGCTCGAAATGCAGCAGCCGGCAGAACGGCCGTTCCCACACGGTCTCGATATGCACCGGCACGCGCTCGGCGCCGACCGTGGTGTGTTCGATCAGCCAGTCCGGGCGTCCGTAGCGCCGCGTCGAGCGTTCGAACAGTTCCAGCGAGGCGGCGACCGACTTGCCATAGACGGTGTGCGCCAGCGGATTGACCGGATTCTTGAAATAGAGCCGCGCGGCGTCGGCGAGCGCGCGCGCCGGATCGAGCGCCGCATGGCCCATCTCGTAGAGCCAGTAGAGCGGCGACGAGAACAGCGACGAGCTTTCGCCGGAGAGCGTTGCCGCTCCGTCGAATTCACCGATTGGCATTGCGTCTTTCCCCGGCCCTTGCGGCACCGCAGCAGACTGTCGCGTTTCTGTCATAACGTCAACAATAGATAGGGCGACTCCGCCCAGTTTTCACGTCTCGGCATTAAGCATAACGCGCTGAAAAGCTATTGGTTTTGCGCTCATTCGCCGCCCTGCAGCAGCGTGCCTTGATCGCGCGCGCTGCGCAGCAGCTTGACGAAAGCCAATGATGCAGCCGCGAACAGGACGACATTGAACGCCAGCGCCTCGGCCATCAGGTCGGCGCGGAACACGTGGTCGATCAGCAAGGCGCGCATGCCTTCGAACACGTAGGTCGGCGGCAGCGACCAGGCGAGGTATTGCAGCGGCTCCGGCAGCACCGACACCGGGTAGTAGACGCAGGTCAGAGGAAGAAAAAGAAACATGATGGTCCAGGCCATGCTCTCCGCCCCAAGGCCATTCCGCAGCAACAGCCCGGCGACGAAGATGCCGATCGCCCAGCTGGTCAGAATGAGGTTGGCGAAGAAAGCGGCGAGCGCCAGGCCGAGCGCCCACAAATTGAAGCCGAAGAACGCGATCGCCAGCAGCGACACCGGGATCATGCCGATCAACAGCCGCACGATGCTCATGATCATCAGCGCGGCGATGAATTCGACCGGACGCAGCGGCGACATCATCAGGTTGGCGAGGTTGCGCGCGTACATCTCCTCAAGGAACGAGATGGAGAACCCGAGCTGGCCGCGGAACAGAATGTCCCACAGCAGCACCGAGCCGATGAACACGCCACCGGCCTGCGCGAAGAAGCCGGCCTTCTGCGCCACATACATTTGCAGAAAGCCCCACATCAGCATCTGCACCGTCGGCCAGTAGATCAGGTCGAGGATGCGCGGCCACGACGACACCAAGAGATACCAATAGCGCCGCACCAGTGCGGCGACGCGGTTGGTGGAGAAGCCCAAGCCGGCGTCGAGCGAGGTCATGGCATGGTCTTTCGACTGTCGTCCCCGCGAAGGCGGGGATCCATACGCCGTGCCCTATCGATAGACTGCGGAGTATGGGTCCCGGCCCTCGCTACGCTCGGCCGGGACGACAACGGCGTATTCATTGCGCGGCCTCGCGCAGGCGGCCGCGGGCGACGTCGAGGAACACCTCCTCCATGGTGTGCCGCCCGTAGCGCGCCAAGAGACGTTCCGGCTTATCGTCGTCCTCGATGCGGCCTTTCTTCATGATGATGACGCGGTCGCACAGACGCTCGACCTCGCTCATATTGTGCGAGGCGAGGAGAATCGTCGCCGCGGTCTCGGCGCGGTAGCGCTCGAGCCGCGCCCGCACCCAGTCGGCGGTGTCGGGATCGAGCGAGGCGGTCGGCTCGTCGAGCAGCAGGACCTCCGGCTTGTTGAGCAGCGCCTTGGCGAGCGAGACGCGCGTCTTCTGCCCGGACGACAGCTTGCCGGTCGGCCGGTCGATAAATTCGGTGAGGTCGAGCACGGCGGCAAGGTCGTCGATGCGCGCGCTGGGATCCGGCACGGCGTAGAGCTGCGCGAACACCGAAAGATTTTGCCGCACGGTGAGCCGCATCGGCATGTCGACGTAAGGGCTCTCAAAATTCATCCGCTGCAGCACCTTGTAACGCTCGTGCGGCATCTGCGCGCCGAGTACCGCGACGCTGCCAGAGGTGGGGGTAACCAGGCCCATGATCATGGCGATGGTGGTGGTCTTGCCGGCGCCGTTGCCGCCGAGCAGGCCGGTGACGCTGCCGGTCGCGAGCGCAAAGGAAATGTCGTCGACCGCGGTGGTCGTCTTGTAGCGCTTGCTGAGGTGGTCGACGACGGCTGAGTCCATGGCCCGGAAGATGTGACGCCGCGAGCCGCGAAGCGCAAGTCCCACCGCACCCGATCAGATCAGCTCGCCATACGGTCCGTTGGGATCGGCGAGCGATTGCAAGCGTAGCGCGGCGGCGCGCGCGAACAACAGCATCATCGATTTGCGTGTCGCCGCCGGCAGCCGGTGCTCAGGCGCCTCGCAGTGGAAGTGCGCGCCGAAGGCGTCGGCCACGATCAGCCCGGTGTCGGGCGGGAAAATCTCGCACGGCACCTCCATGGAGGTGGCGAAGAACAGCCGGTCGCAATGGGCTCGGTAGTCCTGCCATTTCTGGTCGGCACGGAAATCGGCGACCGAGGACTTGATCTCGACGATCCAGAGCGCGCCGCCCGCATCGAGCGCCACGAGGTCGGCACGCCGGCTGGAGGGCAGCGCAAGCTCGCTCACCACGCAAAAGCCGTGCGCGTGCAGGAGCCGCGCGGTGCCGCGGGCGACAGCAAGCGCGGTCTCCGATTGGCGGCCGTCGACCGGCAACTCGAGCGCTTTCTTGGCGGCGAGACTCATGAGCCAACCTTAGCATGAATTGCGGCACGCTCGGGGAAGGCTTGCGCCAGCGCCTGGCGGTTCGCCGCGAGCACGCCGCGCTCGGTGATCAGCCCACTGACAAGCCGCGCCGGCGTCACATCGAAGGCATAGTTGGCGACGGCAGAGCCGTCGGGCACGATCTGCACCGTCTCGATGCGACCGTCGGCGGTCTTGCCGGTCATGGTCGCGACTTCCTCGGGCCCACGCTGCTCAATGGGGATTTCGCCGACGCCGTCGCTGACGGCAAAATCGATGGTCGGCGACGGCAGCGCCACATAGAACGGCACGCCGGTGTCGCGCGCGGCGAGCGCCTTGAGATACGTGCCGATCTTGTTGCAGGCGTCGCCCTGCGCGGTGACGCGGTCGGCGCCGACGATGATGAGATCGACGAGGCCGTGTTGCATCAGGTGGCCGCCGGTATTGTCGGGAATAACCGTGTGCGGCACGCCATGCTGGCCGAGTTCCCAAGCGGTGAGCGAAGCGCCCTGATTGCGCGGCCGCGTCTCGTCGGCAAAAACGTGCAGGGCGATGCCACGGTCGTGCGCCATGTAGATCGGCGCGGTGGCGGTGCCCCAGTCGACGGTCGCGAGCCAGCCGGCATTGCAGTGGGTGAGCACGTTGACGCGCGCGCCGTTCTTCTTCGCCGCAATCGCCTCGATGAGCGGAAGTCCATGGCGGCCGATCGCCTGATTGATGGCGATGTCTTCCTCGGCGATTTCATTCGCCCGGCGCAGCGCCGCGGGCGCGCGTTCGCCGCGCGGCCGGTTGCGCACCGCCGCCGCCATCTCGTCGAGCGCCCATTTCAGGTTGACCGCGGTCGGCCGCGTGGCAAAGAGCGCGCTATAAGCGCGCTCGAGCGCCTCGTCGGAGGCGTCTTCGCGCAAGGCGAGCCACATGCCGTAGGCCGCGGTCGCGCCGATCAGCGGCGCGCCGCGCACCTGCATCGATCGGATGGCGTGCGCGGCCTCGGCCAGCGTCTTGAGGCTCAGCGTGGCGAAGCGATGCGGCAGCAGCGTCTGGTCGATGATGCCGACGCTTTCGCCGCCGGCTTCGACCCAGATGGTGCGCGTGTCCTTGCCGTTGACCTTCATGCGCTGAGTGATAGCGGGCTTTCTCTTCGAGGCAAAGCGCTAGAACCAATAGCGGCGCGCGAAGGCGATGGTGAGCGCGGCCCCGACCGCGACCACCAGCACGCGCACCACGTTGCGCGGGATGACGCGGGCGATATAGGCGCCGGCGAGCCCGCCGCCGACGGTGCCCGCCATCAGCGCGAGCGTCTGCGGCCACACCACCGCGCCTTGGACAATGAACACGATCGAGGCAACCAGGCCATTGAGACTGGAGACGAAATTTTTCGCCACATTGGCGGAGCGGTAGTCGCCGCCGGTCGCGATGGAGAATACGCCGAGGATGAGGATGCCGACGCCGGCGCCGAAATAGCCGCCATAGAACGACACCGGCAGCAGCACCTTCAGGCTCGACACGTTGAAGGTGACCGCGTGGCCGCGGCCCTCGGCGCGCTTGCGGATATAGGCACCGATGCGTTCGGCGAAGGCGAACAGCACGGTGGCAAAGCCGAGCAACAGCGGCACGATGCCGTTGAACAGGTGCTGCGGCGTCAGCAGCAGCAACATGGCGCCGCAACCGGCACCGACTACCGAAGCGACGATGAGCCCGAGAAAGGCGCGGTTGAACGGCGGCAATTGCGCGCGGTCGGACAAGGCGGCGAGCATGCTCGCCGGCATGATGGCGACGAGGTTCGACACCGCGGCGGCCTGCGGCGGCAGGCCGGCGATCACCATCGCCGGATAGACGACGACCGCGGCGCCGCCGATGACCGAGGCGAGCAGCCCGGCGCACACGCCGGTGCCGATCAGCAGTGCGATGGTGAGGGAGTCCATTGCGGATGTCGGAGTGTCACGCCCTCCGTTCGTTCCCGCGCACGCGGGAACCCAGAGCGACAAGGATAGGCCGATGATTTTTGGCCCCTGGGTCCCCGCTTTCGCGGGGACGAACGGAAGAATGCGGACACTTTCACAATAACCTCAAAAGAACGCCTGGATGCCGGTTTGCGCGCGGCCGAGGATGAGGGCGTGAATGTCGTGCGTGCCCTCGTAGGTGTTGACCGTTTCGAGGTTCGCGACGACGCGCATCACGTGATACTCCTCGGAGATGCCGTTGCCGCCGTGCATGTCGCGCGCTATGCGCGCGATGTCGAGCGCCTTGCCGCAATTGTTGCGCTTCATCAGCGAGATCGAGGGCGGCGCCGCGCGCCCCGCTTCCAGCATGCGCCCGAGCCGCAAGGCGCCGGCAAGGCCGAGCGCGATCTCGGTCTGCATGTCGGCGAGCTTCTTCTGCACCAATTGATTGGCGGCAAGCGCGCGGCCGAACTGCTTGCGCTCGAGCACGTATCGGCGCGCGGCGTGCCAGCAGAACTCGGCGGCGCCCATGGCGCCCCAGGCGATGCCGTAGCGCGCATTGTTGAGGCAGCCGAACGGACCGGCGAGGCCTTTGACGTTGGGCAGCAGATTCTCTTCCGGAACGATGCAGTCCGCGAGCACGATCTCGCCGGTGATCGAGGCGCGCAGCGAGAGCTTGCCTTCGATCTTCGGTGTGGAGAAACCCTTGGTGCCGCGTTCGACGATGAAACCGCGGATGACGCCATCGAGCTTCGCCCACACCACGGCGATGTCGGCGACCGGCGCGTTGGAGATCCAAGTCTTGGCGCCGTTGAGCCTGTAGCCGCCGGAAACCTTCTCCGCGCGCGTGACCATCGAGCCCGGATCGGAGCCGTGATCGGGCTCGGTGAGGCCAAAGCAGCCGATTAGCTCCCCGGCCGCGAGCTTGGGCAAATACTTGCGCCGCTGCGCTTCCGCGCCATAGGCGTAGATCGGATACATCACCAGCGAGGACTGCACCGACATGGTCGAGCGGTAGCCGGAATCGACGCGCTCCAATTCGCGCGCGATGAGGCCGTAGGCGACATAGCCGAGCCCCGCGCCGCCATACTCCTCGGGAATGGTCGAGCCGAGCAGGCCGAGCTTGCCCATCTCCGGCAGATTGTTGGGGTCGTATTTTTCCTCGCGCCAGGCCTCGATCACCTTCGGCATCAGGTAGTCCTGCGCGAAGCCGCGGGCCGAGTCGCGCACCATGCGCTCGTCTTCCGAAAGGTCGTGCTCGATGTCGAGCGGATCCTCCCAGACGAAGGCCGCGTCCTTGAGCATCGCGGGTTTGCCGCCGCGCTGTTCGGCTGCCTGCGACATGGTTTCCTCCTGATCGGCTTTGCCGCTCATTATATCAGCGCCGGGCGCGCGTCATCGCCCGTATTCTTTGGGCGGCCCCGGGCAGGCCGTATTCCGGAGGGGCACTTCCCCGCCCCTCGAAAGCCGAGGGCGCGCGGGACGCCAGGGGTCCAGGGCGCACACAAGTTTAC
>Ga0335079_10000035_pt1 | contig 176880 bp, 161 predicted proteins | sample Lox_Sample_33_FD_206719 | JGI IMG/M metagenome (GOLD analysis project Ga0335079, IMG submission 206719) | Soil microbial communities from Loxahatchee National Wildlife Refuge, Florida, United States - Lox_Sample_3.3 | ecosystem: Environmental > Terrestrial > Soil > Wetlands | place: USA... | reverse complement strand
CGTTGCCCGCCTCGCGCGCGCCGCCGCCGAGCCAGAGGAGCGGGCGCCGCGCCGCGGCCATCCGCGCCGAGAGCCGGTCGAGCGCCGCGGGATCGGGCGCGATCGGCGCAAGCGCGACGGGCGGGAAGTGCTGCGGCATCTTTGCCGGCGCGCTTTGCACATCGACCGGAATCTCGATGCTGACCGGCCCGCGCGGCGCCGCGAGTGCGAGCCTCGCCGCCTCGTGCAGCACCGCGGGCGCCTCGGAGGGATCGACGATACGGAAGGCCGCCTTCGACACCGCGCGCAGCATGTCGAGCTGCGCCGGCGCCTCGTGCAGGAAGCCGAAGCCGCGGTCGAGAAACGGCTTGTCCACTTGACCGGTGAAATGGAGGAGCGGCGTGCCTGCGGTCGCCGCCTCGACGAGGGCGCCTGCGGCGTTGCCGGCGCCGGTGCCGGTGCTGGTGACGACGACGCCGAGGCCGCCGGAGATGCGCGCGGCTGCATCCGCCATGTTGGTGGCGCCCGCTTCGCCGCGCGCCGGCACGAAGCGGATCTTGCCGCGGCGGTGGATCGCATCGAGGATCGGGATGTTGTGCACGCTCACAACGCCGAAGGCGAGGCGCACGCCAACGCTTTCGAGGAAGGCGGCAATGACGTCGCCGAGCGTGGTCGCATCGCTCATGGCGCGTCGAGGAAAGAAAGGACCGCGTCGTCGAACGGACCCGGCGCTTCGACATAGCAGGAATGGCCAGGCCCCGGCAGCAACGCGAAGCGCGCGCCCGGAATGGCGGCGGCGACCTCGCGGCACTGCGCCTCGGGAGTGACGGTGTCGGCGCTACCGACGAGGACGAGCGCCGGCACCTTGATGCCGCGCGCCTCGGCGAGGATGTCGCCCACGCCCAGCATGCGCACGGCCTGCGCATAGCCTGCGGGCCGCATCTCGCGCATCACCGCCTGCACCAGCATCAAGGCGCGCCGCGGCGCCTGCGGCGAGAGCACATCGGGCCCGCGCTTTTCCGCAAGCCCCGCGGGGCCAAGCGCCGCCATGTTCTTGAGCCGGCCCTCGACACGCTCGGCGCGCAGCTCGGTTGCAGCGCGCGCATAGCCCGGCGTCGGCGAGGCGAGGATGAGTTTCTCGACGCGCTCCGTGCCGGTCATGCGGCAGAAGGCCGCCGCCGGCAGCGCGCCCATCGAATGGCCGAGCAAATAAAAGCGCTTCAACCCGAGCGCGTCGGCGAACGCGCTCAATACTTCGGCATAAGCCGCGGGCGCCGGGGCCTCCTCCGGCAGCGGATCGGAGCCGCCATAGCCCGGCGCATCCCAGGCGATGACGCGGATACCGCGCGAGGGCAGCGACACGAACTGCGCGCCGAACGAGGCCGCGAGCGAGCTCACGCCATGCAGCAGCACGAGCGTGCGCTCGTTGTCGTAGCCCGATTCGCGATACTGCACGGTACGGCCCTTGACGGTGACGCGCTGCGGCGGCGGCGCGCCCGTCTCGTAGCCGAGCAGGTCCATTTCCATCCGGCTCAGCTCCGCTTCAATTTCGCAAGCGGATGGTCGGGCGGGTATGTCGGCGTCACGGGCTTCGAGGCGCCCAGCATGACGCACATGAGCGCGTCCTCCTCGCCCTCGTTCTTGAGGCCGCGATAGACACCGGCCGGCACCGAGCAGAGATCGCGCTCGCCCAGCTCCGTCTCCCAGGTCTCGCCGTCCTTCTCGAAGAAAAGGCGGATCTTGCCGCGGATCATGAAGAACACTTCCTCGACATCGGTATGGATGTGCAAGGGGCCCTCGCAGCCCGCGGGAAGCAGCATGGTCGAGAAGGTGAAATGCTCGGCCGGTACGGCATTGTCGTCGTGCGCCACACCCGTGCCGCCGGTGCCGATGTAGCGGAGCTGCGCGCGGCGATATTTCTCGTCGTAGTCGGCCTGGAACTTGAGCGCGTCCCAGTCGTAGCTGCGCGTGTCATAGCGCGCGATGCGGCTTTGCAAGGTCGCCTCGAGCGAGTTGGGTTTGCCCGGCATATGTCTCTCCTTCAATTCAGCACGAAGCCGCCATTGACCGGCAGCAGCTGCCCGGTGACGAAAGCGGCTTCGTCGGACAACAGGAACAGGACCGCTCCCACCACGTCCTCCGGCATCTGCTTGCGCGGGATGGCGCGGTTCTGGACGTAAAGCCGATGGCGCTCCTCGGGGACATAGTCAGTGGCGCCGGTGATGGTGAGGCCGGGTGCGACGGCGTTGACGGCGATGCTGTCGGGCCCGAGCTCGCGCGCGAGCGCGCGCGTCATGGCGACGATCGCGCCTTTGCTCGCGACATAATGGAGAAGGCGCGGCGCGCCCCAGAGCGCGGTGTCGGACGCAATGTTGACGACGCGGCCCGCGGCCGAGCGGCGCAGATAGGGTGCGGCCGCGCGCGTCACGAGCCAGGTGCCGCGCACGTTGACGCTCATCACGCGATCCCACGTCTCGAGGTCGATCTCCTCGAACGTCTTGCCGCCGATCGCGGTGGCGATGGCGGCGTTGTTGACGAGCCCGTCGAGCCCGTCGAGCAATTCCGCCGCCGCCGCGACGCCGGCCGCGACGGAGTTGGGATCGGCGAGATCGATTGCCACGAACTGCTGGCGAAGCTCGGCCGCCGCCTTCTTTCCGTCGGCCTCAAGAACGTCGGCGAGGACGACATGCGCCCCTGCATTGGCGCAGGCTTCCGCGAAGGCGCGGCCGAGGCCGCGCGCGGCACCCGTCACGAGGACGCGCTTGCCCGCGAGGCCGATCATTTGGCTGCGACCGAGTTGGCGCGCGACAGCGCCGTCACCTGCTCCTCGGCGAGCTGATGGAGCCGCCGGCGCACGCGCGAGAGGCCGGTATCGTGCTGATAAAGGAACTCGTGCTCGCGCGCATCGGCCGCCATCGCCTCGAGCACCGCGCGGTCCTGCTCCAGCACCTCCCAATGCAGGCCCTCGAGCCGCGTCTTGTAGAGGAAGCGCCAGGCGTCGCGCTGCCAGCCCGCGACCTTGCGGCAGCGCCAGAAGAAGACGCGGCAGTTGTGCTCATCGACCGGCGTGACGAAACCCACGATGTAGAAAGTGCCGCCGGGCCCGGCGTCCTTGCGGTAGGGGATCGAGAGCCGCATCCACGGCGCGCCCGTCTCGCCCCATTCGGTCCAGTCGAAATTGACGTCGCGCTGACCCACCTTCTCGAACATGAAGCCCGTGTCGGTCGGGGCGATGCGCATCACCGCAGTCTTGTCGCCCATCGCCATCGAGTGCGAGCGCGCGTGAAGATAGGCCCCGTGCATCGGGTCCATGACGTTGTCGATCGCGTAGCGGTAGTTGCATTTCCAATGCGCGGTGCAGAGGAAGCTGCTCCACTCCGGCGAGGCGAGCTCTTCGGGGAACTCGAGCGGCGCCGGCTCCTCATGGAACCTGTCGCCGAACCACAGAAAGATCGCGCCGTGGCTCTCGCGCACGGGATAGGACTTGACCGCGCGTTCCCCTTCCAAGGGACACGCGGTCTGCGCCGGAACGCGGAGCACGGTGCCGTCAGGCCCAATTTCGATGCCGTGATACCAGCAGGCGACACGGTCGCCGAGATTCCAGCCGAGCGAGAGCCGCGCGCCGCGATGGGGGCAGCGGTCCTCAAGCGCGTGAGCGGCGCCATCCTTGTCGCGCCACAGCACGATGCGCTCGGTGAGCCGCGTCACGCCCGTAGGCGCGGCATGCACCATCCAGCTCGGCGCGACCGGATACCAGAAATTCCGCACGCCGTGCGCGACGAGCCGCTCGACCGTTTCTTCGTGGGGCTCTGCCATGGTCCCTTCGCTCACAATCCCTCGGCGCCCGTGGCGCGCGCCGGAATGTAGTGCAGCACGCGGCGCTCGAGCCAGGTGACGAGGAGATAGGCCGCGATGCCGATGATGGTCAGGAGGATGATCGCAACGAACACCATCGGCGTGTCGGCCGCCCCTTCGCCATAGGCGAGAAGATAGCCCAATCCCATGTTCCCGCCCACAAGCTCGCCGACGACGACGCCGATGACGGCAAGCGTCGAGCCGATGCGCAAGCCCGCAAAAAGCTGCGGCATGGCCGCGTGGAACTCGATCTTCCAGAACACCTGGAGGCGGCTCGCGGTGAACGAGCGCGCGAGGTTAATGAGGTCGCGGTCGATGTGGCGGATCGCGGTCAGCACGTTCACCATGATCGGGAAGAACACGATCAGCACCGCCACCAGGATCTTGGGATAGACGGTGAAGCCGAACCACATGACGAAAAGGGGTGCGAACGCCACCTTGGGCGCGATCTGCAATGCGAGGATATAGGGCGACAGCACGATCTCGGCCGTCGCCGACATGCCGAGCAGATAGCCCGTCACCATGCCGAGGAGCGATCCGAGCCCAAATCCCACCGCGACCTCGAGCGCGGTCACGCCGACATGGAACATGAGGCGGTCGCGCGTCAGCATGCGCAAGAACTCGTCCCAGCACTGCGATGCGTTCGGCACGATGTAGGGCGGGATGCCAAAGGCACCCGGCCCCCATTGCCAAAGCGCGAGGAAGATGAGGAACACGGCCGCCGTGCCGGCGGTCTCTGGGCGCGCGAAAGAGGCCGCGAGACGCCGCGCCGGGCGGCGCGCGATCGGAGCCGGACGTTCGGCCTCGGCCGCCATCACTCCACGAACTGGTTGGTGTAGAGCTCCTTGACCGGCGTCGCCTTCTCGATGATGCCCTGCTTCAGGTAGAAATCCTGAAGCTCGGCGAGCCGCGCCTCGTCCATCACGCCGAGCTTCGCCTGGCCGGGATAGACGTACTTGTCATAGAGCTCGAACACGCGCGCCATCTGCCGCTCCTGCCCCTGACGCTGCGGCACCGCCTTGACGTAGTCGCGCGCGGAGCCTTCGGGATCGGCCATGATGTCCTTGACGCCGTGGATGGTCGCGGCGACGAGCTTCTTGATGAGATCGGGCTTCGTCTTGATCACGTCGTCCGACGCCACCACCACCTGCGCCATGCTGTGGAAATATTGGTCCGCCTGGATGACTCGGATCTTGGCGCCGGCCTCGGTCGCGTCGACCTCCCAGTCGGGCACTGACGCCATCGCATCGGCCTGGCCCGCGACGAAGAGCTTCCACACGTTGGTGGCGCCCGCCGACTGGATGTTGACGTCGTTCTTCGTGAGTCCGACCTTCGCCAGCATCCCGAGCAGCGCGTAGTAGGTCGTGTCCTGGTAGGACAGGACCGTGACGGTCTTGCCTTTCAAATCCTGAGGCCCCTTGATCGGCGAGTCCTCCTTCATCACGAGCTGCATGAGCCCGCCGCCGCCCAGAAGTGCTACCGCTTTCACCGGCACGCCGTTGGCGCGCACGATGATCGGCGTATCGCCGATCGCGCCGCCGATGACCGCGTTGCCGGCGCCCACCTGCTTTGCCGAATCGGCGCCGCCTTGCGCCGCCTGGAAATCGACATCGAGCCCTTCGGCCGAGAAATAGCCGCGTTCCTTCGCCAGCATCCACGGCCCGAACGCCGGCAGAAACGCGGGCGCCGGCAGGAGATAGGTCACCTTCTCGGCCGCGTGCGCGGGAAGGGCGAGTGCCATGGCGAGCAGTGAAGCGGCGAGCGCGGTCTTGTGCATGTGCGTATTTCCTCCGTCTTTCTAGGCCACCGCCGCACGCAGATTGAGCAGCGACATCAATCGTGGCACATAGGCCGCAAGGCCCGGATGCTCGCGCCGCCGCATGCAATCCTCGCGGTGCGGAAGCTCGATCGCGATTTCCTCGATGATACGGCCGGGCCGCGCGCTCATGACCAGCACGCGATCGGAGAGCGTGACCGCCTCGACGAGATCGTGCGTGATGAAGAGGGCGGTCTTGCCTCTCTCCTTGATCGTGCGGGCAAGGTCCTGCTGCAGCACGATCTTCGTTTGCGCATCAACCGCCGAGAACGGCTCGTCAAGCAAAAGCACGGTCGGATCGACGGCAAGCGTGCGGGCGAGCGCCGCGCGCTGGCGCATGCCGCCCGAGAGCTGGTAGGGATAATGCGCGGCGAAATCGGCGATATGGCAGGCCCCGAGGAGACCGGCGGAGCGTTCGCGTCGGCTGGCCGCCGGCACGCCCTGGATTTCGAGCCCGAACTCGACATTCTCGCGGATCGTGCGCCACGGCAGCAGCAGATCCTTCTGCAGCATGAAGGCGACGTGCGAGTTGGGCTTCTCCACGTGCTCGCCGTCAACGAACACCGCACCTTCGCTCGGCGGATCGAGGCCCGCACCCATCGCAAGGAGCGTGCTTTTGCCGCAGCCCGACGGGCCGATGAGCGAAACGACTTCGCCGTCGGCGACGGCAAAGCTCACCTCGCTGACCGCGACGATCACCTGGTCCGAGCGTGGCTGGGCAAAGCGCTTGGTGACGCCGCGGAATTCGAGCCGCGCCGGCATATTCAGCGCCCGAGCCGCGCGAGCTCGGCCGCGAGCACCGCCTCGGTCCAGCGCGGCGCTCCCGCGGGCGACGGCACGCGCCCGTTGAGCTTTGCGACGATGCCTGGGAGATCGTAGATCTCCTCGGCGAAGATCGACTGCAACGCGTCGGCGAAGGCAATTTCGGCGGGCGTGGGCGGTGCTGCGCGCGTCTGCCACGCGACGTTGCGGACGCGGTCAGGATTTTCGATCCCGGCCTCGCTGCCCTTGTCGCGCTGGTCGGGCGTGAGGCCGGGGTTGTGGTCGTCCATGCCGCGTATCTAAGGCCCGCGCGACGGGCTTATCAAGCAACGGCTTCGTCGGCGATGGGATTGGCGAGCGTGCCGACGCCCGTCACCTCGACCTCGACCCTGTCGCCCGGCGCAAGCCAGCGCGGCGGCTTGAAGCGTACACCGGCGCCGATCGGCGTGCCGGTGGCGATCACGTCGCCGGGCACAAGCGCGGTCCAGGTCGAGATGTAGGCGATGAGCTCGACGAAGGGAAAGACGAGGTGCGCAGTCGTGTCGTTCTGGCGCACCTCGCCATTGACGCGCGTCATGACGCGGAGATCGGCAAAGCTTTGGAACTCGTCCGCCGTCACCATCCAGGGCCCAAGCCCGCCGCTTTTGTCGAAGTTCTTGCCTTGCGTCACGTTGAAAGTCCCGTGCCGCGTCCAGTCGCGCAGCGTGCCTTCGTTCATGCAGGTCAATCCCGCGATATGCTGGAGCGCGCGCTCCTTGGGGATGCGCCGTCCGGCGCGGCCGACGATGATCGCGCACTCGCCCTCGTAGTCGAGCTGAATCGATTCGGGCGGGCGCAGGATCGCCTCGCCATGGCCCACGAACGAGCCCGGCGTGCGCAGAAAGATGTTGGGATATTTCGGGCGCTCGAGATTCTCGTACTCGGTGTTGCGGTCGGCGTAGTTGACGCCGACGCAGATGATCTTCTCCGGCACCGGCACGGGCGGGAGAAAGCGCACCTCGTCGAGGCGGAAATCGGCCGCGGCTCCTTTGGCGGCGGCTGCCGCGCGGGCGAGCCCACCCTCGGCCAGTAGCTCGCGCAGACCGCCGCCGAGGCGCCGCCCGAGATCGACGACGCCCGTTCCCTCGACTGCGCCATAAGAACGCACGCCACCGGCCTCGAACGACATGAGCCTCATTTTCGCCCTCCCCGCCGCAACCTGCGCGCGCCGGATATGCTAGCCTCCCGCGCGCCCCGAGGAAACGCGAGCCCACATGTTCGTCGCCTTACCGCTCTATGACGATGCCCCGCATACCGGCAGCGAACTCGGCACCTATGGGCTCATCACCGCGTGCGGCGCCGTGTTCCTGTGGCAGCTAGGCCAGCCGGACGGCGGCGACGAGGCCGCGCTTTCGTTCGGCATGATCCCTGCGGTTCTGTTCCACCATGCCACGCTCCCCGCGCAACTGCAGCACGTGGCGCCGTGGATGACGATCTTCACCAGCATGTTCCTGCATGGCGGCTGGGCGCACATCTTGGGCAACATGCTCTATCTTTGGCTGTTCGGGCGCGGCGTCGAGGCGCCGCTGGGCCTTGTGCGCTTCCTCGCGCTCTATTTCATCTCGGGCGTCGCCGCGGCGATGACGCAGGCGGCGATCGATCCGCATTCGACCGTGCCGATGATCGGCGCGAGCGGCGCCATCGCCGGCGTGCTCGGCGCCTATCTCATACTGCACCCGCGCGGCAACGTCGTGACTTTGCTGTGGGTCATCATCTTCGTGCGGCTCGTCTCGGTGCCGGCCGTGATCCTGCTCGGGCTGTGGTTCCTGTTGCAGGTGCTTGGCGCGCTCGGCTCCGAAGGCGAGCCCGGCGTCGCCGTGTGGGCGCATGTCGGCGGCTTCATCACCGGGCTCGTGCTGGTGACGCTGCTGCGCCCGGCGAACGTGCAGCTCTTTCACCCGGCGCGCACGCAGCCGTTCCGGCTGGCGCCGAGAGGGCGCCAGCGCGGGCCGTGGGGATGAGACGGATCAGCCGACGGTAGCGGCGCCGGCAGTCGCGACCTGCTCGTCCTCGTGCGACTGCACCCCCGAGACGCCGATCGCGCCGACGCACTCGCCCTGGTACATCACCGGGACGGCGCCCTGGATCGGCAGCCCGGCCGGGAACTTGACGAAGGCGGGCCGCTCTTTCACGCGGTCCTCGAGGAACTTCGACGGCCGGCGCAACGCGATCGAGGCATGCGCCTTGCCGAGCGCGACCTGTGCCGTGATGCCGGGCGCGCCGTCGAGGCGCTCGAACGCCAACAGATTGCCGCCGTCATCGACGATCGCGATCGAGACGTTCCACTTGTTCTTCTGCGCTTCCGCCTTCGCGGCCGCGAGCATCTTCTGGACGTCGTCGGATGTAAGGGTCGGTCGACTGCGCATGGCTCCACCTCCGCTGTTGTTGGCGGAATGGTACGCGGATCAGGAAGCGCGCGCCAGACTCGAGACGCAGACGCGGCTCAGCGCGGCGGCTCGGAGCTTCCCTCTGCCTCGCCCCCGGGCTCGCGCGTTGCGTCGGCAAGAGAGCTGAAGCGTTGCCACGAACCGCGCGTGCAGCGGAAATAGCTGAAGTCGCTCGGCAGCGGCTTGATGACCGCACCGTCGGAATAGGCCACGCCGGACCAGGCGCAGCCATTGGCCGGCACCGTCACCGTCATCGGATAGGGCACTGCCGCAAGCGGCGCGGCCCTCACCCCTTGCGCGAGCGTGGGCGTCGCGGCCACTGCACAGATTCCCGCCGCCATCGCGAGAAGCTTCATTGTCCCTCCGTTCGAGGTTCCTCAAGGTGGTAACAACGGCGCGCGGCAAGCGTTGCCGTAGGGGGAGTATGGGCGCCGCCGGCTCGCCTTTTGGGTAAGGACCAAACGGGTCACAAAATTGTTGGGCGGGTGGAAAATGCGGCTGCGCTTTGTTATGGGTCTCTGGTTCTGGTCAGCGCATGAGGGAGCTGATGCGCGCACGATCGCTTCTCGCCATTCTCGCGTTCGCAGTTGTCGCGCTCGCGTGGGGCGCCACGCCTGGGCGGGCCGCGGCCTCCGACCCCGCGAGCTTCATGGGCGACCTCGGCACGCACCTGCTGCATATCATCACGGACAAATCGGCGCCCGAGGCTCAGCGCCGGCAGCAGTTCCGCGAACTCGGCGAGCAGGCGTTCGACATCCCCAAGATCGCGCGCTTCGTCTTGGGCCGCTATTGGCGTTCGGCCAACGACGACCAGAAGAAACAGTTTTCCGCCGCGTTCGAGAATTACATGCTCAATATCTATTGGACGCGCTTCACGGGCTATAACGGCGAGACCTTCAAAGTGACCGGATCGCGGAACGAGGGGAACGGCACGATCGTCGTGACGACACAAATTCTGCGCCCGTCGGGCCAGCCCCCGGTCAGCGTCGACTGGTCGGTCGTGAAGGTCGGCGACGACTTCAAGATCGAGGATGCGAGTCTCGAGGGCGTGAGCCAGGCGCTGACATATCGCGACGAATTCAGCTCGATCATCGAGCGTAATGGCGGCCAACTCTCGGCGCTGATCGATCAGCTGAACGAGCGCGCCAAGGAAGGCTGAAGGAGCTAGCGCGGGCCGCGCCGCCGGTCGAGGTCCGCGAGATCGGACGCGACGAGCCGCTCGGCGAGCTCTACCACGCCCACGCCGCACGCGCCTTCGGTCACCCAATCGGCTTCCGCCTTGAGGAGCGCGAGCGCGTTCGCGACCGCGACGCCCAAGCCGCATGCGCGCAGGAAGACGCTGTCGTTCTCGGCATCGCCAACGGCCACGACCTCGCGCGGCGCAAGTGCCAAGGCACGCATTGCCGCGCGCACGCCGGTCGCTTTGTCAACGCCAACAGGCAGCGCCATGGCCGAGCCCTTGTTCATGATGACTTGCCAGTCGAGGCCCAACGTTGCGATCGCTTCGCGCAGGTCGCGATCGTAAGGCTCGACCGTTGCGACCACGACGCGCCCGACACCGAGCGGGCTGGCGTTTCGCGCCGCGAGAAACGCGGCAAGCGCCGGCGGCGGCGGCTCGGCCAGAACCTCGCTCGCGCCGCTCGCCGGGTCGTGGAGGAGCGCCCCATTCTCGGCAATGATGCGGTCGAAAAGCTCCATGCGCGCGAACACTTGCGCGAGATCGTCGAGCCGGCGGCCCGTGACGAGAATGAGCTTGCGGCCGGAGCGGCGCAGTCTCTCGAGCGCCGCGAGGGTCGCGTCGGCGACGATGCCATCGGCGGCGAGGGTGCCGTCGAAATCGGTGGCGAGCGCTTTGAATTGCATCCGACCTGCTAGCTAACCGGGGGCGGCGCCTTGCCGTTCCGCGCTCAGAAGAGGAGGGTGAAGAGCAAAATAAGGTTGAGCGACAGCACCACGACCGTGCCGGCGACGGCCGCGGCCTGGGTCCCGGCGCTGTTGGCGAAGCGTCCCATGATGTCGGCGCGCCGCGTGAACATCAGCAGCGCCACCATCGGCAACGGCAGCGCGAGGCTGAGCACGACTTGGCTCACGACGAGCGCCTGCGTCGCGTTGACGCCCAGCGCCACGATGACAAAGGCCGGTACCATGGTCAGGGCGCGCCGCACCCATACCGGGATCGTGACCGCCATGAAGCCCTGCATGATCATCTGCCCGGCAAGGGTGCCGACCACCGAGCTCGATATGCCCGAGGCGAGCAGCGCCACGAGGAAGACGCCGGCCGCCGCCGCGCCCAGAAGCGGGGCAAGCGTGCGATAGGCGGTCTCGATCTCGGCGACGTCGCTGAAGCCCGCATGAAACGCCGCCGCCGCCATCATGACCATCGCCATGTTGACGAGCCCGGCGAGCGCCAGCGCCACCAGCACCTCGTGGTTCGAGATGCGCACGATGCGCGCTTTCTCTTCCTCGTTGCGCGGCGGGATGCGCGCCTGCGTCAGGCCGGAGTGGAGATAGACCGCATGCGGCATGACGGTTGCGCCGATGATACCGACCGCAAGCAGGATCGCGCCGCCATCGGGGAGCGCCGGGACCACGGAATGGAGCGCGGCCGCGCGCCACTCGATGGGCGCGATGAACAGCTCGACGAGATAGCAGAGCGCGATCGCGGCAACGAGACCGCCGATGATGAGCTCGACGGGCCGGAAGCCATAGCGGTCGAGCATGAGGATGAGGTAGACGACGACCGCCGTCACCGCCATGCCATAAAGGAGCGGCAGCCCGAAGAGGAGCGATAGGCCGATCGCGCCGCCCAAGAACTCTGCGAGGTCGGTCGCCATCGCGGCGATCTCGCTGACCGCCCACATGCCGAGCACGACGGGCCGCGGGAATTGCTCGCGGCATAATTCGGCGAGATTGCGGCCCGTCACAATGCCGAGCTTCGCCGACAGCGCCTGGAACAGCATGGCGACGAGGTTGGCGGCGAGCACGACCCAGAGCAGCGAATAGCCGTAGCGCGCGCCGGCCTGAATGTTAGTGGCGAAATTACCGGGATCGACATAGGCGATCGAGGCGACCACCGCGGGACCGGCGAAGGCGGCATAGCCTCGCCAGCCCGGGCGCCCGCGGCCCAGCGCCTGCCGCGCCGCCTGTACTGTCCACTCGGATAAGGTCATGACCCGAAATCGTGAATTTATATATGGGCGCTGCGCGCGGCCAAGCCAAATCGTCCGCTACGCGAGGTCGTGGAGTGCGACGCCGCCGCGCGAGCGTTCATCCGTCATGAGCCATGGCAAATTTGCGGTGCCGGCCGCACTCGCATTCGCGGGCGTCCTTGCGGCGTGCGGACTCGTCCGCGACGAAGGCGTGTCCGCGCGCTGCGCCGACATGGTGAGTGCCGCTTGGCCCGACGGAGTCGACATCGCCACGCGCCGCGCCAGCGTCGAGGATAACGCCGAAACCGCCGAGGTCACGGGCACTGCCGACGGCAACGAGATCGCCGCGCGCTGCCGCTTCGAGCACGACGTTCTCGCGGATTTCCAGTGGCTTTCGGGCCCCGCCGCCACGGGTGCGAGCGGTAGTTCCATGCCCCCACCCGAAGGTGGCGGGCACCAATAGGCGCGCGCAGGCGTTCGCTCCGCATGGGGTCGAGGTTAGCCGCCATGCTGCGAATTCCTCTCTCTCTCGCGGCACTGCTGTTCGCCGCAAGCGCCGTTGCCGAGCCGCCTCCCGATGCGGACTATCGGCTGGCACCGTGGTTCCAATCGTTGCGCCAACCGGGAAGCGGCATCTCCTGCTGCTCGCTCGCCGACTGCCGCACCACCGAATACCGCACCGACGGCGACAGCTACGAGGCGCTGATCGACGGGCGCTGGCTCATCGTGCCGGAGGACAAGGTGCTTCAGCGCACCGACAATCCGACCGGCCGCGCGGTCGTGTGCTGGACACCGGCGCGCGGCATCATGTGCTTCGTGCGCGCGAGCGAGACCTAGCTACTCCGTCTTCGCCGCACCCGGATGCCCCCCCGCGCGCTGCGGCAGCACGAGCAGGCAGAGCACGATGAAAACGCCGATCACGGCGGTCGCGAGCGGCCGGCTCAGCGCCATGCCACCGTCGCTCACCGGCTTGTCAAGAAAATCGCCGACCGTTGCGCCCAAGGGCCGCGTGAGGATGAAGGCGGCCCAGAACAAAAACACGCGCGAAGCCGCCGTCCAGAAATAGAGCGCGGCGAGAGCCACGAGACCGGCGCCGAAGACGAGCGCGCCGCCGCCATAGCCGAGGCCGGTGTCGTCGGCCATCCAGTCGCCGAGCGCCGTCCCCAAGGTCTGCGAGATCGTGATCGTGGCCCAATAGAAGGCCTCGATGCCGGGCCTGCTCACGGTTTCGACCGAAACCGATCCCATGGACCAGTACCAGAGAGATAGCACCGCGATAAGGGCAAGAAGCAGCACCGTCGAGCCGCCGGCATAGCCGATGCCGAGCGAGCGGTCGGCGAAATCGGCCATCGTCGTGCCGGCCGTGGTCGAAGCGACGATCGTTGCCCAATAAATTACCGGATGGAATCTCCGCGCGGAAATCTGCACCACGACCATGACGGCGAGCGCGGCAAGAAAGATCGCGCTCCCGGCGAGGTAGCCGAGCTTCATCGTCATGGTGACGGTGTCGCCGCCCGTCTCGCCCAGAGTCGTTGCCGCGATCTTGATGATCCAGAAGACAAGTGTGACTTCCGGGACCTTGCTCGCGCGCGCGTCTGTAAGAGCTACCATCGCGCCACGAACGAATCCCTCAGAGATTGGTGCCCGTGAATTTGAGGGCGTTCGGATGGAGCACCGTCACCTGCGGCAAGGCCGCAATCGTGCGCGCGCCCACTTGGCCCATCGCCATGCGGATCTCGTCGCTGAAGAACTCGATGACGTGCTGCCCGCCCGCGGCTCCCAAGGCCCCGACGCCGAACAGGAAAGAGCGGCCGGTGAAGACGCACTTCGCACCGAGCGCCAAGGCGCGCACGACATCGAGGCCGGTGCGCACACCGCTGTCGAGGAGCACGGTCATGCGCGCGCCCACGCGCTCGACCATGGCCGGCAGCATGTCGATCGAAGGCGGCGCCGCGTCGAGCGTCCGCCCGCCATGGTTCGAGACGATGATGCCATCGGCGCCGAGCGAGAGCGCCCGCATGGCATCATCGGGATGGATGATGCCTTTGACGACAAGCGTGCGCGGCCAGAGCTTGCGCACGCGCTCGACCGTCTCCCAGGCGAAGCCGCCGCGGATCTCGCGCGAGGAACAGGCCGAGACGTCGGCGTTGGAGGCACCCGGGCCCGCATAGGCGCGGAAATTCTCGGGGCACGGCGTGCCGTTCTTCAGCACCTCCGCAAGCCAGAGCGGCGCGCGCGCGACGTCGAGGATGGTGCGCAGGTTCGGCTTGAACGGCACCGCGAGGTTGTTGCGCCAATCCTGCGGGCGCTTGGCGCGGACGGGCGTGTCGATCGTCACGACGAGCACATGCGCGCCCGCGGCCTCGGCGCGGCGCACGAGGTCGAAGGTGATGGCGTTGTCGTTCCGCGGCGCGCCATAGAGCTGGAACCAGAACACATTCGGCGCGATCTGCGCGATCTCCTCGATCGACGCGCTTGCCGGCGTCGACAACACGTAGGGAATCCTCATCGCCTCGGCGCCGGTCGCGAGATGGCGCTCGGCCTTGGGCCACAACAGCCCGCCCATGCCCATCGGCGAGATGCCGATTGGTGCGGAATATTTGCGCCCGAAGAGCTCGATCTCGGTCGCGATCGCCTCGCGCCCGAGGCCATAGCGCGGCACGAGCTTCACCGCGTCGAAGGCGACACGATTGCCGTCGCGCACCTCGTTCTCGCCGCAGCCGCCATCGACGAAATCGAAGGCGAAGCGCGGCACGCGCCGGCGCGCGCGCTTCCGCAGATCGGCGATCGTCGGATAGCGCTTCAAGTTCGGCGGCAGGCCCTCGGCCCCCGTCCCGCCGCGGTTACGGTTCTCGGCTGTCGCCGGTGCAGGCTGGGCCGGCGCTTGGGCGTCCATCGTTACCTCGCTCCGTCGAATTCGAGAATGGTAAGCCCGGCGTTCGTGTCGGTCACGTACATGACGCCGCGCCGGTCCACGAGCACGTCGCACGACTGAATGACGCGCGGGCGCTTTGCCTGCTCGGGCAACATCCGCGCTGGCGCTTCCGGCACATAGTGCCCGACCTCGCGCGGCTGATAAGGATCGGCGATGTCGAAGACGCGCACGCCGGCATTGTACCAGGTCGCGAACAGAAGCTTGTCGGTCTGAAGCATGCCGGGCCGGTTCTCATGCAGATTGTGCGGCCCGAACTTGCCGCCCTTCGCGGCATAGTCGATCTCGGCCGGCTGCGGCATTGTGGCGATGCTGACGGGGTTCGCGGGCTCGCGCACGTCGAAGAGCCACACGCATTTGCGTCCGTCGGCGCCGTTGTCGGCGGTCGCCTCGTCGCCGACGGCGAGGAGATTGCGCCCGGGCAGCGGCAGCGGCGAATGCGTGCCGCCGCCGAAGGGCGGCGACCAGTTGCGATGGACGAGAAGCCGGGGCCGCGCCGGTTCGCTTACGTCGTGCACGGTGAGGCCGCCGTCGCGCCACGCGCCGTAAGCGAGCGTGCCGGCAACGAGCGCGTGGTGAAGCGCGTAGCGCCCCTTCCACTGCGGCGTCTCGCCACCCGCGCGGTGCATGCCGGGCATCCACCAGCGCGCGACGATTTCGGGCCGCATCGGCTCGCGCATGTCGACGATCGTGAGGATGTGATCGGCGAAGCCCTCAAAATGCGCCGAGCAATAGAGATAGCGCCCGCCGACATACCACATGCGATGGACGCCGAGCCCGTTCACCGGCATGAAGCCCACTTCGCGCGGCTCTTCGGGGCGCGCCACGTCGTAGACGCGAATACCGGCGGCGAATTCGAGATCGCGGCGCTGCGTATCGGCCAAGGGCTTGATGAAATAGTCGGCCGAGGCGAGCGACTTCGCCGGGTTGGGCCCGTTGGCGACGAGCAGCAGGTCGTCGTGGAGCTGAATGTGGCTCGCGCGCGTATTGGCCGGCATCGGCGCGAACGCGACGGGCTTCGGGTTCTTGGGATCGCGCAGGTCGAGCACGGAGACGCCTTCGGCATAGGTCTGCCCCACGAAGCCGAAGCCCGAGCGGTGCAGCATGAACTGCACCCCGTCGGGCTTGCCGCCCTGCTCGGTGCGCGCGAGGAAGCGGATGTTGCGGCTCGAATCCCCAGTCATGGTCCGATCTCCAGGCGTGCGATCCCCAAGGACGCGGCAAGCTTGTCCAGGTTTTGTGCAAGATGCGCGGCGATCGGAATGCCGTTCCGCTCGCGCGCGAGCGCGGTGCGGTGGCCATGCAGGCCCGGGTAGCGCACCTCCGATACACCGGGCATCGGCTTCGACGTGCGGATGTCGCGCGCGACCTTGTCGATGCGGCGCTTGAAGTCGGCGACATCGCCGAACGCCTTCACATCAAGCGCCATGATGGCCTGGCCGGTGTTGCCGGCGGCGCTCACGTCGTCAATGCTGACGGTATCGCGGCCCGTGCCCATGCCGTTCAAGGCCGAGCCCATCAGGCTGAAGACGAGCGAGAGGCCGAAGCCTTTGTAGCCGCCGATCGGCAGGAAAAGCGCGTCGACCGCCTTTTTCGGATCAGTGACGGCGCGGCCCTCATGATCCATCACGAGCCCTTCGGGGAGCTTCTCGCCACGGTCGAGCGCAAGCCGCACCTTGCCCGCCGAGATCGCCGTCGTCGAGATGTCGAGCACGATCGGCGGCTCGTCCTGCGTCGGGATCGCAACCGCGACCGGATTGGTGCCGACGAGCGCCTCGATCCCGTCAGCGGGCGCCATGTGGTTGTTGTTGGCGACCGCGAGATAGAAGCCGATCATGTCGCGCGCCTGCGGCATGGTCGCATAACAGGCGCCGGCGCCGGCATGGTTCGAGCCGCGCGTCCCGACCCAGGCGACCCCGGTTCGCGCCGCCTTCTCGATCGCGCGCTCGGCGGCAAAGCGCATGACGAGATGCCCCATGCCGTTGTCGCCTTCGACAAGCGCGGTCGAGAGCGTCTCGCGTGCGATCCTGATGTTGGGGCGCGGGTTGATGCCGCCGGCCTTGACGCGCGCGACATAGCCCGAGAGCCGGACAATGCCATGGCTGTCGATGCCGCGGAGATCGGCGAAGAGCATCATATCGGCAACCGCATCGGCGTCCGCTTCGCCGAGCCCGCTCGCGCCGAGCGCGCTCGCAATGAAGCGGCGTCCTGCCGCAAGACTGAAGCGGCGCGTCTCTGTTTCGGCCATACCCCCTCCCCTCGCCCGCACGATTATAGCCACGCGAGCGGTCGCGCGAACCCCCACGCGCCGCGCGGCGTTGGCCGTTCAGAGGGAAACGATGACGGGGACGCCGCACGACTGGAAGCCAAGCGAGGCCGATCTTGCGCATGCGCGCGATGCGACATGGCCGAGCCATATCACGGCACGAGGTTGGCGCGACATCGCGCTGCGCGTGCTCGACAGCATCTCGCGCACGAACCTCTCACTCGTCGCCGCCGGTCTCGCCTTCTTCGCCTTTCTCGCGATTCCCGCGGCGCTGACCGCGCTCGTGGCGCTCTACGGGCTCGTCTTCGACCCCGGCGCTGTGGGCCGGCAGATCGCAGCCATGCGGGTGATCGTTCCGGCCGACGCCATCGGCGTCATTTCGGGCGAGCTTACGCAGATCACCTCGAGCTCCGGCTCGAAGCTCAGCTTCGCGCTCGGCGTGAGCGTCGTGATCGCGCTGTGGACCGCGCGCTCCGGCACGAGCTCGCTTATGTCGGGACTGAACATCGTTTACGAAGAGCCAGAGAAGCGCAGTCTGTTCCGCTTCTATCTCGACGCGCTGATGCTCACGGCATGCGGAACGATCTTCGCTATCCTCGCCGTGGCACTTGTCGCTGTGCTGCCGGCCGCCATAGCACTGCTGCCGCTCGGAGATTATACGAAGGCCGTGGCCGCGGTCGCGCGCTGGCCTATTCTTCTTGTCCTCGTCACGCTGTCGTTTGCCGCGGTCTACCGTTATGCGCCGTGCCGCAGGCAGCCACGCTGGCGCTGGGTGAGCTGGGGCGCGGTGATCGCGACGCTCCTGTGGCTCGGCGGGTCGGCGCTGTTCTCGCTCTATGTCTCGAACTTCGCGAGCTACAACAAGACCTATGGCTCGCTGGGCGCGGTCGTGGCGCTACTGATGTGGCTCTATGTGAGCTGCTTCTGCGTGCTCCTGGGCGGCACCATCAATGCCGAGATGGAGCACCAGACCGCTCGCGACAGCACGATCGGCGCGCCGAAGCCCATAGGCAAGCGCCGCGCCACGATGGCCGACACGCTGGGCGAGACGAAATAGCTATTTGTGGCCCGGCGCACTGCTGCCGGATTGCGTCGTCTCCTGGCCCGGCGGGCGCTGCGCGGCATAAGCGGCGTGGCACGCGTTGTTGGGGCCGAGGCCGGTATCGATGAGAGGCAGGATCGCCGCCGGCGGAAACAGCACACCCAGTCCGACCGCAGCGGCCAGCTTCGCGACGAGACCGGTCTTCTCGATTTGAAACGTGGGCTTCTTGAGCGTGCCGCCGATGTCGATGGGCGTGCGCAGGCTCAACAGCGTGAACCCGTTGTTGTAAGGCTTCAGCTGAAAATTGAGCGCCTCGTTGCGGAAGTCGAGGTCGCCGCTGCCGATGATCGTCGTGTCCGGCATTTTCGCCAGCATCGTCGAGGCAGTGGCGACACCGGATTTGATATCAAAACGCGTGACGAGGCAGGTGAGCGGCTGTGGCTTGTCGCCGGTCACGAGGACTCCGAGCGTTCGCAGCACGTCGACAGGCGCGAGCTGCTGCAAGAGGTCGCTGACCTTGCCATTCTCGACGAAGAGGCCGGCGTCGCCGTTCATGCGCGCGGCGAATTCGCGAAGCGACGCCCCGGTCGTCTCGAGCTTGACGAAGCCGCCGGCATTGCCCGCCGTCTCGCGCACGACGGGCGGTTTGCTCGGCGCGCTCAGAAGACGGTGCAAGTCGACGTGCCGGATGTCGATGTCGGCCCTGAGACGCGGCGGCGACGTTTGCGTGAAGGGATCGAAGATCGCATGAAGCGAAACGTCACCGAGCGCCACGTGGAAGGTGAGGGGGTCGATCGCGAGCTCACCATCGTGGATCCGCACGCCGAGCGTGACGCGCTCGAATGGGAGCCCGCCCGCCGATTCGATGTTGGTGCCATAGAAGTTCAGCGCAAGATCGATGCCCGGCAATTTCTTCGTCTCGATCTTGGTAGCGGGAATGACGCGGGCGTCGGCTGCGGACTGCTGCGCTTCCGTGGGTGCGGCGTGCTCGGGCTTTCCGCCATAAAGCCCCTTGAAGTCACCGAGCGCGATCCGGCTCGAGGTGAGGTTGGCGGTAATCCGCGGCACGTCGGGTGTCGTGTCGATGTCGAGACCGCCATCGAGATCGCTGACGCCAGTTTTGAGCGTCAGCGCATTCAGTTGATATTTTCCGAGGCCGCCCTTCAGGACACCCGTGCCGCGAAACGGCGGCAGCTCCGGCATCGGCACTCCCATGATCGCCGCGATATGATCGATCCCGCTGCCGGAGAGGGAAAGGCGCAGGTCGAGCCCGTTGAAATCGAGCGGCTCGGCGGCCGTGCCGTCGATCACGGCTGCGACATCGCCGATCGAGCCGTTGATCTTCACAGGGTAAGGCTTCGCCGGATTGCGGAGGCTCGCGAGCGGGCCGAACGTCGCCTCGAACTTCACTGGCTCCTGGGCGAACGAGCCCGCAAGCTCGCCCGAGGCAGTAACGCGCGCCGGAGCGTCAACCGACGGCTCGTCGAGCGTCAGGTCGGCGAGTGCCAGGCGCGTCTGCTGCTTCGTCTTCTGGTTGAGATAGGAGAGGGTGCTGTTCTTCACTTCGAAATGCTTCAGCAGCGGAAAGCTTGTGCGCTTGCTTGGCGCGGGATTGCCGAAGGTCCAGTTGCCGACGCCTTCGGGCGATTTCTCGAGATGGAGCTCTCCGCCGGAGATCGTCAGAACAGGAATCCGCACCGGCGTGAAGACAAGGCTGCAGACGTAGATCGACAGTTCGACACGCTTCGCGGTCAGGATATCGGCCGGGCCGCCCCAGCGCGCGTTGGCGACATGAAGTCCATTGATCACGACGCGGCTCGGATCTCCCCAATGGACCTGCACCGGGCCATCGATCACGATGGCTCGCCCGATGAGCGAGCTACCCGGATGCACGATCGCCCATTTGAGCGCCGGCGGACCGCCATAGACGAGGGCGGCAGCGGCCAGCGCCGCGATGAGGAGGACTCCGAGAACGAAGGCGCCCCCGACCCGAACGCACCTGCCGGCGATCCGAACACATGCGCCGGCGAACTCCTGTCCCCTCATGCACGTGGCAACGCCGCATCCGTGCGATCGGTTGCGGCTTGGCCTGCGAACGCGGATACTCGCGGCCGAAACGCAACGAGGGGATGCGCGCCATGAAGCTCGAAGGTCAGGTCGCGATCGTGACCGGCGCGGGCCGCAATATCGGCGAGGCGATCGCGCGGCTCCTGGCGGCGGAAGGCGCGCGTATCGCGATCATCGATAGCGACCGCGCCCGCGGAGAGAAGGCCGCATCCGACATCCGCGCCGTCGGCGGCGAAGCGGTTGCGCTCGTCGCCGACGTGTCGAAAGGGGCCGATGTTGCCGACGCGGTGGGCGAGGTCGTGCGCCGCTTCGGCCGCATTGACATTCTCGTCAACAACGTCGCCATTTCCGATAACAAGACCATCCTCGACATTACCGAGGAGGAGTGGGACCGCGTCATCGCGGTGACGCTCAAGAGCCAGTTCCTCATGGCAAAGCACGTGGCGGCGCGCATGGTCGCGCAGGGAACGGGCGGGCGCATCGTCAATATCGGCTCGACCTCGGGCCATCGCGGCCGCGGCCGCGCCGTCGCTTATTCCGCGGCCAAGGGGGGCGTCGCGAACTTGACGCGCGCCATGGCGGTGCAGCTCGCGCCGCACGGCATCCGCGTCAATTCGGTTTCACCCAACAAGACCGGATCGCCCGTGGGCCGTGACGAATTCGATCCGACGCGGCCCATCACCAATCTGGTGAAGCGCCCCGGCGAGCCGAGCGAGACGGCACGCGCCGTGCTGTTCCTCGTTTCCGAGGATAGCTCCTTCGTGCTCGGCGAGAATATTTTCGTCGACGGCGGCGTCATGGCGATGGAAGTGCCCTAAGTGATGGCGACGCGGATCGCCACCGCCGAGGAGGGCGGCACATTCTGGACGCAGGGGCAAGCGCTCAAGTCCGTGCTCGAGCGCGACCCCGCGCTCGCGCCCGTCGAGGTCGTCGCCTCGCCCGGCGCGAGTATCGCCACGGCCGAAGAGCTTGCCGCGGGTAAAGTCGCGTTCGGATTCATGGCGGCCAACTGGGTCCCGCGCGCGCGCGCCGGCGAGGCGCCGTTCGCGCGCCCGCTCGATCTGCGCATCGTCGCGCCCATGAACGCGGGGCCGCTTTTCTTCATCGCGCGCTTCGACCGCCAGTTTCGCAGCGTGCGCGACCTCGCCGGCAAGCGCGTCGTGTTCGGGCCGGAGAAAAGCGGCATGGCGCAGCATGCGCGGCTCATCCTCGACCTCCTGGGCCTTGCCGCGACGCCGCTTTATCTCGATTTCGCGGCCGGCGCCGCCGCGGTCGAGAGCGGCGAGGCGGACGCACAGCTCCAATGCCCGATCCCGAACCGTGTCATGACGGAGTTGTCGGAGCGCTGTGCCATCCGAGTGCTGCCGTGGGACCACGCAGGCCTCGTCCACGTGCTCGCCTCGGTGCCGTTCTACCGCCGCGCGACAATGCCACGCGGCGCACTCCGCGGGCTCGATGCCGACACGGCGCAGCCCGGCGTGCTCAATCTTCTGGTGACAAGCGCCGGCACCGAGGCGGCGCTCGTCGCTGCGTGCGCGCGCGCGATCGCGGCGGGCGCTGACGAACTCGCGCGCCGCAATCTGCTCTTCGCTGGCTTGCCCGAGCTCTTGCACGATCTAACGGCGATTCCCGGCGTGTCCGCGCGCTTCCACGAGGGCGCGCTCAGCGCTTATCGCGAGCTGCGGCTCTTGCCGTGACGGCGTTGCGGTTTCTCGCCCTCGTGTTCGCCGCGTGCCTGGCGCTTGCGCCGCCCGCCGCGGCCGACGAGCCAGTCGATCTCCAGCTCGTGCTCGCGGTCGATGCGTCGGGCAGCGTCAACCAGGCACGCTTCGAGCTGCAGCGCCAGGGTTATGCAGCGGCGTTTCGCGACAAGCGCGTGATCGATGCGATCACGGCGGGGGCACATGGCGCGATCGCGGTTGCGATGGTGCAATGGACGGGGCCGACGCTTCACGTCATCGTCGTCGACTGGACCCTCGTGCACGATGCCGCCTCGGCCAACGCCCTCGCCGACGCGATATCGGCGGTGCCGCGCCAGCTCTTCGGCGGCGGCACGTCGCTTTCGGGCGCCATCGATTTCGGTATGACGCTCCTGCCGCGCGGCCCCTATCGCGGCGAGCGGCGCGTCATCGACATCTCGGGCGACGGCTCGAACAATCGCGGCCGGCCGGCCGCGGACGCGCGCGACGAGGCGGTGAAGGCCGGCGTCATCATCAACGGCCTGCCGATCCTATCGGTCGAGCCCGATCTCGACACGTGGTACCGCGACAACGTGATCGGCGGACCGGGCTCGTTCCTTGTCGTAGCGCAGAATTTCGACGCCTTCGCCGATGCGATCGTGCAGAAGCTGCTGAACGAGGTCGCGGGCCGCGAGCCTGCTGCGCTCGCGTTTGGCCCTGCCGCCGGACACTAGCGGCCGCTGCGCTAGCGCTTGGTCGCGAGGCCGCGCAGCTCTTCGAGCGTCTCGGTGATGCGGCGGGTCAGGACGTTGAGCGTCTCGGTGTTGGCCTTGGCCATGAGGTCGCCCAACTCGCGCGCGTTCGAAAGGCCGCTTTCGAGCGCGGTCTTCGAGAATTCCGCCTGTTTCGCCAGGCGCTCCTCCATCGAGCCGTTCGGCTGGAAGAGCGACGAAAACATGTGCGACAGCTCGTCCATTGTGCGGCGCGTCATCTCCATCTGGTGCCGGATAACCGCCTGCACGCCCTCCATTGCCACCTGATTCACTTCGGTCAGCGCCTCGAGATTTTTGCGCTGCATCGCAACGAGGGTCTCGACGTCGACCATCGGTGCCCGCATGTCTCCCAGCGCTTTTGTGAAGTCACCCAGCCACTCGGCGCCCGGTGGGTTAGCCATGGCAGCCTCCCAAAAGTTCCCCTTGCCCGAACAATGCGCTCGCGCGGCCTCGCGCGTCAAAAGGTTTCTCGCGGGAGCGCGGGGTCAGCGCGGCGCCGGCCGCGGCGGAACAAGGGTCGAGCGGTCGAGCGCCGCGGCGAAGTCGCGCGCGACGCGCGCCGTCACGTCGGCCGCTTGCTCGTCCGTGCTGATGACCGACGGCGTCATGAACATGATGAGCTCGGTGCGCCCGGCCGTGTCAGTGCGATTGCTGAAGAGCGCGCCCAAGACCGGAATCTCGCTCAGGATCGGGATGCCCTGCGAGTTGCGATTGTCCTGGTCCTGGATGAGGCCGCCCAAGAGGATCGAGTTGCCGTTGCGCACGCTGATCGTGCTGGTCAGCCGGCGCTGGCTGAAGGTCGGCGAGTTGATGGTCGAAGTCGTGGTCGGCACGACGCTCGACACCGACTGGCTGATGTCGAGGGTGACGTAGCCGCTGGCATTGACGCGCGGCGTCACCTCGAGCACAACGCCCGTCTCCTTGTATTCGACGTTGCTGAGGACGAGCGGGCTCGAGGTGAGCGTGCTTGCCGCCGACTGCGTGATGATCGGCACGACATCGCCGACCTGGAGCCGCGCGGTCTGGTTGTCGAGCACCATGAGCCGCGGCGTCGAGATGATCTTGGTCTGCGTGAGCCCCGAGAGCGCGTTCAAGACGACGCGCGGCTGAAGACCCGCGGCGGTGTAGGCGAGCGAGAAGCCCGGCACGGTCGGGGCGATGCCGGTCGCGGACGTGCCCGTCGTCAAGAGCCCCGAGACGTTGCCCGAGTGCTCGCCACGGCTGTTGAGGAAATACTCGACGCCGTATTGCAGATTGTCGTTGAGCGTGACTTCCGCGACCGTCACCTGGATCAGCACCTGCAAAGGCGGCGTATCGATGCCTTGGAGCACGTCGCGGATAAGTCCGTAATCCTTGGGCGTCGCCGAAATGATGAGCGCGTTGTGCGCCTCGTCGGCCTCGATGCGGACACTCGGTCGGCCTTCCGCGCCAGAGGCGGGTGGCGGCGCTGACGGCGGCGCCGCAGGCGCGAGGGCCGAGACGAGCGGCGGCGGAGAGGGGAAGCCGGGCGCCGAGGGCGGCACCGCCATGCCCTGGACGGTGGAAGACGGCGCCGCGGGTGAAGATGATGCGCCGGCCGCACCGAGCCCACCGGAGGTCGCAGCGGTCTCGGCGCCCTTCACCTCGACATCGATCCCCGCGAGCGCGCCCTGCAGCGTTTGCGCCACTTGGCCGGCGCGTCCGTATTGCAGGTAATACACGTAGACGCGCTGCTCGTTCATGTTGCGCGTCTCGTCGAGCCGCGCGACCCAGGCGCGCGCCTCGTCGAGAAGCCGCGGCTCGCGCGTCGTGACCATGACGGCGTTGAGCCGGGCGACGGCGCGGAAGCGCACCGGATTGGTATCGGCCTCCTTGCGGTTGGCGTCGAAGATGTTCTCGAGCTCGACCACGACATCGTCGGCGTCGGCCGACTTCAGCGGCAGGAGCGCCACCGAAGTTCCGCTGAGCTCGTCGATGTCGAAGACGCGCAGAGTATCGGCGGCGAGCTTCAGCTCGTCGCTCGTTCCGGCGGCGATCAAGAGCTTACGCCGCTCGTCCGGCACGAGCGTCGTTCCGGCCGGCATGAGCTTTCCAAGGAGCGCGGCCATGTCGCCGGCCGCAGCAAACCGCAGCGGGAAGATCTCGATGCGCTCGCCCACGACGCCGCGGTTCAACGCAAGCGGCGCCCGCAGCGCGCCGTTCGGCCCGCGCGCCATCACGCGCACGATGCCGTCCGTCTGTACGAGCGCGAAGCCGCGGCTCTCGAGCACCGCTTCGAGAACCGGCAGAACCTCGTCGCGGCGGAGCGGTCGGCTCACGTTGAACGTCACCGGCCCCGTCACCTCGGGATCGACGACGTAGTTGAGCTTCAGCGTCTGGCCCAGCACCGTCGAAAGCACGTCGCGGATGTCCGCGCCGGCGAAATTGAGCGTGATGTCGCCGGCGGGCTCCGGCGCCGGCGCCGCAACTTGCGGCAGCGCCGCTGGCGGGTTGCGCACGATGATGGGCGCGGCGGAGGGCGTCTTCGCGTCTTGCGGCAGCACGGTCAGCGCATGCTCGGCCGCGGCCTGGGACGAGGGCGGCGGCGAGCTCAGAAGGGCGGTCGGCTCAGACGACGGTGGCGACACGCCCGCGTTCTGCGTCGCGCAGCCATAGAGCGCGAACGCCAGAACGGCGGCCAGCGAAAATGTACGAACGATCTCGAAACCCCCCGCGCTTGCTGGACACAAGCAGTTCTTGTGCCGTACGATGCACCTGCGCAGGAACGAAAGTCAACGGCGGGCGGCGTGACAAAATCCGCCGCCCGTTTCGACTCCGAGGTGAAGGATCGAGCGCGCCTGAGCGACCGTCTGCCCATGCTGTTTCTCACGTTCTTCGCCGTGCTGTCCGGTGCGGGCTTGGCGCTTGCCTGGTATCTCGCGGTCGAGCCGGTGCTGGCGCGGCTCGCAGCGGGGCGCCTCGGGCGGCTCCTTCACTCGCGCGGCACGCTTGCATTCCTGCTCGTGCTGCCGTTTGCCGCGATCGCCGCCACCATCGCCATGAACGGCAGCCGCCTCGCCCAAAGCGCGCGGCCGGCGGGCGGCGGCGCGGATCCGGCGCTCGCCGAGGCACGAAGCGCCGCGCCGCACGATCTCGAAACCGCGGTGCGCCAGCTTCAGGCGAAACTCGCGGCACAGCCCAGCGATCAGGAAGGCTGGCGCCTCCTCGCGCGCTCCTATGCCGAGCTCGGCGAGCCCGACAAGGCGGCCGATGCGGCAAAGCACGCGGCCGCATTGGGCGCAAACCCCGATGACGCCGCAGCACAATCGGCGCGCGGCGAGGACCTGGTGACGGCGGCCAGCGGCGTCGTGAGCCCCGACGCGCGTACGGCCTTCACGGCCGCGCTCAAGGCCGATCCGTCGGACCCGCGCGCGCGCTTTTTCATGGGGCTCGCCGAGGCGCAGGACGGCAACAGCGACGCCGCCCTCACGCGCTGGCTCGCGCTCGAGAAGGATTCGCCGCCGGACGCGCCGTGGCTGCAGGGCCTCAGGAGCAACATCTCGCGGCTCGCGGAGCATATGGGGCTTGCCGCCGACGCCCTTGCGGCGCGGCGCGCCAAGGTTACGAGCGTCGCCCCCATCGCCGCTGCGCCCGCGCCCGCGCCCGAGCCGGCAACTGCCGCCGCCGAGTCGCTGCCGCCCATGGCGGCGTCGGCAGGACCGACCGCGGCCGATATTGCCGCCGCGCAGTCAATGTCGGACAGCGACCGCGCGCAGATGATCAAGGGCATGGTGGCGCGGCTCGCCCAGCGCATGGAGCAGAATCCACAGGACGTCGATGGCTGGCTGCGTCTCGCCCGCGCCTATTCCGTTCTTGGCGAGAAGGACAAATCGCTCGACGCTTACCGCCGCGCCAGCGCCGCCGATCCGACGCGCGCGGATGCGCGCCAGGCCTATGACGCGGCACGCGCAGCGGCGGGCGGCGGCAGCGGAGGACAATGATGACACGCATGCTGACTGCGGCTTTGGCCGCTCTCGTTCTCGCGCCGGTCGCGCGCGCGCAGGACGGCGACGCGCTCTCGGCGCGGCTGCCGGGCAACACAGTGAGCGCAATCCTCTTCCTGCCGCACGAGGGCGCGGCCGGCGAAGTGCTCGACCGCGTCATGTTCCAGGCCTATCTCCGTACCGACGGCAGCGCGCTGATGCGGCGCTGGGACGGCGCGCATGACGCCTACACCGCGCCGGCCGACGGGCATTGGCGCGTTACGGGCGACACGCTCTGCCTCGCCTTTCCTGACATGGCCGGACCGGAGATCTGCATCGAGACGCATGTGTGGGGCCCGCGCATTGCCGGCAACACCGCGGGCCCCGGGCGTTTCGCGCTCCTCGACGGCAACATCGAGCCCGGCAATTCGCTCGTCGCGACGCGCTGAGCGCTTTCCTTTCACCGCGTGCTCCCATAGATTGGCGATCGCGTCCTTATTTCCGGGGGAGAGGACAGTGAAGATCGAAGATGTGAGAAAGACCGCGTTCGCCATGCCGCTGACGAGCCCCGCCTTTCCGCCGGGCCCCTATCGCTTCATCGATCGCGAATACCTCATCATCACCTACCGCACCGATCCCGAGGCGCTGGAGCGCGTCATCCCCGAACCGCTCAAGGTCGCGGCCCCCCACGTCAAATATGAATTCATCCGCATGCCAGACAGCTCGGGCTTCGGCGACTACACTGAATCGGGCCAGGTCGTGCCGGTGACGTTCCAGGGCAAGCCCGGCGGATACGTCCACTCGATGTTCCTCGATGACGAGGCGCCGATCGCGGGCGGGCGCGAGATCTGGGGCTTTCCGAAGAAGCTCGCCAACGTCTCCTTCAAGGTCGAGACCGATACGCTCGTCGGCACGCTTGACTACGGCCGCATCCGTATCGCCACCGGCACGATGGGCTACAAGTACAAGGCGCTCGACACCGCGGCGGTGGCAAAGGCCATGGCGGAGCCGGGCTTCCTTCTGAAGATCATCCCCAACGTCGATTGCAGCCCGCGCATCCTCGAGCTCGTGCGCTACAACCTCGAGGACGTGACGGTGAAGGGCGCATGGAGCGGCCCCGCCGCAATCGAACTCGCGCATCACGCACTCGCGCCCTTGACCGACCTGCCGGTGCGCGAAGTCGTCTCCGCGGTTCACTTCGTCGCCGACCTGACGCTCGGCCTCGGCGAGGTCGTGCACGACTATCTGCGCTAGCGCCTGATCCAATTGTTCTCGTCGCCCCCGCAAGGCGGGGGCAAAGCGCGTCCTTCGACTTCGCCCCGTCGCTTCGCGCCGGAGCTTCGCTCAGTATGAGGATTTTTCTTTAGGCTTCGCCGAAGCTCGCGCTGGCGGCGCCGGCGCCTATTTGTCGTGCATGACCATGGGCCCGTAGGCCGCTTCCTCGTCGGTCTGACGCAGGCGCTCGACATGAATCCCGAGCAGGAGCTGGTCCTCCTCCGGCGCCTCGCCCTTCAGCTGCTCGAACAGTTTGACCGCGCGCGGATCGCGGTGCTCGGCGAGCTCGTACGCCTCGACATAGCGCATGACGTAGTCCGAATGGGCGCGCTCCTCGTCGAGCGGCTCGAAGATGCCAAGCGCTTCCTCGCGGCCCTTCGGCACGATGACGTGGATGGGCCGGAACGGAATGTCGCTGACGCACAAGCGCGTCGTTTCGCTGACGCAGATGTGGGTCCCGAAATACTTGTTCACGCCTTCGAGGCGCGAGGCGGTGTTCACCGTATCGCCCAGGGCCGTGTACTGCATCTTGTCGTGCGAGCCGAAATTTCCGACGACCGCCGTGCCAGTGTGGACGCCGACGCGCGTCACGCCGAGCTGAATATCCTCGTCGGGATATTCCTTCGCGAACGAGGCGTTCATCTCGGCACGGAACGCTTCGGTGCAGCGCTGGATCGCAAGCGCGCATTTGACGCCGCGCTCGGCGTGGTCGGACTGATCGGCCGGCGCGTTGAACACGGCCATCACCGCGTCGCCGATGAATTTGTCGATCGTCCCTTCGAGCTTCAGGATCTCGGCGCAGACGCGATCGAGATATTCGTTGAGGAGCGGCGCGAGGCGATGCTTGCCATCCTCGCGCTCCTTCTGCGCGAGCTTTTCCGAGAGCGTCGTGAAATTGGCGATGTCGGTGAAGAGAAACGTCATCTCGCGCTGCTCGCCCTCGAGCGCAAGCTTTTCCGGGTCGGCAACGAGGCGCTGGACCACGCCCGGCGCCACGAACTTGCCGAACGCCTGCTGGATGAACTCGCGCTGGCGGCGGACCTGTCGCCCGGTCACCATGTCGGTGCCCCATTGCGACAAGCCGCCGGCGATGGTCGGGCTGATGAGGGCGATCGAGATGCCGGCGAAGCGGAAGAGCGCGAAGCCGCCGCCCCATAGCAACGCGAACGACAGGAACCCCGCGGCGATACGCGCGAGCAGCGGAATTTGCAGCGCGCCCAGCCCCGCGCCGACGAGCGCCATGAGGAGCACCAAGGTGATCTCGGCCCCGGTGCCGAGATTGCGCGGCTTGGTTCCCTCGAGGAGTTGGGCCACGGCATTTGCATGAATTTCGATGCCGGCGAGCGCGCCTTCGTTGCCGCCATAGACCGATGAGAACGGCGTGCGGTGCCGATCGGTAAGACTTACGACCTCGCCGATCAGAACGATCTTGCCCTTGATCCACGCGGCCGGAATGACCGGCACAAGGTGCGCCGGAAATTCCTTGAAGGCAGGCGTCTCGGCGTTGGGCCGGCCGTGCCAAACCATGTCGGGCTGCGCGTCGGGCGTCGTCATGCCGACCTTGGCAAGAAGCCCGCGCGCGAAATCGAGCATGTATGTGCCGTCGGCTTCCTTGATCTTGGGCAGGATCCAGCGCACCACGCCGAACGCGTCGGTCGGAATCTCGGCGGCGACGCGGTCGTCTAGCGGCACGAAATCGTTGACGTAGGCGAGCTGCTTGGCGTCGACGAGCTCGGGATTGCTTGTATAGGAGATGACCAGCGGTGTCTTGATGGCGCGGATCTCTTCCTTGAGCGCTTCGTCCTTCGCCGGCTCGGTCGCCTGGTCGAGCAGGATGTCCATGGCGATCGCACGCGGCCCCTTGGCATCGAGCGCCTTCAGCAGGTTGGCGAGGAAAGCGCGATCGACCGGCGAGCGATAGGGAAAGAGCTTGAGCGTGTCCTCGTTGACCGCGGCGATGACGATGTTGTTGTCCTGCGGCTCGGGCGGGAGCAGCGTCGCGATGCGCATGTCGCCGACGAAGCGCTCGGCCTGCGTCAGGAACGCGATCTCATGCGTCATTATGAAGGCGATGCCGGCGCACAGTACGGCGACCGCGATCGGATCGATTGCCGTCTTGAAGAGCGCCCGCAGCTTGACCATCCCTCCCCCGTCCCCTCCGGGGCGCGCGCTACTTCTTCAGCATCGTAAGAAGCGCGCTCGCCTGGTTGTCGCACCCGACCTCCGCCATCCAGCTCGCGCGCATGGCGTCGTTGCTGACGCTGGCCGGGATCACGCGCACCGTAACCGGGGCAAGCTTCCCGCCGATATTGATGACATAGCTCGTGCGATCCTTGAGCGGCAAAGATTGCGGCATGGCAAGGCGGTCGGCCGAGGCCGGCCAGTTGCCCGAGACCGACCAGCTCCGGTCGGCCGGCGCGATCGAGACTTGTGTCGCCGCCAAATCCTGGCTGCGCCAGAGCACGACCTCGTGGCCGGAAATGACGCAGCTCGTGCCAGGATGCGTCACGTCGACGACCCACGGATCCGGCAGCCGCACGTCGTTCTCGCCGCGCACCACTCCGACCTCGCTCGTGCGCGCCTGGCGCTCGGTGAGGAGCGCGGTCACGGCCGAGGCAGCATCCGTCCCGCCGCCCCGGACCTGGCTGTCGGGCGCGCCGTTGAACGGCCCGTCGATCTCGATCACCTGGCCGTTCGGCGCGAGGAAGGTCACCTGTTGTCCGTCGTCGAGCTTGACCGACTGGCTGCCATCGACTGTTTGGCCGGGCGTGAGGCGCAGGCCGTGGGTCGACACCACCACAAGCTCGGAGGCCGAGGCGGCGCCGGCAATGCCGCCGGCGAACGCGAGGGACAGAAGGAACGGGCGCATCATTTCTGTTTCTCCGGTGAAGGTGCTGCTGCGCTGGCTACGGGAGCGGTATTCGCAGATACGGCATTGCGGCCAGCTTGGACCACGCCTCCGTCGCCGATTAAGGTAAAGGCCGCCCAGAAGAACGGATGCGCAGTCTGCGGTTGCGCCGCGAGCGCGAGCTGCGACTGGCGCAATGATTCCGCGATGCCGCCGCTGAAATTGGGTCCCAATTTCTGGAACAGGCCGGTCATGAGCTGGACGGTTTGCGCCGAGGGAACTTCCCAATGGCTCGCGAGGATGGTGCGCGCCCCGGCGTGGAAGAAAGCGCCCGCGAGGCCGGACAGCGATTCGCCGCCGAACTGCCCGCCCGCCGTCGCGGTGTTGCAGGCCGACAGCACGACGAGGTCTGCGTTGAGGCGGAGCTGCGCCACCTCGCTGGCGTCGAGCACGCCGTCGGAGGCGCGCGTCGCTTGTGGCGCGGCGGGCGGCGACAGCACCAGCGCCGGCTCCGACTGACAGCGCAGCGCCGTCGGCAGGAGCCCGTGCGTGGCGAAATAGAGCACGCGGTAGTCGGACACCGGCATGGCGCGGAAGCGTGGCTCGGTCGCCTCGTTGCCCGTGAGCAGCGAGCCTGGATCGGCGTGCAGGATCGCCGCCACCTTGCGCACCTCGTCGGCGGTGTCGGGCAGCGGCGGTAGCGCGCGCAGAAGCTGCGGCGGGACCGGACCCTCGTCGCGGCACTGGTTCTCGAGCGCCTCGAGGCTTGAGACCTGGCCCGCGCGCTGGGCACCGCCGGTGAAGTTCGGGTTGGCGACCGCAAGGAGCGGGCGCGGCGCCGGCGCGCTCGCGCTCAGCTGACGCAGCGATATGAAGGCGCGCGCCGACGGCACCTCGCTGATGGCGGTGCGCTTCAGGAGCCATTCGGCGCGGGCATAATCGCGCGGCGCACCGGCCGGGCTCTTGGTGACGAGGAGCCCGAGCGGCAAGCTCGCGAGCGGACCCGTCGGCACGATGATGAGGTGATTGATGCCGGCGAGGCCCTGCTCGATGCCGCCGAAAAGGCCGCGATAGAGCGTGTAGGAGCGGTTCAGGTCGAACGCATCGACCTGGCCCTGGCGCACGACGAAGGCCTTGCGCAGATTGGCGATGGCATCGCCCATCGTGCCGGAATCGAGCGTGAGCGGGCGCGCCGTCATGCCGTCCTTGCGCACCAGAATGACGAAGCTGCGCTCGCGCCCGACCTCGAACAGGACGAGCGCCTCATCGGAATTAAGCGCGGCCTGCATGTCCTGCAGCGAGACCGGGCCGGGATTGGCGAATTTCGAATAGTCGGGGAACTCGGACGTGATGCGCTTCTCGAGCGCGTCGGCGCGGGCCGCGGCCGTATTGATCTGGGCCATGAGCGCGTTCTCGCGGTCGCTGCCGCGCTGGTCGTCGGGCAACGATACTTCTTGCGCCAGCGTGAGGCGGGCGGAGTCGCGCTCGCGCCGCGCTTGCTCAAGGTCGTTAACGAGCCCCGCAATCGCGGGCGCGGCCTCGGCAAGGCGTGCGGCAACGCGGTTGACGGTGTCGTCGACGAGGCTCCTGCCAATCAGCTGGCTCGCCTCGAACAGCTCGGACTCGAGTTGAGCGCGTTGACTCGGATCGGAACGCGAGATTGCGTTGGCGGAGACGACGAATGGCGTGATCTGATCGACCACGACCTCGGAGCGCGCAACCTCGTCGTCGCGCAGGATCTTGAGCGCGAGGCGGAACGAGCGGATCGATTCCTCGTAGAGCCGCTCCTCCGCAAAGACGCGCGCGAAGACGAGATAGGTCACCGCGGTGGGCGCCGTGTTCCCGAACAGCCGCTCCTGCAGGATGAGGGCGGCGCGGAACGCGTTGTCGGCATCCTCGGGCCGGCCTTGCGCCGCGCGGATCTCGCCGATCGTGGTCAGCACTTCCGCGCGCCACCATGGCGGCAGCGTCGTCATCTCGGTGATGATCTGCGCTGCTTCGGACGCGTTGGCGTCGGCCGCGGCGAGGTTGCCGGTCCTCAGGGCCATCTCGGCGGCGAGATCGAGGCTGAAGGCCAACTCGCCGCGCTCAGGCGATTCGGAGAGGTCGGCGTTGAGCTCGCCCGCATTGACGCCGCCCTGGTTGATGATGCCGCGCCACGTGCCCGCCGAGTTGGCGGCATATTCGAGCGCCTCGTCGAAGTGACCGCGGTTGGCCGCATCGAATGCCTGATAGAGCAGGAGCCGCGCGCGGTCGGGCGCGGTGCCGTTCGCCTGGATGATCGGATCGGCACGGCGGAACAGCGCCGCGGCCTCGTCGAACCGCTCCTGGTTGCTGATCTGGAGCGCCACCTCCATGAGGAGAAGGCCAGCGCCGGGCGACTGATCGCCGAACACGTTGTCGATGATGGCGAGGGCCTGGCGGTAATGGCCCTCCGCGCCGGAGAAATTCTTACGGCTCGCCTCGACGCGCGCGGTCTCTGTGAGTTCGCCGTAGTGGGCGAAATCTGCGGAGGAGGCGCGCAGCCACCGATCGCCCGCGAGCTTCACGAGGCGCGCCCTGGGTTCGGTCGCCGTCGCGAACGCGACCGCGCCCGCGCCCTCCTTGCCGGCGAGGCGCGCCATCGCGACCTCGAGCGCCGGCAGCGCCGCCGGCAACCCCTCGCCGCGCACGATGAGCTGGCCGATTTGCATCACGACGATGACCTGCGGCCACTCGCTGTCGTTCAGGGCGCACGGCTGCAGCATCAGGTCGGCGCCGTCCGCGAGCTTGTCCCACACGCCCTTAGTGCAGCTCATGCGGCCGGCGTCATCGCGTCCGACGGCGGTTTCGCCAACCGCGCGCTCCATTGCCGGCTGGCGCGCGGCCGGGTCGGTCGGAAGCGACGGCGGCGCGAGCAGCGCCGAGACCGAGCCGGTCGGCTGCTTGGCGTCGCCGCAGAAGATATTGGCCGGGGCAGGCGCGCCGCGCTCGGCGGGGAAGTCGGTGCGCTCTTCCCAGCGGCAGGCGACGCCATCGAGATCGGCGCCGACCGAGTTACCGGTACCGGGCACGACCGGGGCAACGACCGGCGCGGCAGGCGCCGCCTCCTGCTGCGCGCGAGCGAGGCCCGACGCCGCGACCACGACAAGCGCCACCAGCGCCGCGCGCACGAAACCACTCCTCATAATGTATCGTCTCCCTGCCGTGGACCGTACGTGCGACGGCGAGATGCCCGCCACCGCGAACCAGTCCGACGCGGCCCCCAACCCTGAATTCGACCCGCTCGGAGCCATTGGCCCAGCCGTCAAAAACCTAGAACCGCACCGCCGCATTAAAGAGGAAACGCGCCCCGGTTTTTCCCATATCGTTATTGGGCACGCCTCTCAACTCTTGGGCAAATTCTATACCACCCGTGACCCTTTGCAGCAATGCCACACGCACCCCAATACCCGTCGAAAGCAGGGAATCTCGCTGTGTTATTCCAGCCGGAGGAATGGCCTCGTCGCCGTGGCGCGGATTAATCGTTGCGGCGTCCATGAAAAAATAAAATTGTGCGGTATCTATCTTGTATTCGGGGAAATGCATGTCGTAACGGATCTCGCTCGCGATACCGAGTCCGGCATCGCCGGCGAGCGCGGCGGGATCGTAACCGCGCCCTATGCCCGAGCCACCGAAGCTCGTTTCCTCGCCGATCACGAGCCGTTCGACCGACCATTGGCCGAGGACGCGGAAATTGGCGCTCAGCGGACCCTGCAGCGGCTGGTCATGCGTCACGACGAGCGTGTACTTGGTGAAGCCGGTCGAGCCGCCCGCGGCCGCGCCCGGATAAGGCGGGGGGTTCAACGTGGCGTTGAACGGCGACGTGCTGCGTGCGCCGAAAAGGCCAATGCCCTGGGTGACGCCGATCGTCGCAGCCGTGCTCGAATCATAGATGAGGCCGCGCTGCTCCCACGTGAGCGCGACGTCGACTTCGCGCCAGTGATCGTCGTCGAAGGTGGCCGGCGGCGCCCCGCCGCCGGGGATCGGGCTCGGCGGCGTCGCGGTCTGCACGGTCGCTTCCTGGATCGTCACCCCGCCTTCGACCGTGAGCCGGGTCGGACGCGACACCATGAGCGGATAGCTGAGCCGCGCACCCATCGCGTTGCTGTCGCTCACGAGATTGCCGCCCAGGGCCGCCGGCTCACCGTGCGCGTGCACGCCCTGGAAGGTGAGGAGCATGCCGTCGAGCCCGATCGGGCGGACGTAGCGGGCCTGCAGCAGGTTGCGCGTCTCGAATCCGGGCGTGCCAGAGAAATCGACCATGAACTGGCCGGGCGCATAGGGAACGAGGTTGTTGACGACGCCTTGCGCGCCGATGGTCCATGGGCCGGTGACCGCCGCGCCGCGATTGTCGGTGTAGAAGGTGAGATTCCACGGCTCTTCCTGGAGCGTGACGAGGAGGTCCGAGGCGCCGGGCTCGGTCGGCGACGGACGCAGAAGTCCTGCGGCCGTGGTGCCGGGGAGCTCGTTCGACATGAGGAGCCCGCGCTCCATCGTCGAGAGCGTTGCCGGCCGCTCCTGCGTCACCGGCTGGATATAGGACTCGACTCGCTCGCGCGTGGCGTCGTCGCCGCCGCTCACCGCCGTCGCCTTGACGTAACCCTCGACCACGTTGATCTGGAACACGCCGCCCGACACCGTCTGCGGCGGCACATAGGCACGTGTCAGCACATAACCGTGCGCGCGGTAGAGCGCCTCGATCTTGTCGGCGACGCCGATGACGTCCGAAAGGTGCGCCTTCGTGCCGATGAGTGGCTGGTAGAGCGGCCTGAAGGCCTCGGGCGGGAACATCTTCGCGCCCTCGACCTTGATGTCGCTCACGTCGAACTCGATCTCGTCGACGGCGCGCGGCACGGGTCCGCGCTGCGGCGCGGGAATCGAGAATTCGAATTGCTGCCGAGGCGCGGGCGATGGCGGCGGCACATTGCGCCCGGGTTCGGGCTGGCCCGGAAAAGGAGTCGGCGATACTTGCGCCGGGGCGTCACCGGCCCACAGGAGCGCCGCGAGCGACAGGCCGCCAAGGAGTCGCAGGCGCCAACTCCCCGCGCTCCCGGCGCGCGATACGTCACTCATCCGGAACCCGGCGGTGCCGGCCCCTTCCCCCCGCTGCAAAGTTCTCATCCCCGCTATTTCATTATCGTCCGCCGCAACGGACGGCGAGGATAACCGAAACCTCGCCACGTGCAAACCATCCTCTCATCCGGAGCGCGGTGAGGTTGCAACTCGTGACACACGCGTTTAGCTTGGTGGCGGGACGAGCGAATCTTCGCGCGGGGGATAATGATAAGAAAGCTGCTGCGGGGTCTCGCCGGCATGGCGTTATGCTGGGGGATCGTGGCGCAGGCCGTGGCGCAGGCGCCGGCCAACGACGCGGTCCATCTCGGCGTCGCGAGCTGCGCCGGCAGCACCTGCCACGGCGCGGTGCAGCCGCTCAAGGGCTCGACCGTCGCGCAGAACGAATTCATAACCTGGTCGCGCCGCGACAAGCACGCCAAGGCCTATACCGTCCTCGGTGAGGAACGCGGCGAGCGCATCGCGCGCAATCTCGGCCTGGGCGACGCACGCACTGCTCAGATCTGCCTCGACTGCCACGCCGACAATGTGCCGGCCGACCGCCGCGGGCCTGAGTTCCAGATCAGCGACGGAGTCGGCTGCGAGGCGTGCCATGGCGGCGCCAAGTCGTGGCTTGGCGTACACATCTCGGGCGCCTCGCACGCGGAGAATCTGGCGGCGGGCCTCTATCCAACCGACGAGCCGGCAGCGCGCGCGACGAAATGCCTCTCCTGCCACCTGGGCGACGACAAGCGCTTCGTCACGCACCTCATCATGGGCGCCGGCCACCCGCGCATGGGCTTCGAGCTCGACACCTACACTTTTGCCGAGCCCGCGCATTTCGTCATCAACAAGACGTATGTCGAGCGCAAGGGTCCGGTCAACGACGTGCGGGTCTGGGCCGTGGGCCAGGCGATCGCCCTCGAGAAATTCATGGACGTGGTGCTCGATCCGAAGCACGCACCCAAGGGCCTCTTCCCCGAGCTCGTGCTGTTCGACTGCACCGCCTGCCATCACAGCATGGACGAACTGCGCTGGCAGCAGCGGCCGGCGGCGCAGCTCCCACCGGGCTTGCCGCCGCTCAACGACGCCAACGCCCTCATGCTGCGCGTCATCGCCCTGCGCGTCGCGCCCGAGCAGGCGAAGCCCTTGGCCGACCATATCCTTGCGTTGCATCGCGCCAGCACCGAGAGCTGGGCCGCGGTCGAGCGCGAGGCGCGCGCGCTGCGCCAGATCGCGGCAGCCCTCGTGCCGGTCGTCGAGCGCCACGATTTCGGGCCCGACGACATGCGCGCGCTCGCCGACGGCGTGATCGCGGCCGGCCTTAGCCGCGATGCCGCCGACTATCCCGGCGCCGAGCAGGCGACGATGGCCCTGGCCTCGATTGCGACCGCCCTTCGCCTCAGCGGCGCCGAGAGCGACTCGCAGGCAAAGGCGATGAACGACGCGCTCAACGGGCTCTATGAGTCGCTCGCGAAGAACGAGACTTATCGGCCCGACGCCTTCCTCGGCGCGCTCAAGGATTTCCAGAAGACGCTCGCGCTGCGCTGAGCCGCCTCAGAGGCTCAAGGGGCCGTAGAGCCACACAATCCAGCCGGCGAGCGCCAGCGCGGGGCCGAACGGCACACGATCCTGGAGCGCGCCCTTGAGGCGGAACGAGCGCGCGGCGAGCGCGCCCGCGAGCGCCGCGAGCGAGGCGATGAGGATGATGCTGGGGAGCCCGCTCGCGCCGTCCCACGCGCCGAGCGCGGCGAGAAGCTTCGCGTCGCCCGCGCCGAGCCCCTCGCGTCCGCGCCAGCGCCGATAGGCCCAAGCAATGATGGCGAAAAGCGCGAAGCCCACAGCCGCTCCGGCGAGATTGTCGATGATGACCTGCGGCACCGCGAACCACGCCACGGCGAGTCCCGCAGCGACGAGCGGCAGGGTCAGAAGATCGGGCAGAATTTGGTGCTCGAGGTCGATGAGGGCGAGTGTCATGAGCGTCCAGCCGAGGCCGCAGCTTGCCCACAAGAGCCAGCCATCGGCCGCGCTCCACGCCCACAGGCCGAGCGCGAGCGCCAGGAGCTCGACCGCAGGATAGAAATAAGGTAGCCGCGCGCCGCAGGTGCGGCAGCGCCCGCGCTGGAGGAGCCAACTCGCGAGCGGCACGAGCTCGCGCGGCGTGAGGATCGCATCGCAGGCGCGGCAGCGGGAGCGCCCGAGCATCCCTTCGCCGGCCGGCAGGCGCAGCACTAGCGTTCCGGCGAAGCTGCCGATCGCCAGCGCCACGACAACGAGGGCCAAAAGGCCCACCGCATTGGCCGTGCTCATGGCTTTCCGCGCGCGACGGGCGGCGCCTCTCGATTAAAAGTTTTTGTCGTTGCCGGGATCGGTCCCATGCCCATAAGATGCCAGGAAATCGGCGCCGCTGCCGGCGCAATCGCTGCGAGATTTGGCTGCGCGCGCGAGGCGTTCCCCAACGGGATCGCCCGTCATCGTCAACATCATCGGGGGCTCCGCAAATGGCCACTACCACCACCACGACGGCAACCGCGGGCGTGCGCTCGCTCGCCGGCCGGGCGGCGATCATCACGGGCTCGACGAGCGGCATCGGGCTCGGCATCGCCCAGGCGCTCGCCGGGGCCGGCGCCGACATCATGCTGAACGGATTCGGCGACGCCAAGGAGATCGAGAAGATCCGTGGCGAGCTCGCGGCCGAGCACAAGGTCAAGGCGGTCTATGACGGCGCCGACATGAGCAAGCCCGACGCAATCGCCGCGATGGTCGAGAACGCGGTGAAGGCGTTCGGCAAGGTCGACATCCTCGTCAACAACGCCGGCATCCAGTTCGTAGCGCCAATCGACGAGTTCCCGGTCGCGAAGTGGGACGCGATCATCGCCATCAACATGTCCTCGACCTTCCATTCGACGCGTGCGGCGCTTCCCGGCATGAAGTCGCGCAAGTGGGGCCGCATCATCAACGTCGCGTCCGCGCACGGACTCGTCGCCTCGCCCTTCAAGGGCGCCTATGTCGCGGCGAAGCACGGCGTCGTCGGCTTCACCAAGGTGACCGCCCTCGAGGTCGCCGAGCTCGGCATCACCTGCAACGCCATCTGCCCGGGCTATGTCTGGACGCCGCTCGTCGAAGGCCAGCTCGACGGCCAGGCGAAAGCGCACAACATGACGCGCGAGCAGGTCATCCACGACGTGCTGCTGGCCGAGCAGCCGACCAAGAAGTTCGCGACCATCGAGGAGATCGGCGCGCTCGCGCTCTTCTTGTGCAGCGATGGCGCGGCTTCGATGACCGGCACGGCTCTGCCGGTCGATGGCGGCTGGACCGCACACTAGGCGGCCGGCGGCACAAAGGGGGATCGCGCCATGAATGACATCGCATCGGAAGATGCCGCCGCCAAGACGGCGCGCGCGCCCAGGAGCGCGCGCCAGCCGGCGGTGAAGACCATCAACCTCGCGCTCCAGGGCGGGGGCGCGCATGGCGCCTTCACCTGGGGTGTGCTCGACCGCCTGCTCGAGGAGCCGGGCCTCGCCTTTGAAGGCGTGAGCGCAACGAGCGCCGGCGCGATGAACGCCTCGGTCCTCGCCTATGGGCTCACGGTCGGCGGGCGCGACGGCGCACGCAAGGCATTGACGAGCTATTGGCGTCGCATCAGCCACGCGGCGATGACGAGCCCGCTGCAGCCGAGCTTCCTCGACCGCATGATGCACGACCACAGCCTGCGCTATTCGCCGGCGTTCCAGTTCTTCGACATCATGACGCGGCTCATGTCGCCTTATGAATTCAACCCGATGAACTACAATCCGCTGCGCGAGGTGGTGCAGCAGTCGGTCGATTTCGAGGTTCTCAACAAGCCCGACTGCCCGGTGAAGCTGTTCCTCTCGGCGACCAACGTCAGGAGCGGCAAGGTCAAGATCTTCGAGCAGGGCGAGCTGTCGGTCGACGCGGCGCTCGCCTCGGCGTGTCTGCCCTTCATGTTCCAGGCGGTCGAGATCAATGGCGAGGCCTATTGGGACGGCGGCTATATGGGCAACCCGGCGCTTTTCCCGCTGATCTACAGCTGCAAGAGCGCCGATATCCTCATCGTCCACATCAATCCGCTCGAACGCGCCGACGTGCCCAAGACCGCGACCGACATCCTCAACCGCATCAACGAGATCAGCTTCAACAGCTCGCTCATGCGCGAGATGCGCGCCATCAACTTCGTCACCGGCCTCATCGAAAGCGGCCACCTCGACGAGGGCAAGCACGTCTTCATCCACGGCATCTCCGATGACAAGCTGATGACCGGGCTCGGCGTCGCGAGCAAGCTCAACGCCGACTGGGACTTCCTCACCCATCTGCGTGACGCGGGCCGCGTGCGCGGCGAGCAATGGCTCAACGAGTCCTTCGCCAAGGTCGGCTCCGAGGCGACCGTCGACATTCGCCAGTTCCTGTGAGCGGGGCGGCGACGGTCGGAGTCCTCATCCCGAACGGCGACGCCGAGCGCAGCGGGGCGGTGTAGTCGAAGGGCGCGCGTTGCTCATGGACCTCGTCGACTTCCTCCAAGCGCGCGGCCGGCTCGACGCGGTGCATTGCGAGCGCGTGCGCGCGCTTAAGCGCGAGCGCGGCGAGAGCGAGGCGCTCATCATCACCCGCCTCGGCATGGTGGGCGAGCGCGAGATGGCCGAGCATCTCGCCGAGTTTCTTGGGATTCCGGTGGCCGCAGCCGGCGACTATCCAGCGGCACCAGTTCTGTCGCACAGCCTCAAGCCCGATTTCCTCGCGCGCGCACGCGCATTGCCCTTGGCCGACGAGCCGCAAGGCATTGTGCTGGCGATGGCCGATCCGACCGACGACTATACGATCAAGGCGGTGCGGCTCGCGGCGGGGCGGCCCGTCATGATCCGCGCCGCCGTGCCCGGCGAGCTTGCCGCAGCGATCGACCGGCTCTACGGCGCCGCCGATGGGGCGGGGCATACGGGCGCGGCGCCCGCAGCCGCCGCGTCGGACGTGAAGCGGCTCGCCGACCTCGCGAGCGAGGAACCGGTCATCCGCTACGTCAACCGGCTCGTTGCGCAAGCGGCATCCGCGCGCGCGTCCGACATCCACATCGAATCTTCGCACGACCGCGTCGTGCTGCGCTTGCGCGTCGATGGTCTCTTGCGCGACATCGAGCCGCCGCCCGCCGGTCTCCACGACCGCATCGTCAGCCGCATCAAGATCACCGCCGGCCTTAACATCGCCGAGCGCCGCCTGCCGCAGGACGGGCGCTTCCGCATGGCGATCGAGGGGCGCGAGATCGACCTGCGCGTCTCGATCGTGCCGACCTTGCATGGCGAAAGCGTGGTGATGCGGCTTCTGGACCGCGAGCGCGCGCCACTCGACCTCGCCGAATTGGGCTTTTCGGCCGAGCTTCGTCACGCCCTCGAGCGGCTCGTGGCGCTGCCAAGCGGCATGCTGCTCGTCACCGGCCCGACCGGCAGCGGCAAGACCTCGACCCTTTATGCCGCGCTCCAGCTCCTCAACAAACGCGAGCGGAAAATTCTCACGGTCGAGGATCCGGTCGAATACCAGCTCCCCGGCATCAACCAGATCCCGGTGCGGCCGGCGATCGGCCTCACCTTCGCCAGCCTCTTGCGCGCGCTCCTGCGCCAGGACCCGGACGTGCTGCTCGTCGGCGAGATCCGCGATCTCGAGACGGCGAAGATCGCGGCACAGGCAAGCCTCACCGGCCATCTGTTGCTCTCGACCGTGCACACGAACGACGCCGTCTCGACGATCGTGCGCCTCCTCGACATGGGGCTCGAGGACTACCTTCTTGCTTCGGTGCTGAAGGGCGTCGTGGCGCAGCGCCTTGTGCGCACGCTCTGCCGCGCCTGCCGCGCACCCTGGGAGCCGCCGCGCGATTTGTGGGAGCGCTCGGGTCTTGGCGGTCTCGCACCCGCGGGTACGGCGCTTTACCGCGCCGCCGGATGCGCGGCGTGCGGCGGCACCGGCTATCGCGGCCGGACCGCCATCGCCGAGTTCTTGGCAATCGACGAGCGGATCTATCCGCTCATCCTCGCGCGCGCCGACGCTCAAACCGTGGCGCGCGAGGCGGCTGCGGCGGGGATGGCGGATCTTCGCACCGACGGATTGACGAAGGCGCTCGCCGGCATGACGTCGCTCGAGGAAGTGCTGCGCGTGACGGGAGCGGCCTAAATGCCGCGCTTCCGCTATCGCGCGCTGCGCGCCACGGGCGGCGAGTTCGAGGGCGAGCTGCTCGCCGCCGACGAGCACGAGGCCGCAAGCCATCTGCAGGATGAAGGCAGCTATCCGCTCGAGATCGCGCCCGCGCGCGCGGCGGCACGCGTCGCGACCCGGCCGCGCGGCAGCCGCACGATCCCCTCGCGCGAGCTCATGCTCTTCACGCGGCAGATGGCGGCGCTGTTGGGCGCCGGCGTTGCGCCCGACCGCGCGCTCTCCCTCATCGCCGAGGACCGCACGCAGGGGCGGCGCGCGCGTCTTGCGGTGGCGCTCCACGCGTCGGTCGAGCGCGGCGAAAGCCTGTCGCGTGCATTGGCGGCTTCAGGCGCCATCCCGCAGCATTACGTGGCGCTCGTCGCCGCAGGCGAGGCACAAGGCGATCTCGGCGTCGCGTTCGAGCGTCTGGCCGCGCTCGTCGAGCGCAACCGCGCCATCGGCCAGTCGCTCGTCAACGCGCTGATCTATCCCGCAAGCGTACTCGTCGTCGCGTGCCTTTCGATCTCCTTCCTTCTGGGCTTCGTCGTGCCGCGGTTTTCGGCGCTGGTCGAAGGCTTCCGCGCCGCGCCCCCTCTCTCGTTGCGCTTCCTGCTCGCGCTGGCCACCGTCTTTCAAGACGGTAGCCTGCCGGCGCTCGTGTTGGCGTTCGCGGCGGTCGTGTGGTTCGCCGCGCGCCGCCGCGATCCCGCTTTCCGCGTGGCCTCTGCGCGTCGTCTACTTGCTCTGCCGCATGTGGGGGCGCTCCTCGCCAAGGTTGAGAGCGAGCGCATGACGCTTCTCGTCGGCACCATGATCGAGGCGGGCGTCGCCCTTCCCGCCGCGCTCGCGGCGGCGCGTGCGGCCGCGGGCAATTCCGCCCTTGCCTTGGGCCTCGCGGAGGCCGAGCGCGCGGTCGAGCGCGGCGAGCGTCTGACGCGCGCTTTGGCGGCGGCGGATGCGGTGCCGGCCTTGACGCTCGAGCTCGTGCGCGTCGGCGAGGAGACGGGCGAGCTTCCCGCCATGCTGCTCAAAGCAAGCGATATCCTGCGACGCGAGATCGAGGCGACCGCTGGCCAGTGGATTGCGCTCGTGGCCCCGGTGAGCCTCGTCGTGCTGGGCCTCATCGTCGGGCTTATTGCGCTGGCACTCTTCGGCACGGTGCTCGATGCTTATGACATCGCGTCGTGAGGACGGATTCACGCTCCTCGAGCTGATGATCGTGCTGGCGATCATGGCGCTCGTCGCCGCGATCGCCTTTCCGCGTCTTGCCGCGCGCGCGCCGGCGAGCGCGCTCGGCGCGGCGTCGGAGGAGATGCGCGCAGCGCTTGCCACGGCGCGCTCGGCCGCGATCGCAGAAGACCGCGCGGTGACGGTCGCGGGCGGCGACGGCTTCTATCGCATCGACGGCGACCAGCACGCGCTGCTCTCGGCCGCCGGCGTGCGCGTCGAGACGCCGCGCGGCGGCATCGCCTTCTTCCCGTCTGGAGGCTCCTCGGGCGGCCGCATCGTGCTGCGCGGCGGCGGCCGCAGCGCCACGCTCGACATCGATACCCTGACCGGCCGTGCTTCCTTCGCGCCCTAAGGGGTTCTCGCTCATCGAGGTGCTGTTCGCGCTCGCCGTCGTAGGGCTGACGCTTGGCGCGGCGGCGGGCGTGTTCGGCGCCGCGTGGGTCGGACACGCAACCGGCGAAGACGCCGACCACGCGCTGGTGATTGCGGAAAACGCGCTCGCCGCGGCCGGGGCCGAGGCACCGCTCGGGCGCGGCATGCGCGCCGGAAAGGACGGGCGCTTTACCTGGCAGGTCGCCGTCGCCCCCTACGACGACCGCGAGAGTCCACAGAATTTCGTGCTCTATCGCATCGAGGCACGCGTCTCCTGGCGCAACGGCGTGCGCGAGCGGCGCCTTGCGCTCGCGACGCTGCGCCTCGCACCCGCGCCGCCGCCGTGACGCGCGAAGCAAAGGGCTTCACTCTTGTCGAGCTTTTGCTGGCGCTGGCGCTCGCGGCGATCGTGGCACTTCTTGCCGTCGGCGCCACGCGCTTTGCCGCGCAGGGGCTGGAGCGTGTTTCGGTTGGCGCGCAGCGGCTTGATACGCGGCGCAGCCTCGAGGCGCTGCTGCGCCGTTCGCTCGAAGACTCGCTTGCGCCGGCGGCGCTCCCCAACGAGCGCCCGCTCGAAGGCGACAGCGCGCGCGTGCGCTGGCTCGCGCCAGCCGAGGATGCCGGCGCCGGGCTCTACCGTGAGGAGCTTCGCCTCGAGGGCCAAGCGCTCGTGCTGACGCGCACGCCAGTTGGCGGCGGTGCCGCGCAGCGCACGGTGCTCGCGCCGCGCGCGCGCCTGCGGCTTACCTATTTCGGCACTGAATGGCGTGACAGCTGGCAGGGCATGGCGGGCCTGCCGCGCCTCGTGCGCGTCGCGCTCGATCTCGAGGACGGTCTCGAGCGGCCGCCGCTCGTGGTGCGCCTCGTGGCCGCGGGACCATGAGGCGGCGCGGACGCGAGAGGGGCGCGGTCGCGATCCTCGCGCTCTGGGTCATGGCGATTGTGTTCGCGCTCGCGGCCGCGGCCGGATTCTCGATGCGCGCGGAGACGGCGATCGTGCGCAACGAGCTTGCGGGCGCGCGCGCGCGCGCCGCCGCGGAAGGCGGCGTCGAGCTTGGCCTTGCCCACCTCCTTGCCCGCCGCGCCGACGGCCGCACCCTCTTCGACGGCACGCCGGAGGTGTGGCAGGACGGACCCATCCGTGTCGCCGTCGCCATAAGCGACGAGTCCGGCAAGATCGACCTCAACGACGCGCCCTTGGGCCTTATCGCGGGCCTTCTCGAAGCGGCCGGCGAGAACGAGGAGGTGGCGCAGCTCCTCGCCTGCCGCATCCTCGCCCGCCGCGGCACGCCCGCCCCGTCCTGCCCCGAGCCGCCCGACGCCACGCCCGAGCTTGCGGCGCTTTTCGCCGCCCCCGAGCAGGTGGCGGAGCTGCCGGGCTTCGGCGACGCGCTCTACCGCAGAATCGCGTGCTGCATCACCGTCCTCTCCGGTGCCTCCGCCATCGATCCGGCCGTGGCGCCGCGCCTCGCGCTCCTGGCGCTGCCGGGCGCCACGGCAACGCTCGTCGACGGCTGGCTTGCCGCGCGCGCCAGCCTCATGGCGATGGCGCCGGGGGCGAGCGGCTTCGAAACCCTGCCCGGCGCCGCGTTCCTCGCCGTCAGCCCGCTCCGCGACTTCACCGTGAGCGCGGTCGCGACGACGCCCGAGGGCGCCAGCGCGCGCGCCGAGCTTGCCGTGCGCCTCACCGGGCAGTCGCGCCATCCCTACGACATCGTCGCCTTCCGTATGCCATAGTTCACACGCGCGCCGCGCCCGCGCGCCATGCTAGTCTCGCCGCCCGTGAGCTGATCCACGCACTTTGCGCCGATGACCGCCGCCGCCGACCACGAGCCAAAGCATGTTCCGACCTGGGCGCGCCAGGCGCTCGCGTGGTGGCTGGGCGAGCTGCGCGCGACGGCGCACGACGCCGCCGAACTCTTCCCCTGGGGCAGATCCGACGCGATCACGGTCGAGGCGGGCGAGCGCTATTGGATCGTGCGCGCGAAGGGCGCGGTCGTGGGACAGGTTGATTGCGGCGACACCGCCGCGGCCGGCACGGCGCTGCGGCATCTCGTGCCCGCGGGGCGGCGTGGCCGCAGTGTCGCCGTGGAGCTTCCGCCCGAGCGCGTGCTCGCGCGGCGCGTCGACCTTCCTGCCGTCTCGCACGGCGATCTCGCGCGGCTTCTGCGCTTTGAGATCGCGCGCCATTTTCCGTTCCCGGCCGAGCGCGCCCACTTCGCGCATCGCGTATTACCGCAACGCGATGGTGGGTCCGGCCGTACCGCGGTCGAGATCGTGGCTGTGGCGCGCGAGACCGTGGCCGAGATCCGCGCCACGCTTGCCGCGGCCGGAATCGCGGCCCAGCGTATCGCCATCGCCGGCGCGTCCGGCACCGCGGCCCTCGTCCTCGACGATGGCGCGGGCGCACCCTCGGGAACGTGGCACCGCGCGCTCGCAGTGGCGCTCGCCGCCCTTACCCTCGCCGCCATCGCCTCGCCCATCGTGCGCGACCGCGTGCGGCTTGCCGCGGTCGAGCGCGAGATCGCAGCCGTGGCGCAGCCCGCGCGCGCAGCCGCCGCCGCGCGCCAATCCGAACGCAGCGCCGCAGCACTGATCGCCGGCCCCTTGCGGCTCGCAGCCTCGCGCCCGCCGCTTGTCGCCGTGCTCGACCGTGTCACCTCCGCGGTGCCGGACGGCGCGTGGCTGCAATCGCTGGCGATCTCGGGCAACGAGATAACGATCGACGGGCTTGCGCCCTCGGCGGCGGCGGTGGCGCTGCTCATCGAGAAAAGCGGCGCCTTCACCAAGGTGACGTTCCGCGCGCCGATCGCGCGCGACCCGGTGAGCGGGCTCGAGCATTTCGCGCTCTCGGCAACGATCGCGGAGGCCGCGCGATGACTCTTGCTGCCGCCCCAATCACGCTCTCGCGCGCCGGAGCACTCGCGATTTTGCTGGTGCTGCTGGCCACGGTCTGGCTCGGGCCGGTGGCCCTTTACGAGGAGGTGCGCGCGAACGACGCGGCGGCGTTCGCTGCGGCTACGGCGACGCTCGCGCGCGACCGTGCCGCGCTTGCGGCGCCAGATACGGCACGAGGTGCCAACGACGCGATCCTGCTGCCGCCGCTTTCCGACGCCGAGGCCGCGGCCCTCCTGCAGGAGACGCTGAAGCGCGCGGCACAGACGGCCGATGTCGAGATCCTCGCGATCGAAGTGCTGGCGCCCGACCGGCTCGCGGGCGCGGCGCGCGTTGGGCTGCGCCTCAAGGCCCGGGGCGACGTCGCGGGCATCGCGCGGCTCCTTTACGCAGTCGCCGCCTCGCGCCCGCTTCTCCACGCCGACAATCTGCACATCGCCGCGCACCCAGCCGCGCCGGGCTCGGCGACGGCAGCAGCTGCGCCAAACCTCGATTTCGAGTTCGAGGTCGCGGCCTTCAAAGCAGGTGCGGCCTCGTGAGCGCGCGCGCACGCGCACCGCTGCCGCTCGCCGCCGCCTGCGCCGCAATGGCACTCGCGGCGCTGGCGCCGTGGGTCGTTGGCACGGGTGCGCCGCCAACGCCGCCATCCGCTCCGGACACGGCCTTGCCGCGCCTTCAGCCGCTGCCGCCGTTTGCGGAGTTCGCCGCCATCGCCGCACGCCCGCTGTTCTCGCCGACGCGCCGGCCCGAGGCCGCGCGACCCGCCTCGGGCATCGCCGCGCGCTATCGCCTCCAAGGTATCGTCATCGCCGGCACGACGCGCCACGCGCTGCTGGCGCCGGTCGCGGGCGGACCGGCGCTCGAGCTCGCCGAGGGCGGCACTGTGGAAGGCTGGACCCTCCGCCGGATCGAGAATGGCCGTGCCTTCTTCGCCTCGCCAAGCGGGACCGAGGCGAGCCTCACAATCGCGGCGCCAGGCAAGAAGTAGTCCCCCCGCGCCATCAGCGCGCGGCGGGCGCTCGTCACTGCCGCCGCGGCAGCGTCCCAAGCCCGCTCTGCGCGGCCCGGCGCGAGGGCGGGCGCGGCGCCGGCACGAAATCCTCCATCTTCACACTGTCGCTTACGGAGAAAAGCTTGCCGTCCGGGCCTTCGTAGAATTTCCGCATCTCGGCGGCGTTGAACGGACGCGAGCCGATCCGGCCGAAGACCGCAATCTGGTGCCCGGTCTCATCGACGCCGCGGTCGCGCTCAAGCCCGCGCGAGAGCGCCAGCGCCGGCGAGGCGGTCTTGTACCAGGCGATGAGCGCGGGCTTGGGATCGGGCGAGAAGCCGTAGAAGTCGGGCTGGCTCTCAGGCGAGAGAAGCTGGATCACCTTGAGACCCGCCGCGCCGTCCGCAACATAAGCGAAGAGCGAGGCGTTGGTCGCGCCGATCGCAATGTCGCGCACGTCCTTCAAGGCGCCGTCGGCGGTGTATTGCATGTAGAGCTTCGGATGCTCCGGCCGCTCGACATCGATGATAGCGATGCCGTCGGGCCCGTCGGAGACATAGGCATAGGTGCGCGTGACCGTGACCCGCGCGGCGTGATTGAGCGCCATGTGTGCTGAGGGCAAAATCCTGGGCGCCATCGGATCAGTCACATCGACAACATCGAAGCCACCCGAGCCCACGACGAAGAGATAGCGGAACTGGAGATAGCTCGCCTCCGCGCCGGCAATCGGGATGATGGTCATCACCTTGGGATGGAGCGGGTCGTCCATGTCGAGCTCGACGATGCCCTTGTCGCACGCAATATAGAAATGCGTGCCCGCAATCGTCAGGTGCCGCGCGCCGTTCAGGATGCCGTCCTCGTTCCAGGTGAGCGCGCGCGTGAGGAAATTGTTGCGCGGCTCGCCGTCCTGAAGCGTGTCGACATTCGTCAGGATAAGGCCTTCCTCCGCATCCGTGATGTAGGCGTACTTGTAGAGCGGATGCATCGGCTGCTCTTCATTGTCCTCGAGCATGGTCTTGGCGAAATCGGTCTGCGGCAGGATCGGCTGCTGCATGCCGGCATTGCGCTCGGGATTGATCGGCTGATCCGTCGGCAAGGCGACGCAGGTCGCATCCTTGTCGGCGATGTGGGTGTCCTGCCCTAGCGGCGAGACCGGCGCGGTGATAATGCGTTCGGAAACGTCCTTGTTGGCGATCGAGGCCACGTCGTAGACGCGCATGCCGTCCGTGCCCTCGGCGACATAGAGGTATTCGCCGCGGAGCTGCAGGCAGCGCGCCTCGTTCGAGGAGTGACCGTACGCCTCCTTGAGCTCGCGGCCCGCGGCCAGGTGCGCCTTGTAGTCGTCGGGGTAGGCGTATTTCTCGAGATAGCTGCCGATCACGGCCTGCGGCTCGTCCCAATGCGTGACGCGCACGGCCTCGATCCGGCTCTCCTCGCCGACCCAGGCGTTGTAGCCCACGAAATTGACGAAGTTCGTACCGTAGAGCAGGAGCTGCGCCATGATCGCGTTGTTGTCGTTCTGATCCGACACGTGGCAATCGGTGCAGGTCTTGGTCTCGGTCTTACGCTCGGTGTGCGGATAGTGCGCGGAGAACGCCTGGCTCGAATAGCCCGACGACGAGGTCGAGGCCTGCTGCACATAGATATGGTCGCGATTGATGTTGGTCGAACTCAGGACGAGCGCCGAGCGCGAGGCGATGGGCGCGATGATGTTGCCCTTGATCGTTCCGGCGATGCCGAGCTGGAACATGTCGTCGCGCGCGACCTCGGGATTGTAAGTGGCAAAATTGCGCGTCTCGCCACCCTCGTAGTGATGCTTCTCGGTCTTCCAATTGGCCTCGATCGGCAGATGGCAGCCGGCGCAGCTCGTCGTCCACGAGAGATGACAGGTGAAGCACGCCATCTTGTCGTTCGAGTGCGCGAGCTCGGATTCCGGAATCCCCGGGCCCCATTTCATCGACGTGCCCATCGACATGAGCTTCGCTCGCGCCGCGCGCGGATTGTATTCGGGCTTCGCGGGATCGACCGTGTCTTTGACGAGCGTCACCTGCCATTCGAGGCCGGGATAAAGCGCCGAGCGCTGAAAGAGATGGCCGTCGCGCCATTCGAAACGCGCGCGCCCGTCCGACGTGCGCAAGAGCGAGAGGTCGTTGTAGGGCGGCGGCCCCGCCGCCGGGCCGCTGGCGAGAAGGTCGGGATATTTCGTCGCGGTGCCGTGGCAATCGGCGCAGGTGATCTCGATCGCGGCCTGGACCTCGTCATAGATGTGGCCGCTGCCGTGAGCATCCTGCGCGAAGTGGCAGTCGACGCAGTGCATGCCGTACTCGATGTGGACCGATTCGAGATGGACCGCCTTCTCGAATTTCTCCGGGTCGTCGTTCGGGATGATGTTGTTGTGATCGTCGAGCAGGTTGCCCTTGCGGTCGTGCTTGAAGACGGCGCGGAAATTCCAGCCGTGGCCGTGATAGTCAGCGAACTGCGTGTCCTTGATCTGCGGGTTCAATTCGCTGTCGTCGGCGGTGAAGTCATAGCTCGCCCACTTGCCGCGCACGGCCGCGCCTTCGGGATTGCGATCGAGGACCTTGCGTTCCTCGGCGATCGAAAGATGCTGCTCTTTCTCGGGCCACATCTGCGGCGCTGCCGTCTCGTAGTCCCACATGGTGTAGCCGAGCCACGTATTCATGAAGAGGTTCGGCTGATGCATGTGGCAGATCATGCACTGCTCGGTCGGGATCGCGTTCGTCATCACGTGCTTGAGCGGATGGGCACTCTCGTTATGCGGGATGGTTGGATCGACCGACTGGCTCATGCCGCGGTTGCCGAACTTCGCATATGGCCCCGAGGCTTCGACGTCGCGGTTGTTGGCATAGATGACGTGGCACGAGGCGCAGCCGGAGTTGCGATAGTCGCCCGGGTTGTCGTTCGTGCCCATGAACCAGGTGAAGGGGTCGTTCAACCGCGTCTTCGTGATGTTGAGCACCGGGATCGAGACGCGCAGCCCGGTGCCGGGACCGCGGTTGGACTGACGGATGTCGGGCCGGCCTGGCTCCTCGATGCGCTCGAGCTCGCCGTTCGAATCCGGCAGGCCAATCTCGGGAAAGGTGCTGTTGATGTTGCGGCCGCCGCGTTCGAACACGCGGAAGATGTCGGCGGGCGGATAATCCTCCCACGCCGGCAGCGGATAGATCTGCGCGACGATGCCGTGATCATGCGTCATCTGCGGCGTCGGCTTCACCGGCGCCACCTCGGTCGCGGGCTCGCCATCCTCGGTATAGGCCTCGCCGAGGATCGAATGCTTGAACGGCACGATGCCGTTGTTGTAGGCGGCCGCACCCCAGAAATGCGCCGCCGTCGCCATGAGAGAGCGCTCCGCCGCCTGGATGATGGCGAGGTGGCACGCGCCGCACGCCTCGCGCGCGACGCGGTAATCGCTTGGATTCTCGAAGCGGATGAATTCCCGCGATTCGCGGTTGAGGAGCGTGTAGCTCTCATAGGGCTTGGCCGATGTGGCGGGCCAGTTCCACGCCTCGGGATCGCGCGGCTGGACGTGCGCCCTTTCCTCGAGTGCGCGATATGCCTCGCTTCCTTCCGCCATGACCGTCGAGCGCGTCACTCCGGCGTCGCCACCATGGCAGTCGGCGCAGCCGAGATTGACGCCCGGGCTCGTGTGCATCGTCATGGAGTCGGTGCGCGTGTGGCAGCTCATGCAGCCGGCGCTTTTGGCCTCGGCCGCCGCGGTTGTCTGCATCATTGGCGCGGGCGGCGCGGACGGGCTTTCGGCCGCGGCGGCACGCTCGGCGCCCGCGGCCAGGAGCCCCGCGGCCAGAATCGCTGCCAAGATCGTCCGCACCGCCATCGCCTCAGTATGTCAGGATGATGTTAAAGAGCGCAGAATATAAGAAATGGCCGCCGGAGAACGGCGCGACGTTGCCGGTCTGATAGAGCGCGTTGAGGCCGGAACCGGGAACGAGGGTCGCGCCCGAAAGACGCAGCACAATGTTCTGCGAGTCGAGCGGCCGATATGTGGCCGCGACCGACAGATCCCAGCCGATCTCGTCGGGGATGTTGGATTGGTGCCGCAGCAGCACGAGCGGCGCCGTGGTGACGAAGCGCAGGTAGTTGGCGTTGCCGGAGATGCGTAGCTCCGGCAGCACGTCGAAATCGGCGCCCAAGCCAAGAAGCTCGAGGCCGGGATTGATGAAGTTGGACTGGCCCTCGTTCTTCGAGGAACGCAGGTCGGCGAGCACACCGTTCGACTGCGACAGGGCGACGCCGCCGCCGCCGATGAGAGGGATGCCCTGGCGGATCCAGTAGCTCGAATCGGCGCCGGCGAATTGCGGGTTCTCGAAGATCGCGTCGAAACCCGTCGCGCGCCCGCTTTGCGGGTTGGCGTCACCGCTCTGGTAGAGCGCGGAGCCGCGCACACGGATCCAGTCGAAGTCGATCGACGGCTCGGCCGCGAAGAAGAAGCCATCGACGAATTCCGGGCTCGGCAGCGGCGACGGGCTGAACTCGTTGTTCGAGATATGGCCAAACTGCCAGTAGGTCGAGACCGTCAGGTTGAAGCGGCCAAAATGCCCGTCGCCGTTGTAGCCGAGATAGTTCACGTCATAGTTATAACCGGTGAAGCTGCCGATCGGCAGCGGGCGGACCAGGAAGCCGTTGTTGTCGTAGTAGAACTGTCCGGCCTCGTGGTTGTCATTGCGTACGTACGTGACCTGCGACGTGAAGCCGGTGAGGGGCATGTCCTGGCGATAGAGGTTGGCGATGAACACGTCATCGCGCCGGAGCGGCTTCGAGACATCGTTGAGGCCGCTGTTCGTGTCCTTCTCAAGGCGGCGGAAATAGGCGAGATTGTATTGCCAAAGGTTGTTTTGACGGTCGCCGAAGAGCCGCACGCCGAGCTGCGTGTCCTGGAACAGGAAGCCGCGGAAGTCGGTCGAGAAAGGCTGAATGCCGACGCGGATCGAATCGAAGTCGTAACGCTCCGACACGTTGCGGATGTGATAATCAACGAAGGCTTCCTGCAGCGCGCCGAACGTGTCGTCGCGGACGGTGCCCCTTTGCGGATTGATGTTGATGACGCCGCGCTCGTCGACCGCGGTGTGATTGAAATTGAAGGCGGGCGTTAGGCGCAACTCGATCTCAGGCGGCTTGTACGCGGTATCGCCCTTGAACAGGTCGAGATTGAGAAGCGCGGTCTGGCTGAAGAGCGAGCGCCCGTATTTGCCGAACACGCTGTTCGAGCCCGGCGTGTTGACCGATTGCGGCGCCACCGGCGTCGGCACGCGCGCGGGCTCGTAGAGCGTATCGGAAATCGCGCCGAGGCTGAAGAACCAGTCCTCGCCGAAGATCGGCTTATCGCCCTTAAGGCTGTTCGTGTTGTAGGGATCGAACATGTTCTCGCGGCGGCCGAGCGCGTCGAGGATGCGCCAGCGGTCGGGCACGGGCAGGAACATGTCGCTGGTCGTCGGTTGCGGCGGCGGCACCGCGTTGGGATTTCCGAGCGCGGGCGGCGCCACCGGCGGCGGCTGGCCAGGAATCTGCCGCTCAAGCGGCGCCGGCGCGGCCTGGTCCGCCGGCGCGGCTGGCGCGGGCGCCGATGCGTCGTCGGCGTACGCCGCGCGCGCAACGAGCGCGAGGGCCGTCATGACGAGCGGCGCGAACCGCCGCTTGCTTCCCCCCAGCCGCATTCTATCGGCCGCTCTCGCCGGTCACGAGCATGGCGTAGCCTCTCGCGAGGTCAGGAACGGCGCGACGGGGCACGTGATGTAGACAAGGTTCGTACCGTCGACCGTCACCGTGTCGGCGCGGATGCCGGAGGGCGCGTTGTTCACCGTCGGCACGCCCGCGACGCTGATCGAACCATCGCCCTGGATGCCGACATAAGCGATGAGCGCGTCCTGCTGGATGCCGTCGCCCGATATGCCGAGCGCGCCCACGAGCGTGCTGCCGCGGTAGATCGGGAAGCCGCCCGAGAAGATTTGCAGGCCGTTCGCGATCTGCGTCTTCTCGCCGGCAGCAACGGGCGTGAGCCCGACGCCGGCACCGCAGCCCGTCGCGGGCAACGTGCCCGCCGTGAGGAACGTGGCGAGATCCGGCAGGACAAGGTCGGTCTGAAGCCCGGTCGAGAACACGCTCCAGCTTCCGGCGGGAAGGCTCAAGGGCCCGGGCGGCTGGCCATCCTGCCCGTCGGGATAGAACGGCCGCGCCAGATTGCCGATCGCGACCACGGAGAACGCCGTTCCGACATTGAAGACCGTGGGATCGCCGACGCTCGTCCCATTCATGTAGTAGGCGAAGGTCCCGCCTGGCGCGCTCGACGCGGCGGCGAGCGGCCTGATCGTGTTGAAGGCGCTGCTCGCGTCGTTGCGCGAGAAGAACACGGACGAGCGCGCCTTCTGCAACGACACGTCGATACCGAAGACGGGCGCATCCTCCGAGCGCGCGACCGCGAGGATGTTGCCGTCGAGATCGATCACGCTGGCCGTAACCTCGGCAGCGGTGTTGAGCGGGATGCGGATGCCGGCGCGGGTTTGCGCGGCGACCGAGAGCGCATTGCCGACGAGCGCCTGCGCCTCGAACTTGGTGAGATGGCCGACGGCCGGCGCAGTGCCGTCGATCGGCGGAAAGCGCGGCGCGCCCGCGGTCGTGACGAGCACGAAAGCGTTGAGGCCCGGGAACGCGGTGAAACCCGCGGGCGGGGTCGCGCCATAGAACGAGGTCGTCGCGTTCGCATCGGCCTCGATGCCGGACGCCGCCATGCCGTATTGCTGAGCCGCCAGGACACCACCGCCGGCGTAGAACGGCGCAACGGCCGCGAACGATGGCGCCGGAACCGGCGCGGCTGGCGACGCAGGTGGCGTTGGTGACGCCCCGAGATAATTGAGCGAGACGCCGTTGACGAAGATGTTAGGAGCCTCGATCGGCAATGGCGGCGCAAAGCCGGACTGGCCGGCCAAGGCGATCTCCTCGTCCGTATTGGCGCCAAGCGGCGGCGGAACGGTGTTGAGCGAATATGTCGCGGTGCTCATCACGCCAATACCGCCGACGAGCACGCCGCTTTTGTAGAGCGGCAGGCCACCCGCATCGGCGGCGAGGCCGAGCGGCGCCGGATGCGGCCCCGCCGTGGTCCCGGCGCCGGAGCCGATCAGGTCGGAGCAGGCGAGCTGGCTAAACTGGACGCCGAACAGCGGACCGCCCGGATTGCCGGCGACGCCGACCGGGAAATGCTGCTGGATGATCTGGTTGGCGGTGCGCGTCGAGAAAGCATTGCCGCCCGAGGAGAGATAGGCCGCGGTGACGGCTTTCGAGATGGCGGCGAGCGTGGTCGGCACGCGCGTATTCTCGAGGCCGCCGACCGCGCCCGTGCCGGAGCTGATGGTGGCGCAGGGATTGGCCTTGCACGTGGTGCCGTTGGGTCCGGCAGTGGCGACGCCGGCCATTTGCGCGACGGCCAGAACATTGCCGACGCGGTCGACGACGGCGACGACTGCCGGGCTGAGACCCGCCGCCGCGTTGACCGCCTGGTTCACGATGCTCGTCGTATCGGCCGTCGAGAGCATTTCCGTGGTCGGATCGGCCGCCACGAAGGTTTCACTGCCGAGCCCGCCACCGCCCCCGCCGCAATCGCCGGGCGCCATGCACAGCACCGACAGCACAGCCATCGCCGCCTTGAACCACGGCGCCGCCGCCAGCCTTGCCGACAGATGCTTCATCGGAAAATTCCCCTCACTGGCCGGCACTCGCGGTCTTCATCTTCCCGAACTCGGGACGGTGGAAGACATGGCACGAGGTGCAGGTCGACTGCGCCTTCAGGGCGGCGCGCTCAGAGCCGTGGCACGAGACGCACGACTCGATGCCCGGCACGAGCACATCGCTGCTCTTCTCGGAATGCGCCGAGTCGTGGCAATCCGCACACTGGAGCGCCTGGTGCTTCGCGTGATCGAACTGGGCCTCAGGCAGGAAGCGGGTACGCAGCAATACCGGCGCCACGCTCAAATGGCCATCGCTCGTTCCGGTCACGTGGCAATAGGCGCAACCCCGCTTCGGATCAAAGATGATCGTCATGGCGTCGTCGGCGCGCGCCTTGGCCCATTGCAGCGCGTCGCGGCGTTCGGCCTCGCTCGGCGTTTCGGTCGTGCCGACGGGCCGCCGCGCAAAGGCGGGCGCCTCGGGATCCTGCACCCCGCCTTCGAGCGCCATGCGCGCGTAGAAGTCATTGACGGCATTGACGACGGCGGCGACGTCGCCATGCGGTACCTCGCGCCACGGCAGGTCGGCATCGAATTTGAGATCGTGGCAGGAATGGCATTGGCCCTGGAATGTGATCGGCTGGAACCCCTGCCCGCTCGGCTCGGGCACATGGCAATCGGCGCACGTCATGGTCTTGTAGCCGTGCGGCGTGAGGAACCCCGCCGGAACGAGATGCGCCGCGTGCGAGAAGACGAGATTGGAATGGTCTTGCGCCTTCTCCTTCCCGTCGAGCGGCACGCGCGTAAAGCGCGGCGCGGCCGCGTCGGCGACCACCGTCGCGCGGAATTGAGGATGGCCAGCCGGAAAGCCGCTGACGTTCTCGATTCCGGCCTTGGGAGCCGTTGACGCAAGCTCGGCGTGACAGTCGACGCACAGCGCCTCCGCGCGGATGACGAGGGCGCGCACGCCGCGGTGCTCTTCGTGACACTCGGCGCAGCGCGTCGTCTCGAGATCGTGGCGCGAGCGGCCGAGATCGACACCGACCGCGAGATGCCCGCCGATGTCGCCGTGACAGGAGAGACAGGCGCTGTCGGGCACGCTGGCGAAGGCGGCGCGATGACACGTGCCGCAATCCTGCGCGAAGAAACGGTGCGGGTTCGAGAGAGCGCCGGCATTCCACGATAGGCTGATGTAGGTCGCAAGGCCCGTCTTCGGCGTCTGCTTGCTCGAGGTGATAACGGCGCCGAACGGATAGACGGCGATCGGCAGCACGAGCCCCACGATCGCGAACAGCAGGAAGAGCACCCATGACCAGCGGCGCCGGCTCCATCCGGCCTGGAAAAGGCCGATCCGGCTTTGCGACATGAGCCGTTCGAGCGCATCGCCCAGAGGCTGCGTCAGCTCGATCGTCAGCGCGGCGTCGAACCCCTCGGGCGGCTCGGCGATGACGATCTCGTAGGGACCGATATTGATCTTGTCGTTGGGAAAGACGGCGGCGCTCGCCGCGCTCGCACCGTTGATGCGCAGGAACTCGTCCGCCGCGCGCTCGATCGAGAGCCCGCCTTCGCGCTCATTCAGGACCGCGGCATGGAGCCCGATACGGATGTCGGCGAGCTGTATCTCGTTGTCGGAGCCGCGCCCCAGCCGGATCGCCTCGCCGGTGACGGTCTGGGCGCGACGCATGATCGCGTCGGCGCCGCGCCGGGTCAGGAAAGTGACCTCAACCTGCATCGGCCCGGACCTCGACGGAAAAATGCGACTCGTTCAAGACTGACTCACGGAAGGCACGATGGAGGGAAGTCCTCAAAAGAGGAAGAAGACGGAAACGACATGGGCAAGGAGCGCCGCAAGAAGGCCAAAGGACAACGGCACGTGGAAGTAAAGCCAGACGTCCATCATCGCCTTGTAGCTGAGATCGCTCCGCGCGCGCGCGAGAAGCTGTCCCTTTTCGTCGAGCAGCACGCGGACCTGGCGATAGGCGTCTTGTTGTTCGGGCGGGCGGCGCGCGGCGACCTCGTCGACACCCGCGATCGCACGCCTCGTGGTGCAGTTCGGATATGCGCCCCTGATCTGTTGCCAGCCCGAGCCGCCGATCTCGGTCCGCTCGGTCGCGTCGCGCACGAGACGCGCGGTCTCATCATCGATCGTCATCGCCGCCGCGCGCAGGCTGTCGTTGAGGACAGCGATGCGTGCCAGGATCTGCGGCATGGTGGTGCCGCCGCGATTTTCGGTCATGAGCCGCGGGTAGTGGACGTAGCAATAGATGCCGAAGGCGCCGCTGGCGATGACGAGACACATCAGCACATAGGCGGCGGTGTGGATGTTCCAGCCGAAATGGAAACCCGTGTGGAGCGTCGCGACGACAAGGAGCGCGAGGCCCAGATAGACGTGCGCCGATAGCCATCCTTCGAGCTTGCCTTGGCTCACGGCATAGGAACGCTTGCGGTAGCCGAACCACATGAGCCACAAGATGAGGAGCGCGCCCACGGTGCCAAGCAAATAGCCGACCCAGGTTCCGCCATAGCGGTCGCCGAGTGGCACATAGCCGTAATAAAGCACGATCGACGCGAGGACGGCCGCGGCGGCAATTTTGAGGAACAGGAAGTTGCGGTACTGGAGGAACGGCGTATGCCGGTCCTCCTCGTGCGCGGGCCGTGCGACCCGCTCTTCCGCCCGCGCGCGCACCTGCATCACGGGCCTCCCCGGATGACGCTGATGAACTCCTCCGGGTTGACGCGGATCGCGGCACCGGTGGGGCACGCCCGGACACAGGACGGGCCGCCGTCGATGTCCTTGCACATGTCACACTTGACCGCGTGCTTGCCGCCGGTGCGCCGCGCCATCGCGTCGGGCGACTTGTCCTCGCCGGGTCCCGCGCCGCGTCCGAACAGGAGCCACTGCAGCAGGCTCGGCTTCGCCGCCGGCACCGCCGCCATCTGGATGACGCCATAGGGGCAGTTGCGCTCGCAGTTGCCGCAGCCGATGCATTTGTCGTCGATGAAGACTTCGCCGTTGGGTGCGCGGTGAATGGCGTCAGCCGGGCAATCCTTCATGCAGTGCGGATGCTCGCAGTGACGGCACGAGGTCGGCACGTGAGTTGTGTTGTAGGTGGGCCCGGCCTCGCGGTTGAGCCGGCTCACGCCATGATGTGTCTCGGCGCACGCCTTCTCGCAATTGTCGCAGCGCACGCACAGCGATTCGTCGATCAGCAGCACGTCGGTCGCCTCGCCGAGACCCTGGTGGATCAGGAACTCGATGAGGCCGCTCTGCGTCGCACCGAGCTCCATCCGGTGCTGTTCCATCAGACGGTGCTGGAGCCGGTCCTCGACTTGGCGATGCAATTCCGGCGCGTGCTCGAGGAGCGTTCGGAAGGCGGCGCTGTCGATCTTGATCGCCTCGCATGCGACGGCGGCGCGCACGGTGGCCGAGCGCTTCATCTTGGTCAGCATCGCCATCTCGCCGACATAATTGCCGGCCGGGAGATAGCCCAGGACGATGTCCTTGCCCGCGATCTTGCGCGACACCGTCACCGAGCCGGTCCGTATCAGATAGACCGGATCGTCTTCCGCTCCTTCCTCGATCAGCGTGTCGTTGGGCTTGAACGCGACGACCTTGGCGCTGTCCAGAACTTCGTGCAGGCGCTGCTCGTCGACGCCTGGCGCGAGATAGGTCTTGATCTGCCGCACCACCGCGTCGCGGTCGATCACCTGCTTGATCTCGGGCACGGAGCGGACGAGCTTCACCATCGTGTTGCGGTCAACCTCGAGCAGAAGCGAGGGTTTGGTCGCGACCGTCGTCGCGGTGCGGCGGCGGCCCGAGATCAAGCCCATCTCGCCGAAGAACTGTCCGCCCCCGAGCCGTACCATATCGTCCGGCTGCTCCGGATTGATCTGGATGCCGACCTCGCCGTCGAGGATCGAAAAGAGCGAATTCGTGTAGTCGTTGCGCCTGAACACGATCTCGTTAGCGAGCTTCGAATGAATCTCGGAATGGAGCAGGAATTCGCGGATTTGCAGCGAAGTGAGCGAGCGGTAGAGCGGCAGCCGCTCGCGGATCGCGGTGACGAGATCGGTCACCGACATCGCGACGCGCGCCTTGTCCAGCTTGTCCTGAAGCAACGGCTCGTCGGCCGGGGGGATGTTGTTGCCGAGGATGTACTCCACCACCTCATAGCCCTGATTGAGGCAGTGCTTGATGAGCGGATATCCCGCGAGAGCACCGATGATGTAGAGGCCGGGGATCTCGGATTCGTAGGTGTCGGACACGTGCGGATAGGCCGTCGGGCTGTCGCTCGGGAACGTGATACCGCAGGATTCGACGAACTTGCGCGGCGGCAGCGCGCCGATACGGGCGATGATGCGATTGCATTTGACACGCGCCTCGCCGTCGGCCGTGTCGATGACGAGCGCGCCTTGCTCAACCGCCTTGGGCTCGGAATTCACGAAAGCGGTGATCTGGCCCTTGTTGATCATGCCTTGGATGAGAGCAGCGTTGGCCGGCTTCGCATAAGGATAATCAGCAACGCGGTTGATGATCGTGACATTGTTGTTGGCAGCGAGCGCAAGCGCGTTCTCGATGCCGGCGTCACCCGTGCCGATGACGATGATCTCTTCGCCGTGATATTCGTCGGGGTCGTCGAGCTGATACTGGACGAACGCCTGCTCCGCGCCGGGAAGGCCGAGCTTGCGCAGATTGCCCTGAACGCCGATCGAGAGCACGACATGCTCGGCCGTGATTGTCTCGCCGCCGCCGAGGCCGATCTGGAAATTGCCGCGCTCGCCCTTGATCGAGACGACCTCGGTATTGAGGCGGATGTTGGCCTTGGCGCCCTCGACGCCTTTGGTCCAGGTTTCAATCACCTCCTCGCGCGCGCCTTCCTTGAAGCCGAGCTCGCTCCGCAGCGGCAGGAACTCCGGCGTCGCCATCACGTGCTTGCGCTTTTGATACTTGAAGATCGTGTCGTTGACGTGGGCGGTGCGCTCGAGCAGGACGTGCGTCACGCCGTTCTTCGCAGCGCGAGCGGCCGCGCTTAAGCCGGCGGGGCCCGACCCGACGATCGCGATCGCAAATTGAGCGGCCACATGTCCCCCGCAAACCCCTGAGCGGCGCCTCGGCAGGCTTCGGCGCCGCGTGTCGTCATGCAATACCAGATCGCCCGTTTAGACAATAGAAATCATGGCTTGGCCGCTGTTTTGCAGGCGCGAGACGACGCCTCAGACGACCCCGACGGTGCGGCCCAGCGCCTCGCCGATCGGCAGCCGCACGACGGTGTCGGCGAGGTCGTCGAGGTGGGTCGGCGCGCGGTTGACGATAGCAAGAGCGGCGCCGATTCGCTTGGCGGCTTCGGGGAACGAGGCGGCCGGGTAGACGACGAGCGAGGAGCCGATGGCGAGGAAGAGGTCGGCCGCGCGCGTCGCCGCCTCCGCGCGCGCCATCGCGTCCGTGGGCATGGCCTGGCCGAACGAGACGGTGGCGGTCTTGACGAACCCGCCGCAGTGCGCGCAGCGCGGGGCCGAGCCACTGGCCTCGAATTTCGGCCGCAGATCCGCGATTTCGTAACGCTCCGCGCAATCGAGACAGTGCGCATAGGTGGTGTTGCCGTGCAGCTCGACCACCTGACCGGGGGGGACACCCGATGCCTGGTGCAAGCCGTCGATGTTCTGGGTGATGACGGTCGCGACCTTGCCGCGCCGGACCAGCTCGGCCACGGCGCGATGCCCGCGATTCGGCCGGGCCGCGCGGAAGATCGCCTCGCTCTCGAAGCGGCGGCGCCACGACTCGATTCGGGCAGCCTCCGACTCGAGAAAGCTGTCGAAATCGATCGGAACCTGTTTTGTCCACAGGCCGCCAGGGCTACGGAAGTCGGGAATGCCCGATTCGGTGCTGATGCCGGCACCGGTGAAGACGACGGCACGCCGCGCCGCCGTTATGAGGCGCGCCAGCGCCGCGAGCGACTCGTCGGCCGCGCCGTCCCGCTCCTCGCTCATGGTGCCACCTCCGCGACACTTTCCGCGCGGCTCACGAGACCCATGCTGCCCGCGGTGTTGGCGACCGCGGCAAGGCAATAGGCCGCGCGCGCCGGCGGCAGCCAAACGAGGAAGCGCGTGACATAGCGGCCGCCTTCGTTCTCCGGCAGTTTCTGCGCGTCGAGCCGCACGATGTTGGCGCCGGACTGCGAGAAGATGTCGGCCAACCGCGCGATGAGGCCGAGCTGGTCGCCGCCCTCGACCTCAACCCGGTGGGTGATGCGGCCCGTCGGCCCGGGCACCGGGTCGAACGGGTAGGCGACGACGCGGATTTGCGCGCCCTCGAGCTCGGACAGGCCGACGAGGCCACGCTCGAGCGCGTCGGGCGCGAGCCCGGCCGGGAGTTCGCAGATCGAGGTGAACTCGGCGCCCTTGCCGAGCACGGCGAAGGTCGTGTCGCGCAGGTTGATGCCGAGCGCGAACATATGATCCGCGATGGCGGCGACGAGGCCGATCCGATCGCGACACAAAATCGACACGAGCGCGACCCCTTGCATCGCCTCCTACCAGTTGCGCGTCGGCGCTGCGGAGTAGAGCGCCTCCTTGATCTCATCCATGTGCTCGACGGCGTAGGTGTATGCGTCTTCCATGGTCTTGCCGAGACCGCGCCAGTCGAGGAGACCGATCGAGCCGAGCGTCGGCTTCAGCAGCACGTCGGGCTTGAACCGCGCCGAGCCATAAGTCGCGGCCGCGTTGATCGTGGCGACCCGCCACAGCACCTGGAAGATCGACGGCCCCTGCGGCGCCGAGCGCCACGAGAAGCCGCGCGATTTCGGCTCGGATTTGGCGGTGAATGGCGTGTCGGAATGGATGTCGACGGCGATGATCGGCCCACGCCCGAGCGCGCGCATCACATCGACCGGCATGTTGTTGATGATGCCGCCATCGACATAGATCTGGCCGTCATTTATGAGCGGCGGAAAGATTCCGGGGATCGAGATCGAGGCGCGGATCCAGGTTGCGAGCCTGCCCTTGTCGTGGATCGCGGGGCCGCCCTTCGTAAGGTTCGCCGAAAGGCAGAAAAAGCCCAGCGGCAGATCCTCGATGTCGAGCCCGCCGAACCACTTGTCGAGCCAGGTGCCGATACGCCGGCCCGACAGGAGCGCCACCGTCGGAATGGTGAAATCGGTGAGCGGGCTGCGGCCGCTGAACGTGTCCTCGTAACATTGCAACATCTTATCGCGCGGCCATTCCGCGGCGACCATGCCGGCGACGATCGATCCGATGCTCGTGCCGCCGACGAGATCGATCGGCACGCCGTGCTCTCTCAAGGCCCATATAATGCCATAATGCGCGACGCCGCGCGCGCCGCCGCCCGCGAGCACGAGGCCGATCGCGCGCCCTGTCATCAGCCGCGCGAGCCGCTCGATATCCATATCGCTGCGGATGTGATGGTGCATCTTCGCATCGTGCAGCGCGAGCCAGCCCGCCGTACCGCGAATGGGCGCGTCCTTCTCCCATACAAGCGCGAGATCGAGCGGGCGGATTGTTTCCGGCGTGCTGTCGAAGCGCAGCGCGTCGAACAAATGCGGCGTCTGGCCGCCGCGCGCCACGAGCAGCAGCGAATCGGCCTGACGCAGGCACAACTGCGTCCACGGCGTCGGGCCAGGCTCGGAGACATAAACGACGAGATTGTGGCCGGCCTCGAGCTCGCGGAACCAGTCGAGCGAGCGTCCGGCCGCGATCTGGTGTGTGACGCAGACGACGGAATGGTACTTTGCGAGATTGGCAACGAGCTTCAGAGCGAACGAGTCGATGTCGAGCTCGGGGTCGCTCGGGATGATCGCAAGCGAGCGCTCGAACGGCTTGGCTTGTCGGTCGCTCTGCGTTGCGCGCAGGCGGGTGATGAGCGTCTGCGTGATCGCGAGCAGCGCGCCCGGGTGGCGGTCGGCGAAATCTTCCCATTCCTTCTTGGCGATCGACAGCACCTCGGCGTCCCTGAGGCAGCGCACTGTCGCCGAGCGCGGCTCGCCGCTGATGAGGCCCATCTCGCCGACGGTCTCGCCCGGACCAATGCGGCCGACGAAGCGCTCGGGCCCGGAATCGCTCGCGACATAGACGCCAAGCGCGCCGCTCACGACGATGAAAAGTTCGTCGGACGGATCACCTTGTCGGATGAGCGTCTTGCCGCCGAGCGCGGTGAACCAGGTGAAGCTATCGGCGATTTCGACGAGTTGGTCTTCGGCGAGATAGGAGAACGGCGCGACTTTCGAGATCAGCGCGACCCACTGGTTTTCGACCGCTACACGCGACATGCGTTCAGAACTCGACCACCATCATCGGGCGCCCCTCTCGTTGTCCCCGCTTTATCCCGAGTCGCGCGTTAACGATATCATAGCGCGCTTTCGCCGCTCAAGGCGTGCGCCGCGCTGACGCAAGCGAGCGTTCGCCGAACGCTCGGATTCCGCAACGATATCAATGGCTGCACGGCCGGCAATAAAGATTTACGCATTGTTGACAGCGGCCTTTTTCAGTGCAATCCTCGCGTTTGGGGGACCGATGCGGTTGGGGGGTTCTTTCCGAAGTCTTCCAAGCCACGCCTCCAGCGGACTGAGCACAATAAGGGAGATTTCACCGATGGCGCGAGTCTTGCCGATTCTCACTGGTGTCGCCGCAGTGGTGGCCATGGCGTACGTCGTGCCCGCGCACGCCGCAGGCCCGTACGATGGCAATTGGGTCCTCGATGCACCGCCGGCTGGCGGCGCGATCGGGTCCGAGGGCCAATATACCTGCCCGGCGATCCGTATTCCGTTCACCGTCAACAACGGCCAGGTCGTTGGCGATCTGCATCGCACCGCGACAGGCACGATCGAAGCTGGCAAGTCGTCGAATTCGTCGCCGCTTAGCGGCTCCGTCAATGCGGACGGTTCGGCGTCGGTCAGCTGGCAGAACTTCCATGTCACCGGCAAGCTGAGCGGCAGTTCCGGCGCGGCGAGCTGGGCCGGCGAATGCGGACCCCGCACCGGCACGATCACCAAGGTTCAGTAATCGCTTTCGAGAGCCCCCAATCGCGGCACGAGCGGCACCAGCGCCGCTCGTGCCAGTGGGCGCCCTCCTTCACAAACTTCAGGTCGCCGACATAAGTCCGCACGTTGGCCCACTGCGGCAACGACGTGGGGCTTTTTGCTGTCTATGGGCTGAGCCATGCGCGAGAACCGGGTAAGGCAGATTTGGGCAGCGAGCGGCACCGTCCTGAACGGCTGGTGCGCCATCCCGAGCGGCTTCTCCGCCGAGCTGATGGCCCAACTCGGCTGGGACTCAATTGTCATCGATGCGCAGCACGGCCTCGTCGGCTATGGCGACATGGTGGCGATGCTGCAGGGAATCTCGACGACCGCGGTGACGCCGCTCGTGCGCGTACCGTGGAACGATCCCGCCGAGATCATGAAGGCGCTCGACGCCGGCGCCTACGGCATCATCTGTCCGATGATCAACAGCCGCGCCGAATGCCAGGCGTTCGTGGGCGCGTGCCGCTATGCGCCCAAGGGCTATCGCAGTTCCGGCCCCGTGCGCGCCGCGCTCTATGGCGGCGCCGACTACACGGCGAAGGCGAACGAGACAATCGTCGCCATGGCCATGATCGAGACGCGCGAGGCATTGGGCGCGCTCGACGCCATCATGTCGACGCCCGATCTCGACGCCGTCTATGTCGGCCCCTCGGATCTCTCGGTGACGCTGGGGCTGCCGCACGGGCTTGACCGCAGCGAAGACGTGGTGCTGCGCGCGCTCGCAGATATCCTCGCCGCCTGCCGCCGGCATCACATCAAGGCCGGGATTCACACCGGCAGCGCGGCTTACGCCAAGCGCATGGTCGAGATGGGCTTCGACTTCGTGACGCTGATGAGCGACGCGCGCTTCCTCACGCTCGCCGGTAGCGAGATCGCACGCGAGATGCGCGCCGCGATCGCGGCCCAGAAGAAGACGTGAGCGAGACGGCGCCGGCGCGGCGCATCGACGTCCACTTTCATATCATTCCGCCGTTCTATCGCGATGCCGCCTATGCTGCAGGCGCAGGGCCGGCGTTGGGGCGTTTCCCCGAGTTCTCGCCCGAGCTCGCACTCGATCTCATGGACCGGAGCGGCATCGAGCTGGCGCTCACCTCCGTTTCGCAGCCGGGCGTGCAATTTGCGATGCCCTCGGCGGCGCGCGAGCTCGCACGCCGCTGCAACGACTATGCGGCCGAGCTTGCGGCGCGACGGCCCGAACGCTTCGGCGCCTTCGCGCTCGTGCCGATGCACGAGATCGACGACGCCTTGGCTGAAATCGCCTACGCCTACGACATGCTCGGCTTCGCGGGCGTGTGCCTCTTCGCGAGCTACGGCGCCAAGTTCCTGGGCGACCCACGTTTCGAGCCCGTTCTTGCGGCGCTCGACGCGCGCGCGGCGGTCGTGTTCGTGCACCCGGCCTACCATCCGTCGAGCAAGGCGATCGAGCTGGCGTGGCCCGGCTTCATGATGGAGTTTCTGTTCGACACGACGCGCGCGGCGGTGAACTTGCTGTTCTCGGGCGCACTCGAGCGCTTTCCGCGCATCCGCTTCATCCTGGCGCACGCGGGCGGGCTCGTCCCGTACTTCGCGTGGCGGCTTTCGGTTTCGCCGATGGTCGATCCGCGCTTGCCGCAATGGCCGCGCGAGAAGGTCCTCGAAGGGCTCCGCCACTTCTGGTACGACACCGCGCTCTCGCCCGGAGCGCAGACCATGGGCGCGCTCAAAACGGTCGCGGCGCCCGAGCGCATCCTGTTCGGCAGCGACTGGCCCTACGCCAACTCACGCGTTCTCAGCGTCGCGATTTCCGAGCACGAGGCACCGGTTCTCCACACGCCAGCCGAGCGCGCGGCGATTGATCGCGGCAACGCGCTCGCGCTCTTCCCGCGTTACGCGTAACGCTCAGGCATCAAGGACGAGCTTCGTCCCGCTCTTGAGGCGGGAGACGCAGATACAAAGCTGCTCCTTGCGCTCGTCCGGCTGAAGATAGTGATCGCGATGCTCGATCGCGCCATCGGTCTCGAGCACCGGCAGCGGACAGAAACCGCATTCGCCGCGGCCGCAATAGAACTGCGCGTGATAGCCTTCGCTGAGCAGCGTCTCGAGGATGCTTGCCTCGGGCGGCACGAAGGTGGTGATGCCCGACTGACGCAGCTCGACCTCGAACCCGATGTTCGTCGACGGCACGGGCGGCGCCGGCGGATCGAAGCTTTGCTGCAGGATCTGCATGCGCGACAGACCGTTATCGAGCGCCGAGGCGGCGAGCGCCTTCACCAGCGGGCGCTGGCCACAGATATAGACCTCGGCCGGATATCCGAGCGCGCCGAACACCGCATCGAGATCGAGCTTGCCGCCTTCGAAATGGAAATGCGCACGCTCGCCCGCGAGCCGCGCGATCTCCTCGCGATAAGCCATCTCGGCGGCATCGGGACCGGCATAGTGAAGCTGGAACGGAATGCCGCGCCGCACGAGCACGCGCACCATGGCATAGATCGGCGCGATGCCGATGCCGCCTGCAACGAGCACGCGGTCGGCCTCGTGCAAATTGAGCTGGAACTCGTTGCGGGGCGCGGCAATCGAGAGCATGCCCCCGACCGCAACCTCATCGTGCAGATAGCGCGAGCCGCCGCGGCCTTCGGGCTGACGCTCGACCGCGATGCGATAGCGGTTCGGCGGATCGTCCTCGCTCTCGCTGCCGCCAATGAGCGAGTAGGCGCGCGGCTCGATCGCACCGCCGGGCAGCGGCACATCGATCTCGATATGCGCGCCCGGCGTCCACGGCGGCAGCTCCGCGCCATCGGCTGACTCGAGCACGAGTTCGCGGATAGACGGCGTCAGCTGACACGCTTCCTTCACGACGACCGCGATGGCGCCCATGAACGATCCTCCTTCATGCCGCCGATCATACGAGACCGCGGCCTACGCGCGAAGCACCGCTACAGTTTTTTGAGCGGCGTCGCCGGCGGCTGCGCCGGCTGCACGTCGAACGCGATCGCGGTGAGCGACACGGTCGAGAAGTGCCCGACGATCGCCACGAGCTCTACGAGCTGATCCTGCCCGAGCCGGTCGAGCGCACGCTTGTAGGTCCCCTCAGACAAGGTCCGCCGCCCGAGCAACTCGCTCGCGACCTGGTAGGCCGCCTCTTCGTCAAGATCGGTGAAGGACGGGGTCTTGCCCTCGCCGATCGCCGTCACCATCGCTTGCGACAGCCCGGCCTCGAGCGCACGCGGCACTTGCGCACTCCAGGGATAGTCGGCGCCCCAATGCCGCACCGACATGAGCACGCCGATCATCCTGAGCTTCGGCGGAAGGATCGAGCCGTCGCGGAAATAGTCGGACAGTTCGAGGATGCGCGCACACAAGGGCGGGCGATGGATCCAGGCGGAATAAGGTCCGCCGATCTGCGGCCGGCCGATCGACTTCTTGACCCGCTCTGCGACCGAGTTCTGCTCCGACGTCATTTGCGCCGGTACCGCGATGCGCGCCATGGCTCCCTCCAGCTTCTCAATTCCTCGGGCTATGATAGGGTCACCGCACCCCGATGGGAAACAGCATGGTTGGGCCGCTGTGAGACTGGCGCTTGCGCATCTTCCCTCGCCCTTTCTCGCGGCGCCGCGCGTCATCGCGAGCGGCGCCAACGGCCGCTGGCATGATTGCGCGCAAGTGTTGCCGGCGGCGCACGACCTCGGCGCGGTTCTCGCCGCCGTGTCGGCGCTGAGCGGCGCCGGTCGGCAAAAACTCGAGCGCACGCTCGACGGCCTCGCGGACGGTATCGATGTGCCGTCGCTCCTGAAGCCGATCGAGCCATTGGGCAAGATCCTCCTGACCGAAGGATCGGTGGCACTCGCGCGCTCGAACGATCAGCGTCCCGCCAAGATGGTCGTGGGCTTCTCCAAGTTCGCGACATCGCTCGCCGATCCCGAGGCCACGCTGCACCTCGCCGGAGCCGGCGTCCGCTACGACGTCGAAGCGGCGCTCGCCGCCGTTATCGGCCGCCCGGCAAGCCGCCTGACGCAGAAGGAGGCCGCGCGCGCCATCGTCGGCTTCACGCTGATGGCGGAAATCACAGAGCGCGACATGTTCGAGGCCGAGGCGCGCACCAACAACAGCCTCTTCGCCAAGAACTGCCCCGGCCTCACGCCGCTTGGCCCGGCAATCTGGATCGGCGGCGCGTCCGAGCTCGACCCCGCCGCGGAGGTGACGCTCAGCGTCAATGGCGCCGTCCGCCAGCGCTTCAAGCCGGCGGATTTCGCGCACGGCATCGAGACAGCACTGCGCGCCTGGTCGCGCGTCGTGCTGGCGCCCGGCGACATGGTGGCGCTCGGCGCCGCGATTTCGCGGCCGCGGGCCGGCAACGAGGTCGATTCGCCGATCCCGCTCGCGGCCGGTGATTTGATCGAAGTGGCCCACCCGCAGGTGGGCGTCCTGCGCGCGAGGATATCGCTATGAAGTTCGTCAATTTCGCAGTCGCGGGAGCCGAACGGTTCGGTGCGATGACGGCGGACGGGCGGCTCCTCGATCTCGAGGGCACAACGGCCGCGCGGCTCGCGCGAGATATGCCGCGCGACCGCGCCCTTACGCTGGCGCGCGCGCTGACACCGCCCGAGGCGCGCGACTTCATCGCCACGGGACGCATTGCGCTCGACGCGGCGAAGGAAACGCTCGACTTCGCCGAGACGGAGCTGCGCCGCGGCGATGCCCCGACGGGCCCGAGCGGCGAGACCATCCTCTTCGAGGCGAGCGCCGTGCGCATCCTTGCGCCGGTGCCGCGGCCGCGCAAATTCATCGCCGCCGGCAAGAACTATTTCGCGCACCAGCAGGAGATGCAGCAGCGCGCGGCGCCGGTGGGCCCGCAGCTTCCGATCGCCCACGTGCAGTTCGCCTCGACCATCGTGGGCCCGGGCGAGACCGTGCACTTCCCGAAAGAGACGAAGCATATGGACTACGAGGTCGAGATCGCGGCCGTGATCGGCCGGCCGGCCTTCAACGTCGCGCGCGACGAGGCGCTCGGCTTCGTCTTCGGCTATACCATCTTCAACGACATCACCGACCGCGACATGTATCGCGGCGAGAACCGCGAGGGCGGTGGCATCGGGCTCCTGGGCAAGAATTTCGCGGGCTTCGCTCCACTCGGGCCGGTGCTCTGCACGCGCGACGAGATCGGCGACCCGCAAAAGCTCGCCCTCAGGACACGCGTCAACGGCGAGACGCGGCAGGATTCGACCGCCGACCTCATGATGTTCAAGATCGATGAGCAGATCGCGCATTGGTCGCGGATTGGCCTCGAGCCCGGCGACATTCTCGGCACCGGCACACCCGGCGGCGTCGCGGCGGGCCGGAAGCCCGAGGACAAGCCGTGGTGGCTCAAGCGCGGCGACCGCGTCGAATGCGAGATCGAACGGATTGGTATCCTGACGACGACCATCGCCTGAACAGGAGGAAGAGATGAACGACCGCGAACGACGCCTTATCGAAAGCGAGTGCCGCGACCTCGTGGTGCAGCTCTGCCATCTGAGCGACCATGGCGAGAAGGAAAAGGCCGTCCAGTGCTTCACGCCTGACGGCACCTGGATCCGCGGCGGCAAGCCTTACACCGGCCGCGCCGAGATGCTGCAATCCTTCCGCGGCTCGCCGACCCAGGTGACCCGCCACATGACGTCGAACATTCTCATCACCGCGAAGGACGACAAGACCGCCGAAGGCGTGACCTACTATCTCGCCTTTCACAACGATCCCGGCACCGCTCAGCCGAAGCTGCCGCTGCCGCTCGAGCCGCCCTTCAGTCTCGGCGAATGGCACGACAAGTTCGTGCGCACGGCCGAGGGTTGGCGCATCTCGCATCGCGAAGTACGGCGCTTCTTCCAGGCGACCGGCGGCCACTGACGCCATGACGGACGATCCGCGGCGCGCGACCAATCCGCTCTTCAACGACAACCGGCTGAAGCTTGGCACGTTCGGCACGAACGTCAGCAACGGCTGCGCCATCACGCTTGTCGAGGAGGCGTTCAAGACGACCTGGCCCAACACTCTCGCGGCCGCGCGCGAGGCCGACGCCCTGGGCCTCGAGGCGCTCGTTCCGGTCGCGCGCTGGAAGGGGTTCGGCGGCAAGTCGAACTTCAACGGCACGAATTTCGAGACCTATACCTGGGCCGCCGGCCTCGCCCAGGCGACGGAGCGCTCCGCCGTCTTCACCACCTCGCACGTGCCGACGGTCCATCCGATCATGGCGGCGAAACAGGCGGCCACGGTCGACCACGTGAGCGGCGGGCGCTTCGCCCTCAACATCGTGTGCGGGTGGTTTGCGCCCGAGCTTGAAATGTTCGGCGCAAAGATCATGGAGCACGACACTCGCTACGAGTACGCGGCCGAGTGGATCGAGATCATGAAGCTCTTGTGGACGCGCGAGGACGAGTTCGACTACGAGGGCAAGTACCTGCGCGTGCGCAAAGGCTTCTCGATGCCGAAGCCGATCCAGAAGCCCTATCCGCCGCTGATGAACGCAGGCTCGTCCGGCAAAGGCCAGCATTTCGCCGCGAAATATGCCGACATGGCGTTCATCACGATCGACGCGAGCGACCTCGAGAAGACGCGCGCCCACATCGCCTCATACCGCCGCCTCGCGCGCGAGGAATACGGGCGCGAGCTGCAGATCTGGTGCAACGCCTATGTCGTTCAGCGCGAGACACAGAAAGAGGCAGACGACTATGTTCGCCACTACGTCGTCGAGAATGGCGACGACGAGGCGCTCGACACGCTGCTCTCGATCCAGAACATCCAGCGCCAGCAGCTTTTGCAGCAGGAGCTCGAGCGGCGGCGCTTCAACGTCAAGGCCGGATGGGGCGGCTTTCCGCTCGTCGGCACGCCGGACCACATCGTCACGCGGCTCCTCGCCATCAAGGATATCGGCATCGACGGGGTGCTCTTGAACTGGGTCGAGTACGTCCCCGGGATGCGGCTTTGGCGCGAGGGCGTGGCGCCGCGGCTCGAGCAGGCGGGACTGCGGCGCTCAATCAAGGCGGCTTAGGTCAGCGCGTCGGATCAGGCTGGTACGTCGGAAGCTGCTCCGTTTCAGACCTGACAGCTGCCGCGCGTAAGAACCTGTCGAAGCGCGTTAAGGAGAATTACCGGCTCTTAACTGCGCGCATGCTCAAACGCTGGCACACTCAAGCGCCCCCACCAGGAATCCTATCTCATGTTCCAATCGATAAAAGCTTGGCAGGCCCTATCCTTCATCGGACCAAAGCTCAAGATCGACGGCGACATTCACAGTGAGGGCGATGTCAAAATCGCCGGTTTCGTAAACGGCAATGTTACCGCGCGCAGCATCACGGTCTCCAAAGAGGGCACGCTGCATGGAGAAGCACATGCCGACACGGCCGTCATCGAGGGTGCGTTGGACGGAAGCCTGACCGCCGCCAAGGTGGTCATCGGGGCTCACGCGCACGTGAATGCCGACGTCACGTATTTCTCGCTGCAGATGGATGCGGGCGCAGTCTTCATGGGACGAAGCCGCCGTCTGCGGCCCGACACGACGTCAGCCGATTCCCAATCGGTGGTTGAAACGATGATGGTGCCCCAGGGAGAGGTTCTGAGTGCAACTGATCCGCGCCCCGGCAAGGCTGGATATCAGGCTCAGGAGCTTGGCAACTGCCCCTATCCGATTTTGGATGACACCTCGGCGGAAGCCTGCATCGAGAAGAACCTCTGCGGCTGCGGCAAGGGAAGACTAAAAGAAACCCACCCCGTTCTGGAAACAAAGCCCATCGCATCTTCACTGTTGCGCACGGTCTTCACGATGGCGTCCAGGGCATGACCCCTCCCCCACACGGCGCGCGCGCCGTGCGAATATCTCCGCGGGTGACGGCGAGCTGACGCCAGACCTAGCGCGCGGCCTTCTTCTCGCTGATGCGCTGGTGCAGGTTGCGCACGATCATGCCGGTGAGGCGCTCGTTGTGCATGAAAAGGCGCTGGCCGATCGGATAGGGATCCTGCTTCGTCACCTCGATCGGCTCCTTCAGCGCGTCGTCGGGTGATAGGCCGCGGTCGACGAAGCGCTCGACGAGGCCGATCCAGTTCTCGATGATCTGCGCCTGCTCCTTCAAATAGGCCTTTTTGCACTGCTCGCCATGGCCCGGCACGATCAACTCGGCGTCGAGCGCCTCGATCTGTTTCAGCGCCGCGAGCCACTCCCACGGGTCGCATTCCTGGAGCCACGAACGGCACTTGTGGAAGATGTTGTCGCCGGTGAAGACCACGCCCTCCTCCGGCACGTAGATCGAGGTCTGCGGCGCAGTATGGCCGGGATGGTGGACGATGTGGAACGTGTGGTTGCCGACGTTGAGCGTCAGCTCGTCCTTATAGGTGAGCTTCGGCGGATTGGACGGCGGATAATCGGGATGGCCGATGAGGAAGACGCTGTCGGGGTCCTGCTCCTTCATCCGCTCGCGCTTCTCCTCCATCGTGCCGAAAGCGTTGAGGTAGCGGTCGAAGCATTCCTTGAGCTTCTCGTGGCCGACGACGGTGACGTTCGGGAAATAGGCGTTGCCGGCGATATGATCGCCATGCGGCTCGGTGTTAATGAGGTAGCGGATCGGCGCCTTCTCCTCCATCATCTCACGCCAGCGCACGGCATCGATCGGCTGCTGCGGCGAATCGATCATGACATAGCCGTCCGAGGTCTCGACAAAGCTCGGATTGCAGCCAGCGAAATAGATCTCGGTGAAGCTGTGCGGTCCGACGCGACGCATGGAGAACTCCTTACTATTGGGTCAGGCGAGGCTGAGGCCGAAGAACTTGTCGGCGTTGCGCCACAGGATCTTTTCCTTGTCGTCCTCGGAGATCGGCAAATTCTTGACGATGTCGACGTGCTCTGAGGGATCGATCGGCACCGGCCCGTAATCGGTGCCGAACATGACGCGGTCGGGGCCGAACACCTCGACGGCCTCGCGCACATGCGGCGCCCAGATGCCCATCGTGTCGACCGCCAGATGCTCCTTGAGATAAGAGCTCGGAAGGCGCTTGCATTTGATCTTGGCCGATTCCGGCATGCCGTCACAACCGAGCCGCCAGCCGAAATCGAGCCGCCCCATCACCGGCAGCAGCCCGCCACCCATGTGGGCGACCACGATCTTGAGGCGCGGGAAGCGATCGAACAGGCCCGAGAGGATCATGCGCGCCAAAGCCATCGCCGTGTCGAACGGCCGCCCGACGAGCTCGTCGAGCTTGTATTGGTCCATCTGCTGATCGTGGCCGATCGGCACGCGCACGGGATGGATGAAGATCGGTGCCTGCCGCGCCTCGGCGAATTCCCAGAACGGATAAGTGTCTTCCGTGTCGATGAACCGGCCGTGCCAGCTCGAGCACACGAGCAGCCCCTTGAAGCCCAGGGGCCCGAGGCAGCGCTCGGCCTCGGGGATCTGCGTCCGGTCGAGGGGATTGATCGTGCCCATGCCGTAGGTGTTCTGAGGCGCCTTGCCGACGATCGTCGCGACCTCGTCATTGCCGTACTTGATGATGTCGAGCGCAGGCTTCGTCGAATAAGGCGTCACCGATTCCGCCATGAACGGGCTCGAGATGAGCCGCCGCGTGATGCCGGCCTTTGCGCTCACCTCCTGCTGCAAGGCGAAATTGAACATCTCGCTGTAGCCGACCGCCGGCAGGCCACGGAAATGGCTGATCATGTTCTTGCCGACGATCTGGCCGCGCATGAGATCAGCGACGCCGAACGGATCCTCCTTGGTCGGGACCGCGGCGTGCGTATGGATATCGACCATGTGTGCCATGGGCGTGCCTCCTCGTTTTGCCGGCAGCATAGGCCGCACGAGAGCCGCGCTTCAATCGTGCCGATGGCCCGCGCTTGCCGGGCAGGCGCGAAGATGCTGGACTCCCCTCATGCTCTATCGCGGCATGGACAAGGCGGCGCTTGATGCTGCCTACAACACGGCGGCCGCCGCAGGTCCGGAGCGGCGCGACCGCATCATCGCCGATTGGACACAGCGCTCAGCGGCGCTTGGCGCCAAGACCGAGGTTCGGCGCGACCTGCGCTATGGCGAGGGCGCGCGCCACCGCCTCGACATCTATCGCTGCGGGCGCGCGAAGGCGCCGCTGCTCGTCTTCATCCATGGCGGCTATTGGCAATTCTCGGACAAGGAGACCTACGCCTTCCTTGCCGCGGGGCCGCTCGCGCACGGTGTCGACGTCGCCATCCCAGAATATACGCTCGCGCCGGCTGCGACGATCGACGCCATCGTGGCCGAGATGCGACGCGCGCTCGCCTACCTCCGCGCCGAGGTTTGCCAAAGCTTCGTTGTCTCGGGCCATTCAGCCGGCGGTCACCTCGCGACGATGACGATGGATGCGCCGGGCGTCGCGGGTGTCGTCGCCGTGAGCGGGCTCTACGACCTCGAGCCGATCCGTCTCAGCTATCTCAACGACAAGCTCGGCATGGACGAAGCGACGGCGCGGCGCAACAGCCCGCTCCATCATATCGCCACCGCCGGGCCGCCGGTCACGGTCGCCTGGGGCGCCGCGGAACTGTCGGAGTTATGCCGGCAATCAGCCGAATATTGTGATGCGCTCGTGGCCGCGGGGCGCGCGTCAACGCGCCTCGTCCTCGATGGCCAGGACCATTACGGCGTCTTGGAAGAATTTGCGAACCGCGAGGGGAAGCTTACCGCCGCGGTGCGCGCGCTAGCCGGCCGCTGAGGCGCGGCGGAGCACGATGAGAGCGTCGAGCGCGAGCCCGCCCTTCCCTTCCGGTAGCGCCACAAAGGGATTGATGTCGATCGCTTCGACCACGTCGCCGAGGTCGAGCGCGATGCAGCCCAAGGCCACGAGAGCCGCGGCCGCGGCCTCGACGTCGCAGCGCGGCGCACCGCGGAACCCGGCAAGAAGCTGGGCTGCGCGCGTGCGCTGAAGCAAGTCACGCGCCTTCGCCACGTCGAGCGGCGGTGCCGCGAACGCCACATCCTTCACGAGCTCGACGAGCCGGCCGCCTGCTCCCGCCATCACCACCGGCCCCATCTCGGGATCGCGGTGCAGGCCAAGCGCAAGCTCGACCCCGCCGTCGATCTGCTGCGCGACGAGCATGGCCGAGACAGCGTCGATGCCGTGCTCACGGAGATTGCGCTGAATACGTTCCCACGCGAGGGCGACATCGTCCTCGCTCTTGAGGCCGAGCATTACGGCGCCAACCTCGGACTTGTGCGGGATCGCATCGGACACGGCCTTGAGCACGACCGGAAAGCCGATCGCGGCTGCCTCGCGCATCGCCTGCGCGCGCGAAGTGGCCAGCGCCTCGCGCGGTGTGGCAACGCCGTACAGCCGCAGCAGCGCCTTCGACTCCGCCTCGCCAAGCATTACGGCCTTGTCCGTGGCCTTGCCGCGCAGTGCAGCAATCGCCGCCGCATCGGGCGCAGGAACGCGCACCGCGCCGTCCGCGATGTGCAGCCGTTCGGCGCGCCGCACGACCCGGTCGATCGCGCGCAACGCCTTGCCGGATTCGTTGAGGAAGGCGAGATGTGGCAGCTCGGCGCGGAGCGCGCGGCTGTAATCGTTGTGGCCGTGGCTCAGCACCGAGACGAAGACGACCGGCTTCTGCGCCCGCGCCGAGACGTAATGCTCGACGCCGCGCAGATAGGATTCCGTGCGGTCGGCACCGGGGCCGCGCGGCAGCTCTTCCTGCAAGAGCAGCATGTCGATGTTGGGATCGTGGTCGAGCGCCTCGACGCAATGGAGATAGGTCTCGCGGCTCGCAAGCACGCCATAGCCGCCGTCGAGCGGGTTCGAGACGAGCGAGCCGACCGAGAGGAGGCTCCGGAGCTTCTGATCGGTCGCGGCCGTGAGCGGCGGGAAGCTGAGATTGTTCGCCGCCGCCGCATCAAGGAGCAAGCCGCGATAGGCGCCCGAGAGGGTGATGGCGCCGAGCCGGCGCCCGGCCGGCGCGCGCGCGTGCGTCAGGTATTCAACAAGTTCGACCGCGTCGTCGAGCGAGGAAACGCGCATGACGCCGAGGTCGTCGGCCACGGCATCGAACGCCGCGGCGCTGCCGGCGAGCGATCCCGTATGCGCCATCGCCGCCGCGCGCCCGGCATCGGACTGGCCGAGCTTGTGCACGATCACGTATTTCCCCGCCTCCCGGGCGGCACGGCAGGCGGCCTTGAAGCGAGCGAGATTTGCGATCGCCTCGACATAACAGAGGATGATCTTCACGTCGGGTTCGGCGGCGAAGAAGGCGATGTAGTCGGCGAGCGAAAGCCCCACCTCGTTGCCGCTGGTGATGACATACCCGACGCCGTGGCCGCGTTCCTCGAGCACCCACTGCGTGAAGATCATCACGCCGCCGCTCTGGCCGACCATCGCGACCGGCCCGGGCGCAAGGCTCGCGTGGCGGATCTCGGTGAGCGTCGCAAGCCGGCCGGGCGCGCAGATGTTTCCCATGCAGTTCGGCCCCGAGACCGCGAGCCCGGTATCCGCGATCGCCGCCGCGAGCGCGCGCCGGTGCACCATCCCTTGCACGTCCTCCGCCTCGCCGAAGCCCGAGGAGAAGACCGTGGCGCTCCGCGCTCCCGCTGTCGCCGCCGCACGTAGAGTGTTGGCAACGCCCGCCGCCGGGATGAGGACGACCAAGTGGTCCGGCGGCTCCGGCAGGTCGCGGAAATCGGCATAGCAGCGTACGCCCCAGATCTCCGCGCGCCCGGGGTTCATCGGATAAACGGCGCCCGCAAAGCCGCAGCGTTCGAGATTGTGCCACACGCGCTCGGCCCAGCTTCCGTGCCGGTCGCTTGCGCCGACAATGACGACGTTCCTCGGCGTGGTAAGCGCGCTGACGAGGCGCCGTGAAGTCTCGAGCCCTTGGTCCATGAGGGGTGAATTTGCCACGAAATCCTGCGATGCTGATAGCGCGAGTTTTGCCGAGGGAGAGCCCGATGCCAGCGGAGAGCAAATACGAGACGGTCCTTATCGAGAAGGAAGACCGCATCGCGTACGTCATCCTGAACCGGCCCGAGAAGCGCAACGCCATGAGCCCGCAGCTCCATCGCGACATGGACGCGGCCTTGGACGACGTGGCCGATGACCCCGACACCGACGTGCTCGTGCTGACCGGCGCCGGCGAAGCATGGTGCGCGGGCCAGGACCTCCGCCTCTTCTTCCGTGAGGGCGACAAGAACCCGGCCTCGATGCGCAAGGCGCGCGCGGCTTCGCACTCCTGGCGCTGGCAAAAACTCTCGACCTTTCCGAAGCCGACCATCGCCATGATCAACGGCTACTGCTTCGGCGGCGCCTTCACGCAGGCCTGCGCGTGCGACTTCGCGATCTGCGCCGACGACGCGATTTTCGGCCTGTCCGAGGTGAACTGGGGCATCCTGCCGGGCGGCATCGTGTCATGGAACGTGGCGCAGACATTGAATTTCCGCGACGCGCTCTATTACGCCATGACGGGCGACACGTTCGACGGCAAGAAGGCGCAGGCGATGGGCTTCGTCAATTTCTCGGTGCCGCGCGCGGAATTGAAGGCGGCCGTCGTCAAGCTCGCGAAGAAGCTCCAGGAGAAGAGCCCGGCGGCGATGCGCTACACCAAGGACGCGATCCGCGCCGTCCGCACCATGAGCGAGCCGCAGGCGGTCGACTACCTGAACGCAAAGAGCGACGCGCTCCGCTTCAGCGACCGCGAGCACAGCCGCGAGAAGGGCATGCGGCAGTTCCTCGACGAGAAGACCTATCGCCCCGGCTTTACCCAGTTCGATCGCGAGGGCAAGGAATAAGCGGCAGGCTCAGTCGTCGCCTGCAGTCTCGAGCGCGCGCTTGCGCTTCTCGATCCCGGCATCGTCCTTCAGCCCCTCTTCGGAGATGTCGAACCAGTTGCCTTCGATGTCGACGGCGCGGAATTCCGCATAGGGCCGGTCGCCGGGCCGCGCCTTCGGCGTCTCGACGCCCCATTTCTCGAGCTTCTTCACGATGTCGGCGCGGCTTTCGATGTTGAAGCCGAAATGGTTCAAGCCGACCGCGGCCTCGCCCTCGAGCCGGTGCGGCAGGATCGCGAGCATGAGATAGCCGTCGCTGAGGAAATAAGCGTTGCGGCCGGCGTGCTTCAACTCCATGTCGAACACGTTCATGTAGAAATCGGCGACCTTCTTCGGATCCCGCGCCATCAAGGCGAGATGACGGATCTTCGGCTTCGCCATGGTATCCTCCGGCGTTTGTCTCGCAGCTCACTCTAAGAGTGAGCCATGCTAATGTCCATCGCAAGGCACCACACGAGGGAGCATCATGCCCGCCGCGTCGCAAATCATCGACACGCATCACCATCTCTGCCCGGTTTCCTATCTCGAAATGGTGAAACGTAAGACCGGCATCCACCCCTACGCCGAGCAGGTTTTGCGCCGCGGCAGCGCGGAGAAGTCGCTCGAAGACATGGACCGCGCCGGCGTCACGCGCTCGATCATGTCGCTGACGACGCCGGGCGTGTGGTTCGGCGACGTCGCCGAGGGCCGCAAGCTCGCGCGCGAAGTCAACGAGCATTTCGCCAAGATCGTGGCCGACCATCCCGGCCGCTACGGCATGTTCGCGGCGATCCCGCTGCCCGATGTTGAAGGCTCGCTCAAGGAGATCGAGTACGCGCTCGACACGCTCAAGGCCGACGGGATCGGCCTGTTCACGAGCTATGGCATGAAGCATCTGGGCGATGCCGCGTTCGCGCCGGTCTTCGCCGAGCTCAACCGCCGCAAGGCCGTGGTCTATACCCATCCGCTCAGGCCCGATTGCTGCGCACCGCTTCTGCCGGAAGTGTCGGAGGCGATCATCGAGTACGGCACCGACACGACGCGCACGATCGCGAGCCTCGTCTTCAGCGGCACGGCCGCGCGCTGCCCCGACATCCGCTTCCTCTTCTCGCACGCGGGCGGCACGATGCCGTTCTTGATCGGCCGCTTCGTCGGCCTCGCGCGCCAGCCGCAATTCGCTGCGCGCCTGCCGAACGGCCTCCTGCACGAGCTGCAGCGTTTCTATTACGACCTCGCGCAGGCCGCCAACCCAGGCGCCACGGCCTCGCTCATGAAGCTCGTGAAGATCAGCCAGGTACTTTTCGGCACCGACTATCCCTATTCAACCGCGGCCGAGCATGTCGAAGGGCTCGCCCAGTGCGGCTTCAGCGCCGACGAGGTGCGCGCGATCTACTACGACAACGCCGCGCGCATCCTGCCGCGCGTCAGGGGCTAGGCGCGCCCGTAGGCCTTGTCGCCGGCCTCGGCGATGCCATTCATGTAGAGCTGCCACACGCTGAGATTAATCTCGCAGGCATGAATGGCGGCTTCTTCCATGCGGTACTCCTCGGCGAAGCGCGCGACCGCGCCCCAGCCGAGATTGGAGTGCTCGAGATCGGCTTCCTGGTGCACGTGCCAGAACTCCAGTTGCTCGTCCCTGAGACCGAAGAGCTCCGCCCATTGTCCCCGCTGCACCCAAGACCAGCCGTGCTCGCGCTGCGCGCCCTTGCCATACCCGGGCACATTGACGCGCTCGGCACACGTGTTGGCGACGATGCCCTCGAGCCAGTGCTTGCCGGTCATGAGCCCGTCCCACGCGGCCCAGGCGATCTCGGTCGTCGGAATGGGCTTCTCGGCGCGGATTTCCTCGACCGGCAGGCCGATCGCGACGCCCATTTCCTCCATGATCTGCCAGTGCGGCTTGCCGCCGGCGAACTCGTTGTCGGCAATCACCTCCTGGGTGCACGCCTTCAAAATGCTCATGCGCGTATCCCAATCGGGGCAGTTGGTGGCGACGCGCAGCTTCAGGACCGAGTTGCGCTGGCGCGTGTTGAGGCGGTGCTGCTTCACGAACATCTTGCCGCGGCCCTTGGTCATGGGCTCGGTGAAGAAGAGCACGCGGCCGACATGCGCATCGACCACTTCGTCCATTTTCTTGAGCACGAGATCGGACTTCATATTCCCTCCTCAGTCATAGACGGTTTCGGAATAATGCGCGGCGTCCACCATCGCCTCGATCACGGTCGGCCCGTTCGCGCGGAGTGCCGCGCGTAGCGCGTCTTCGAGCGCGGCCGCGTTCGAGGCGGCAACGGCCGGGACGCCGAAATAATGCGCCGGCGGCGGCGACGGGTCCAGCGCCGTGCCGACATAAGGATAGGCGCGGCGCTCCTGCTTCACCTTGATGAGGGCGAGCCAGTTGTCGTCGAGCACGACGATCGGAAGCACAAGCCCAAGCCGGCGCGCCACCGCGACTTCGCCGCACGTCATTTGGAAGCAGCCATCGCCGATGATGGCGACGACCGGCAGATCAGGCCGCGCGAGCTTGGCCGCGATCGCGGCGGGCAGGCCAAAGCCCATCGACGACCAGTTGTTCGTGAGGAGGAATGTCCCCGCTGCGTGCGCCAGCCATTGCGAGGCGATCTGGTGCGTATGGGCGCCGACATCGAAGGCGAGGATTCCCTCGCGCGGCAACACGCGGCGCACCACGTCGATCGCCTGGTGCGGGGCGAAGCGGTTCGTGGGCGGACGCAAGGACGCCTGGAAGGCCGCGCGGTGCGCGGAGATCTCGTCGTCGTGCCAGTCGTTCGTGCTTTCGCCGTCGAGGGCAGCGAGCGAATGGTCGAGCCGCCCGATCACGTCCCCCGCGATCGCCACGGTTCCGTCCGTATCGGCACGCTCGATCGCGACGTGAAGGAGCGGCCGGTCGCCGATCCATGCCTCGTATTCGACCTCGGCCGTGTCGTAGCCGATGCCGACGATGAGATCGGCGCGTTTCAGGAACGCGCGCTGCACCTGACGCCGCGCCCGCTCGATGCAGCCCAAGGACAAAGGGTGATCGTCGTCGATCATCCCCTTGGCCATCGCGGTCGTCGCGAACGGCATGCGGTGGTGCTCGACGAAGCGGCGCAGCGCATCGGAGCCGTTGAGCGTCCGCGCGCCCGCGCCGATGACAGCGACGGGTTTTCGCGCGCGGGCGATGATCTCGCGTGCCGTCCGAACGGCGTTTTCGCTCGGCCCAGCGAGCGGAGCCGGTTCCGGAATGGCGCATGGGGCTTCCGTCGCGGACGCGAGCGCCACGTCCTCCGGCAGATCGAGATGAACCGGGCCTTGCGGCTCGGCGAGCGCCAGCGCGATCGCATCGCTCACTGTCGCGGCAATCGTGCCCGAACGCAGCGGGAGCGTCGCCTTGGTGATCGGCCGCATCAGCGCGTGATGATCGATGTGCATCTGCACCCGGCGGCCATGCTGCGCCACCGGCACGTTGCAGGTGATGGCGATCATCGGCGAGCGGTCGAGAAAGGCGCAGCCGATACCGGTCGAAAGATTGGTGGCGCCAGGCCCATGCGTCGCGATGCAGAGGCCGGGACGGCCGGTCATGCGCCCGGTCACGTCGGCGGCGAACGCAGCCGAGCCTTCATGCGCCGTCAGGACGAAGCGCATTCCGCCGGCGCGCATCGCCTCCATGAGCGGCAGGACATTGCCGCTCGGGATGCCAAAGCCCGGCGAAATTCCGGCGGCTTTGAGCTGGCTCACGATGAGATCGGCGTTCGACGCCATTTCCTGCGATGTTAGGCGGCGCAAAAATGCGATACAAGCCGAGAGGGCACAAGATGAAGGGAGGTGCGCGATGGAGCTTGGCTTGGCGGGCCGCCGCGTGCTGGTGACAGGCGGATCGCAGGGAATCGGCTTCGCGGTTGCGCGCGGCTTCCTTGCCGAAGGCGCGAGCGTCACGATCGTCGCGCGCGATCCCGCGCGGCTTGCGGCGGCGGTCGAGCGGCTCGCGCGCGAGGCGCCGGGCCGGATCGCGAGCCATGCGAGCGACCTCGCGCAGCGCGGCGCGCCCGAGGCCGTGGCCGAGGCACATGGCGATTGCGACATCCTCGTCAACAATGCCGGCGCCATTCCGACCGGCGACCTCATGGAGATCGACGAGGCGCGCTGGCGTGCGGCGTGGGACCTCAAAGTATTCGGCTACATCAACCTGACGCGCGCGGTCTATCGCCGGATGCGCGGCACAGGAAAGAAGGTCATCGTCAACGTCATCGGCACCGGAGCCGAGCGGCCGCAATGGCGCTATGTGTGCGGCAACGCCGCCAACATCGCCTTGAACGGCTTCACGCGCTCCTTGGGCGGGCGCAGCCTCGACGATGGCATCCGCGTCGTCGGCGTCAATCCCGGCGCGGTCGACACCGAGCGCTGGCGCGGCATCCACCAGGCGCGCGCCGCCAAGACTCTGGGCGATCCCGCGCGTTGGCAGGAGCTGCTGTCGGCCGACCGGCCGGAAGGCCGCGCCGCCACGCCCGAGGAGATCGCCAACGTGGTGCTGTTCCTCGCGTCCGACCGCGCGCGCTGGATCTGCGGCGAGGTCGTCAATGTCGATGGCGGCGCGCTCTTCCGCGAAAACAACTTCTGACGCTTGCGGCCCGCGCGTGCGGAGCCGATGATCGTGCGAGAGTGAGGTTCATCGATGCGCAGGTTGACGGCGGCCGCGTTCCTTCTCGTCTTGGCGCTTACGGGCTGCTTCCAATTGACGGGACGCACGAGCGAGGCGCGCAGCGACGAGCAGGCCGCATGGGCCCGTTGCGAACAGCAGCGCGAGATCGGGCGCCTCAGAACGCATGTCGCCGCGGTCGATTGCGCGGTGAAGCCCGTGCTCGCGGCCTATGAGGATGCCGCCTATCCTTTCATGGACATCGTCTATGTCTCGATCCAGGCGCGGCGCAGAGGAGCCCAACGCGTCGATGCCGGCGAGATAAGCGAGCAGCAGTACCGGCGCGACGTGACGGCGCTCGAAGGGCGGCTCGCCGCCGAGGAGAAGCGGCGGAACGACATCCAGCTCTTTGGCGGCCGCGCGACGCCCACCCCGCCGGAACAACTGGTCGGCGGCCTGCCCTCCTTCGCACCCGAGGCGCGCGCGTCCGCGCCGGCGCCGACCGCCAACGGCTGCGTGCCCCTCGGCGCGATCAAGAGTTGCAACTAGCGCGTTACCTCAACCAACGGGGTTGCGAGCGCAGCAGATTGCTTCGTCGCTTTGCTCCTCGCAATGACAACGCTTCTAATGCGGCAGGTCGGAGCTCCATGCGTCGACCGCGCATTTCCAGCTGCCGTCCGCCTGTTTCTTCCAGACCTCGAGATACTTGCCCTCGTCCTTGATCTCGTTGCCGTTGGGATCGGAGAAGCTGAGCTGGTAGGCGCCGTGCGCGTAGCCGAGATCGCCCGAGCGCGCGACCTCGACCTTGGCGGCATGCCAGCCGATCTTGAGTTCGGGCAGGATCATGATCTGGCCAATGACGTTGCCGATGTCGGCCTTCGACGTCGCAGCCTTGTCGTTGGGCGGCAGGAGCACGGCGTCCTCGGTATAGAAGGCGAGCCAGGCGCCGACCTGCTTCGTTTGCGCCGCCTTGGCCCAATCCTCGTCGGCCTTGCGGATCGCCGCTTCGTCCTTCGCGCGCGTGTCCGCCTGCTGCGCCAGCGCCGGACCCGCGGCGACAACCGCGAGCGCGGCGTAAAGCGCGGCGCGACGCACGATCATCGTGACCATCCCTCTTGTCGCCGCACCCATCATCCGAGCGGGCCTTGGAACACCGGACCGCAATAGGTGTCGGAGAGCGCGGGCAGATGCTCCGGCCAGTTGGCGTTGTCGATCTTGCGCCGCGCCTCGGCCGGGCGCGGACGGCCGTCCCAGCCGATCTGCTCCATATAGTAATAGAGCTGGACCGCGTGGCCTTCGGGATCGAGCGCGAAGGCGGAATAGTCGATGCCGGGGAACAGCTCCGGCGGCAAGTATTTGATCGTGACGCCATGCTTGCCAAGGAAATCGACCGCGTCCTTGAGCTGGCGGTAGGAGCCGACCTGCATGCCGTAGGACATGCAGAGAGAGTCGGCGCGCAAGCCCAGCTTTTCGCGCAGTGCGATCGGATAAAGCGCGATCGAGTGATGCTCGGTGTTGCAGCGGAAGAAGAGCGCACGATGGCCCTGCCAGGAAATCTCCTCGGTGAGGGTGAAGCCCATCGTCTCCGCATAGAAACGCGCCGCGGCATCGACATCGGGCGCGAAGAGCCGGATCGGGCCGTTGCGCACGACGCGGAACGGGCGCGGCAGCTTGATCCCCGCGACGTCGTAGCGCGGCTCGCCGAACGGACGCTGATGCAGCCCCTGGCGCATATCGAGCCCGCCCTCGATCGCGGCGCGCGCCATCGGGAAATCGGGCTCGGCTGCGCCGTCGACCGGCGGCAACTGATCGCCGTTGGGGCAGATCGGAATGGGCTTCGACACGCCATCCCAGCCGATTTGATCGAGCCCGTAATAGATCTCGTTCGAGATCGCGCTCGTGTCGGTGACGGTGAAGTTCCAGTTGGCGCCACGCGCATCGCGCCCGCCCGGGCGCGCGATGCGCACCTGGTTCTCGGTGAGCCAACGGCGGCCTTCCGTCACCTCGCGCAAGGTCGCGACCTGCCACGCCATGTGGCTGATCCATTCGGTGCCCGGCGCCTTCGGCTGGTTCGCCGCCTTGAAGGCCCAGTGCGGGAACAGCACGACGGAATGGTGGTCGGCGCCGACGCGCAGGAAATAACCGTTCGGGTCCTTCCCTTCGGCGCTCGTCACCTTGAACTGCTGGCCGAAATCGACGGTGTCGGTCTGCGGCAAGCCAAGGAGGTCGCTGTAGAAATGGAGCGCCTTCTCCTGGTCGGCGACGTTGAAGCCGAAATGCCCCAGGCGCAACACGCGGAAGGGCCGCGCCATCCGGATGCCGCCCACGTCATAGGTCGCTTCGATCGTCGCCATGATGGTCTCCCTCGGTCTTTGGCGTCATTCTAATCCGGTCGGAGGGCTCGCCCAAGGGCCTGGGCCAAAAACTCAAACCATTGATATTAAGGGATAAAATTGGGGAATTATCCGGTTGACGTACCACACTGGATAGGCTAGATTGGCTTCCAGAAACGAGGAAGCACGTCATGCCCGGCCCGAAAGTTAACCTGAAAAGCCCGATCTTTCACGACGAAGACGCGGCCCGCGTACACCTAGAAAGCCTGCTTTGGCCCGATGGTCCGGTCTGCCCCAAGTGCGGCGTCATGGGCGATCGGATCACGAAGCTGCAAGGCAAGAGCACGCGGCCCGGCGTCTACAAGTGCAAGGATTGCCGCAAGCCTTTCACCGTCACCGTGGGGACCGTCATGGAGCGGTCGCACATTCCGCTTTCGACATGGGTTCTCGCGGCGCAATTCATGGCGTCCAGCAAGAAGTCTATGAGCGCGCTCCAACTGCAACGGATGATCGGCACGAATTACGAAACGGCGTGGTTCCTGTTCCATCGGCTCCGCGAGGCGTCCAACGATCTCGGCGGCGCTGGCCCGCTTGGCGGCAAAGGGAAGGTTGTCGAGGCGGACGAAACTTTCATCGGCGGCTTGGAGAAGAACAAGCACATGAACAAGCGGAAGCATCGCGGCACGGGCGGCGAGGGTTCGGGCAAGAAAATCGTGTTCTCGCTCGTGGAGCGCGATGGTTACGTGCGCTCGCGCCACGTTGCCGACATTACCGCCAAGACGCTCCGCAACGTCATCGTGCAAGAGGTGGATCGCAAGACGCACATGATGACGGACGAGGCTTTGGTTTACTCGCGGTTAGGCCGCGAGTTCTTCGGTCACAGCACCGTCAACCACAGCAAGGGCCAATATGCTGACGGTGAAATCCACACGAACACGATTGAAGGTTTTTTCTCACTCGTGAAACGCGCGGTCTATGGGCAATTCCACAACGTATCAGCCGCCCACTTGCACCGCTATTTGTGCGAAGCAGATTTCAAGTACAACACGCGCGCGCTTACGGATGCGGAGCGGGCCGCAGAATTGCTGCGCGGGGCAAAGGGCAAGCGGTTGTTGTATCGACAGCCTGACGAAACCCGAAACGCCTAAACAACACACACGCGCGAAAAGAGTAAGCTGAAACGGTTCTGATATGCGAACGGCGGGGCACCACCCCCGCCGTCGCTATCGGTGGGCTAAATGGAGCCGCGCCGATGATCCGTTAAGACCGCAAGAATCCTACGATTCTTGCGCGGATTCGGTCAAGCGGCTCCGTCATTACGGAGCGAGAAATTATGACCGATTCCATTAAGTGCCGCCCCGAGCGCCGGAACCCGACTCGTGGGAAAACCATCAGCGTAAGAGCGCATAAGCGATCAAGAGGCCGACGAATCCGTCGGACGTGCCGCTAGCCCGCTTTTCGTTTTCGACCAGTCGCCGCCTTGCGGCCCGAAGCTTTGGGTAGCTTCCGCTCGCGCTTAGGGCGCGGTGAGGGGGGCGACTTTAAGAGCCGCAGTAAGAGCGCGTCACGGCGCTGGCCGTCATCTTCTGAACTCATAAGGAGCAGTATATGGCCGAGATCGGGCCGACACCACCAATCGAGATAGACCCTGACGTTGCGGCGCAGATTGGGCGCGTTGCCGTTATGTGGAGTTCTTTGGAGTTCTCAGTGGCAATGTGCATTTGGGAACTTGCGCAAGTCTCATACGCCCCTGGTGCGTGTATGACCGCGCAAATCGTAAGCTTCGAGGGAAGACTACGCGCGCTTTTAGCATTATTGAAGTTCCGCAAAGCACCTCAGCGGCTAATCGACGAGGTCAATGCATTTGCGGAGGCTGGCCGCGCTCCCCTGAGCAAAAGAAACCGCATCGTTCATGATATGTGGATATGGGATTCGGGCGGCAACGGTCGGATTGCCCGTGTTGAAGTGGACGCTCCTAAAAAGCTCCACTTTGAAATCAAGGAAACGACCTTACAAGCTCTCAAGGCCGATGCCGATATCATCTTCGCTTACGGACAAAAATTTAAGCCGCTTAAGGCAGAGATTTTTGCCGCGCTTCCGTCATTGCCAGAAATACCGATCGAAGAACGCTATCCCATAGAAGATGCCCTTCTGCCCCGACGAAGTCTAACCACACCCTAGCAATCTCGCGGCGTCCAGCTTCGATCATTGCCGGAGTGATTTCATAGGAGTCGATTGATGGCCGACTTTTCTCTTTTCGAAAATCTGCCGGAGAAGAATAAGTTTGAATATCTGTGGGATTGGTGCGACCGGATGGCTCGTGCGGTAGATCAGCTTCGCTCCGAGAACCAAGGTCTCCACGAGCGTCTAAGGCAGGCCGAAGAGAAGCTTGCGGGTAAGTCCTAGCGGCCCAGTCCGCAAACGCTTCGTACGTGGGAAACTCGGGGAGCGACAAAGCACGCCTTCACATTCCTTTCCGTGCGTTGGTTGCCGTCCTCCCTGTCTTCCGCACGGAAAATGCGGGAACCCTCCGAGCTTCCGTGCCAGTCCCCTAATGCCTTGCTATAGTTCGACGAAACGGGGCGCTCGAATATGGTACGTCAACCGGAGAGTTCCCTAAAATTGGGTTCGTTCGGCGAAATTGGACTGATTGGGTTCGTTCGGCAGAATTGGCGGCCCGCCACATTGGGTTCGTTCTGCAGATCTGCCTCATTGGGTTCGTCCGAGGACTATTGGCGATTGCAAACAGGCCCTAGGGATTGGGGTTAACTTTCGGGGGGGGTGCCTTGAACAGGAAGTTGGCCCCCGCCACCAACAGCGCGCTCCAAGCGGCGGCGCCTTCCATGATGGCCCACCAGATTGCCGCGCGACCAAAGCCGAAGCGGTGCAGAAATCCCATGGCAACCGCTCCGATTAGAAACAGGAAAGAGAAGGCCAGGAAGCACAGACAAAACTGATACAGCGCCCAACGGGCCTTCCACCGCATCGCCAAGCGGCGCGCGCTCACGTACTCGTCCACCGTCATTCCGGTTTCGGAACGCGGTTTCAGACCGAACACGATCTAGCCTTTCCGCGCATCCTTCGACTTCGCCTTCAGAATCTTCCCTAGCGCTCCTCGCAGCGGCCCCTGCCGTCGTTGCCCGTCCCGACGACGGGACGAACGTACGCACGCGCGTACACCCATATGGCGCTCGGGCCGAGGCCGGTCAAGGCGCGTCAGCCATCACTCGTTGCTGAGCGTCTCCGCCGCCGCGTTCTTGCCGGCGATGTAGCCCTGGCAGGTGGCGCGGGCGAGGCCGTGCTGGCTGAAGCCGCCGGCGGACTCGCCGCCGCAATAGAGGCCGGGGATGACGCGGCCGCCCATGTCCATCACCTGGCAGCGCGCATTGATGCGGAGCCCCGCACGCGTGTCATGGACGACGGGCGTCGCCCACGCGGCGTAGAAGGGCGGGCGCGCGATCTTGAATTGCGGCGTGGGCTTGTCGAAATCGGAATCGACGCCGCTCTCGACGAAGGAATTGTAGCGCGCGACCGTCGCCTCGAGATTTTCCGCCGGCATCGGCACGCGCTGGTGCTTCATCACGATCTTGCGCGCGAGGGCGGCAAGCGTGTCGGCGGAGAAGAAAAAGCCCGCGCCGACATCGACGTTGGGGGGCTTCGGGTCCCAGCCCTCGCGCGCCACCGCGTCCGCATCGAAGATCGCCCAGATCGGGCCGCCGCCGTTATGGCCGTCGTCGATCCCGGCCATCGCCGCGTTGATGAAGTTCGCGGGCTTGAACTTTATGTCGCGCGCGTTCTTGAAGCTGCCCTGGGTATAGGGATCGATCGAATTGTAGTTGTTGCCGAAGAACTGCTCGCCGGTCTCGTCGTAGAAGCGCTTCCCAAGCATGTTGACGAGGATCAGATCCTGCCAGTTCTGGACGCGTAGGCCCGAGGCCCCTGCCTTCTGGAACACCTCGCTGCCCGGCATCCATTGCAGATTGCGATAACCGTATTGGCAGCCGATCATGCCGGCCTTGGTGAGCGTCAGGCCCACCTCGCTCGTCTGGTTGAAGAGGCCCCAGAGCGCGGCACCCACGTCCATCGCCGCAAGCTCGCCGCTTGCGTCCTGGTTGGACCAGGGCATGCCGGCAAGGCCGCAATATTCCTCGGTGAGGCGGGGGTCGAACATGCGGCGGAACTCGACATTGCCGGTCGAGCCGCCGGTCGCGATCACCACAGCCTTGCGCGCGAGGATGTTGCGGCGCTCGCCGCGCACGTCGACGCTGATGCCGGTCACGCGGCCCGAACGCGGGCTCTCGCGGTGGATCGCCACCATGCGGTGCTCGAGCAGGATCTCGACGCCCGCCTTCGCCGCCGCGACGCGGAGCGGGTTCATGAGGCCGTTGCCGGTCGAGAATGTCGCGCGCAGCTCGGGCGTCGGCTGCGGCTTCCCGGTCTGCGCCATCGGCCAGTCGAGCGCCGCGCAATGCATCTCGCGCGGCAAGGAGTTTCCGACCGAGTTGCCGCCGCGATCGTCCGGCGCCTTGTCGACGAAGATGACGCCGTGCGCCAGAAGCCACTCGCAGGTCGCGACGCTGTTGTCCGAGAAGGCCCGCACGATCTCGCGGTCGTTGTAGCGATAGTCGGGGAAACCGTTGGTGCCGACGACGGACCAGTCGGTCAGATCGCGGAACTGCAGGTCGGGCGTGTCGGGAATGCCGTATTTCTTCTGGATGCTGGTGCCGCCGCCCAAGGGCACGTTGCCGCCGCTCACCATGGCGTGGCCACCCATATGGTCCTCGGCCTCGACCACGAGGACGCGGGCACCCGCCTCGCGCGCCACGATCGCCGCCGGCATGCCGCAGGCGCCGGAGCCCACCACCACCACGTCGGCATCGAGATCCCAGGTGATCGCAGATGTGCTCGCCATGTCCCTGACCCGTAACTTGAACCCGGCCCGCTTTTACCACGGGGCCGGGGCTTCGTGTCAGAGCTTGACCAGCTTCTTGGCTCAGGCGCCCGTCATCGTCTAAAATCGACCCTGCGACGGGCGGCCTCTCGCCCGAGGAGGAAGAATGGACGCGCGCGAAACAATCATCCGGGATCCTGCCGCCGATACCGAGTACAGCCAGAGCAAGGTCCTCACCAACGCGCGGCAGCAGGCGATCCGCCGCAAGTACGAAGACGTCTTCATCATGGACGTCGACGCGCACCACTACGAAAGCGACAGCTACGACGAGATCCTCGAATACGTCGCTAATCCCATCCTGCGGAACGAGATCCGCTATCAGGGCTGGGGCCGCAACGGCGTGATGTCGCCCGACGGCACCTACCAGAACATGGGCGGACGCATCGCGCGCCTGACCGGCCGCATGGGCGAGAAGGCGCCGCCGGGCGTCCACCGCGACATCGCGCTCACGAAGCGCTGGATGGACGCGATGGGCATTGACATGATCTGCCTCTTCCCGACGCCGATGCTCACCCTCGGCGCGGTGCCGCGGCGCGAGGTCGAGAACGAGCTCGCCAATGCCTATGCGCGCTGGCTCTGCGACCGCGTCATCGGCCAGGAGCCGCGCATCCGCTCGATGCTCTATCTGCCGTTCAACGATCCCAAGGCCTCGATCAAGATGGTCGAGGAGTTCGGCGACAAGAAGGGCGTGATCGGATTCATGATTACCGCGCCTCACCGCCGCGGCTGCTACGAGAACGACTACATGCCGCTCTATGCGATGCTCCAGGAGCGGGGATTGCCCTTGGGCTTCCACGGCAGCTTCACCTGGCACGAGCAGACGTTCGCGACCTTCAACCGCTTCATCGTCGTGCACAGCCTGGGCTTCACCTTCTTCAACATGGCGCACATGGCCAACTGGGTCATCAACGCGCTGCCCGAGCGGTTCCCGAAGCTGAAGCTCGTGTGGATCGAGAGCGGGCTCGCCTGGCTCCCCTTCCTCATGCAGCGGCTCGACAACGAGTTCATGATGCGCACGTCGGAGGCGCCGGGCCTGAAGCGCAAGCCCAGCGAATATATCCGCGAGATGTATTTCACCTCGCAGCCGATGGAGATGGTCGAGAACCGCGAGATGCTCGAGGCGACGTTCAAGATGATCAACGCGCCGACGCAGCTTCTTTACGCGTCCGACTATCCGCACTGGGACATGGACCTGCCGAGCACGATCTACGACCAGCCGTTCCTGAGCCAGGACGACAAGCTCAACATCCTCGGCCGGAACGCGCAGAAGCTCTTCAATCTCGAGCCCGTCTGGTCGGAGGAGAAGCTCGCGCGCCGCGCCGCGCGCGCCCAGGCCGCGCAGTAGCAGGGGGCGAAACCCCGAGGGAGGCGACATGGCGATCAAGACCGAAGCGATCGAGTACAAGGAAGGCTCGAACGCATGCGAAGGGCATTTCGCCTATGACGACGCGAAGGCGGGCAAGCGCCCGGGCGTGCTCGTCGTGCACGAGTGGGGCGGGCTCGGCGACTATGTGAAGCAGCGCTGCGGCATGCTCGCCGAGCTGGGCTATGTCGCCCTGGGCTGCGACATCTTCGGCAAGGGCGTGCGCGCCTCGACCATGTCGATGGAGGATTGCGCCCGCATCTCGAAGCCCTTCTACGAGGATCGCGGCCTGACGAAGCGGCGGGCGCGCGCCGCCGTTGACGCGCTCCGCGCCCACGCACGCGTCGATACCGGCAAGATCGCGGCGATCGGCTATTGCTTCGGCGGCATGGTCGTCCTCGACATCGCGCGCGAGCAGATGCCCGTCAACGGCGTCGTGAGCTTCCACGGCCAGTTGATGACGCCAGCGCCGGCGAAGAAGGTCGATGCCAAGGTGCTCGTGCTGCACGGCGCGGCCGATCCGGTCGTGCCACCGGCGGAAGTGGCGGCGTTCGAGAAGGAGATGGACGACGCCAGCGCCGACTGGCAGTTCGTGTCCTACGGCCACGCCAAGCACACCTTCACGAACTACAACCTGCCGCGCACCCTGCCGGCCGACCTGCCCTTCGCCTACGACGAGAAGGCCGACAAGCGCTCGTGGCTCGCGATGCAGGACTTCTTCAAGGAAGTGCTGGGGGCTTGAAGTACTGTCATTGCGAGCGGAGCGAAGCAATCTCCCAGGGGATTGCTTCGTCGCTTCCGCTCCTCGCAATGACAGCGGATAACTAAGGTAGCGGCAGCAGGTTCGTCTCGCCGTCGTCGAGCTGCATGTCGAAGGCGCAGAGAAGCGCCGCGGTCGCGGCGTAATTCCCCATCAATGATACGAGATCGACAAGCTTGCGCGGTCCGTATTTGTCGCGGAGCCGCTTGAACGTCTCGGGCTTCACCTTGCGCGCGCCGAACACTTCGCGTCCGAACTCGATGATGAGCGCATCGGCGGGATCGAGGCCGGCGGTCGGGCGGCGGTGCTTCACCGCGTCGATCGTCGCCTGCGAAACACCTTCCTTCTTCGCCTCGGGCTCGTGCGCCGCCCATTCGAAACGGCTGTCGCATTCGCGCGCGGTGATGAGGATCGCCACCTCGCGCTCGTGCGGCGTGAACCCCGATTCGAACCGTAGATAGCGATTGCCCGGGTCCGACATGTGCGCGTACTTGCCGCTCCAGAGGCGGATGCCGCCGGGCCCGGCGAGGCCGCGGATCATCTTGCCGCCGGGGCTCGTGAGCCGCGCGTAAGCGGCGCGGCCGTCCTCGTCCATCTCTTCCGCTTTCGGCAGCGGCAGCCGGAAGCGCGAGGCGGGATCGATGTCGGGAGGAAGATTCGCCACGGCCTGCCTCCTAGAGCGCGAACACGCGCTCGGAATTGAGGTGATAGAGCTTCTGCATATCGGCGTCGGAGAGCGCAAGCGCATCAACCGCGTCGACCGAGGCGCGCGCGTCCTCGAACGGCCAGTCGGCCGCGAAAAGCACGTTGTCGATGCCGATCATCTCGATCGTCATCTTCAAGGGCGCCCCGAAATTCATGCCGCTCGTCGTGACGGCGACGTTGTCGCGGAAATAGTCGCTCGGCTTGCGCTTCAATTTGGGCGCCGTGCCGGCCATGTCGTGTTCCCAGAAATAGCGGTTGTCGATGCGGTCGAGATGGAAGGGAATGCCCTCGCCCATGTGACCGATCACGATCTTGAGGTTCGGGAAGCGATCGAACACGCCGTTGCCGATGAGACGGATGATGTGCGTGCCGACCTCGGCCGCCCACGACCAGCCGATCTTGAAGCCCGTCACCTGGAAGGGCGCCACCATCTGCGGCGAGGGATCGCGCGGATGGATGTAGATGGGCTTGCCCATCGCCTCCATCGCCTCGAAGATCGGCCAGTATTTCGCATCGTCGTAATATTCGCCGTTCGAGTGCGAATTGACGATGCCGCCTTTGAGGCCGAGCTTCTTCACCGAGCGCTCGAGCTCGCGCGCGGCGCGCTCCGGATCGCGCGGGGCATAGGCGGCAAGGCCGGTGATGCGGCCGGGATATTTCTTCGCGGCTTCCGCGAGCCGGTCGTTCGCAAGCGCCGCGAGCTCGTTGCCCTGCACCGGGTCGATGTCCTGGATGACGGCGCCGGCGAAGACGCAGACCTGCATCGCGATGCCGTCCTCGTCCATCGCCTTGATGCGGCCCTCGCCGAGATCGAGCAGATTCTGAAACACCTTCTGCCGCATCGGCGTCGGCGCGCTGCCTTCGTATTCGCGGAAGCGCAGGCGCGAGACCTCGGGGATGGAGAAGCCTTCCTCGACGGCGATGCGTTTGTAGCGTTCGTTCTTCAGCTCGGGCATGTCTTCACGGTCTCCTTATCGCTCGCGCGACATTATCATTACCGTTTTGTCATTGCGAGCGACGCGAAGCCATCTCCCGCCGCGAGGAGATTGCTTCGTCGCATTCGCTCCTCGCAATGACAGCTAGCGATGGTGCGGCGCGTTCTTGTAGTGGAGGCGCAGCAGGTCCATGCCGTAATCGTTGCCGTTGGGCGTCCGCACGATGGTGTGGACATGGAACTTCGCCGGCGCCGCGTTCGTGAGGAAGACGCCGCCGTGGTGATCGAACTCGATCATCACGACCGGGCTCTGGATGCGGTAGTAGAACGGGCTCTCGTCGTCGAACCCGCCGATCCAGCAAAAGCGCGTGTCGGCGAGGTGGCGCTCGATCTCGGCCATGCGCGCCTTCTCCGGCCCCGCGGGCAAGGGCGCGATGTAGCAGGCGCAGAGCTCGACGAGGCGCTTTCTCTGCTCGGCCGTGAAATCGCGTGCGCGAATGCCTTCATACGGGATGATGCGGTTGTCCTGAAAGGCGCCGCCGAGATGCAGATTGTCGGCGAAATGGCGCCGGCCCTCCGGCAAATCGCCGCCCACCATCGAATGCGCGACGATCGCCTGGCGCTGCTGAAAAGGAGTCAGCGCGCGCATCAACGCGAGGCCCTTCCTCTCCTCGTCCTCGAACAGGACCGTGCCCTTGAACGGGCCTTCGTCGGCATAGGCGGGCTCGGCGCCCCAGAAGATCGGAGCCAGCGCCATCTGCTGGCCGATGACGAGGCAGTTGAGCGAGAGATGATGGCCGAAGAACTGCCAGCCCCAGGGCTCGGCGGGACCCGGCTCGCCGAAGAGGCAGAAGATGAAGCTCCATTCGCCCAAGACATGCGGGCCACCGACGAGGTCGCCGAGGAAGCGATTGAGACGCATCACGTCGCGCGTCATCTGCACGCCCTTGGCCGACAAGCTCGCGCGCAGCACGTCGATCACCGCCTCTTTCAAAGCGTCCGGCACCTCCTCGAGGCGGAGGCCGTAATCCTCGACGTAAAGCTCGGTGTTCTGCCAGCTGCGCCATTTCTCCGACGTGACGGGAAAGCACGTCTTCGCGCGCTGCTCGGGCGAAAGGCGCGCGACGAGCGCTTTCGCGGCGGCGACCATCGCCTCGGCCGGCGCGCCGTTGGGGCCGAGCGCGAAGAGGCCAGGCACGACGAGGCCGTCCGTTGTGATGCCGCGGAACGGCTCGTCGAGCTTTGCCTTCCACGCTGCCGCCATGGCCTGGCCGCGCGGGCCGGCGCGGCGCGCCTGCGCATGGGCGCGCGCGGTGGGTCCGGCGATCTTGTTCTGCGCGGGCGTCGGGATGAAGGGGCGGAAATCGGGCGTGCTCATGGACGAGCAGTCTGCGCAAAAGCGCGTGCGGTTTCCAGTAGGGGCATATCCTGCGATAATCGCCCCATGCCAGACCGATACGAACCCTCCTCGCCGCTCGTCGCCAAGGCGCGGGCATTGGACCCTCTCTTCCGCGCCGAGGCCGACACGCACGAGCGCGATGGCCGCCTCTCCGACACGACCGTCGCCGCCCTCAAAGACGCGGGCTTCTTCGGCCTCCTCGTACCCAAATGCTTCGGGGGCTACGAGGCGGGCCCGGTCGAGGCGCTCGAGGTGATCGAGGCGGTGAGCTATGCCGACGGCTCGACCGGCTGGGTACTGATGGCGTGCAATGTCGGCACCGGATCAGCCGCAGGCTATCTGCCGCCCGCGGGCGCCAACGCCGTCTTCGGCAAGTACATCCCGATCATCGCCGGCGAAGGCGGCCCGCGCGGACGCGCTCACCGCGAGGGCAAGGGCTATCGCCTCACCGGACGCTGGAGCTATGGCAGCGGCACGCTGCACACCGAATATCTCCACACCGGCGGCATGGTGATGGAGAACGGCAAGCCCAAAGAGGCGCTCACCTTCATCGTGCCGACGAGAGAGGCGAAGTTCCTCGGCAACTGGGACGTGATCGGGTTGAACGGCACGGGCAGCGTCGATTACGGGCTCGAGGACGTGTTCGTGCCCGAAGAGATGACGCATTCGCCTAATCTGCTCGAAGCGAGCCAGGGCGGCAGCCTCTATCGGCTCGGCATCGTCGGCATGTCGCCCTTGGGCCATACGGGCTTCACGCTGGGCTTGGGGCGCCGCATCCTCGATGAGCTTCGCGCACTCGTCCACGCGGCGACGGGCCGGCCGAGCCCGTTGTCTGAGTTCGGCGGCTCGACCAGCTTCCAGGAGAATTTCGCCGCCGCGGAAGGAAAATTCCGCGCCGGCCGCGCGTTTTGCTACGAGGTGTGGCGCGACGTGCAGGAGACGCTCGACCGCGACCAGCCGTGCTCGATGCGACAATTCACGCTGATGCGGCTCTCGCTCAACCACGTGACGACGGCGATGACGGAGATCGTCACCTTCGTGCATCGTGCCGGCGGCGGCGTGGCGCTGCGCTCGGGCATCCTGCAGCGCTCGTTCCGCGACATGTTCGGCGCGACGCAGCACCGCATCGTCTCGGCCAACATGCTCGGCGAATGCGGGCGCGAGCTTCTTGGCCTCGCCGAAGGCAAGGAATGGCAGAGTCGCGGCCTCGTCGATCGCGCGTGAGGAAGAGATGGGCATAAGGACGGGCGCGCAGGTTCTCGACGGGCTTCGCGACGGGCGCGAGGTTTTCATCGACGGCGAGCGCATCGCCGACGTGACGCAAGACCACCGCTTTGCGCGCGCGGCGCGGTCGCTCGCTTCGCTCTACGACATGCAGCATCGCGCCGACCTCGTCGAGCGGATGACCTTCCGCTCGCCGACGACGGACGCGCGCGTGGGATTGTCCTTCATCGAGCCCAAGACGCGCGAGGAGCTTGCCGCGCGCGGCGGGATGATGAAGCTGTGGCACGACGAGACGCTCGGCATGATGGGCCGCGCGCCCGATTTCATGAACGTGCTGGTGAGCAGCTTTGCGGCGGGATCCCAGCATTTCGGGCAATATGCGCAGAACATACGCGCCTATTGCGATTTCATCCGCGAGGGCGATCTCGTCCTGACGCACAGCCTGACGAACCCGCAGGTCGACCGCAGCAAGAACATCACGGTCCAGGCGAAGGATCTCGCCTTGCAGGCGGTGAAGGAGACCGGCAAGGGCATCATCGTGCGCGGCGCGCGCATGCTGGCGACCCTGGGCGCGCTCTCCGACGAGATTCTCGTCTTCTCCGCGCCGTCCTACGCGCTTCCGATGACCGAGGAAGCGAAGGCCTACGCGCTGGGATTCACGCTGCCGGTCGCAACGCAAGGGATGCGCTTCATCTGCCGGCCGAGTGTCATGCACCAGTCGGGCGCGCCGCTCCTCGACCATCCGCTCTCCTCGCGCTTCGACGAGAGCGACTGCATGGTCGTGTTCGATGACGTGCTGGTACCGTGGGAGCGCGTCTTCTGCTACCGCGACGTTGTCGTCCATAACACGGTTTATGCCTCGACCGGCACGCGGCTCGCGATCCAGCAGCAGACGGCAACGCGCGACCTCGCCAAGGCCGAGTTCATGATGGGCCTCGCCTTCACGGTCGCGCGCACCACGAAGGTCGACGAATTTCTCCACATCCAGGGGCTTCTCTGCGACCTCATCAACGATGTCGAGGTGCTGCGCGCGTGCCTCATCGCGGCGGAAGAGCAAGCCACGACGATGCCGCACGGCCTCACGGTGCCGGGCGGCGGGCCTTTGACGGCGATCCGCTTCCTCTTCCCGCAGATGTACCGCCGCGCGTGCGAAGCGATCCAGGTGATCGGCGCCGGTGGGCTCGTGATGGTGCCGTCTTATGCCGAGTTCGCGGGGCCGGCCGCGGCCGATGTCGAGACTTATGCCCAGGCCCAGGGCGCCGATGCGCGCGCCCGCACCAAGCTCTTCCGGCTTGCGTTCGACGCGACGCTCTCGACGTTCTCAGGCCGGCAGCAGCTTTACGAGCGCTATTTCGCCGGCGATCCCGTGCGCACCGCGCAAGCCGTCTATCACGGCTATGCCAAGGAGCCGCATGTCGAGCGCATCTGGAAGCTGCTCGAAAGGTTCGAGAGCGAAGCAGAAGGCTGAGCGTTGCGTCGTCACTCCGCCGGTAGGGCGACGCGCTCGGCGCGCGCGAGGCGCTCCTCGTAAGTTCCCATCCATGGCTCGCCGCGGCGCGCCACGTATTGGCCGCTCCGCGCGCCGAGATAGATCGCCGGATCCTCGACACCGGGCGGGGCGGCGCCGGTTTCGGCGAAAGCGCGCACGGCGCGCAGGATGCGCCGCCGCGTCTGCGCGATCATGAGGTCGCTCGGCGCGAGGGTCTCGAACGAGTGATCGACGATCCCGCCCATGCTCTCGGTGATCATCTGATCCTGGCCATGCACGGACGCGATGCCGGTGTAGCTCCGCATCTCGCGTTGCGCTGCGCGGTCGATCTCGTGGTCGTTGCCGCTGTTAGCGGCCATGCGGAAGCGGCCATACCATTGCGTCGTGTTTGGCAAAAGCTCCGGCACTTCGAAGCGGATGCCGGCGAACATGATGAACATGGTGTGCGTGTCGTCCATCGGGACCCAGGCGCGCGCGTTGATGTGATGCTCGAAATCGCCTTGCGGGATCTCGGTCCAGAACGGAAAGAGATATTGCGCGCAGCGATAATGCACGTGCTCGGCGTCGGCGTCGCGATATGCCGCATACATCGTGCCCCATTTCGTCTCGGCGAAATGGTATTCCGGCGTGCGGCTATAGACCGTGTAGTAGTAGGGATCGTCGGGCGACATGGTGCGGTGATCGAGATGGCCCGCATGCAGGAAGCCGAAATGCGAGGTGTCGATCTCGCCCTCGACCGCCTGGAGCCAGTTGCACTCGCGCTGAATGAACGTGACCTGTGCGCCGGCGATGAGCGAAGCCTCGATCAGCGGCAAGGGCGGCGGCACCTTGCGCGGGCCCATATAGGTCCACACGATGCCGTTCCGCTCCCGCGCCGGATAGGCCTTGGCGCGCACCTTGTCGGTGAACTGCTGCTGCGGCGGCAGGTTCGCCTGGTCGACGCAGTTGCCCTCGACGTCGTATTTCCAGCCGTGATAGACGCAGCGCAGGCCGCCCTCTTCGTTGCGCCCGTAGAAGAGCGAGGCGCAGCGGTGCGGACAGCGATGGTCCATGACGCCGACGCGGCCCTCCGTGTCGCGCCAGGCGAGAAGCTTCTCGCCCAGGAGCACGAGACGCACCGGCGGGCCGTCGGCGACGAGCTCCTCCGATTTCGCGGCCGGGATCCAGTATTGCCGCATGAACTCGCCCGTCGGCGTGCCCGGGCCCACACGCGTCAGAAGCGCACTCTCCTCGGCGTTGAGCATCCCTTCCTCCTCAGGCGGCGGGCGCCTTGCTGGCAGCCGGACCGCGCTCCACGGGAGCAACCGCGAGCGTGCGCCAGTCGGTCTTCTTCGGCACCATCCCCTCGAACGAGGCGAGCGTCACGTGCGGCACGTGCGGGCCTTCGGTGCCGATCGCCGGACCGCCGTCCTCCACGCGCCTTGCCGCCGCGACCATCTGGCGCCGGAACTGCGCCACGGCGAGATCGCTCGAGCCAAGATAATCCTTGGTGCGGTCGACGATCGCGCCCATCGATTCCCACATCGCCATATCCTGCGTCGGGATGCCGGGAATGCCGGTGAAGTCGCCGCGCTTCATCGCCTCGCGGTCCTGGAGATAGCGGTTCTCAAGCGTGCGGATCTTGCGATAGTTCTGGTCGAGATCGACGCCGACCGTGGCGGCGCAAAATGTGCGCCACTCTGTCTGGTCGATGCCCTTGCCTTTCCGCTCGTCCCAGGCGACCCAGTAGAACATCGTGTTGCCATCGTCGATCGGCACCAGCATCTGCGCGAGCTTGTACTGATCGTTGGGCGGGATCAGCACGGTGAAGGGCGCGATGTAGAGCGTCGTGCGCACGTAATCCTGCGTCTCGGGATTGAGGATGGGCTTGCGGATCGCGGCGTAGCGGAAGCCCCACGGCGTCTCCTGCACCTGGATGCGCGGCGATTTGTCGGTCGAAGGGCGCGGCCACACCATGCCGGTCGCCTTGGCGCCGTCGCCGGCCATCGTCGGCATGTTCGAGGAATGAAGGGTCGAGCTGTGCGCGGAATCGATCGAGCCTTCCAAGACCTGCGCCCAGTTGCAGGCGGCATGCATCTTCACGATCGAGATGCGCGTGTCTTGTGTCGGCGCCCAGGCCGGCGCGTCGAACTCGCGCATGCTTTCGCGCGGCCCCATATAGACCCACACGAAGCCGCCGCCCTCGCGCACCGGATAGGATTTGTGCTTCAAGGTGCTCGCGAGCCGGCTGCCCTCGGGCTCTGACGCCATCTCGAGGATGTTGCCGTCGACGTCGATCTTCCAGCCGTGATAGAGGCAGCGCAGGCCGCATTCCTCGTTGCGCCCGAACGCTAGGGACGCGCGGCGGTGCGGGCAGTGCTCATCGAGCGCACCCAAACGCCCGGTGCTGTCGCGAAAGACGACAAGATCCTCGCCCAGCAAGCGGAAGCGCACCGGCGCGCCATCGCGCTCGGCGACCTCCTCCGACGTGCAGGCGGGAAGCCAATGCCGGCGCATGATCTGGCCCATCGGCCAGTCGCCCTCGACCCGGCACAGAAGTTCGTTTTCCTCGGCAGTGAGCATCGCGACCCTCGAGCCGCGATTCTATGGGCGGCGCCGGGCGCCTGTCGAGGGGCGTCGGAGGCGCGAGGGCTTGGGGATTGCTTCGCTTCGCTCGCAATGACAGGCTCCAAATATCATTGCGAGGAGCGAAGCGACGAAGCAATTCCTCGCACCGCATCACGGAGGAAAGGATGGCCGAGCAAAAACCGCCGTTCCGCGCCGATCACGTCGGAAGCCTGCTGCGCCCGCAGAAACTCATCGCCGCGCACCAGGCGGCCGAGGCCGGCAAATTCCCCGCCGCCGAGCTGCGCGCGCTCGAGGACGAGGCGATCCGCGACGCGGTCGCGATGCAGGAGCGCGTGGGCCTGCACGCTGTCACCGACGGCGAGATGCGGCGCAACAACTGGCGCGACCGCTTTTTCGAGCGCACCGACGGCTGGAGCCGCGAGCGCGTCGAAAGCTCGTTCAGCTTCACCGAGTATTCCGGCGAGCGCCATCGCGGCATGCCGATCCCGCGGGTGGTCGGCAAACTCCGCCGGCGCGAGAGCCTGACGGCCGACGATTTCGCCTTCCTCAAACCCATGACGCGGCAGACCGCGAAGGCGACGCTGCCCTCGCCTGCCGCCAATCACTTTTATGGCGGCGACAAGGTCCTCGCGGGCTCGCCCTACAAGGACCGCGCGCAGTTCTTCGCGGACGTGGCGGCGATCTATCGCGAGGAGGTCGCCGAGCTTGCCGCCAAAGGCTGCACCTATCTCCAAATCGACGAGGTGCCGATCGCGATTCTGTGCGATCCCGCCAACCAGGCGATCGTGCGCGCGCGCGGCGAGGATCCCGACCGGCTCGTCGACGACTATATCGCCGCCATCAACGGCGCGGTGCGCGGCCGGCCGGCCGGCATGACCGCGTGCGTCCATCTCTGCCGCGGCAATGCGGGACATGGGCTCGCGAGCGGCGGCTACGACCCGGTGGCGCGGCGGCTCTTCGGCACGCTCGACGTCGACGGCTTCTTCCTCGAATACGATACCGACCGGGCCGGCGGCTTCGAGCCGCTCGCCGCGGTGCCCAAAGGCAAGAAGGTCGTGCTCGGCATCATCAGCACCAAGCTCAGCGAGCTCGAGGACGTAGACGCGGTGAAGCGCCGCATCGATCAGGCCGCGCGGCACATCGACTTGGGCCAGCTCTGCCTCTCGCCGCAATGCGGCTTCGCCTCGAGCTTCCAGACCGACCGCATGGACGCCGGCGCCGAGGAGCGCAAGCTCGCCCATCTCGTACGCATCGCACGTGAGGTCTGGGGCGAAGCGTGACTCGGAAGCGATCCGACCGCCCGGCGCCAGCGTAAAAATACGGGCGAGCGCGAGTCCTGGTCCCGCGCAGGCTTGGGTAATGTCGGGATTCTTTACAATGAGCGCAGGAGCCCAAAAAATAGCTACTGTTTTTCAATGGTTTGGGTTTATGGCATGGAACGTGCAGCATTTCGACTGATGACCCGTCCGTTTCATACCCTTCTGCTCCTCGGCAGCGCCCTTGCGGGCCTTGGCTTGGCCATGCCCGCCGCCCGCGCCACGAGCGTTACGTACGACAACAATACCGAGGTCGCCTATTACAACGGCACCTCTCCGACCACCTCGGGCGGCAACTACTGGGACAACACGCCTTCCAACGGCGGAATCGGCGGCGAGCCCAGTTTCTTCACGCCGTCCGTCACGATTGGCAAGACCACGAGTGGGTCCGGCCCCACCCAGACGACCACGGTCACGATCTCGTTCAGCACCGGGCTCTATAACGGCAGCGTCAATGTCGGCGGCGCCAACGTCTATGCCGCGGATATCTTCATCGGTGCCGCCAGTTCGACGCCGAACGACAACTACACCTATGCCATCGCACTCGGGTTCGATGCCGGCAGCACCAAGGACAACGGCGCCACCAAGGGGCTTTATCAGCTCCCCACAAGCGGCGGCAGCGTGCTCACGAGCGCCTACCACACCTCACAACAGGTCTGGGGAAGCTCGGGCGACACCTATGGCGGGGCCTATACAGAGATTCCCGATTGCGGCGTCACGACGAATCCGACGTCCTGCTCTGCCGCTAACAAGTCACCGACCGTGCTGCTCTCCAGCGGCGGGAGCACCGACATCGACACCAACGTCACCGTCGCCGGCAACAGCACCGTTAGCGGCGATGCCGACGGCACGTTGACCGTGACCATTACCGGCTTGACCTCGCTTCTCGCTCCGATCTTTAGCGATTTCGATCTATTCTGGGGCACTGGCGACTGCTCGAACGCCCCGATCTGGGAAGATGTCAACTTTGCGACCAAAGTGCCCGAACCTTCGACGCTCGCGCTCATGGCCGCGGCGCTTGCCTTGGCCGGCGCGATGGTTCGCCGCCGGCGCCGCGCCGCAATGCTCTCCTAAGCCAGAGATTTTTCGACCGGACGGGACGGCGCGCCTTGTGCGCGCCGTGCTTGTTTTCGGGCTTGCGCTGTTGCCGTTCCTGGCCGGCGCGCCAACGGTCCGGGCCGCGTTCGAGTCCAACACCTTTCAGGACGATCTCTCCGAGGCGATCCGGCTCGAGAACGCGGGCGACCTGCGTGGCGCGCTCGAGCGGCTGCGCAAGGGCGCAGCCCTCTATGAGCGCAACTGGAACCTCAGAGTCGAGCTGGCGCGCGTCTATCTCGCGCTCGGCAATTCGCCCGCCTCCGAGATCGAGGCCCGCAATGCCCAACGCGCCGGCGCCCCCGAGGACGCGGTCGCGCCCGTGCTGGCGCAAGCGCTTCTGCAGGAGAGCAAGCTCAGCCTTCTCATCACCAACATCGCGCCCGGCACGCGCGACCCCAAGTCCGAGGCGCTCGTGCGCGCCTCTCTCGGCATTGCGCGGCTGCAGCTCGGCCAGCAGGACGCGGGCGAGGCGCTGTTGCGCGACGCGCAACGGCTCGATCCCAACGCCGAGATGACGAAGCTCGGCACCGCGCAGATGCTGCTTTATCGCGGCGACATCGCCGGGGCCGAGAAAGCCTTCGCCACAGCGCGAGCGGCCGATCCGCAGGGGATCGACATGCTGCGGTTTGAGGTGAACCTGCGCCGCGTCAAGGGCGACCTGCCGGGCGCGCTCGCCGTCCTCGATAAGATTCTTGGACCCAATCCCGACGATCTCAGCGCACTCACGATGCGTGGGGCCATCCTCATCGCACAAGGGAAGCTCGAGGACGCGGACACAACGCTCGACCACGCGCTCGACGTGGCGCCGGAAAGCATCGCCCCCAATTTCCTCAAGGCGGTCGTGGCGACGCGTACCAACAAGATCAAGCTGGCCGATGAAATCCTGACCGCGATCAGCCAGTATTTCTCGTCGATCCCGAACGGTTATTACCTGCAGGGTGTCGTCAAGTTCGCCCTCGGACAATACGCCGAGGCGCTCGACGCTCTCACGAAGTTCATAGCGCGCCGGCCCGAGCACATCGGCGCACGCATCATCGTCGCCGCGATCTCTTTGAACACGCACGATCCCGGCCGCGCCATCTCGGTGCTGTCACCCGTAATCGACAGGAACCTCGGGAACCGCCAAGCGGTCGCGCTTCTCGCCAACGCTTATGCAATGGCCGGGCAGCGCGACAACATGGTCGACCTCTACGAACACGCGGCGGCCGCGCGCCCGTCGGACCCACGGGCCCAAGTCGAAGCGGCGCTCATGCGCGTCCAAAACGGCGAGACCGAAGTCGGCGTCAGCGCCTTGGAAAAGATCGCCGCGACGCCTGAGGGCGTCGACATCGCCGGGCCGGTCCTCACTATCGGCGAGCTGCAAAATGGCGACGTCGACAAGGCGGCGGCGACGGCCGAAGGGCTCGTCAAGAAGAACGGCAAAGACCTCGTTGCGCAAAATCTTCTCGGAGGCGTGCGGCTCGCCCAGCTGCGCTTTGCCGATGCCGAGACTATCTTCCAAAGTATTGTCGCCGCCGATCCCAATTTCCGTGCCGCCCGCATGAACTTGGCGCGCACTTATGTTGCGATGGGGCAGCCGCGCGAGGCAGTGAAGGTGCTGCGTGATCTCGTGGCACAGGAACCGAAGGACATTGGCGCGAAAATAACTCTCGCCGGTACCCTCGACACGATGGGCGATCACGATAAAGCCGCCGAGGTGCTCCAGAGCGCGATTGCCGCTGCGCCTTCGGACGACCCCGCTCCTGCCTTCGCGCTGGTGCAACATTTCGCCACGCAGAAGCAATGGCCGGAAGCGCTCGCGGCCCAGAAGGATCTCGAGGGGCGCTTTCCCGCCGACCGGAAAGTGATCGAGCTTGGCGCTTCGGTGCGCGCAGAATCGGGCGACCTGATCGGCGCGGCCGAGGAATATCGCCCGCTCACCCAGCAATTCCCGCGCTCGCCCGAGGTCTGGCTCACATACTCCTCGTACCAGTTTCACGCCGGAGACAAGGAGAACGCACGCGTCTCTGCCAAAACCGCGCTCGCGGTGGCGCCGCTCGACGCGACGGCGATGACGGCGCTCGTCGAGCTCGATGCCGACACGGGCGGCACCGATGCGGCGCTCGAAACGGCACAGTCGTTCCAACCGGTTGATCCGGTCGCCTCGGCGATGCTGACCGCGAACGTGCTGGTGAAGGCCAAGCGGAACGACGAGGCGATCGCCGTGCTCACCAAGTCGCAGCGGATCTATCCGGCGCAAGCGACGCTGCGGCGCCTCGCCGAGCTCACTTATGCCGCGGGCCGGCACGAGGAAGCCGAGAAAATGCTGCGCTCGTGGCTCGCGGCGCACGACGACGCCTCGACAGCGCGGATGGCGCTCGGCAACATGCTGCTTCTCGACCATGATTATGGCGGCGCACAGGCGGTGTACGAGCGCGCCTTCAAGGACATGCCGCACGATCCGATCGTGCTCGACAACCTCGCCTGGCTCTATGCCCGCAAGAACGATCCGCGCGCGCGCGATTTCGCTTTGCGCGCGCTCCGCGCCGCGCCGGACGACCACAGCGCCGACACGCTCGGCTGGGTCCTCGTGAAGGACGGCGAAGCCGGGACCGGCCTCCTCTATCTCCGCCAGGCCGCGGCCGGCATGCCCAAGGACCTCGCCGTGCAATACCATCTCGCCGCCGCCTTGAAAGCGACGGGTGACGCGAAGGGCGCGCTCGCCCTTCTCGAGCGCGTGCTGCAGTCAGGAACGGATTTCGACGGCCGCGACGACGCTCGGCGCCTCTTCGATAGCCTGCGCGGTGGATGAGTCTTGTGAGAAGCGGCTCCGCCTAAACGAGGCTCCGGCCGCTGCCGGGACTATGCGCCTTAGCCTCTATGCGCTCGGCCAAGCGCAGGCGATGCCGCCGATCCTTTTCGGTCACCGCAAGCACGGCCCATTGTCGATACTGCGTTGCGGCAAGACGTTCGAATTCTAAAGCGATCTTCGCGAGCTGCGCTTTCGCCTCCGGCCTCTTTGATTGTTTGGCCAGCGCGCGGCATCGCGTCGCCTGATCCAAGTAATCCTTCGCTTCCGAACTGTCGAACGCCATGGCCCAAGGACTCGCCCAGTCCGCTACAAAACGGGAGGGGTTTCTTGGAGGTTCCGGCGTTAGGCAATGTATCTTTTTGGCGAAGCTAGGCCAAAAGGGCGAAACGAAGGGTTGTGCCCGCTGCTACCGCGGCACGTCGCCTTTCACCGTGGTGCGGTGCATGTGGCGTCGCAGCTCGGGCGGGCAGCCATGCGCGAAATGGATGACGCAGCGATTGTCCCAGAACACGATGTCGTGCGGCTGCCAGCGGTGGCGATAAGAGAAGCGCCCGCTCGTCGCGTGCCCGAAGAGATGCGCGAGCAGCTCGGCGCTTTCTTCTTCCGGCATGTCGAGGATACGTGTAGTAAACCCCTCGCTGATGAAGAGCGCCCTGCGCCCCGTCTCGGGATGGGTGCGCACGACGGGATGCGCGACTTCCTGCACCTCGGCCTTCTGCTCGGCGCTCAAGGCAGGGCGGAAGGTCGAGCCTTCGATCTTGTCGTAGGTCTTGCGATAGGAGTGGATCGCGCGCTTGCCGTCGATGCGGTGCTTTATGTCGGGCGCGAGCGCTTCGTAGGCGGCATACATGTTGACGAACGAGGTATCGCCACCTTCGGACGGAATCTCCTGCGCATGGAGGAGCGAGCCCAGGCTCGGTTCCGGCATGTAGGAAAGATCGGAATGCCAATAACGCCCGGCGTCGCCGAGGCCCACCGGCTTGCCGTTCTCGATGACGTTCGAGACGAGCAGGATCTCGGGATGCCCCGGCAGCAGGAACTGGTGCAGCACGTGGATCGCGAGCGGGCCGAAGCGCCGGCTGAAGGCGATATGCTGCTCGGGCGTGATGCGCTGGTCGCGCAGGACAAGCACGCCCTCGCTTTCGAGGAAGGCGCGCCGCACTGCGGCGAAGGTCGCGTCCTCGAGCGGCCGCGTGAGATCGAGGCCGCGGATCTCGGCGCCGAGCGGCGCCTCAAAGCGCGCGTAGCGGAAGGGCGCCGATGTCGCGCGCGGTTCGGCGGCTAGGCTCATCTGAGGCTCTCCCCGACAATGGCGGACTGCGCCCGAGTCTACCCCGCGCCGCCCGCCGCTACCACACTTGCGGCAGGCTCTTGCGCAGGAACGGCACCAGCGTCGCGATGTCGTCACCACCGTGCCCGGCCTCGACCGCGGCGGAAAGGCTCGCCGCTGCCGCCGCGGCCGCGGGCGTCGGCACGCCGTGAAGCGAAGCCGTCGCCACCACCGACAGCAAGTCCTTCCGCAGCGAGCGGATGTCGAGCGTAGTGGCGTCGTCGCCGCCCAGGAGCACCTTCTTCTTGGCGTTGAACCAGGGTGTCGCGGTGATCGAATTGCCAAGCACCTCGATCATGCGCGATAGCTCAAGCCCTTGCGTCGCGCCCATGGCGAGGCTCTCGGCAAGGATCTGGAGATATGAGCCCATCATGTTGTTGACGACGAGCTTCATCGTGGCACCCGCACCGACAGGGCCGATATGCTCGATGCGCGCCGTCAGATGCGCGAGCGGAACCTTGGCGCGCGCCACATCGGCGTCCGACCCGCCGACGAGCGCCACGAGCTTGCCCTCGCGCACGGTCGGTATCGAGCCGAGCAACGGGCTGTCGATGAACGCCGCACCGGCGCGCACGGCAAGCGCGCTCAACGCGCGCACCGTCATCGGCTGCAGCGTGCTCATCTCGATGAAGAGCTTGCCCTTGATGTCGCCTTCGAGGAAACCGCCCTTCCCTTCCCAGAGCCCGCGCGCGCCGCCATCCTCCATGATGATCGAGAGCACCGTGTCGGCGCCGGATGCCACGCCGCGCGGATCGCTGGCGGCCTTGGCGCCCGCATCGGCCGCGGCCTTGACGCGCGTACCGTCGCGATCCCAGGCGATGACGCTCTCGCCGCGCTCCTTCAAACGCTGCGCCATCGCCATGCCCATTTTGCCGAGCCCGATCAAGCCGATCATGTCGCCCTCCTCATACTTTGAGCCCGAGCTTTGCGAGTGCCGCCGGGATGCGCCGCTCGAGCGGCACGCCCAGGAGATAGCTCACTTGTGCGGCTTCGGGAATGCGGCGCGCGCGGCGGAGCGCCGCCGCGAAATCGAGCTCCACGCTGCGCCCGAGCCAGACGAGCGCGATGAGCTCGCGCCGTGCCTCGGGCGAAAATTCGCGGAGCAGCGTTTCGAGCGCCGCGCGTTCGGCGCCTTCGAAAGCACGGGGATCGCTCGCCACGACAATGCTCGGCGGGGACAGAGGCGCGCGAGCGCCGCGGCGGCGGCCGATGCCGAGATATTCGACCATTGCGCGCTCGTCGCGCGCGACGCGCAGCGCGGCCGCTGCCACGGCCGATGCTTGCGCGAGCGAGAGATGCTGGAGCATACCAGCAATCAGCCGCGCGTGAACTGAAAGTCACTCGCGCGCGGGCGCCGCGTCAGCCAGCGATAGACGCGCGACGGCTTCGGCCATTGCGTCACGACGCGGCCGGCGGCGTTGACGAAATAACTGCGGCAGCCGCTGCCCCACGTCGTCGCGGCGATCGTCTTCTGCACGTCGGCATTGAAGCGCGCCTGCACCTCGGCCCTAACGCTCATGCTGCGCGCGCTGCCGCCGCGAAGCCTCTTGAGACATTTCAGGATGTAGCCGATCTGCCCCTCGAGCATGACGACGATCGAGGTCGCGGTGTTGGTGTTGGGGCCGTAGAGCATGAAAAAATTCGGGAAGCCCGCGACCGTGATGCCGAGATAAGCCTCGGGGCCGTCGCGCCAGGCGTCCTTGAGTGCACGTCCGCCCGCGCCCGTCACGCTCAGCGAGGCGAGATAGTCGCTCGGAACGAAGCCCGTGCCAAAGATGACGCAGTCGAGCGCATGATGGCGGCCCTCGGCATCGACGAGCCCGTCTGCCACCGCCCGCGCGATCGGCGTGCGTACGATCTCGACATTGTCGCGGTCGAGCGCCGCGAGATAGTCGCGCGACTGGATCGTGCGCTTGCAGCCGAAGCGATAGGTTGGGGTAAGCAGCCGTCGCTTCTCGGGGTCCTTCACCTGCGATGCCAGGAAGGCGAGCGCCGCATCCTCGGCCGCTTTGCGCGCGCGCTCATCGACGAAGACGGCAAAGCGCCGCTCGAAGGAGACATAGGTCTTGATGCGCTCGAACCGGCGCCGCACCGGAAAGCGGCGATAGGATTGGCGCTCGGCCGCATCGAACGTGCGCTCGATCTTGGGCATGACGTATTGCGGCGTGCGGATAAAGGCGGTGAGCCGGCTCACCTTGCCGACGATCTCCGGCACGTATTGCGCCGTGCTGCAGCCCGTGCCGATGACGGCGACGCGCTTGCCCGTAAGATCATAATCGTGGTCCCAGCGCGCCGAATGGAAGCACGCACCGGAGAAATCCGAGAGCCCGGGGATCTCGGGATAGGCAGGCTCATTGAACAGGCCGCACGCCGAGACGAGCACGTTCGCCTCGAAGCGGCGGCCATCGGCGGCGCCAAGCCGCCACAGCGCGCGCTCCTCGTCGTAGTCCGCGTGCGCGATGGCGGCGCCGAAGCGGATGTGCGGGGCAATCCCGTATTTCGCGACACAATGCTTGAGGTAGGCCGCGATCTCGGGCTGCGTTCCGTGCGTGCGCGACCAGTCCCAGCGCGGCTCGAAGGAATAGGAATAAAGGCTCGAAGCGACGTCGCACGCGGCACCGGGATAGGTGTTCTCGTACCAGACGCCGCCCACCTCGTGCGAGCGGGTGTAGATGGTGAAGTTGTGAATCCCCGCCTGCTTCAGGCGGATCGCCATGCCGATGCCGCCAAAGCCCGAGCCGATGATGGCGATCGTGAGTGCGTTGTCCGTGCCGCGCATCAGCGGAATTTAAGCAGAGATTGCTCCGCCCATCCAGACGGCGGCACGCGCGCCTCAGCCGCGCAAGCGGGCGCGGGCTGCCGCCTCGGGATTGGCGAGACGAAGCGCGCGGCCCTCGGCAAAGGCCACGATCTGCTCATACGCCTCGCCGAAATAGAGCTCGAAATTATCCCACTCGGCCCAAGCGCTGTGCGGCGTCGCGAGCACGTTGGGCAAAGCGAGAAGCGGATGGCCGGGCGGCACCGGCTCTTCCTCGAAAACATCGAGCGCGGCGAAGCCGGGCCGGCCTCGGCGCAGCGCGGCGAGGAGCGCGCCAGGTGCCACAAGCTCGGCGCGCGCGGTGTTGACGAGGAGTGCGGTCGGCTTCATGCGCGCGAGGTCGTCGGCACGCACGATGCCGCGCGTCTCGAGCGCGAGCCGCACGTGGAGCGAGAGCACGTCCGATGCCGCAAAGAAGTCCGCCTGACTCGCCGCCACGGCATAGCCTGCTGTGCGCGCCCGCGCCCGCGACCCCTCGCCGCCCCAGACGAGCACTTCCATGCCGAGCCCCCGGCCCATCTCGGCGACGCACGCACCGATGGCACCGAGGCCGAAAATGCCGAGCGTGGCGCCGGCGACGCGATGGGCCACGCCGCGCGGCAGCTCGCCGCTTCGCATTCCTTCGGCTTCGCGCGCGATGTTGCGGCGCGAGGCAAGGATGAGCGCGATCGCGTGCTCGGCCGGCGATTGGCGCGAATCGCTTTTCCCGGTCGCGACCAGAATCCCGAGCTCGGTGCACGCGGCATAGTCGATCGTGCGCGCGCTGCGTCCGACGAGAGCGATCAGGCGCAGCTTGGGCAGGCGCGCGAGGAGTTCCCGCGAGAATTCGACGCGCTCGCGGATCGCGACCACGATTTCGGCGTCGGCGAGCCGTGCGGCGAGCGTATCGAGATCGCTCGCGGCATCAGTGGAGCGCACAACCTCGTGTCCGCGCAGCAGCGCGAAGCAGCGGAGCTTGTCGGCGATGTCCTGGTAGTCGTGGGGAATGACGATCTTCATGCGCTCGCTCCGCGCCGGTGCCTGACGTCAGCAATGTACTTGCCGTCGATTGTCATTGCGAGCGGAGCGAAGCAATCTGCATGCGCAGGGAGATTGCTTCGTCGCTTCGCTCCTCGCAATGACAGCTAAATCTCGGCCGTTTCCGGAGTCGGGACGGCCGCATCGCGGCGGGCGCGTCTCGGACGGCTGGCGATGAGCGCGTCGAGCTTGCGCCGGTCGATCACCTCGAGCCGCCGCGCGCCGTGGAAGCGGACGATCCCGCGCTCGACGAGCGCGCGGAAGCCGCGGCTCACGGCCTCGGCCGAAAGCCCGAGATAGCGCGCGATGTCGCCCCTCATCATGGCGAGGCGCACAGTGTCGCCATCTGCGCCGCGCTCCATCATGCGGACGAAGAGCGCAAGCCGGCCGAGAGCGTCGCTCCGGCTCAAGAGCACCACCTGTTCGGCGCGGGCTTTCAGCTCGGCGCAGGCAAGCTCCCAGAGGCGGCACGCCGCAGCGGTGCTGCCGCGCGCGAGTTCGGCCAGGCGCTCGCGAGCGAAGCCGTAAACAAGCGTTGGCGCGATCGCCTCGGCCGTGTCGGTGTGACGGGCGGCAGCGGCGAGGCCGAACACGCCCCCGGCGCCGAGGAAGCCGAGCACGGTCTTGCCGCCATCTGGCCGCGCGAGCACGGTGCGCACGCCGCCCTTCGCAATTTCATAAAGCGCCGCCGCCGGTTCGCCGGCGCGGTAGAGCGTGGCGCCTTTCGCCACGTGCACAGGCAGTGTGGTCCGTGCGAGGTCGGCAAAGACAGGGTCGGCGAGAAGGCTGCCGGGGGCCGGGGCGGACGGGGCGAGTTTTGCCATGGGAGCCTCATTCGGGAGCCCCGCTACCCCGGTTTGAGACCCGGCGCCGGAGGCTTTGCGTCCCCGGGTCACCCCGGGTTTGCCGTTTCGTGATGCCGCCCCACCGCGGGGTCGCCACCGCACGCAGGGCGTGCAATCCTAGGTACGGGCCGATCCGCCTCGGCCGGTCTTTACCAATAGACAAGGATGCCATGCATTTTACGCAAAGCTTTGATTTCGATCACGGGATGGCGTAGGCTCCGCAGCAAATGATGCAAGAATATCAGGGTCTTGTGTCGGCCGGGCTTAACCCGGAAGAGCACCAGGCGCTGCGCCGGGCGCTGCGCCGCTCAGGGCCGGCGGGGCGCCGCGCCAGCGAGCTGCTGCACCGTTTCCTGCTCGCAGAAGTAGTAAACGGTATCCTCCAGTCCCTTTCGTTCGACGAGCTTCTGGAGCGCCTTCTCGAGCTCGCCGCCAACACGCTCGCGGCCGACCGCGGCAGCATCTTCCTGCACGACGAGGAGAGCGACGAGCTCTTCGCCTATGTGGCGCAGCGCGGCACGCTGGCCCAACTGCGCATCCCGCGCGCCACCGGCATCGCCGGCTTCGTGTTCGCCACCGGCGAAAGCCTCGTTGTGCACGACGCCTATGCCGATCCGCGCTTCAACCCCGCAGTCGATCAACGCACGGGATACCGCACGCAATCGGCCGTGTGCGTGCCACTACGGACGCGCGACGGACGGATACTCGGCGTGTTCGAGGTGCTGAACAAGCGCGAGGGGCGCTTCGACGAGGTCGATCTCACGCTCTTTCAGGCGATTGCCGCGCAAGCCGCGACCGCGCTCGGCTGGGCGCACGCTTACGAGCAGGAGCGGCGCGCGCGCTCGCGCGACGAGAAGCTGCTCGCGGCGGCAGAGACCATCGCCGTCGAGCTCGACCTCAACCAGCTCCTCGAGCGCATCGTCGCGAGCGCCGCCGACCTGCTCGATTGCGAGCGCGCGACGCTCTTCGTCCACGACGCTGTCGCGGACGAGCTGTGGTCGCGCATCGTCGCCGGCGGCAAGGTCGACGAGATCCGCATCGCCAGCAAGGCCGGTATCGCCGGCGCGAGCTTCACCACGCGCAAAATCATCACGGTGCCCGACGTGCGCGCCGACCGGCGCTTTGATCCCGCCGTCGACGCGCGCACGGGCTATGTCACGCGCAACCTCCTCTGTGTCCCCATCATCGATACCAAGGGGCATGCGACGGGCGTGCTCGAAGCGCTCAACAAGCATGTCGGACGCTTTTCCGCCGCGGACGAGCGGCGCCTGCGGCACCTCGCCTCGCAGGCCGCGACCGCGCTGCAGAACGCCGAGCTGTTCGCCGACGTGCTGTCGCTGAAGCAGCACACCGACAGCATTCTGCGCTCGCTCTCCGACGCCGTCATCGCGCTCGACCGCAATTACGAGATCGTGCGCGTCAACGAGGCGGCGCGGAAAGCGTTGCGCATCCCCGACGGCGAGAAGATCACCGGCGCGGCCGACCGGCTCTGGGGCGCGGCCAACCCGTGGCTCAAAGAGGCGCTCGCCTATGTGTCGACGACCGGCGCGGCCGACCACCGCGCCGACATGCTCTTCGTTCTAGGCGACGGCGCAGCGCTCGACGTCAACGCGACCGTGGCGCCGCTCCGCGATCGCGCCGGCGAGATGACCGGCATCACCCTCATCTTCCAGGACATCAGCCGCGAGAAGCGCGTGCGCTCGACCATGACGCGCTACATGGCGAAGGAATTCGCCGACCGCGTGTTGGCAACAGGGGCGGAGCGCGCCTCGAGCTCTACCCATGTCGCGACCGTGCTGTTCTCCGACATCCGCCGTTTCACCACGATTGCCGAGGCGCTGACGCCACAGGAAGTCGTCGACATGCTCAACGAATATTTCGGCGAGATGACGGGGATCGTGGAAAGCCACGGCGGCGCCATCGACAAATATATCGGCGACGCGGTGATGGCGGTGTTCGGCGCGCCGATCGAGCGCGAGGCCGCCGCCGAAAGCGCCGTGGCGGCGGCGGTGCGGATGGTGGTGCGGCTGCGCGCGTTCAACGAACGCCGCGCCAGTCGCGGCGCCAAGCCGCTCGAAATCGCGATCGGCCTCGCGAGCGGCGAGATCGTGGCCGGCCCCGTCGGCTCGACGACGCGCATGGAATACACCGTCATCGGCGACAGCGTGAACCTCGCCTCGCGGCTCGAGGGCGTCAACCGCCATTACGGCACCACCATCCTTGTCGATGCCGCGACCGCCGCACGGCTCGCGCCGCCGGCGCGGCTCCGCCCGATCGATCTCATCCGCGTCAAGGGCAAGGAGAACCCGACCGAGATTTTCGAGGTGCTCGATCATATCGAGGACAATGCAGCGCGCCGGCTCGCCGACTTCCTTCCGCCGTTCGAGGACGGCATCCGCCGCTATCGCGTGCGCGACTGGTCAGGCGCGCTTGGGCGCTTCGCCGCGGCGCTCAACGTCATTCCCGACGACGGGCCGTCCTGGGTCTATACCGACCGCTGCCTCTATTACCGCGACCATCCGCCGCCCGCGGCGTGGGACGGCATCTGGACGCTCGAGACGAAGTAGCGCGCTGCCTCAGACGCTATGGACGACGACACGGTTCCTGACGGCGGCGGCGATGGCCTCGGGCCGCACCGGACGGCTGATGAAATAGCCCTGCGCGGCATCACAGCCGAGCTCGGTGAGCGCCGTGAGGGCTTCCGCCGTCTCGACGCCTTCGGCCACAGCGAAGAGACCCAAGCGCTGCGCGATGCCGATCACGGCCTCGACAAGAACGCGGCATTCACGCGTTTCGCCCATTTTCATGACGAACGACTTGTCGATCTTGATCTCGGAGAAGGGCAGACGCTGAAGCTGGATGAGCGAGGAATAGCCGGTGCCGAAATCGTCGATGCTGAGATGCATGCCTTTGAGGCGGAGGCGGGTCAGCACGTCCATGCCCTGCGCCATGTTGCCCATCGCCGCCGATTCCGTGAGCTCGAGCGTCACCGCGTCAGGCGCGAGCCCGGCCTCGGCGCAGTGCGCGACGATCATCTCGGGCAGCTCGATATTTTCGAGATTCACGGCCGAGATGTTGAGTGCGAGATGAATGGGCAGGCCGCTCCGGCGCCAGTCGGCGGTCTGGCGGATCGCGGTCGCGGCGACCCATCGCGTGAGGTCGTGGATCAACCCGTTCTGCTCGGCCAAGGCGATGAAGCGGTCGGGCGGAATGAGGCCGCGCGTCGGATGCTGCCAGCGCACGAGCGCCTCGACGCCGAATATCTCGCCCGACTTGCAGTCGAGCTTCGGCTGATATTCGAGCAGCAGCTCGCCGGTACGGATCGCGTGCGCGAGCGCGCTAGCGAGGAGCGGCGTCTCGACCTCGCGCAACCGCTCGAGCCGGTCGCGCAGCATCGCGGCGCGCACGGGCTTCTTCAGCGCGCCGGCGATGGCGAGGCCGCGCTCGGCCGCGAGATGGGCCGCAGTCTCGACCACCTTCTCGTCGAATCCGCTGGCGATCAGGATCTTCGCCGCCGATTTCGTCTCGCCCAGCGCGCGCAGCAGCTCCACGCCATCGACCTTCGGCATCTGCAGATCGAGGATGATGACCGAAGGACGCCACGAGCGGACTTTCTCCTTGAAGTCGTCGGCATCCTCGGTGACGAGCGTCTCGTAGCCGACCGTTTCGCTCACGCGGCGCACGTAGCTGCGAAAGCCGGCATCATCGTCGATCACGAGCAGACGGTCCCGATTCATTGTGGCTCCTGTGGCGGGCGGAGCGCCCGCTCCTGAGCGGTGGAGACCACGCGCAGACTTTATCTCATCCATGGGTTGGCGCGACCATAGGTTGTCGCGACGATTGAACCACACTTTATCGATGTAATCGTTAAGTTGACTATAGTCAAAAAGACTAGGAGGGATTCCGTCCACATGAACGCAGATTGCGGCCAGCGCAACGGGCCTGCGCGCAGACGGCGGCAGCGCCGCTGGTCTATGGTAAAGCGGCCAGCAGCGAAAAGCCGGGGAGGCAGCGATGGAAGCCAAGGCGAAGATCCGCGTCGCGCATTTGAGCGGCCCCAACGCCACGATCCAGAACACGCCGCCGCTCGTCACCTCGAACAAGGCGCGCACGAAACATGGCCTCGCGCCGATGCGCGAGGCGGACGGCAGCGACGCCAAATTCGACGCGCTGCGGGCGCAGCGCCTGGCCGCGCCGGTCAAGGTCTATGTCGAGCAGTTCTCCGCCCATCCGCTCGAGCGCGACGCGGCCGAGCTCTATGGACCGCCCGACGGCTATCTCGACGCCGACGGCGTCTTCCACAAGGAGCGCCGAAGCGAGCGCGACAAGCCGGTCTACGAAATCGAATTAAAGCCCGAGGACGGGCTCTATCCGCTCCCTTACATGGCGCGCCAGGCGGACGGGCGCCCTTGGGAGGAGGAATGCACCGATCCCTTCGCGCCGGCCGAGCGCGCTCGCCAAGGGTTTTTCCCTGACGGCTCGCGCAGCTTCGAGGAGATCGATCGCCTCTCGGTCAACATGAACGGCGTCGCCAACTCGGTCTCGGCGCAGGCCGAGGTCGATTTCTACCGCTTGTTGCCGCCCGCGGGCTTCACCAAGGGACAGAGCGCCGCGCTGCGCAGCGATGTCGGCGAGGGCGACATCGCGCCCGAGCGCCGCGGCCGCGATTTCTTCCCTTATAAGCCCTATCACCTCGGCGCCGGGCCGCCGCGGCCGACGCTCGCGCGCATCACCAACATCGCGCAGTCGGTCATGTCGAGCGGGAAGTACGACGGCGCGATCTTCACGCAGGGAAGCCCCGCCGTCGAGGAGACCGCGTACTGGTTCAATCTCCTCATCGACACGAGCCTGCCGATGTGCGGCAACGCGGCGCAGCGCCCGCACGGCCAGATCAGCAATGACGGGCCGCAGAACATCGTCGACTCGCTTGCCTTTATCCGCTCGCGCATCTGGGCCGACGAGGCGGGGAAGAGCCGCACCGGCGTCATCGTGCTGCAGGAGCAGCGCTTCTTCGCCGCGCGCGAGGTGGCAAAGCTCGACGCGCGGCCCGGCGGCTATGGCGCGACCGGCGGACATGGCGGCATCCTCGGCGGCGTCAATCATATGGGGCATCTGGCGCTGCTCTACCTGCCGGCCTACCGGCACACTCATCTCTCCGAGGTGAACACGAGCCGGCTTCCCGAAGCGAGCGAGGCCGTGCGCGCCGGACGGCACGGGCCCGAGCGGTTTTCAGTCGCGATCAAGGGCAAGAACGGCGAGATCCTCGCCGACGCGATCCCGTCCGTCTCGATCGTCAAGGAGGGGAATTACTTTGCCGAGGAGTTCGGCGACGATCCGGCCGAGCAGCGCGATCTCCTCTACCTCATCGACCAGAAGCTCGCGCTGGGCCGCCTCGCCGGGTTCGTGACGGAGGGACAAGTGCCTTACGGCCGCCTGCCGTCCTCGCTGCGTCAGCGCGTGATGGAGCGCGCTGTCTATAGCGGCCTGCCGGTCGTCGGCGTCGGGCGCGGCAATACCGAGGGCTTCGCCGACCGTCATCCGATCTTCATCGCCGGCTCGAACCTCACCGCGACGAAGGCGCGCCTCCTGCTGATGGCGTGCCTCATGCGCCTGGGCGCGCTGCCGCCGGCGCGCGATCCCGCGCGGCCGACCGCGGCGGAAAGAAGCGCGATCGAAGCAGCGGTGGCCCGCTACCAGGCGATCTTCGACACGCACTGAGGAACGGGCGCGGGCGCGCCGGGCTCAGCCGCGCTCGGCCCAACGGCTCGGCGGCACCGGCAGGCCCAGATTCTCGCGCAGCGTGCGGCCTTCGTAGGCGCGGCGGAAGAGGCCTCGGCGCTGCAGCTCGGGGATGACGGCGCCCACGAAATCCTCGAGCCCCTCGGGATAAGTGAGCGGCATGATGTTGAACCCGTCGGCCGCGCCCGCGCGATACCACTCCTCGAGCGAGTCCGCGATCTCCGCCGCGGTGCCGCAGATCGCGCGGTGGGCGCGCGCGCCGGAGACACGCAGATAAAGCTGCCGCAGCGTCAGATTCTCGCGCCGCGCCATGTCGAGCACGACCTTCTGGCGGCCGACCTGCTCGGTACTGGTTTGGCGCAGCTCCGGAAGCGGCCCGTCGAGCGGATAAGGCGAGAGATCGAAGCCCACGATCTCGGACAAGGTCTTGATGCCGAGCGCCGGATGGATGAGCGCTTGCAGCTTCTCGTAGCGCAGCTCCGCCTCGCGCCGGGTGCGGCCGACGATCGTCATCACGCCCGGCATGATCTTCACGTGCTCGGCCGCGCGGCCGTGCTTCCCGGCGCGTGCCTTCATATCGGCGGCGAAGCGGCGTCCCTCCTCCAGATCCTGCTGCACGGTGAAGATCACCTCGGCATAGGCCGCGGCAAGCTCGCGCCCGGCCTCGGACTGCCCGGCATGGACGACGACCGGCCGGCCTTGCGGCGAGCGCTTGATCGTCAGCGGCCCGCGCACGGAAAAGTGCCGGCCGCGGTGATTGAGGAAGTGGAGCTTCTCGGGATGGAAGTAGAGGCCGCTCGCCTTGTCGGCGGCGATCGCGTCGTCGTCCCAGCTATCCCACAGGCCGAGCACGACATCGGCGAACTCGGCGGCGCGATCGTAGCGCTCGTCATGGGGTACGTGGGCGGCGCGGTTGAAATTGAGCGCCTCGGCGGCGGCCTGCGAAGTGACGAGGTTCCAGCCGGCGCGTCCGCCGCTGATCTGGTCGAGCGAGGCAAAGAGCCGGGCGACGTGATAGGGCTCGAGATAAGTCGTGGTCGCGGTCGAAACGAGGCCGATGCGCTCGGTCACGATCGCGAGCGCGGAGAGCAGCGTCAGCGGCTCGAGCCGCAGCGCGCCGGTCGTGCGGCTCCAGACGTCGATATCGTCGGGGCCGAAAGTGGCGTTGGTGTCGGCGGTGAAGAGAAGATCGAACAGGCCGCGCTCGGCGAGCCGCGCCATCTCGACATAGTGCTTGAGGCTTATGACCGCGCCCGGATCGCACGCGGGATCGCGCCAGGCGGCGATGTGATGCCCGCTGCCGGCAATGAAAAGGCCGAGCTTCATCATGGTGCGGATGATCGCGCCGGTGCGGCGGTTGCGCAACGGCGCGCCGCGCTCACGGCCAATGCCAGGCAAGCACCCGTGCCCACGCCGGCGGCAGGGGCAGTATGTCCGCACTGAGCGACAGGAGCACGACCCCGAGGAACGACAGGATGGTCGCGATCGTCACTTCCGGCCCGAACACTTCGTGGCGCGGGTTGAGCCAACGCGACGCATAGATGCGCAGGATGTTATTCAACGCCGCGATGGGCGCGATGATCGTCACCGGCGCGAACGCGAGGCCCATGTAATAGAAAAGCTGCGATATGTAGACCGTGACCGCAGAAAACAGGAACCACTTGGCGGCGCCGAGATTGACGTTGCGGATTGCCCGCCACTGGCCCGGCGCGGCGAGCAGCAGCAGGGTGACGACGACCGTGGCGGACGTGGCGCTGATGAGGCCGCCGGCGAGCGTCGCCTCGAGGCCGCGGCCTTGCGCCGCGTAACGGACGAGCACCGGCGTCAGGCCATAGCAAAGCGCGGCAAGCGCCGCGCAGAGATAGCCTTCGGCGTGGAGCGGCGTGAAGTCGAGCTGATGCGCGGAGTGCGACCTGCGTGCGGTTTCGCGCGAGACGACCACGGGTCCGCCGAAGATCAGGACAATTCCGGCGATGCGCAGCGGCGTCATTGTCTCGCCGAGGAACGCGATCGCCAACGCCAGCGACACGACGAGATTGAACTGCAGCACCGGCCCCGCAAGGTTCGTGCCGACCGCGCCGATGGCGCGGTAGTTGGCATAGCGGCCAATGACGAAATGGGTCGTTCCCGTGACGGCGAAAGCGATGACCGCACGCTGCGGCAGCCCGGCGATGGCGCCCGGCGCGCCGCCGGCGAGAAGCGCCACGAGGAAGACCGGCACGCCGATCGGGATCGACATCGCCATCGCCTGCAGCGCCGAGCCGCTCAGCACGCCGCGACGCACGGCCGCGTTGCTGATGGCGAACGTGATCGCCGAGCAGAACGCCAGAATCCCGCCCAGCACGCCTAGCTCCGTCCGCGCCGGTGCTCGAACAGGACGAGGGTCGAGAGGAACGCGAGATTGATGAAATTGAAGCCGACGCCGAGCGAAAAGCCCGGCACGTACGTTCCGAACGCGTCGTAGAGCGCGCCCGCCGACCAGCTGCCGAACGCCATCCCCATGCCGCTCGACAACATCTGCAGCGGCACGCGCCGCACCGCCTGCGCCGCCGGGAAGTGTTGTCCGATAGCGACGATGTAGCCCGGAACGATGCCGCTGAACCCGAGCCCGAACACGGCAGAGACGGCGAACAGGCCGGTCTCGCTTTGCGTCAGAAGGAAGCCCGTCATCGCCACCGCCTGCACGGTCGAGGCCGCGAGCGAGGCGCGCAGGCCGCCCATATGGTCTGCGACCCAGCCCCAGAATTGCCGGCTGAAGAACGCGGACGCCAGGAGTACCGACAGCATCCCGGCGCCGGTGACGCCCGGAATGCCGAGGTCGCCGCAGAAGGCGACGAGATGAGTTTGCGGCATCGACATGGTGACGCAGCACGAGAACGATGCCGCAAGGAGCAGCGTCGTGGCGAGGGTCGCCGGCATGCCGAGGACGCGCGTCTTGCCGTCGTGGCCGTGCGCCGCCGCGGTCGATGCCACGCGAGCGGGCGGCGGCCGCAGCAGCCAAAGCGCCGCCGGAATGACCGCTACGCATTCGAACGCGGCGTATCCGAGCATGGTCACGCGCCAGCCGCCGCCGGCGACAGAGAATTGGAACAGCTCGGGCCACAGCACGCCCGCGACATAAGCGCCGCTCGAAATGAGGGCGATGGCGGAGCCGAGCCGGCGGTCGAACCAGCGGCAGACATAGACATAGAGCGGCGCATTGATGGCGCCGTTGCCGAGAAGGCCGATGAAGAGGCCGTGCCCGAGGAGAAGCGTGGCGGCGCCGCCGCTCGCCGCGAGCGCGAGACCGGCGGCACTCATCGCCGCGCCCAGCACCACCGTCCGCCGCTCGCCGAAGCGCTCGGCTGCGCGGCCCATCATGGGGCCGCCGAGCGCAGCGCCGAGCCATGACAGGGACGCGCACAGCGACACCATCTGGCGCGTCGTGCCGAGCTCCTCCGAGATCTGCCGCAGCGCCACGATCGAGATGAAGGGCGCGCCCAATGTTACGGACATGATGCCGAGCGCGGTGATGGCGGCGACCCACGATGCCCGGCTTTCGATGCTTGGGGCACGGGCGCGGCCAGCCGCGACTGTGAGTGCGATCTCGCTCGGCATGGACCCGACATTGATCGAGCCCGCATCCACTTACAATGGGCAGCCCGCCCACAGTGAGGGATGAGCGTGGGCAAAGTCTCACGTCCTTGTGAGACCGTCTCTGCCGCGAGGACGCATGCCATCGTATACGCTTTTGTGATAGATTTGCCTTAGAACGCCGCGGCAAAGATCGCGGCGTCTGCGCGACGAGCCCGTCAACGGAGGACGTACGAGAGGTTCGAACATTCCCAGGAGCGCCCATGCGATCGGCACTTTTCGTTGTCGCATGCTTCCTCGTCCTGCTGTTAACCCTCGGCCCTGTTAATGCCGACGACGCCGAGATCGGTATGGTTAAGACCGTTAAAGGCCCGGTCGCGGTCATGCGCGACGGCCAGCGGTCTGATGCCCGCGTGGGCTCCATCCTGCATCAGGACGACGTGATCGAGACAGGCGCCGCGGCCGCGGTGGGCGTCACCTTCGTCGACAATACAACGTTGTCGCTGGGGCCCAAGACACGAATCGCGCTGACCGTGTATCTCTATCATCCGCGCGAGAACAAATATGCCTTCGTCATGGAGATGACGCGCGGAACGTTGATGTATGTGAGCGGCCTCATCGAGAAGAACCAGCCCGACGCGGTCACGATCAACACGACAGTCGGCACCGTGGGCGTCCGGGGCACGAGGCTCCTCATCGAGACCGGGCAATGAAGCGCTGGGCAAACGCGCTCGTCGTCGCGGCGGCGATGGCGCTCGGCGGATGCGCCGATGAGACACGCATCGTGCTGCTCGACAGCGGCGCTCCTTCGGCGGTGACGATCACCAACGATGCCGGCGTCGTTAAGCTCGACCGTCCGGGCGAAGCGGTGGAGCTGTCGAGCCGCAAGAGCGTGCCCAAGCCGGTCCAGCTGAGCACGGCCGAGATCGGCAAGGATTGGAGCGACGCGCTCGCCTTCCACCCGGCAGAGCCGCGGAAATGGATCCTCTACTTCAATTTCGATTCCGCCGAACTTACGGCGAATTCCCGCGGCGACCTGACGGCGCTCGTCGCGGCGGTGGCGGCGCGCCCGGCGGCGGAGGTCGCGATCATCGGCTTCACCGATCGCTCGGGACCGGAATCCTATAACCGCGATCTTGGGCTCCGCCGCGCCGAGGCGATCCGCGCCGACTTGACGACGGCGGGCGTGCCGGCGACGGCAATCTCGGTCACGAGTTATGGCGCGAACGATCCGCTCGTCGAATCGCGCGATGTCTACGAGCCGCGCAACCGGCGCACCGAAATCACCGTGCGCTAGCTATTTCGTCTCGGCCACCATCACGCCGTCCCAATCCGCCGCCGGCGCCGCCGTGCCGAAGCGCTCGATCCGTTCCTCGTAAAGACGATAGAGGACGCGCAGGGTCTCCGGCGCCGTTACGCGCAGGCGCAGGAGATGCTGCCGCACCGCCATGAAATTGCCGGCACGGAAATCGGCGAGCATCGCCCTGTGGCGTTCGGCCAAGGGGACAAACCACGGCTCGGCCGCGGCCGCCTCGTCGCCGAGCACGGCGAAGATCCGATGCGGCTGCGACTTGCCTTTGACGCGCAGGAGGTCGAGCTCGAGCGCCGCGAAATGCCGGATCGTCGCCTGCGTCGCCTCGCTGACGATGATCGGCACGCCATAGACCTTGGTCTGGGATTCGAGGCGCGAGGCGAGATTGACGTCATCGCCCAGGACGGAATAGTTGAAGCGCCGCTCGGAGCCGATATTGCCGACGCAGCACGGGCCGCTCGCGATGCCGATGCCAACGGCGACGGGAGCGAAGGTGCCACCCGTGCGCATCGCGTCGGCGCGCCAGCGCGCATTGAGGCCGACGAGGGTCGTGCTGATGTCGAGCGCGGCGCGCACCGCGTATTCGGCATGCCGCGGCTCGGGCAGCGGCGCGTTCCAGAACGCCATGAGGCAGTCGCCGATATATTTGTCGACGGTGCCGCCGCGCGCCATGACGCGCTCGGTCATCGGCGTGAAGAAGCCGTTGGCGAAATGGGTGAGCGCCTGCGCATCCATGGTCTCGGCACGGCTCGTGAAGCCGCGGATGTCGCAGAACAGGATCGACATGTCGCGCACCTCGCCGCCGAGGCGCAGAAGCGAGGCATCCTTCGCCATGGCGCCGAGGAGCTGTGGCGGCAGATAATGCTCGAATGCGTTCTTGAGCTGGCGGCGATCCTTGTCGGTGCGCAGGAAGAAGAGCCGCGACTGCGCGAGATAAAGCGCCGCCGCGCCGAGCGCGGGATAGACCGGATCGAACAACAGGCCAAGCCGCCGGAAGGCGACCCACGAGACGACCGCCGACAGCGCCACCGTGGCGCCGCCGAGCGCAGCCGCCAGAACCGGCCCGACGCGGGCAAGAAACAGCATCAAGAGGCCGCAGAGCGTCGCAAGCCATATGAGCTCGGCGCCTGTCATCCAGTTGGGCCGGCGCAGCATCGTGCCGAGCAGCATCTGCTCGAGGATCTGCGCATCGACCTCGGTTCCCGTGACGAGCGGCCGCGATGGCGTGGCGACACGGTCGTTGAGGCCGCCGGCGCTGGCGCCAATGAGCACGATCTTGCCGGCAAGCGCATCGGGCCCGAGCGAGCCGTCTAGTATCTGCCAAGCCGGGATTGTGCGTTGCGGCTCGTAGCCGGTGTCGTAGAAGGTGACGCGGGCATTCGCATCGGTCGGAACCTCGCGCTTGCCGACGAGGAGCCCGTTCATGCCCGCATCCTCGCCGAGCGCGGAGAAGCCCGAGGCGCCGCTGCCCTTGATCACATAGGTCGAAGCACGCTCGGCAACTCGCAGAAGCTCAAGCGGCAGAGACGGATAAAAGTCGCCGCCAACGCGGAACAGGAGCGGCATCGTGCGCACGACGCCGTCGTGGTCCGGCACGAAGTTCAAGACGCCGAAGCCCGACGCGGCGTTTTGCAGCACCGGCAGGTTCTGGATCGCGCCAGCGAAAGCATCGAGGCGAGGACCGACATCCGCACCTTCGGTCGCGAGCCCCCAGGCTGGCGTCGGATGCGCCGTCGTGCGCGGGCCGAGCACGATCCCGAGCGCGGTCGGCGTGCGGTGGATCGCCTGGGCAAGAATTGTGTCGTTGTCGCGCCACGCATCGGTCATCGTCGGCGGGGATCGATCGGGCTCGGCGAAGACAACGTCAACGCCGATCGCAGCCGCGCCCGCAGCGCCAAGCCGGTCGATCAACGCGGCAACCATGCTGCGCGGCCACGGCCATTGGCCGATCCGCTCGAGGCTCTGATCGTCGATGTCGACGACGCGTACCCCGGCATCGCGATACTCGCGCGGCGACCAACGTTCGAAACTGTCGAACACGAACTCGCGCAGCGCCTTGATCGGCAGCGGATCGGCGACGCGCAGCGCCACCGCGCCGACGAAGACCAGCACGAGGCCGGCCGTGGTGAGGCTCGCGCGCCGCGAGAGCGCACGAACCGACGGGAACATGGCTTTGGTCGCGCTCATGGCGAAACCTCTCTCCGCACAGGCGGCGCGCCGTCCGCGGCGACGGACAGCCACCAGCCTTGGCGATTGATGGCGTAGTAAGGCACGTAGCGCCCGATTTCCGTGTCGGGCATCACCTCTTTGATTTGGTTGTCGAGGACGAGCGCCTTGCCATCGACATAGACGACGGCGACGGCATGCGGCAGACGCTTGACCTCGTCCCACACCACGACGAGCCGCAAATCACGCTCGGCGACGCCCGTTTGCGACAGCGCCACGAGCTTCGCGATAGCGAAATCCTCGCATTGGCCGCCGTACTCGAGGAACTCGAACGGCGTCTCCCAATGGTCGCCGTCATGCCAATTGACGGCCGTCGGGACATAGCGCACGCCGTTCAACGCGCTATTGACGCGCGCCACGCGCTCTGCGAGCGGCAGACGGCTCATCGCGGCAACGAACGCCCGCCAGCGTGCGAGCACGCAGCCGCGATCAGTGAGCCCGTTCGGACAGAGCTCGCGCGGATCGGCAATCTGATGCTCGGTGCGCGCCACGACCTCGTTCCACTTGGTGAAGGGGTCGAGATCGGCGAAATAGACTTGCCGCGTGCCGAAAAGCTCGGCGCTCGCCCGCGCGTCGCCGCTCGTCAGCGGCCCGAGCAGCACGGCGAGAAGCGAGCCGAGGGCCGGCAGGAGAAGCCGGCATCGATGTTGGCGTTGCATGGGATCGCCCGGTCAGCGGCGAACGCGCTGCGTCGGCTAGGTGACCAGCTGATCGTGGTCGATCGCCTCCCGGTGCTCGGCCTGGGCGAGCTTCGCAATCTCGTCCGCGAGCAGTTGTCGGAGGACTAAGCGCACGCTGCTTGGCAATTCGCGCTGCAGCACGGCGCGGTACTGTTCGATATTGCGTCGTATCGATGAGCGGTCTTGCACGTGGCACCTCCTTGAGAAAAGTTGCTCAGTGCCCCTCAGCCCATTTTCACAACGACCCTCGATCTCCTTCTAAACGAGGCCGGACCCTGCGCCGGCACGACACCCCTTCCCCGTTCTGCAACTCGGCCTCGCTTCGTCATTCGAGGCTCTTGGTCCGACGACGGGACGCTTGCGAATGCAACTGTTATCTAAACGCAAACGCTATCGCGTAAGGCTTTCAAATCATGTGGCAATAATCGAGCATTGCGTTAACTTGACGCTCGAATGGGTGAAAATTTCCCGATTCCGGGGGATAGGTGCGGGACCCGCGGCTCGTGATAGTGTCGCGGCCCACGGCGGAGGTAAGAGCGATGGCGAACCAGGCGGAAGCAGAATTGCTGCGGCTTGAGGACGAGCGCGTGCGCGCGATGACGACGGCCGACGCGGCCACGCTCGAGCGGCTCATGTCGGACGATATCGTCTACACCCATTCCTCGGGGCGGCTCGATACCAAGAAGAGCTTTATCGCCTCGATCACGAGCGGCACCGTCAAATACCGCCGCGTCGAGCGCAAGGACATGGCGGTGTGCCTACGCGAAGGCTTCGCCTTTCTCACCGGCGCGGTCGAGATTGACGTCGAGACCGGCGGTCGCGTGCTCAATCTCAATCTGCGCTTTGCGAACGTGTGGGAGCGCACCGCCAAGGGCTGGCAGCAGATCGTTTGGCAATCAACTCCCATCGCGGCGCCGCGCTGACCTACGCGGTGCAGTCGTTTTTGCCGCCGGACTTTTGAAACGGCAGGCGTAACTGCGGGCCGTCTACAAGCCTCGGTTGTTTCGAGCGTTCCGCAGGGCGAAACACTTAACCCGAAACGCGCAAAAGCGTGGCAACGCAACGTTTGCTGCTGGCATTTTCCAACCACGAAAGGGTATAGACGGCGGCCGTACATTGGAGTTCGACATGGCGCGCGCAAAAAAACTCAAACCGGCAACCGTGCGAACAATCTTCAAATCGACCGAGTCCGCGCCCAAGGTCGCGGCGCGTTTCGGCGTTTCGACAAACCTTGTCTATCTGATCCGCCAAGGAAAGATTCACAAGAAGGTCACTGCGCGCCTGGCGCGCCCCGTGCGCACGACGCTCCGCGGGCGCCCGTCCTCGATCGGCAGCACCAACATCAACATCAAGGTTCTCGCCGACGCCATCATCGATCGCCTCGTGGCGCGGTTCTTCAGCTCGGCGATCCGGCAGCGGCTTCGCGCAGCGCGCCAGTAGGCAGGGCTGGTTCCGTGCGCGGCCGCGGTCGCGCGCCAACGGGCATGATTGGCCGCTCGCAGCGACCCTCGCGCTGCGGGAAGATTGTCCTCCCGATCCGCACACGATAATTTGCGCACAGCAAAGACGGGAAGCGATCTCGCTTTGGCGCGGGCGCCATGAGGCCCGGCGAGCGTCGGTACGGAGGAAGGCGCAATGAAGTTCAGCTTCTTTTCCTCGACCTCTTACATGGGCCCTGCGCCGAGCCTGTCGCTGTGGCCGATGCCGCCGCGCTTCTGCGACCGCGAAACGGCCGGAGTCAGCATCGCGCGCGGTCTCGAGACCTGCCGCCGCGCCGAGGCGCTCGGCTTCGATTGGGTGAGCCTGTCGGAGCATCACTACGCAACGCTCACTCTCACGCCGAGCACGACCGTGATGGCCGGCGCGCTGAGCCAGACCGTGAAGCGCGCGAAGATCGCCGTGCTCGGACCCATCATGCCGCTCTCGCATCCGATCCGCGTCGCCGAGGAGCTGGCCGAGCTCGACCATCTGACCGAAGGGCGGCTCATCGTCCTCTTCCTCCAGGGCACGCCCAACGAGCACCGCGCCTATGAAACGCAGTCCGCCGACACGCGCGCGCTCACGCAAGAGTCGATCGAACTCATCCTCAAGGCATGGACCGCGGACGAGCCGTTCGCGTGGCGCGGCCGCCATTTCGATCTGCCGAACGTTGCGGTGTGGCCGCGCCCGCAGCAGGCGCCGCGGCCCTACGTCTTCGGCTCGGGCAACAACGAGGACTCCGCCCGCTTTGCCGCGCGCCAGCGCATCGGCATGGCGCTTTCTTTCATGCCGCTCGAAACAGCACAGCAGCGCGTGGCGCTCTATCGCCGCGAGGCGGAAGCTGCGGGTTGGCGTCCGGAGCCGAGCGACATCCTCTATCGCGGGCTCGGCCATCTTGCCGAGACCGACGCCGAGGCCGAGCGCGAGGTCAAGGAAGCAGTCGAAGCGAAGGTCGCGGCCTCGCACAAGCTGCAGGCCGAAGGCGGCGTGCCGGCCACGCCGGGCGAGCCGGTCGCCGAACGCGCGCCCATCTTCTCGCGGCCCCTCTTCCACGGCAGCCCGCGCCGCGTGCGTGAGATCTGCCGGGCGTTCCACGAGGCGGGCGTCGGCACGCTCGACATCGCCTTTCACTGGGGCGTCACAACCTACGAGCAGCAGCTTCGCTCGATGACGCTGTTCGCCGAGCGCGTCATCCCGGAGGCGCGGGACTGGTAGGGGGCAGCGTCTCAGGCGCTCCTTTACGAAGCCGTGCGCACGCCACTCGATCGTTGCGCGCTTCGCGCAGCCGGGATAGAGACGGATCTTCGGACCGGCAATCGAGAACAGGGCGGTACCGCATGGCGAGCGAACCATTTCCGCCGGTATTGGATGGCGACATTAGTCAGCTCTCCGCGCAGGAAATTATCGCCGCCGAAAAATCATTCCGTGCGACCGTCGCGCGCGATCCGGGCAACGCTCTTGCGCACGACGGATTGGCGCGCATCCATCTCAATCGCCAAGAATGGCGCGAAGCTCTTTTCCACGCGCGCGAGGCGCTCCGTCTCGATCCCTCCCTCGAACCGGGATGCCGCACCACCATCGTGCGTGCGGAGCGAAACATCAGCAGCATCCTTCTCGAACCGACGGTCGCTCCCTGGTTCGCCGACCGCAACGTCACGCGCTATCCCGACCGCAAGGATGATTACGCCGACCTTTCCACACTGATCGAAAAGCATGTGTTGCCGGGCTGGCTTCCGGACAGGCCGCCGTTCGGGCCGCACTCGCGGATCGTGACCTTAGGTTCCTGCTTTGCCGGCGCTCTGCGGACCTATCTCATGAGCTTCGGTTACGAGAGCGAGGGACTGTGGGTGCCCGAGGCACTCAACAACACGTTCGCGCTGCGTCAATTCATCGATTGGTCGGTCGCCGGGATACTTTCCGACGACGCCTATTGGTACGACGCCGACGAACAGGGACGCGGACGCAAATGGCTTCCGAGCCACGAGCAGGCTTCGTATCGCAAAATGTTCGAAGCGGCGGCGGGCATCGTGATTACCGTCGGCCTCGCCGAGGTGTGGCAGGATTTGGAAACCGGCGGCATTTTCTGGCGCGGCGTGCCTCGCGCGCTTTATGAGCCGGGGCGATACCGGTGCCGGATGAGCACCATCGAAGAGAATGAAGCCAATCTTCGCCGCATCGTGACCACTCTTCGCTCGCTCGGCGATCAGCGCCCGATCATATTCACTTTGTCGCCCATACCCCTGTTAGCCACATTCCAGAAGACGTCGTGCGTCGTGATGGATTGCGTGTCCAAATCGATCCTGCGAGTTGCAATCGCGAATGTGTGCGAAAGCCGGCTGGATGGTGTGTTTTATTGGCCGTCATTCGAAATCGTCCGATGGGTTGGCAGCCACATCCCGACTTCGATGTTCGGCGACGACGCGCGGGATGAACGGCATATCGCCGGATTCGTGGCGCCGCTCATCATGAAGCATTTCATCAAGCACTATTTTGTCGAGCCGGCGCGCGCCGCCAGCGCCGACGAGCTGAAGCCGCGTTGGGCAGCTTCATCGCTCACAGCGCAACAGGACTGTCACAAATCCACTCTATAGGTCGCGCGAGACCTGACGTACCACCCGCGCGCGCGAGGCAAGCCAATCGCCATGACCGAACGAGAGAATGAGCGCCTCGCGCTCAGCCGCCGCAAGCTTCTGGCCGCGGCGGGCATTGGCGGCGGCGCCATCGCAGCATCGTCCTTCATCGGCATCGGCGAGGCCGAGGCCGCGCCCCTGGCACCCCGCGCGCCCGACGCGGCAACACCCCCCGTCGCGGGACTCCATCTGCAGTTTGGCGCCGATGCATCGTCGGAGATGGTGGTCTCATGGCACACGCTTGAGCCGGTTCGCCGCCCCCGCGTGATGCTCGGCCGGCTCGATGGCCAGCTGGAGCAAACCATTGCCGCCAAAGCGACGAGCTACACCGATGCGAAGTCGGGCCAGAATGTCTACGCCTACCACGCCAAGATCGGCCGCCTGCAAGCGGCGTCGGCCTATCTCTACGCGGCGATGCACGACGGCGCCGCGCCGGAGTTCGGGACGTTCCGCACCTCGCCGCGGGGCCGCGCGCCGCTCACCTTCACCAGCTTCGGCGACCAGGGCACGCCCACCATGGGCAAGAAGTTCGTGCCGCCCGAGGGCGTCACGATGCCGAACCCTCCTTATGTGAACGACAATCTCGGCTCCCCGGCGGCCGGCGACACGACGCTCGGCGTGGAGCGGATGCGGCCCTTGTTCCACCTTTTCAACGGCGATCTTTGCTACGCCAACCTCGCCGAGGATCGCGTGCGCACCTGGTGGGATTTCTGGGACAACAACAGCCGCAGCGCGCGGAACCGCCCGTGGATGCCATCGCCCGGCAACCACGAGAACGAGCTCGGCAACGGACCGATCGGGTATCAGGCATATCAGACCTATTTCTCGGTGCCGCCGGCGGACGGGCAGACCGACGTGACGCGGGGCTTATGGTACGCCTTCACCGCGGGCTCGCTTCGCGTGATCAGTATCGCCAACGACGACGTCTGCTACCAGGACGGCGGCAATTCCTATGTCCGGGGCTACTCGACCGGCGCGCAGAAGGCCTGGCTCGAAAAGGAACTCGCCGCGGCCCGGCGCGATCGGGACATCGACTGGATTGTCGTCTGCATGCATCAGGTTGCGATCTCGACGGTGGACAAGTTCAATGGGGCCGATCTCGGCATCCGTCAGGAATGGGTGCCGCTCTTCGACAAATACGGCGTCGATCTCGTGGTGAGCGGCCACGAGCACCACTATGAACGCTCGCATCCGATCCGCGGCCAGCAGTCGAACGCCACACTCACTCCGGTTCCGGCGACAACCGCCATCGACGTCATCGACACGACCAAAGGCACGGTGCACATGGTCATCGGCGGCGGTGGCACATCCGTTCCGTCGAACCAGCTGTTCTTCGAACCGCCGGCGTGCCGGGTCATCACTGCGGTGGGCGATCCCGATGCGACGACAGGCAAGCGTCCACCCATCTATGTGAGGGAGGACGCACCCTGGATGGCGACGCGAAACGCCGCGCACTCGTATGGATTTGCGGCGTTCGAGCTCGATCCCGGATCGCATCGCGGCGACCTCACGACGATCAAGGTCACCTATTACGACGTCGTCGGTCCGGACGGCCGCCTCAGCCCGTTCGAAAGCTTCAGGCTCCGCCGCCCGCGCCGCGACTGATGGGGCGGCGCTCGGCGGCTACGGAACGACCGGCGTCACGCCGGCGAGCACAAGCTGATCGGCCGTGACCGTCGTTCCCTGCAAATCGCCGATCGCGTGCATCGATGTGATGAGACTCTCGATACGCTGTTTCGAGACGGTGTCGCCGCGGGCGAACTGGCCGATGCGCACGCTGAAATCGTAGCTTTCCGCGATGTCTTCGGGACTGTCGTGTGAATATTTGGCGAGGATATTGATCGCGCCCTCGCGGTTCTTCGGCTCGTAGAACCACGCCACCGCCTCATCGAGCGCCTTGACGAAAGCCTTTGCCGTCTCGGGATGCTTCTTGGCCCAGGGGACGTAGACATCGACGCTGCCCTGGGGAATGTCCTTGGTGTAGTCCATGATAAGGCCAAGATTGGTGAAGCCTTCCTTTTCGGCAAGAAAGTTGGTGGGAGGAACGAGCATGGTCATGGCCACGGTGCCGGATTTGAGCGCAGCGAAGCGCTGCGCCGTGTTGCCGACGACGACGATGTCGTAATCCCCCTTCTTCAAGCCGTGCGCCGACATGATGCGTTCGAGATAAACGGCGTTGATGTCCATCAGGCCGCCGATGCACACGGTCTTGCCGCGCAGATCCTCGATCTTGTGGATGTTCTTCTGCGCCAAGATCTCATAAGGCGTGACATCGGCGAGAATGCGCAGGATTGCCACCGGCGCGCCCTTGGCGGCGGCATGGATCGGCTCGGTCAAGCCGATGCTGAGCACGTCGAGCGAGCCCGCGGCCAGTTGCTGCATGAGGCCGGGCGCGGTCGGGCCGTAGATCAGGTCGAGCTTGATGCCCGCCTTCTCGAACATGCCTTCGTCCTCGCCGATGAGGAACGGCCACGCGCCGGAATTGGCCGAGCCGATGAGGCCGGTCTCCACCGTCTCGAGCGCCCGCGCCGGCGCACAAGAGAGCCCCGCGAGGGCGATCAGCGCGAGAAGGATGCTCTTGGTCATTCCACGACCTCGTCGCCGCCGATGAGGATGAGCGGTGGTTTGGGGCGATGCCTCAAGAAGGGGTATTCTACACGCGCAAGCGCGCGGCGGCTAATCGATCCGGCAACGGCGCCGATCGCAGGCGCGGATCAAGTTTGGGCCAGTGACGGGGCCTCTGCGGCTTTCGGCATCTCCGCCGTCGTCTCCCGATGCTCTTTCGAAATACGCACGAGTCCGACGCGTCGCGCTCGTTCCCAAACCTCGATCGCGGGATATTTGTAGCCAGCCAGGACCTGCTTCGCATGTTCCAAGGCCGCTCACCCGCGAGAAGATGCAGCTCTTCGACGCCGGCGTCGTATGAGCGGGGTAGCGCGCGCCGGGCGCGAGCCGGACGAGCATGCTCACCCGCTGCAGGTCCGTGTCGGTCGCCAGCAGCTTGCATCGATCCCAGCTCTTTTCTTCAGCGCCGGCGCGGTGAGGCAGCCACTGCCAGCGGCGAGGTGATGTCGGCGAATGAGGTGGCGAGTGACGTGCGGACGTCGAGCACCGTCGGCACGCGCGCGGCGATGGCTTCTCGCAACGCGGACCCAAGTGTATCTGGGTCGTCGATCCGCGTGGCGCGGCAACCCATGGCGCGCGCGATCGCGGCGTGGTCGAAATCGCCGAACTCGGCCGCGAACGGGCCATTGCCGTGCAGCACCCAGCCGAGCGCGCGGTTATTGAAGATCACCGTCACGATCGGGATGTCGTGCTCGAGCGCGGTCATGAGCCCGTTCATGGTCATGGCGAACCCGCCGTCACCGCACACGGCGACCGCCGGCCGCTCGGGATGGACGAGTTTCACCGCCAACGCCGCCGGAATGGCGAAACCCATCGGGCCCGAGCCCGCCGCCTGGAGGAAGCCGCCGGCGCGTTTCGTCTGGTAGAAATGCGTCATCATGATGCGGTTCTCGCCGGCATCGCAGGTGACGATCGCATCCTCGGGCAGCGCGCGCTGCAATTCGCCGATCAGCCGCTGCGGCAGGATCGGCCGGTCGCCGGCGCGATAAGCGGCATCGTCGAAATAGCCGCACGCCTTGCGGTGGCGCGCCACGCGCTCGCGCGCGGCGGAGGCGCGCGCGGCATCCTTGCCAACGGCATCGCCGAGCTGCGCCAGCACGGTCGCGGCATCGCCGATCAGCACGTGCTCGGCCGGGAAGGTCCACGACGCGTTGCGCGGCTCGATGTCGATCTGCACGAAGACCTGGCGCGCGGGATCGAGCAGGTCGCGGTTCTCCCACGCCGTGTCGCTCGGCCCAAGCTTCGAGCCCACCGCGAGGACGAGATCGGCCTCGGCGATGGCGGCATTGGCGGCCGCGGTGCCATAGGTGCCGAAGACGCCCAACGCCAACGGATGCGTCTCGGCGAACGTGCCCTTGCCCGCCGCCGACGTCGCGACCGGCAGCCCCGCCGCCTCGGCGAGCGCCGCGAGCGGCTCGTAAGCCGCGGCAATTCGCACGCCGCCGCCTGCGATGACGACCGGGCGCTGCGCCGCGCGGATGGCCGCTGCCGCGGCGTCGACGCGCGCGCTGTCGGCCGGCGGAGGCGGCGGCGGCAGATAATGCCGCGTCGGATAGAGCGCCGGCTGCGAGCCGGGCGCGACCGAGCCCGCGAGCGCGTCATGCGCGAAGAGAACGGCGACCGGCCCCGGCTGTCCGGCGAGCGCATGCTTCAGCGCAAGCTGTGTTGCCTGGACCGCGGCCACGGGATCGCGCGCCTCGATCACCTGTTTCGTCACACCCGCGAAGGCGCGGCGCGCGTCCCACGAGCCCCAATCGCCCGTCGCTTGCTGATAAGGTGCGTGCAGGGGAAAGCGCGGCGCATCGCTCAAGTCACTGAGGAGCAGCATCGGCGAGCCCGAGAGAAAGGCCTCGAGGATGCCGATCATGCCGTTCCCCAGCACCCACGGCCCCTGCCCGATCATCACGCCGGGGCGCCGCGTGAGCCGCCCATAGACTTCGGCCATCACGCCGGCGAGGGATTCCTCCCGCACAAGCACGGTGCGCACTGCGTTCTGCACCTTGGCGAGCGCCGCGACGACGCGGCCCGTATGCCCGCCGGAGATGCCGAACACGTACTCGATCCCCGCCTCGGCGATGACGCGCGCGACGAGCTCAGCCGACGGCTCCTCGGTGCGCGGAATGGACTGGATCATGGCCCCTCCCCGATCTCGGTCTTGCGCCGCCAAAGGCGTGCGCCCACGGCGCGACTTTCCGACCCGCGCCAGGCAAAGACAAGGTGGGAGGCGGCGGCGGGGCAGTCGAGCTCCTTTCCTTCGGCGCGTAGAAGCGGGTAGAACGAGGAGATCGCGCGCGACCGAGGAGTAGGGCCATGAAGTTCGGGCATTTCTGCTTGCCGACCTTTTTCGCCGATGTCGATGGCGATCCCGGGCTGTTGATGCGGCGCTGGCTCGCGCTTCTCTCCGAGAGCGAGGCGCTCGGCTTCGACTCCCTCTGGGCGAACGAGCACCATTTCGATCCCTATGGCGGCATCATCCCCTCGCCGCCCACGATCCTCGCGGCCTTGTCGCAGCGCACGAAGCACGTGCGGCTCGGGACCTCGATCGTGGTCCTGCCGCTGCACAACCCGATCGAGGTCGCCGAGCAACTCGCCATGGTCGATCTGATGTCGGAGGGGCGCGTCGAATTCGGCATTGGCCGCGGCTTCGTCGAGTTCGACTATGACCGGCTCGGCGTGTCGCGCGAAGATTCGCAGGCGCGGATGCGCGAGCAGCTCGAAGTCATCCTCAAGGCCTGGGCGGGGGCGCCCTTCACGCACAAGGGCCGGTTCTACAGCTATGAGAATGTCGAGGTGTGGCCGCGGCCGGAGCAGCGCCCGCACCCGCCCGTCTGGCTCTCATGCTCGCAGACGCCGTCGAGCTTCGAATGGGCGGGGAAGATGGGATATAGCGTCCTTACCGTCGCCTATCGCAGCGTCGAGAACCTCGTCGCCAACAACCGCATCTACCGCGCCGCCTGGGCCGAGGCCGGCCATCCGGCGGGAAAGTGGCGCGTCGCCACGCACTATCACTGCGTCCTCAGCGAGAACAAGCGCGAGGCCCGCGACATCGCGCGCGAGGCGTGGCGACGCTACACGCTCGCCACCACCCACACGCTCGACCGCATCCGGGCCGATCAGAATTATCTGAACGATCCCTCCCGCCGCCAGGTCGGCCAGGATCTCCTGGACATCGACCGCATGATCGAGGAGCTGCGCGTCATCGCGTGCACGCCCGACGAGGCGGTGCAGCTCCTCGAGCGCGCGCAGGACGCGATGGGGTTCACCCAGTGCGACTGCACCTTCTTCTTTGGCGGCATCACGCACGAGCAGGCGCAGCGTTCGCTGCGGCTCTTCGCGAGCGACGTGATGCCCAAGCTCAAGAACCGCGAGCCCCGCCTGGCGCAGTAAGCAGGCCCGGCGCCGGTTAAGTGAGAGCCGGATGCGCGCAGCGTCCCGGACCGCGCGCCGCCCCGAAATGGCTATTTCGCGGGGATTTATGATCGCTTGAAGCGGCGGCGCGCCCCGGCTAAACTTGGCGGGGATATACCATGGATATACCATTCCGCTCAGCGGAACATTCCGAGACCGTAGCAACCAGCCGCGAAGGGCTGCTGTCGGTCAACTTCATCCTGAACGTGATCGAGCTTCTGGCCGAGACGGACGGGCCGCGCGCGCTTTCGGACATCGCGCGCACGCTCGGCGTGTCGAAGCCGCGCGCGCATCGCCATCTGCGCGCGCTGCTGCAGCGCGGCTATGTGCGACAGGAAAGCGTGACCGAGCGCTACGAGATTACCGCGAAGCTCTTGGCGCTCGGCGAAGTGGTACGCGACCGCTTCGAGATCGCACGCCTCGTGCGCCCGGAGATGGCACGGCTGCGCGATGCCAGCGGCCTGGTGGCGACGGCATCGACGCTGATTGCCGATCTCGTCACGATCGTAGAGGCGCTCGACGGGCGAATGCTCATCGACGCGGACATCCTTCCCGGCAACGCGCTCAGTCCATTCAATTCGGCGCATGGGCTCGTGGCGCTCGCCTTTGGTCCGGCGCAGCGCATCACCCGCGCTTGGACGGGACCGCCCCCATCCAATCCGGAGGAGCTCGAGGCCGAGCTCGCTGGCATCCGCCAGCGCGGCTGGGCCACCGCTCCCAATCGCGTCTTCCCCGGCATCAATGCGCTCGCCGCACCGATCTTCGATCACCGCGGTGACTGGCGCGGTACAATCGCTATCGTGGGGCCGACGAGCCTCGTTCCCGCCGATCCAGCGCCCGTACAACTCAAGGATGTACTGCGCGCCGCGCGTGAGGTCTCACGCCAGCTCGGCGGCCAGGACCAGTGAGAGACAACTAGACCGCGGTCGGCTGACCTCACGCCGCTTCGGGTCGGTCAGCGGAAAGTCGTGTGACAGCCGCATCCCGGCGGTAGCCGCGCGGCGACATCTTGTACTGCTCGCGGAAGACGCGGCTGAAATGCGCGGAATCGTTGAAGCCCCAGCGGTAGCAGATGTCGGTGATCGAGAGATGCGCATAAAGCGGGCTTGCGAGCTCGGCGCGGCAGCGTTCGAGCCGCCGCAGGCGCAGATAACGCGCGAAGGTCTCGCCCGCGTTCTCGAACAGCTTTTGCACATAGCGCGTCGAGATACCTAATTCGGCGGCCACGGTGTCGCGGCCAAAATCCTGCTCCCCCAGCCGCGCCTCGATGAGTTGGCAGATGCGATTGAGGATCGTGCGCTGCGTGCTCGTCGCGCCGCGCAGCATGCCGTCCGGGACGTCGCTCACGAGGCATGCGGCAAGGAATTCTGTGAGCGCGATCTCGATCGGCCTGAGCTGTTCGGGCGCAAGCTTGTCGATCGTCTCCGCGACCGAGCCGAGCATCGCCGCAAAGACTTGCCCGAGGCCGCTCTTGCCGGAGATGCGTCCGACCCGCCGCCACAGGGGCTTCATCAGCCGCGCGGCGAGAACCGATTGCGGCACCTTGATCAGGAATTGTCGGAAGTCGGTATCGAAGACAAAGCGGTACGCAACGCCGAACGGGCCAAACGCGATGTCGCCGGGCGCAAGCTCGTGTATCTCGCCCTCGGCCGCGAGCCGCCCGCGACCGTCGAGATGAAGCGCCAGCCAAACACCCATTTCGCTGCGCGGAACTATGCTCGACAATTCCTGCGGACCGGAAGCGATGCGCGCGAACGATATTCCGGAAGGCGAAACGACAGAGCGCGCGCACGCGCGAAGGTGTCCGTCATCCTCACGATGCTTGATCGCGAGCAAAAACGGCGTAAGCGCCGTTTTCCAGGCCTCGGCACGGTGATCGCCGGAAAAGACCTCGGCCGAGAGATCGCAGCTCGTCATTGGAAATGCCTCGCGGCGGTGGTGCCATAATCCCGCACACGCCGCAAGACGAATTAAGTGCGATAAGGGATGCGCTAGACGCCGAGATGGCGGTGCAGCAGCTCGGGCTCGTCGCGCGCCGCCTGCGCCGCCATTTCGGTGACCATGTGGCCGTTATTGATGATGAAGATACGGTCGGCGAGCGTCATCACCGCCGCAATGTTCTGTTCGACGATAAGCATGGTCTGGCCGGCAGCGACGAGCGCACGGCAGGTGGCGAGCAGGTCGCGCACAATCACGGGCGCCAGCCCCTCGAACGGCTCGTCGAGCATCACGATCTTGGGATCGCGAATGAGCGCACGCGCGATCGCCAGCATCTGTTGCTCGCCGCCGGAAAGATCGGTGCCGCGCGCGCGGCGGCGCTCGCGCAGCCGCGGGAAAACTTCCCAGACGCGCTCCAACGGCCAGCTCGATTTCGCCGTGAAGCCGGCGAGCACAAGATTTTCTTCGACATTGAGGCTGCCGAAGATGCGGCGCTCCTCGGGCACGAGCTGAAGCCCGAGCGCGGCGATGGCGTGCGAGGGCAGATCCTGAGTGGGCGTGCCATCGAGCACAATGCGGCCTGAGCGCGGATGCAAGAGCCCCATCAGAGTATTGAGCGTCGTGCTCTTGCCGGCGCCGTTCCGCCCGAGAAGCGCCACGACCTCGTTCTTCTGCACGTTGAGCGAAACGTCGAACAGGATATGGCTGTCGCCGTAATAACTGTTGATGCGGTCGACCTCGAGAATGGCGCTCATGCGGCCGCGACCCCGCCGAGATAGGCTTCCTGTACGAGCGCGTTGCGCTGAATCTCCGCCGGCGTGCCCTCGGCGAGAAGCGCGCCTTCGTGCAGGACCGTGATCCGCTCTGCCAGCTCGAACACCGCATCCATATCGTGCTCGACCACGACGAGGGTGCGGCCGCGGCGAATGTTCTTCAAAAGCTGCACCGTCTCGGAGCGCTCGAGCGGGCTCATGCCTGCCAAGGGCTCGTCGAGCAGCAGCAGCGTGGGCGAAGCGGCGAGCGCCAGGCCAATTTCGAGGCGCCGCTTCTCGCCATATGCAAGCTCCGCCACCGGCACATCGGCGCGACCGCCGAGGCCGACGAGCGACAGCGTGCTGTCGACCTGCGCGGCGAGACCGGGCACGCGGTCGATGCGGCGCAGAAGATCGAGCGCGAAAATGCCGCGCCGCTCGGCCAAGGCGGCAATGACGATGTTCTCGCGCAACGTCAGGCGCGAGAAGAGCTGGTTGATCTGGTACGTCTTGGTCAATCCCAACTGGCAAACGGCGGCCACATCCTTGCCGGTGATGTCGTTGCCGTGGAAGATGATGCGGCCCGAGCTCGGCGGCAGCTCGCAGGTCAGCATCTTGAAGAATGTGCTCTTGCCGGCGCCGTTGGGGCCGATGATGCCGCGCAGCTCGCCCTCTGCGACGGCGAAGTTGATGTTGGAGTTGGCGACGAGACCGCCGAACGACTTGGTGAGGCCGCGCGCTTCGAGGACGGGGCCCGAGAACGATTTCTCGTGGCGCACGCGCGTTGGGCCCACGCTCGCGATGGGAGCCGCGGCCGGCGCCTCGGCCGGTGCGGGCGGCGCGCGGCGCGCGGAGACAAGCCGCACGAGATCCTGCAAGCCGCCAACGAGACCGCGCCGCAAGAAGCACACGAGCAACACGAACACGAGGCCGAGGACGAGCTTCCACGCGCTGCCAAGCCCGAGCGCGGCCTGCAGGAAGTCGCGCAGGAAGAGCCACACCGCTGCGCCGATGAGCGGGCCGAAGAGCGTGCCCGTGCCGCCGATCGCAGTCTGCATCACGAGTTGGCCCGAAGTGTCGAAGGTGAAGGCCTCCGGCGGCATGAAGGCCTGCAGCACACCGAGGAGTCCGCCCGCGAAGCCGGCATAGGCCGCGGCAATCACAAAGGCGGCGAGCTTGTAGAGGCCGACTGCGTGCCCTACGGCGCGCGCGCGCACCGGGTTGTCGCGGATGGCGTTGAACACCGCGCCCATCGGCGAGCGCACGATGCGCAGCGCAATCACCATGCCGATGAAGTAACAGACGGCGAGAAATCCATACATCGACCAGCCGGTGCCGACCTGATAGGAAAACCCGGCAAACGAGAAGCTCGGGGTCGGCACGCCGGGGATGCCGTTCTCCCCGCCGGTCCAGGCGGAAAGCGGCGAATTCTCGATGAAGAAAAAGGTCTCGGCGATCGCCACGGTGATCATGGCGAAATAGATGCCGGTGCGGCGCAAAGCGATCATTCCGACAAGGCAGCCCACGACGGCTGCCACCACCATGCCGACGAGGAGCGCGAGCACCACGTCCGACATGACGTTGTGTACGACAAGATAGGCGGCGACGAAGCCGCCGGTGCCAAAGAACGCCGATTGCCCGAACGACAGGAGCCCGGTGTAGCCGAACAGGATGTCGAAGCCGATGCCGAACAGGCCCCAGACCAAGATTTCGTTCATGGTGCCGGGTGCCATACCGAAAATGGGCAGGACGTAGGGCACGGCGACAAGCCCCACCGCAGTCAGTATCTCGACCGTCCAGCCGCGGCGGCGCAACATCAGCAAGCCATCCTTATTCGCGGCTTTGCAGGCCGAGCAGCCCTTGCGGGCGCACCAGCAGAATCAAGGTCATCACGGCAAACAGCATCACGCCGGAATAGGCCGGATCGACCATCGAGGTGAGGCTCAGGATTTCGCCGGAGACGATCCCGCCCAGGATGGCGCCGGGAAAGGACCCGACGCCGCCGATCACGACGACGACGAAGGTCTGCACCAGGATGCCGTCGCCCATGTCGGGCGTCAGCGACACCACGGGCGCGTTGACGATGCCGGCGAAGCCCGCCGCCATCGCGCCGATCCCGAACACGAGAATGAAGACACGATAAACGTTGATGCCGAGCATGCCGACCATGCCGGCATCCTCGATGCCCGCGCGCACGATCATGCCGATCCGCGTGCGATAGAGCACCACATAGAGCACGCTCAGCGCCGCGGCCGCGATGCCGAGGACGACGATGCGGTATGTGGGATAGATCATGAACCCCATCGGCGTGATGCCGGCGGCCCAGTGCGGCGGCGGGACCGTCAGCGACAGGCTCCCGAACGCGAGCCGCACCAGCTCGACGAGAACAATGCCGAGGCCGAACGTGACGAGGAGCTGATCCTCGGGCGGGCGCGCATAGAAATGGCGGATGATGACGAACTCGATGAGCCCGCCCATCACGAAGAGGAAGAGGGTGCCGGCTATGACGGCCACGGTGAAGGAGCCGGTCAGCTGGAACGCGACGAAGCCGGCATAGCCGCCGAGCATGAACATCGCGCCATGCGCGAGATTGAGGACGCCGAGCGTGCCGTAGATGATGGTGAGGCCGGAGCTGATGAGTGCCAGCAGCGCCCCCAATGCCAGCCCGTTGAACAATTGCGAGACGAAATTGGGCCAGGTGATCATAGGGGCCGGCGGACAAGAAAGACGCGGCCGGCTGCGTCAGGTGCGGCCGGCCGCGTCATTGCCGCAGTCTCAGGTATAGTCGCCCAACTGGCAACCGAAGGCATCGGGCGCCTGCATCAGAGGCGCGCCCGGCAGGACGTCCAGGATATCCCAATAGTCCTCGGGGTTCTTCATGTCCGAAGGCTTCTTGCCGCGGACGATGAGGACAGGACGGACGAGCTGGTGATCGGCGCCGCGGAAATAGACCTCGCCGACAATCGATTGCGTCTTCTTGCCGGCTTCGTACGCCTTGATCACGTCGGGCGGATAGAAGCTGCCCGCGCGCTCGACCGCATCGGCCCACAGCGCGAACTCCATATAGGCATTCTCGGCGCCCCATTCGGGCCGATAGCCGTATTTCTTGAAGAACGCATCGACGAACATCTTCGCGAGCGGATATTTCGGATTGTCGCCGAGCGTCCACCAGAAATCGGTCGCGGAGAACACGCCCTCCATGATCTGGGGACCCACTTCCTTGGCGATGAATGGCACCTGGTAGGGCACGACAAGCTTCTGCTTCGCCAGGATGCCGAACTGCTGCGCCTGCTGAATCGACAGCACGGCGTCATGGCCCCAGTTGATGTTGAGCAGCACCTCGGCGCCGGAATTGGCGACGTTCAGGAGATAGGAGCTGTAGTCGGGCGCGCCGAGCGGGGCCACCTGGTTCGTCACCATGGTCCAGCCGCCGTTCTTGCCGAGATAGTCCTGCATCGACTCCTGAACGGTGTGGCCGTAGGTGTAATCAGGCGTCAGGTACGCGACCTTCTTGCTCTTGCCGAAATTCTTGAGCAGAACCGGGCCGAGCGCGGCGGCCGCGGTCTGGCCGTAGAAGCACTGCCGGAAGCCGTAGCGGACGCAATCCTTGCCGGTGGTGTCGTTGGAGCCGGAGATGCCGGCGACGTAGAGCACCTTTTCGCGTTGCGCCAGCTTGTTGAGCGCGACCGCGACCGCGCTCGAGGTCGAGCCGGTCATCAGGACGGCCTTGTTCTCGCTGATGAACCGCGATTGCTCTTGCACCGCGGTGTTGGGATTGGCCTGGGAGTCGGCGACCCCGTACTTCACTTCCTTGCCGAGCACGCCCTTCTTCGTCATGGGCGAGATCTGCTTGATCAGCGGGTCGCCTGCATTGATGTGCTCGACCGCGAGCTGGTAGCCCTTGAGCTCGTCTTCGCCCTGAACGGCGTAAGTTCCGGTGCGGGGCACCGCGATGCCGATGTAAACCGAGGAGCCCGACGAGCCATCCGGCCAAGTCCCCAACGGTGGATGCGTATCGGCCGCCCGCGCGATCGCGGGAAGTGCGGTCGTGGCCAGAAGCGCGCCGCCGGCTTGCATCACCGAGCGCCGCGAAGGCGTGGATTTCCCAAACTGTTTCATGGTCCCCTCCCACATCGGTATCAGGCCGTGGGCCGGCGCGGACCAATGTCCCGAGTCCTTCGCCAACCGTCGCATTCAACTGTCGTTGCGTCCATCCATGACCGAGTTTGTTAGGAATTGCAAGCACCAAGCGGCCATCGGCGGGCGTGCACCCGTGCACTTGCCGCCGGCTTTCCGTACGCTTCTCATTCCTGTAGGACAGCACCGCGCACGCCCGCTCTCATCGCGGCGGGCCACGCCGATGAACCGTCAGGGAGGAGGCCATGGCGAGCACACAACCGGTCGACCGGAATGAATTCGCCGCACGCGCCGCGACGATCGGCAACATCCCCAACGCGACACCGATGACGGGCAAGGAGTACCTCGCCTCGCTCGACGACGGGCGCGAGGTCTATATCTATGGCGAGCGCGTCGCGAAGGTGACGGAGCATCCGGCCTTCCGCAACACGGCGCGGATGGTGGCGCGGCTCTACGACGCGCTGCACGATCCGAAGCGCAAGGACAAGTTCCTGCTGCCGACCGACACCGGCAATGGCGGCTCAACGCACGCCTTCTTCAAGGCGCCGAAGACGCTCGATGATCTTCTCGCCGGCCGCAACGCCATCGCCGAATGGGCGCGCATCACTTATGGCTGGATGGGCCGCTCGCCCGACTACAAGGCGGCGTTCCTCGCGACGCTCGGCGCCAACGACGCCTTCTATCATCCCTATGAGGGGAACGCGCGGCGCTGGTACCGCTTCAGCCAGGAGCGCGTCCCCTTCATCAACCACGCCATCATCCATCCGCCGATCGACCGCGACCGCCCGCCCAACGAGGCGGGCGATGTGTGCTGCCATGTCGAGGCCGAGACCGACCAGGGCATCATCGTCTCGGGCGCCAAGGTGGTGGCGACGGGCTCGGTCCTCACCAACTACACGTTTGTGGCGCATCACGGGCTCATCCCGGTACAGGATCCGGCCTTTGCCGTCGTGTTCATGATCCCCACCAACACGCCCGGTGTTAAGTTCATCTGCCGCACCTCCTACGAGATGACCTCGACCGTGATGGGGAGCCCATTCGACCATCCGCTGTCGAGCCGGCTCGACGAAAACGACGCCGTCTTCATCATGGATAAGGTGCTGGTGCCCTGGGAGAACGTGTTCGTTTATCGCGACATGGAGCGCGCCAACAATTTCTTCCCGCAGACGGGCTTCCTGCCGCGCTTCGTCGTCCATGGCTGCACGCGGCTCGCCGTGAAGCTCGACTTCATCTCGGGCCTTCTGCTCAAGGCGACCGAGGCGGCGGGCACGAAGAACTATCGCGGCGTCCAGGCCAACATCGGCGAGGTGATCGCGTGGCGCAATCTGTTCTGGGCGTTGTCGGACGCGATGGTACGCGAGCCGCAGCCCTGGATCGGCGACTATGTGCTGCCCAAGATGGAGCCGGGCAACGCCTACGCCATCATCGCGACGATGGCCTACAGCAAGGTGAAATACATCATCGAGCAGACCGTCGCCTCCGGCCTCATCTTCCTCAATTCGCACGCGCGCGACTTCAAGAACGAGGAGATCCGGCCCTATCTCGATCGCTATCTGCGCGGCTCGAACGGCTACAAGGCGGAGGAGCGCGTGAAGCTCCTGAAGCTGCTCTGGGACACGCTTGGCAGCGAGTTCGGCGGCCGGCACGAGCTTTACGAAATCAATTACGGCGGCTCGACCGAGGAGATCAGGCGCTACTGCCTCTTCGGCGCGGAAGCGTCGGGCAACGCCGCACAGTTCAAGGGTTTCGCCGAAGCGTGCATGGCGGAATACGATCTCGACGGATGGAAGGTCCCCGACCTCACCGATCCGGGCGCGCTCAGCTATCACGCGGGCGCGCGGCGCACGTAGCGGGGGGTGGCGAACCGGGTCAGGTGCGGGGCTTAGTGATGCCCCCACCACTGATCGTCGTCGTGCCAGCCGCCGTTCGCCTCGCGATCGTGCGGGCGGTCGTAATAATGGCCCGGATTATGGGCGTGCCATGCCTCGGCTTCTTGGGGATTCCCCCACGCATGCCACTGGTGGCCCGTGTCCCAATAGCCGTCGGTGTAACCGAAGGCCACGCCCGGAACTGTAACTTCGGCGGCTGGCGGGCCGCCACGATCTTGCACGACGCACGCGCCGAGCAGCAACCCCGGCAGCACGATCGCGAGCCATTTTCCCTGGGTCAATCCATCCTCCCGCGCAACATTCAGAGGAGAACGGAGCGGCGCGGATTTCGTTTCACGCGCGGGGCGCCGCTTTGCCCCGCTATTCGGCGGCGATGCCGCGCTCCTGCGCCGCCTGGCGGCGAAGCTTCTCCGCCTCTTCCCGGTGCTGGGCGAGCCAATCGCCCGGCGCAGTCGTGGTGTAATAGCCGCCGCGCACGCCGGCATAGACGTGGGGCTCGTCCGCCGATGGTGGACGCGCGCCGTTTTGGAAGGCGCGCACCGCTTCGAACAACATGCGACGGTGACGCGCGATCGCAATGTCGGACGACGCCAAGTTCTCGAACGAGCGGTCGACGATGCCGCCCATGCTTTCGGTCACGGTCTGGTCCTGCGTGTGGATGCCATCGATGCCGGTGAAGCTCTTCGTACGCTGCGCCTCGCGGTCGATCTGATAGTCGTTCTCCTCGCATTCGACCATGCGATAGCGGCCGTACCAGCCGGTCTCGTTGGGATGGAGATTGTCGCGGATATGGACGCCCGCCATGTTGGTGCGGGCCTCCGTGCGCGCGTAGGAGAGCGATTCGAACCCGACGAACATGCAGTGCTCGTCATCCATCGGGATGAAGGCGCGCACCATGACATTGTGCTCGAGGCTCGTCACTGGCGGCATGATCCAGAACGGGTAGAGGAAATGCGCGACGCGCCAGTAGGTCCCGCCGTCGACCGTCGCCGAAGGCCGGTAGGCGCCATAGGTGAGTCCATAGGGCGTCTCGGTCACGCGGTATTCCGGCGCGCGATTGACGACGATGTCCTTGTGCGCGTCGTCGAGCTTCCCGGAGGGCCGCGCCGCGCCGAAATGAAGGAGCCCGACATGCGAGGTGTCGAGATCGCCCTCAACCGCCTGCAGCCAGTTGCAGCGGCGCTGCACGAACCGGATTCCGACGCGATCCGCCGGCGCGAGACACGCTTCGAACGGCGGCAGGTCCGGCGCGCGCTTGCGGTCGCCCATGTAGATCCACACGACGTCGTTGCGCTCGCGCGCGAGATAGGCCTTGGCCTGGACCTTGTCGCAGAACTGTTGCTGCGGCGGCAGGTTCGCCTGGTCGACGCAGTTGCCGTCGACATCGTATTTCCAGCCGTGATAGACGCAGCGCAGCCCACCCTCCTCGTTGCGCCCGTAGAACAGCGAGGCGCAGCGATGCGGACAGCGATGATCCATGACGCCGACCCGGCCCGAGCTGTCGCGCCAGGCGAGGAGTTTTTCGCCGAGCAGAAGGATGCGTACCGGCGGGCCGTCGGCCACGAGTTCCGACGAGCGCGCGGCCGGGATCCAATATTGCCGCATCAGCTCGCCCATCGGTGTGCCCGGGCCGGTGCGCGTAATAAGCTCGTAGTCTTGCTGGGACGTCATAGCCAGTCTCCGAACGTCGGTTCGATAATTGTACCGCAATCGCCGGCGGAAGTCGCGCTCATGCCGGCACCGCGGCCACGTCGAAATGGCGGCGGTAGAGCCGGCCGAGGGCGATGCCCAAGACCGCCGTCACGACGCAGGGCGCGGCCGCGATCATCATGAGCTCCTGCAGCGGCATGTGTGCGGACAAGAGATAGCCGCCGACATAGGGCGCCACGATGCCGCCCGCCCGGCCCCATACCGTGGCGCTCGAGACGCCGCGGCCGCGGATGCTGGCGGGGTAGAAGCGCACGACGATGGCGTAGACGGCGTAATGGATCCCGGAGAGGCAGATGCCGGCCCCGGCCACGGTCGCGAGCAGGATCGGCTCGGACAGGCCTGGCGTGCCCATGATGATCTCGAGCGGCCCGCCGATTACCGGAAACACCACGACCGCGATGGGCCCGATGCGGTCGAGGAAGCGCATGATGCCGAAGCCGCCGATCATACCGGCGAAAACGAAGAGCGATTGCGTCAGCGAGGCCGTGCTGGGGGCGATGCCCTGCCCTTCCATGACGAGCGGCAGCCAGCTCGCCAGGAAGAAGAAGCCCAAGGCATCCGACGCGAACAGAAGCCACAACAGGATCGTGGCGGCGGCGCGCGGCCCGTGAAAGAGATGGAAAATACTGTCTTCGCCCGTGGCGCCCTGCAGCTCCTGCGGGTCGCGCGCGACGAACGTCGCATCGGGATCGACCCGCTCGCCGGGCGCGAGACGCGCGAAGAGGCGGCGCAGGCGCGGCGAGGAAGGATCGCGCCGAGCCAGAAACAGCGGCGATTCCGGCAGGAACGCGATCAGCACGAACGCCATCACGAGTGACAGCGCCGCGCCCACGGCGAAGAGCGAGCGCCAACCATAGGCGGGAATGGCGGACGCGGCGACGAGCCCGGTGAGCGTGCCGCCCACGCTGTAACCCGCATTCGTGACGACGGTCACGGTCGAGCGCATGCGCCGCGGCGCATAGTCGCTGACGAGCGTGTAGGCGATCGGCACGATGCCGCCCATGCCCATGCCGCCGATGAAGCGCAGCACCATCAGCTCCTGCACATTCGTGGCCCAGAGCGTGAGCAGCACCGGCAGGCCGAAATTGAAGGTACCGAACACGATGGTGAACTTGCGGCCGAACCGGTCTGCCATCCAGCCGTAGAAGAGCGAACCGACCAGGAGACCGAAGAAAGTGACGCTGAACACCGCGCCCATCTCTTTCGGCTGGATGTGCCAATCGCGCAGGATGGCCGGCGTCGCCACCGACAGCGCCGTGAAGTCGTAGCCGTCGGAGATCATCATGCAAAAGCCCAAGGCGATCACGAGGATCGCGAGCCGGCCAACACCGACACGTTCGATCGCTGTGTTCACATCGATGGTTTGCGCCATGCCCGACCCCCGCGCTTTCGTTTTTCCCTTTTCCCCGCGCAAGGATCATGGAGCCACGGCGCAAAAGCAATGGTGGCGCGGCTTGCCGGCCCGAGCAGGCGCTCTAGAATAAGCTCCGCATGCGTTTACCATTCCGGGGCGCCATCGATTGCGACGTGCACGTCTCTCCGCCGGGGATCGGCACGCTCGTCCCTTATCTCGATGCCTATTGGCGCGAGCGCGTCGGCGTGCAGCAGCTCGAGCGGCTCGACCTGTCGATGACGTCATATCCGCCGACGGCGCCGCTCTCGGCCCGGCCCGACTGGCGCCCGGCGCAAGGCCCGCCCGGCTCCGATCTCGCCCTCCTTCAGGCGAAGGCGCTCGATGCGTTCGGGACGCGCTTCGCCATCCTCAACTGCCTCTGGGGCGCGCAGGCGCTCTTCGCCGAGGACATGGCGGCGGCGCTCTGCCGTGCCGTCAATGACTGGATTGCCGCCGAGTGGCTCGACCGCGAGCCGCGGCTTCGTGCCTCGATCATGGTGCCGCCGCAAAGCCCCGAGCTCGCCGCCGAGGAGATCGAACACCGCGCCGCCGATCTGCGTTTCGTGCAGGTGCTGCTCTTGGCCGGGCTCGATATGCCTTTAGGCCGCCGCCAGTACTGGCCGATCTTCGCAGCCGCGCAGAAGCACGATCTGCCCGTCGGCATCCATGCCGGCTCGACGTATCGCCATCCGCCGAGCGCCTCCGGCTGGCCCTCTTATCTGCTCGAGGATTATGTCTCGAACACGCAAGCGTTCGCGGCGCAACTCGGCAGCCTCGTGTCCGAGGGCGTCTTCGCAAAGTTCCGGCGGCTCAAGGTGGTGCTGATCGAATCTGGCTTCACGTGGCTTCCCGCCTTCGCCTGGAAATTCAACAAGACTTGGCGCGGCGTGCGGACCGAGGTGCCGTGGGTGACGCGGCCGCCGTTCGACATCATCCGCGACCATGTCCGCCTCACCATGCAGCCGACCGACGCGCCCGCCGACGCCGCGACCGTCGCCGAGGCGGTCGAGCTTCTGGGCTCGGACGAGCTTCTGCTGTTCGCCAGCGATTTCCCGCACTGGCAGTTCGACGGCGACGAGGTGTTGCCGCCGGGCCTGCCCGAGCCCATCTTGCAAAAGATCCTGGTCGACAATCCGCTTTCCACGTATTCGCGCCTCAAGGAGACCGTGCAATGAGCCTCGAGCTGCTCGAGCGGGAAAAGCAGGCGCAGACCCGCCTTTCGGTCGTCGATTGCGACATCCATCCGATCTTCCGCTCCGAGAGCCAGGTGCTGCCGTTCCTGCCGGCGCGGTGGCGCGAGCACATGCAGACATATCGCCGCCACGTGCGCCAGGGCCTCCACGGCACGCTCACCCATCCGCGCATGCAGGTGAACCGCATCGACGCGGTGCCCCCCAATGGCGGGCCGCCGGGCAGCGATCTCGACTTCATGCGCATCCACCATCTCGATCCCAACGGGGTCGAATGGGGCATGCTTCAGGCGTTGGCACCGGCGGCCTATGCCGAGCGCAATCTCGAGTTCGGCGCGGCGCTCGCGACCGCCAACAACGAGTGGCAGATCGCCGAGTGGATCGACAAGGAGCCGCGGCTCCGCGGCGCGATCCAGGTGGGCCAGGAGTGGCCCGAGGCAGCGGCCGCCGAGATCGAGCGCCGCGCGCGCGACAAGCGCTTCGTCCAGGTATCGATGAGCCCGCGCGCCGACGAGCCGCTCGGCCGGCGCCGCTATTGGCCGATCTTCGAGGCGTGCGAGCGCAACAACCTGCCGATCGGGCTGCACGTGCCGGGCTTCGGCAGCGGCAATGCCTCGACGCCCGCGGGTTGGCCCTCCTTCTATCTCGAGGAGCACCAGACCTTCGCCTACATCATCATGGGCGTCTTCACGAGCATGGTTCTGGAGGGCGTGTTCGAGCGCTTCAAGAACCTGCGGCTCGTGCTCGTCGAGGGCGGCTTCGCCTGGGTCCCGGCGCTGTGCTGGCGCCTCGACAAGCATTGGGAGCGCATGCGCAGCGAAGTGCCGCACCTGAAGCGGCCGCCCTCGGAATATATCCGCGAGCACATCTGGTACACGACGCAGCCGATCGAGGAGCCGGAGCGGCCCGAGGATCTCGTCCGCATCATGGAATGGATCGGCTGGGACCGGCTGCTCTTCTCGACCGATTATCCGCACTGGGATTTCGACGATCCCAGAACCGTGTTCAAGGTGCGCCTCCCCGACGACAAGAAGCGCATGATCTTCAGCGAGAACGCGAAGCGGGTGTACGGGCTCGCCTGAGATGGCGCAACGTCACGTGGTGGCCAAGGCCGGCGAGATCGCGCCCGGCACATGCAAGCTCGTGACGGCGGCGGGACGCGAGATCGGCATCTTCAATCTCCGCGACGAGTATTTCGCGGTGCTGAGCAAGTGCCCGCACGAGGGCGCGTCCTTGTGCAAAGGCAAGATCGTGCACCGGGTCGAATCCGACGAGCCGGGCAAGTACCGCGTCGTCGAGGGCAGCGAGATGATCCGCTGTCCCTGGCACGGCTGGCAGTACGACATCCGCACCGGGCAATCCTGGTGCGATGCCGACAACATCGCGCTGCGCCGCTACGCCGTCGCCGTCGAAAGCGGCGAACGCATCCTCCAAGGCCCCTACGTCGCCGAGACCTATCCCGTCTCGGTCGAGGAAGACTACATCGTGGTCGAGGTGTGAGGCCGTGCCGCGTCGGCTCAAAACCCCCGTCCTCATCGTCGGCGGCGGCCCGATCGGCCTGACGCTCGCGCTCGATCTCGGCTGGCGCGGCATCCGCTGCATGCTGATCGAACAAGGCGACGGCAGCATCGACCTGCCGCGCGGCGCGATGGTGGCGGCGCGGACGATGGAGTTCTGCCGCCGCTGGGGGATTAAGGACCGCATCGTCCATGCCGGCTTTCCCGACGATTACAAGCTTGACATGGTGTTCTGCACGAGCCTCGCAGGACATCTACTCGAGCGCGACGAATATCCGTGCGAGCGCGACCAGAGGCCGCCGCCGGAAAGCCCGGAGAAGCGCACTTGGTGCCCGCAGCTCCTGTTCGATCCGACGATCGCGCGTTGCGCCGCCGAACTCGATGCCGTGAGCCTCCGATATCGCTGCCGCTTCGAGGGCTTGAACCAACATCCTGACCGCGTCGTGGCGACTGCGACCGACCTCGCCACGGGCGAGCCGATCGAGATCGAATCATCTTATCTCGTCGCCTGCGACGGCTCGGCGAGTGCCGTGCGGAAAGCAGCCGCCATCGAGCTCGAAGGCACGCCGGTCCTCAGTTATTCGGTCAACGTCTTCTTCCGCTGCCCCGGCTTCCTCGCCGCGCACGACAAGGGCGAAGCCGAGCGCTACCTCTTCGTCGGCACGGAGGGCACCTGGGGCAACGCCACCGTCGTCGACGGCAAAGAGGAATGGCGCCTCACCGTCATCGGCTCGAGCACCCGCGTCGACATGGACGCGTTCGACGCGCGCGCCGCCGTTCATCGCGCCATGGGTCGCGACGACGTGCCGTTCGAGCTTATCGCCGTACGGCCGTGGCGGCGCGCCGAGGCCATCGCGAAGGATTATCGCAAGGGCCGCGTGCTCCTCGCCGGCGACGCCGCGCATGTGATGTCGCCGACCGGCGGCTTCGGCATGAATACCGGCGTCATCGACAGCGTCAATCTCGGCTGGAAGCTCGAAGCCGTGTTGCGCGGCTGGGGCGGCCCGTATCTTCTCGACAGCTATTTTCCCGAGCAGCAGCCAGTGGCGAAGCGCAATTCCGATTTCTCGACGCGCAACTTCAATGCCTGGGTCGCGGCACAGGGCGATTGCTCGATGATCTTCGATACGGGCGAGGCCGGTGCGCGGGCGCGGCGCGCGGTCGGCACGCGGCTCAAGGAGACTCTGACAAGCGAGTGGCAATGCCTCGGCGTCCAGCTGGGCTATCGCTACGAGAACTCGCCCATCTGCATCGCCGATGGTACGCCGGCGCCGCCCGACGACGTGTCGCACTACGAGCCGACGGCGCGGCCGGGCTCGCGCGCGCCGCACGCATGGCTCTCCGACGGGCGCTCGACGCTCGATCTTTTCGGTCGCGGATTTACGCTGCTTCGCTTCGGCGCGGCCGATCGCGGCGCGCTCGAAGACGCGGCCCGCGCGCAAGGCATGCCGCTTGCCGTTCACGACATCGCCGCGCCCGAAATCGCCGCGCTCTACGAGAAGAAGCTCGTGCTCGTCCGGCCGGACGGGCATGTCGCCTGGCGCGGCGACCGCGCGGCCGACGCGGCCCGCATCATTGCCGTCGCGCGCGGCGCCGCGGCGCAGGTGCCACCGTCAACAGGCTTCGCAGGAGGCGTCCATGCCGAACACTGAAGAACGCACGACGATGCCGGTCCGCTATGGCTGGCGCCTCAGGCTCGGCATGATCATTCCCGCGGTCAACACCGAGGCCGAGCCGCAGATCGAGGCGATGCTGCCCGAGGGCGTGACGCTGCACACGACACGGCTGCGCATGATCGAGGATACGCCTGACCAACTCCTGAGCCTGACCGAGCGCATCGAGGAAGGCGCAGCGCTGCTCAAGGACGCTGGCGTCGACCGCATCCTGTTTCACTGCACCGCGGTCACGACATATTCGCCCGACATGGCGCAGAAGATCCGCGAGCGGATCGTGGCAGCGACCGGCCTTCCCGTCTCGGTGACCGGCGAGGCGGTCGCATCCGCGCTCAAGGCCGTGGGCGCGCGCAAGATCGTGATGGTGACGCCCTACGTCTCGGCCGTGAACGCGCGCGAGGCCGCGTACCTTCGCGCCAACGGGATCACGGTGCTGCGCGACTACGCGGCGGAACTCACCTACGCCAAGGATTTCCGGGCGATCGAGCCCTTCGCCTGGTACCGCCGCACGATCGAGTGGCGCGACCGCGAGGCCGAAGCCTATTTCCTCTCCTGCGCGCAGATGCGCATCGCCGAGGTGATCGCGCTCCTGGAGCGCGATCTCGGCAAGCCCGTCGTCACGAGCAACCAAGCGGCGGCCTGGCACGCGCTGCGCGAAAGCGGCATCAACGATCCCGTGCCGGGCTTCGGCACGCTTTTCGAGCGGACCTGACGATGGCGAGCGAGCGCATCGTCCGCTCCGGCACGGCCGAGCTTTTCGCGCGGATCGATGGCGAGGATGGCCCGTGGGTCGTGCTGCTCAACTCGCTCGCGGCCGATCCTTCGATGTGGGAGCCGCAAGTGGCGGCGCTCGCCGCGCACTATCGCGTTGTCCGCTTCGACACGCGCGGACACGGGCGCTCCTCGGCCCCGCCGCCGCCTTACTCGATCGACGCGCTCGCGGACGACCTCTTCGCCGTCCTGGCCGCGTGCAACGCGGCTCCCGCGCATGTCGTGGGCCTGTCGCTCGGCGGCGTCGTGGCGGCCGCTGCCGCGTTGCGCGAGCCCAATGCCTTCGCGAGCCTCGCCATCTGCGATTCGCGTGTCGCCATGCCGGCGGAATTCCGCCAGGGGATCGACGACCGCAATCGCCTCGTGCGCGAGCAGGGCATGGAGGCGGTGGTCGATCTCTTTATCGAGCGCTGGTTCACGCCAGCCGCGCCTGCCGCTGTGCGCGAGCCGGTGAAGGGCATGATCCGGGGCACCAGTGTTGCCGGGTTCACCGGCTGCTCGGAGGCGCTGAAACATGCCGCCGTGCTCGAGCGCTTGCCGGAAATTCGTCTCCCCGCGCTCTTTCTTGTCGGCACCGAAGACGCCGCGGTACCGGAGCCCGTGATGCGCGATCAGCAGCGCCGCATCGCCAACTCCCGCTATGCCGCCATCCCGCGCGCGGGGCACCTCTCGAACCTGGAGCAGCCCGCCGCCTTCAACGACGCTTTGCTCGCGTTCCTGCGGAGCGCCGCCTAGTCAGGAAGGCCACAGCTCCCGCGCGAGCTCGACGACGAGGCGGAGCTTCGCGTACTGCTCGTCCTCGCTCAGGATGTTGCCGCCGGTATGGCTCGCGAAGCCGCATTGCGGGCTCAGGCACATCTGCTCGAACGGCATATATTTCGCCGCCTCCTCGAGGCGCCGCTTCAGCATGTCCTTGCTCTCGAGCGCGCCGAACTTCGACGTGACGATGCCGAGCACGATGCGCAGCTTCCCCTTCGGCACGAAGCGGAGCGGGCGGAAGTCGCCTGAGCGCGCGTCGTCATATTCGAGGAAGAAGCCGTCGATCTTGAGCTCGTTGAAGATCGCCTCGGCCACCGGCTCGTAACCGCCTTGGGCATGACCGCGCGAGAGCGAATTGCCGCGACAGAGATGGACCGTGATCTTCATGTCCTTGGGGCGATCCGCGATCGCGCCGTTGATGAGGCGCGCATAGAGCTGCGGCAGCTTGTCGGGGTCCTCGCCGAGGCCGCGGACGCGGTCGCGCAGCCGCGGATCGCAGAGATATGCCAAGTTCGTGTCGTCGAGCTGGACATAGCGGCATCCCGCCGCCGCCAGATCCATGATCTCGGCGCGGTAGACGGCGATAAGGTCGGCGAAGAACTGGTCCATGTCGGGATAGGCCGACGTGCTGACGCCGCCGCGCCCGCCGCGGAAATGCAGCATGCTAGGCGATGGCATCATCACCTTGGCGGTGCGCGTGGTGAGGCCCTTGAGGAAGGTGAAGCTGCGGCGCTCGATGCCGCCCGTGGGCCAGGTCATCCGGCCGACGATCTTGGGCGCGGGTGGCTGCCAGTCGCGCACCACGGCGCCGGGCGGCACGTCGAGCTGCTGCGGCTGTGTGGACGCGGTGCTCGACGGCGCGCTGCCGGTCACGCCGCCGATGGCGCCGAGGAAATCCGACGACCACGATTGACGGCGGAAATCGCCATCGGTGATCGCCTGGATGCCAGTCGCTTCCTGACGCGCGACCGCGGTGCGGATGAGCCGATCCTCGGTCTCCTCGAGCGCCGCGCGAGCGATTTCTCCGCGCGCGAATTTCTCGCGCGCATCCTTGAGCTCCGGCGGCCGCAACAGGCTTCCGACCTGGTCCGCGCGAAAGGGCGCCTCATCCATCGTTCTCACCTTTGTCCATCGTCATTGGGGATCGATCGGCGCGGGCGGCACGCCGCCAGCCTCGATCGCTTCGCCGGCGCTGAGGCACAAATCCTCGCGATAGCGATCGGCGACGAGCTGAACGCCGACCGGGCTTTTGCCGACGAGGCCGGTGCTGACCGTCAGCGCCGGCAGGCTCAGGGCCGGCAGCGCGCGCTGCGTAAGCTGTGCTTCCCATACGCGGCGCATGCCGTCCCGGCCGGAGACGTCGAGCCCGTCGGGGAACGGCAGTTCGGCCGAGACCGGCACGAGCAGCACCGGGTGCCGCGCAAAGAACTGTGACCATTCGCGCGCCAGCGTCGCGCGGCTGACGAGCGCGCGGGCGACCACATCGGGCGCGAAGCTTTCGGCCTTGGCGCGAAACGAGTTGATGACTGCGAGCGCGCCCGGATCGCCTTCGCGCTCGGCAGCTTCGGCGAAAGCGGCGAACCCGTCGCCAAGCCAGAGCCTGGCCTGCAATTCACCAGCCTCATGGAGCGGCGGCGTGTCGGCGATCTCCTCGACGCGCCAGCCGGCATCGGCAAGGCGGCGCGCCGCTTCGCGCAGCGCCGCTTCGACCTCCGCCACGATCTTCAAACCGCCCGGACGAAGACACAGAGCGGCCTCGCGCGGCACGGGCGGACCTTCGAGCGGCGCGGGCGTCCACCACGGATCGCGCGGATCGGGCGCGGCCATGGCGGCAAGGGCGAGGCGCAGATCGGCGATGGTGCGCGCGAGCGGGCCGGACACGGCCATGAGCTGCGGACCGATGCCGCGCTCGGGGCCGGACGCGTTGAACGCCGGAATGCGGCCGAGGCTCGGCCTCAGCCCGTGGATGCCGCAGGCATAGGCCGGATAGCGAACCGAGCCGCCGATATCGGTGCCGTGCGCGATATGCCCGATCCCGACGGTCGTCGCGGCCGCGGCACCACCGGAGGAGCCGCCCGGCGTGAGCGACGGATCGCGCGGATTCTTGGTCGCGCCGTAGAGCAGGTTGGTGGTGAACCAGCGCAGCGCGAAGGCCGGCGAATTGGTGCGGCCCAAGAGCACCGCGCCGGCGCGTATGAAATTGTCGACGACCGGGCTGTTCGCCGCAGCGATCAGATCCTTCTGCACGCGGAGCCCGTTGGTGTTGGCAAAGCCCGCCTGATCGACGTTGATCTTCACCGTTACCGGGACGCCCGCCAGCGGACCGGGGTCCTCGCCCTGAGCGATGCGCCGGTCGATCGCATCGGCCTGCTCGCGCACGAAGGCGGGGCGGTGATCGACGACCGCGTTGATGCGCGGATTGACGGCGTCGAGGCGCGCCAACGCTGCCTCGGCCGCCTCGCGCGCCGAGACTTTGCGCGCGCGGATGAGCTGAGCGAGTTCGCTCGCGGACAGGCGCCAGAGCTCGGCCATGGCGATCCTCAGTTGAGCTTGAGGTTGGTGATGTGCGCGGGATCGGGCTTGAGCTCGCCGCGCTCGACCCGCAGGACGATGTCCGTCAACAGCTCGTTGGCGCGGCAGCTCATGTCGAGCTTGCGGCCTTCGCGCACGACGAGGCCGTTCAGGAACTCGATCTCGGTGCGCCGGCCCTTCTGCATGTCCTGGCCCATCGAGGGGCGCTGCTCGGCGGCAAGGCGCCCGGCATCCTTGAAGCGCTGCGCATCGCAGATCTTGGCCGCCTCGGCATCGCCCTCGCCCGCGCGCGCCAGCGTCTCGGGCGGCAGGTGCAGGATCTCCTCGAGCGTGTAACCGAGCGCCTGGCCGACGCGAATCGCTTCGCTGCCGAGCCTCGCGGAAAAGCGCCGGATCGGCTCGTTGCCGATGATCTCGTTGCTGGTGAGGCCGGTCGCGGCCGAAAGCCCGTTCGCCATGACGTTGGCGACGAGCTTCGACCAGCGCTCGCCCCACAGATTGGGTGTCACCTTGGCGCTGTCGGCGGTGCCGACGAGGCGGCAGATTTCCTCGGCGCGCTCGGTGATGCGGCCGTGCACCTCGCCGGTGCGGTAGACAGTATGGAGCGCGCCGCCCTTGCCCGCGCCGCGATGGACATGGCCGGGCTCGGACAGATTGACGGTGATGGAACTCGCGATGCAGCCCATCGTCTTGCCCCAGCCGACGATGCCCGCGATCGTCTCCTCGTTCATGCAATTTTGCAGCGAGACGACATAGCCGTCGGGCGCGAGATATTGCCGTACCAGCATTGTCGCCCAAGCGGTGTCGTAGGACTTCATGCACACGAACGCGATGTCGACCGGCTTCTCCTTGGCAAGCGTCTGTGCATCGGTGACGTGGAGCGCCCGCACCGGCACGGTGAATTCCGGCACGTCCCGCGCGTGCGTGACGCGGAGCCCGTAGCGGCGCATGTGCTCGACATGCTCCGGCCACGGATCGATGTATGTAACGTCCTCGCCCGCCTTGATCATGTGCGCGCCGGTATAGCCGCCGACGGCGCCTGCTCCGACGATGGCGATCTTCCGGCCCACTGGCGGCGCCCGCGCTTACGCCGCTTGCGCCTGTTCGGGATCGAGGTGGCGCAATCGCGGCGCCACTTCCGCCATGAACATCTCCATCGAGCGCGCGCGCTTCTCGCGCGTCGCGTAGTCGCGGCCCGCGTGGAACATGAGGGTACCGAAGCCGCCGACCTCGCTATAGAAATCCGCGATCTGGCGATAGACCGTGTCAGGGCTTCCGACGAAGATGTTCGCAGTATCGCAGAGGTAATCAAAATTGATGTCGGCGAAGGTACCGCCCTTCGGGATGCGCTCGACCTGGTGGTGCGGGGTGTTGGCGATCTCCCAGCGGATCGTCTCGTTGTAGGAATCGCGCATGTCGTCGCGCGCTTCCTTGTCCGTCTCGGCGACATAGATGACGCGCGTCGCATGGAGCCCGGCCCGGCTCGGCTTCCGGCCCGCGGCGCGCGCGCCCTCGACATAAAGTTCGCCGAAATGCTTCAGCCGCTCGCGCGGAATGAAGTCGCCCGTGAGCGGCAGGAGGCCGAGCCGGCCCGCGAGCTCCGGCGTTCCGTCCGTCTTGGAGCACGCGATGCCGATGGGCGCATGCGGCTTCTGCACCGGGCCAGGCTTCACCACCATGCCCTTGCCCGTCCAGAACGGGCCGTCGTAATCGACGGGCTTGTCGCTCGTCCACAATTTCAGGATGAGGCCGATCGAGGCATGCATCATCTCGCGCGTCTTGTCGAAATCGAGACCGCGCTGCTCCATGTTCGAGCGGTAGAAGCCGAAGCCGACGCCAAGCTGATAGCGCCCGCCGGTGAGATGGTCGCACGCGTTGGCCTCGATCGCGACCTGAAGCGGATGGTAATAGGCCAAAGGCCGAACCGCCGAGCCGAGCTTGATCTGCTTCGTCACCCCTGCCGCCTTGCAGATGATGAGCTCGGCCGGCGACTGATGCTCGCTGATCCAGGCGACGCGAAAGCCCAGGCGGTCGGCGGTCACAACCTCGAAAATATCCTCGTCCCACGCCTCGCCGTTCGTGCGCGTCGGCCGCCGGCTGTTGGAGAAGATGCCGAATTCCATCAATTCCTCCCGAAGTCGTGCCGAGCCTAGCGCGGCATGCACGGGCGCGCCACAATACTGGTCCACCCCCACCGCCGCATTCGCGCGGCTGACGGAGGCGACATGGACAGCACGGAGATACGCGCACCGATCGGATCGGAGGCCCCGGAGTCATTTCCGCTCAACCGCCCGACGATCCTGTCGCACGGCACGATCACCTGCCGCGAGCTCGCGGCGTCGCGCCGCTTCTTCGAGGAGTTTCTGGGCTTCGACGTGGTGCAGCACACCGAGCGCGGCCTGCTGCTGCGCAAGGGCGGCTATTGCTCGATCGTCTGCCTCGAGGTGGGCGACCATGTGAAGCCCGTCGACCGCCAGCACCATTGGGGGCTGGATCTTGCTTCGCGCGAAGAGGTCGTCCGTGCGCTCGAGCTGGCGCACCGCCACAAGGACCGATACGGCATCCACCAGATCTCGCGCATTACCACGCATCACGGCGGCTACTCGTTCTATTTCCGCGACCTCGACGGCAACTACTGGGAATTCCAATATGTGGGCCAGGGCCAGGATCGCGGCGACGGACGCTACGACCAGTTCTTCGCGCGCGGCGACGTGACGACGAAGAACAAGCCCGAAGAGCCATGACCGACCCCGCCCCTGCCACGATCGTGACGCCGGTCCTGATCGTCGGCGGCGGGCCCGTGGGCATGACGCTGGCGATGAGTCTCCAGTCGTTCGGCGTGCGTTGCCTCGTCGTCAATGCCGACCCGACCGCGCGCTTGCACCCGAAAGGCGCCACGCAGAACGCGCGGACCATGGAGCATTACCGGCGGCTCGGTGTCTCAGCCGCCTTGCGGCGCGTTGGCCTGCCGGCGGACCATCCGCTCGATGTCGGCTATTTCACGCGCCTCACCGGCTATGAGCTCGCGCGCCTCAAAATGCCGTCGGAGCGCGAGAAGATGGACGCCGTCGCCAAGGCCGGGCCGACGGATCAGGTGCCCGAGCCGCTCCTGCGCGCGAACCAGATGTTCGTCGAGGACCACCTCTTCCACCACATCCAGACGCTCGACGGCATCGATGCGCGCTTCGGCTGGCAATGCGTCGACTATGTCGAGGACGCCGAAGGCGTCACCGCCGAGATCGAGGAGATCGAGACCCGCCGGCATGAGCGCGTGCGCGCGCGCTTCGTCATCGGCTGCGACGGCGGCAAGGGCCTCGTCCGTCACAAGCTGGGTGTGCGCTATCACGACGCGGTCCCGGTCGGCGGGCGTGCCTATCTCAATGGACCGCAGGTCGCGACCTATGTGCATATTCCCGGTTTGCGGAAATGCATTCCGCACGACCCGTGTTGGTTCTACTGGACCGTCAACCGCGACGTGCGCAGCACGCTCATGGTCTTGAACGAATCCGACGATTTCTCGTTCGGCACCACGTTGCGCGAGCCAGGGGACGAGCCCGATCCGGCGATGATCGGGCATCAGCTTTGGGCGACCTTCGGCCACAACATCCAGTTCAGCTTCCACGGCCACCGGCCTTGGACCGCAGGCCACGCCCTCGTTGCCGACAGTTTCGGCGCCGGCCGCGCTTTCTTGTGCGGCGATGCGGCCCATCTCTTCACGCCGACCGGCGGCTTCGGCCTCAATACCGGCATCGACGACGCGATCAATCTGAGCTGGAAGCTTGCCGCCGTGCTCGAGGGATGGGGCGGAGACAGACTCATCGCGAGCTTCGAGGCCGAGAGGCGCCCGATCGCGTTCCGTAATACGGCAGCAGGGAAGGCGCTCGGGCGCAGCGTCGGCGCGGTCCCGATCGGCCCCGCGATGGACGAGGACACACCCGAGGGCGAGGCCGACCGCCGCGCGGCGGCGGCGGTGCTCTCGGGGTTCGGCGAGGAATTCGCCTCATTGGGCGTGCAGCTCGGCGCGCGCTACGACGGCTCGCCCATCATCGCCGCTGACGGCACCGCGCCACCGACCGACGACCCCATCACCTATCGGCCGAGCGCCTGTCCCGGTGGGCGCACACCGCATCTCTGGCTCGCGGACAGGAGCTCGCTCTACGACCGGCTCGGCCGCCACTTCACGCTGCTCCGCTTCGCGGGGTCGCGCGCGGATGCGCGGCCGCTTGCGGCCGCGGCGGCGGCACGGCGCGTGCCGCTCGACATGCTCGAGATCGATCACGCCGCCGGCCGCGATCTCTACGGCTGCGACCTCGCCCTGGTCCGCCCGGACCTGCACGTGGCGTGGCGCGGCAACCGTCTGCCTGAGGATTGCAACGGCCTTCTCGCGCAGGTCACCGGATACTAGTGTGGCGGATTTGAAGTTCCTCCGATCCTTGCCGGCTGCTCCGAGAGGAACTCCAAATCCAAAGCCACACTAGCGATCATAGGGTTGCTAGTGTCCCTGTGATTCCGAAGTTCGCAAACGAACGAGCCGATTGAACGTGCGAACTTCGGAATCGGGACACTAGGGAGCACTCATGGCGCAGCACATCGACGGGCCGCTCTTTTACGAACGCATGGGCCGGAGCGGGCCAGTCGTCGCCTTCGTTCATCCGAACCCGATGGACCAGTCGTGCTGGATCTTCCAGATGGCGCATCTCTCGACCTGGTTCCGCTGCGTCGCCATCGACATCCCGGGCTATGGCCGCTCGCCCAAGGCGAGCGCGGGCCTGACGATGGAGGACATGGCCGAGGCGTGCTGGGAGGCGATCGACGCGGAGTTTTCCGGCGCGAGGGCGATCCTCGTCGGCTGCTCCGTGGGCTCCGCCATCCTGCCCTTCATGTATCATCGCCACCGCGCGCGGACCGCGGCCATTGTCATGTCGGGCACTGGCTACAACCCGGGCAAGGAATTCGCGGCGCGCCGCATCGCCGCCTATGGCAAGAACGGCATCGATTACCGCTGGGCCTATACGTTCGAGGATCTGAGCCCGGCCTTTCGCGCGACGCCGCTCGCACATTGGTTCGCCGAGCTCTTCACCGAGCGTAACGCGAGCGCCGATCTCGACACCATCTTGCATCAGTTCCGCGCGATGCAGAAGCCCGAGCAACCTGGGTTCTTCGAGGCAATCGCCTGCCCGACGACGATCCTCACCGGCAGCGAGGACGGCGCGCATCAAAGCGCCTTCGCGCTCCAGGAGCGGATTCCGAACTGCGAGCTCAAAGTGCTGCCGGGCGCGGGCCATGCCTGCCAGATCGAGCAGCCGTGGCTCTTCGACCGGCTCATGCTCGACTTCCTGCGGCGCCACGGGCTCTTTCCGGGGAAAGCCTAGCGTGGCCGCCTCGCACCCCGCGCCGCCGCGCGAGCTCGACCGGCCGCTCGAAGTGGCGCCCGGCGACTGGGCCGAGCGCGACCTTTATCTCATGATGACCGCGCTCGTCATTCCGCGACCGGTCGGCTGGATCTCGACGCTCTCGGCCGATGGCGTGCGCAACCTCGCGCCCTATTCCTATTTCAACCTCATGGGCAGCGACCCGTTCTATGTCGCGTTCGGCTCCACGACCGAGAAGGACACGGTCGCGAACCTGCGCAAGGTGCCGGAATTCGTCGCGAACATCGTGACGATGCATCTGCTCGAGAAGATGAACTTCACCTCGACCGATTTCCCAGGCGCGGAGGACGAATTCTCGTGGGCCGGCCTCACGCCGGCGCCGTCGGCGAAGGTGCGTCCGCCGCGGGTGGGCGAAGCAAAGGCTCATCTCGAGTGCGAGGTCGTGCAGATCATCGACGACCGCAACACGCATATCGTGTTGGGGCGTATCGTTCACGTCCATGTCGATCCGTCGGTTTGGCGCGACGGCCGCGTCGACCCACGGCTCCTCGATCCGGTCTGCCGCCTCGCGGGCTCGGGCTACGCGACGCTGGGCGAGCTCGTCAACGTGCAGCGCCCGGTGTGGAAATCGGTCGAGGGCTCACACGGGCAAGAAGCGATGCCGCGCGCGGTGAAACGCTAACGTCTGATCCAGATGTATTGAAACGCGGCCTTTCTCTAACCCTCTCCCCTCCGGGGCCTCCGGGGAGAGGGAGGGGTGAGGGGGAGCATGCGACGGGTGCCTGAGCGATTGCCCCCTCACCCGCACGACGCTCACGCGCCGTGCTGCCCTCTCCCCGGTGGGGAGAGGGTGATTCAACTCGCCGAATGGGACTCTAAAGGGCTCGGCAGAAAGTCTGCGACCTTGGCCGCGCGCCCGGTGCGCAGCGCCTCATAAGCCGCGGCGCCGATCGCGAGCGCGCGCACACCCTCCTCGGGCGGCGTCATTGGCGCGCCGTTGCCGGCGATCGCGCGATTGAACTGCTCGATCTCGAGACGGAAGCAAGGGCTCGCGGGAAAGCGGCGCACCGTGGTGCCGGCTTCGTTGACGAGCGTCAGAGTGGGCGTCGGATCATCGGCTGCGCCGGTGAGATAGGTGAACGAGTTCTCGATCACGAGCGTACCCTTCGTGCCGTGGATTTCGAACGGGCGCTTCGCGAACGGCGTCGCATAACTCGCCGCGGCATAGCCGATGGCGCCACCGGACAGCTTCAGCAGCAAGCCCGCCACGCGCTCAGTGGGCCGGCCGCCCGGTGCTCCATCGGTCAGGGCCGACACCTCCTCGACCCGTTGTCCGACGACATAGGCGAGCGTGTCGTGCGCGTGATCGCCGATGCTGATGACGATCCCGCCCGCACGCATGTTCGGATCGCTGCGCCAGTTCGCGGGCGACGGCGTCGACGCCGTGCGCAGCGCGATCTGCACATGCGCGAGCTTCACCTCGCCGATCTCGCCAGCGAGCACCATCCGCCGCGCTTCCTGGTGTACCGCCTCGTGGCGCTGATTGAAGACGACGCCCAGCGTCACGCCATGCGGCCGGCAAGCCGCGAGTGCTTCGGCGCCTTCGCCGACCGACATCGCCCAAGGTTTCTCGATGAGGGCATGCTTTCCTGCCCGCGCGGCGGCGACGGCATGCGGCGCATGGAGCGCGTCGGGGCTCGCATCGTAGATCGCGTCGATGCCGGGATCGGCGAGCGCCTCGTCGAGCGAAGTCAGCACCTTGGCGATGCCGTGCGTCTTGGCGAAGGCCTCGCCGCGCGCCCGCTCGCGGCTCACGACGGCGACGAGCTCCGTCTCCGCGGCCTCTTTCATCTGCGGCACGACGCTCCGCGTTGCGTGCCGTCCGGGCCCGAGAAGAGCCCAGCGGATCGTCATGGCGGAGCCTAGCCGAGTGAGCGCCGCACGATGGCGGTGCCCTCGGCAAGCGCCTTGAGCTTGGCGAACGCGGTCGCGCGCGGCAGGTATTTCATTCCGCAATCCGGGGCCGGCATGAGGCGCTCGGGGCGCACATGGGCGAGCGCGGCGCGGATGCGCTCGGCCACAAGCTCGGGCGTCTCGACATTCTGGGTCGAGAGATCGAGCACCCCGATAATGACGGTCTTGCCGGCGATATCCTTGAGCTGACCGAGATCGAGCTTCGGCTGCGCCGCCTCGATCGAGATCTGGTCGACCGCGCTGTCGGCGAGCGGAGCGAGGAACGAATAGGCGTTGGGCTTGTCGCGCACCGCGTTGGCGTAACCGAAGCAGAGATGAATGGCGGTGGGCCCGGCGACGCCGGCGAGCGCACGGTCGATCGCCTTGACGCCATAGCGCTTGGCGCGGTCGGGCCGCGCCTGAAGCCACGGCTCGTCGAGCTGGATGATGTCGGCGCCGGCTTTCTTCAGCTCGCGCGCCTCCTCGTTGACGGCCGCAGCGTAATCGAACGCAAGCGCTTCCTCGTCCTTGTAGTACTCGTCCTGCGCCTGCTGCGTCATGGTGAAGGGGCCGGGGATCGTGATCTTGATCGTCCGGTCGGTGTTGGCGCGCAGGAACTCGACGTCGCGTACCTCGACCGCGCGGCGGCGGCGGATCGGGCCCACGATGCGCGGCACGATGCTGTAGGTTCCCGTGCGTCCCATCGTCTTGCCGGGAGTCTCGATATCGACGCCGTCGAGCGCCGTCGCGAAGCGGTTGGAATAGCTTTCGCGGCGGATCTCGCCGTCCGTGATGATGTCGATGCCGGCGCGCTCCATGTCGCGGATGGCGAGGAGCGTGGCGTCGTCCTGCGCCGCTTCAAGGAGCGGTTCGGCCACGCGCCAAAGCTCTGGAGCGCGCACGCGCGGCACGCCCAGCCGCGCGCGGTCGATCAGCCAGTCGGGCTGCGGATAGGAGCCGACGACCGTGGTGGCGAGCAGCGGGGCGGACGCCATCAATGCCGGTCGAGATTGTTGGGCCGGTGGTCGCCGCCGAGCCAGCGTACGAGCTCGCTATGCGCGTCGGCACGGCGCTTCTCATTGATCTTGTCGACGTTCGGCGGATCGACGGTGAACTCGACCCGGAGCCCGTCAGGGCTTGTCGCATAGATCGATTTGCAATAGCCGTGATCGGTGATGCTGTTCGGGACTTTCGCGGTCTTGAGGCGCCGCTCGATACCATCGAAGGTCGCCTGATCGACCTTCATGGCGATGTGATTGAAGGACGGCAGCTCGGGGAAAATCGGCTTCGACCGCTCGTACATCTCCTTATCGGCGAACTGGAAGAACGCGAGCGCGCCGCCGTCGGCGAGGCCGTAGAAGGTGTGGCAATACTCGACCTCGCGCTGCACCGAGGGCATGAAGGTCTTCTCGCACCAGGTGGCGACGAGCGGCATGCCGAGCACGTCCTCGAAGAACTTGCGGTTCACCTCGTGGTCGCGCACCACGAAAGCGTTGTGATGCAGGCGCTGCGGGATTTGCGTCCCGGCCGAAGTTGCGGTGTCGCCTAGCGCTTTCGCTCCGTCCATGACCCGATCCTCCGTTAAACCATGTCCCAGTGTAAGCCCGCCGGCCGGGGCGCGCGCAAGGGCTAGATCTCCCGCGCGCGCGGCAGGATGCGGGCGGCGAATAGTTCGAGCGAGCGCATGATGTCGGCCTGCTTCATCGAGCCGAAATCGACGATCAGCATGAGCTGCGTGACGCCCAGCGACTTGAGCCGCGCGATGCGCGCCAGGACGCTCTCGGGATCGCCCATCAGCACGCGGTCGGGGAAATAGTTCTCGAACGCGGCCTGGCGCTGATACTCCTCGCGCGCGGCATAGCCTTTATAGGCCTCGGGGTCAGGCGGCTTCCGCGCGGCCTCGACGCCGGCGCCGGTATATTCGACCATCGGCTGCTCGACGATGGCTTTGAGGCGCGCAGGATCCGCGGCCTCAATGAAATGCGCGTGATAGCAGCACGCAACCTCGTGATCGGCCACTCTGCGGCCGAAGCGCGGCAGCGCATCGATATACCAGCGCATCCGCTCGCCCGCCGTTTCGGTGTCGACGTGATAAGCGACATAGAGCAGGTTCAGGCCCTCGCGCGCCGTCCATTCGAAACTGTCGCGCGTGAGAAAGCACGCATTCCAGAGCGGCGGATGGGGCTTCTGATAGACGCGCGGCAGGATCGTGATGCCGTCGATCGGCGGGCGGAAGCGGCCCCTCCACTGAAGCGGCGCCTCGGTCCAGGCGCGCCTCATGAGATCGACGCCCTCGGCGACGCGGTCGTGCGTCTCGCGCATATCGACGCCGAACGTGTCGAACTCGTCGCGCAGGAAGCCGCGCCCGACGCCGAGATCGAAGCGGCCCTTCGAGAGCTGGTCGAGCGTTGCCGCCATCTCGGCGACGCGCACGGGATCGTTGAGGGGCAGGACGGTCGCCCCCGTGCCGAGCCTGATCCGGCTCGTCTTCGCTGCGAGATACGAGAGGAACGCGAAGTTCCCGGCGCAGAGCCCGCCATGCCGCACGAAATGATGCTCGACCATCCACACATAGTCGACGCCGATCCGGTCGGCGAACAGCACCTGCTCGACGATATTGTCGAAATGCGTCGCCACGTCGCGCGCATCCGGCAAATAGGTCGGCAGATAGAAGAGACCGAATTTCATGGCAGATCAGCGAATATAGCCGCGTTCGCGCCAGAACCGCTCGGCGCCCGGATGGAGCGGGAGATAGAGCGGCCCGTCCTTGCTGTCCTTGCACAACTGATCGAGCGGCATCGGCCCGTCGCCGTACCACGGGATGCGCGCTCTGCGCGCGTCGAGCCCGGCGCAGAATTTGTAGATCATGTCGTCGGGCGCGCTCGCGAGGCAGAACACGGGCCAGCCGCTGAAATCGACTGTCCACACGGTCTCGCCGAGGCCCGGGTATTCGTCGTTTGTGATCGCCGCGCGCATGAGCCCGTCATCCTCGAGCGATTTGAGCTGCGGCTCGTCGATCGCGAGAAAACGCATGCCAAGCTCGAGCGACTGCGGCGCGAAGAGCGGCAACGCCTCGTCCCACACGGCGTCGAGCTCGCCGCGCGCCACCGCGCCGAGCCGATCAGGGCCGTGCGGCATTCCTTCGGTATAAACGAGCTTCCCGCCCCAGCTCACAATGTCGTTGAGCGACATGCCGTAGGCGCTCAGCACCTGGTTGCAGATGAGGTGCACGGAGTGATCGGGCTGCCCGCGCAGGGAGACCCGGAGCGGATAGCGCGTGCGCTTCAAGTCGCCAATCGTCTTGAGCCCGGTCTTGGCCGTGACGGCGAAGCCAAGCTGGTCGAATTGCGGGATTACCATGATCGAGCGGAGCGGAATGGGCTTCTTGTAGGGGCCGCGTCCCTTGAGCGCCATGCCGAGCACGCCGCCCGGATTGCAGATCGCGATGTCCGCCTCGCCGTTCGCGACCGCGTCGACCGACCCTGGCGCGTCGCTCGCGAAGAACCGCAGCCGCCATGTGTCGTCGCCTTGCGGCCGCATCAGGATCATCACCTGCCTGTCGCGCCACTCGTTGGCGGCGACGAGCTCCGACACGGTCTCGAGCATCAGCCGCGAGCGCATGATGACGGGCGTACGGATCGGATTTTGAATTGTGAGCATGACGGACGGACCTCCCGAACGGATGAGCGGGATCATGGGCGCGCCCGCGCGCCGCGGCAAGAGAGAGGTGTCGCGGCTCTCGTCCGCGACCGAAGTGCCGTCTCGCGCGCCGGGATGCGATCATTTAGACTTGCGCCAGGGAGGGAACTGGAATGCAGAAATTTAGGATCTTGCTCGCCGCCGCGGCGGCGCTTCTCGTCTCATGGGTCGCAGCGCAAGCAACGACGCTCGACGACGTCAAGGCACGCGGCAACGTGATCTGCGGCATCGCCGTCGGCGCGCCCGGTTTCGTCTTTCCCGACAATAATGGCGTCTATCACGGCTTCGATGTCGATTTCTGCCACGCGATTGGCGCGGCGGTGCTGGGCGACGCGAAGAAAGTGCAAACCATTCCGCTCGAGCCGCGCGATGTGTTTCCGAAGCTCACGACCGGCGCGGTCGACGTTCTCACGCACCGCCTCACCTGGACCTACAACCGCGACAATGGCGGCGGTATCGAGTTCGCGGCGACATATTTCTATGACGGCCAGGGCTTCATGGTGCCGAAATCGCTGGGCGTGACCCGCCTCGCCGATCTCAAGGGCGCGAATATCTGCGTCTCGCAAGGGACGACGACGGAACTCAACATCGCCGACTATTTCAAGTCGCATCAGATGCCGTATCAGATCGTGACCTTCAACGGCCCCGACGTGGCGCGCGAGGCCTACAACCAGGGGCGGTGCGATGCGTTCTCGAACGACCGCAGCTCGCTCGCCGCGAACCGTCTGGTGCTGACGCATCCCGACGACCATATCGTTCTGCCCGAGACGATTTCGAAGGAACCGATCGGCCCGTGGGTGCGGCAAGGCGATCAGCAATGGTCGCACATTGTGCGCTGGACGCTGTTCGCGACGATGGCTGCGGAAGAACTTGGGATCACGCAAGCGAACGTCGACGATTTGCGCAAGAATCCGGACGCGAGCCCCGAAGTAAAGCGCATCCTCGGCGTCGGCGACGACCTCGGACAGAAGATGGGGCTGTCGGCAGACTGGGCCTACAACGTCATCAAGCAGGTCGGCAATTACGGCGAGATCTTCGACCGTAACATCGGACCCAACACGCCCATCAAGCTCCAGCGCGGCCAGAACGCGCTGTGGAAGAACGGCGGCCTGATATACGCGCCGCCGTTCCGCTGAGCCGAGCCGGGCGGGATCGCTCGGGTGAAGTCGCAGGCTCTTGAGCAGGGCACCGGTGGTGGCGAAGCGCGGCCCCGGGCGCGCCGCGTGCCGCGCAACGGCGCCGGCGCACTCGTCCTGCAAGGGGTCGTGTTGGTGGTGTTGGCGCTGTTCGCCGCCTTCATCATTCGCAACGTCGTTCTCAACGTTGCGCGCCTCAACATCCACATGGGGTTCGCCTTCCTCTCGCGACCGGCCGGGTTCGAGATCGCCCAGCATCTCGTCGATTATTCCGCGCGCTCGACTTATGGCGCGGCGCTCGAGGTCGCGACCCTCAATACGCTCGCCATCTCGGCCGCGAGCTGCGCCCTTGCCACGATCCTCGGATTCGTGATCGGCCTGCTGCGGCTCTCGAAGAACCAACTCGTCTCGACCGTGGCGCTTGCCTATGTCGAGGTCGTCCGCAACGTGCCGCTCTTGCTGCAGCTCTTCTTCTGGTATTTCGCCGTACTCGGCACCTTGCCGCTGCCGCGCCAAAGCCTCGGCCTGTTCGGAGCGATCTATCTGAACCGCCGAGGCCTCTATATTCCTGCGCTGCAACCGGAGGCGGGCTTCGCGGCCGCCGCCCTTGCGCTCGCGCTCGGCATCGCGATCTGGGTGGGCTGCGTTTTTCTCGCCCGGCGTCATCCCAGCGATACGGGCGGAGCGTCGCCCCTCCGCTGGGTGGGCCCGGCGAGCCTCGTCGTCCTGCTCGTGCTCGCAAGGCTTCTCTTCGGCGCGCCGCTCGCGGTCGATACGCCGCAGCTCGAAGGCTTCAATTTTCACGGCGGCGCGCTCATCATTCCGGAATTCCTGGCGATGCTGGCCGGGCTCTCGATCTTCGGCGCCGCCTTCGTGGCCGAGCTTGTGCGCGGCGGCGTCCTCGCGGTGCCGCGCGGACAGACGGAAGCGGCGCTGGCGCTCGGCTTGCGCGGCTGGCCCATCAATACGCGCATCGTCCTGCCGCAGGCGATGCGCATCATCCTGCCGCCGCTCATCACGCAGTACATCTCCATTCTCAAGAATTCCTCGCTCGGCGCGGCGATCGCCTACCCCGAGCTGATGCTGGTGAGCGGCACCGTGCTGAACCAGACTGGACAGCCGATCGACCTCATGGCCGTGACCATGGCGATCTATCTGGCGCTCTGTCTCGGCATCGCCGCAATCGGCAATGCCATCAACCGCCGCTTTCACCTCGCCGCGCCCTAGCCATGCCGAAGCTGCGCGCATTCCTCAAAAGCTGCGTCTCGACGCCTCTCAACATCGCGCTGTCGCTTGCCGTGCTCGCGGGTCTTGCGGCGTTTCTGCCGAGCTTTATCCAATGGGCCTTCATCGATGCGGTCTGGAGCGGACCTTCGGGTCAGGCTTGCGCGGGAACGCGCGCCGCCTGCTGGCTCTTCGTGCGTCTCCATTGGAACCTGATCGTGTTCGGGCGCTATCCGGCGCCGGAGCACTGGCGGGTCGAGCTTGCGGCCGTGCTCGGCCTCGCGAGCGTTCTCGTCATCCTGCTGCCGACCGTGAAGCGCAAGCTCGAGCTCGCGGCGGCACTTCTCGTCCTCTATCCGGTCGCCGCCGCGATCTTGCTGTGCGGCGGGATCTTCGGCCTGACCAGCGTCTCCACCTCGGTCTGGGGCGGTTTGCTGCTGACCGTCGTCGTTGCTGCCTGGACCATCGTCACCGCGATCCCACTCGGGCTGATGCTGGCGCTGGGGCGCCGTTCGCGCCTGCCGGTCATCGCGCTCCTGTCGGCGCGCTATATCGACGTCGTGCGCGGCCTGCCGCTTGTCGGCGTCCTTTTCCTGGCGGTCGTGCTGCTGCCGGTGTTCATGCCGCCGAGCACCACCAGCAACACGCTCGTGAGCGCGCTCATCGCCTTCAGCCTGTTCAACGCGGCGATCCTGGCCGAGGTGTTCCGCGGCGGGCTGCAATCCGTGCCGCGCCATCAGTACGAGGGCGGCGCGGCCTTGGGCTTCTCACACCGGCAGGTGATGTGGCTCATCGTCATCCCGCGCGCGATCAGCGCGGCGCTTCCGGGCATCGTCAATGTCTGCGTCGAGATCGTGAAGGAAACGACGCTCATCCTGATCGTCGGCCTGCTCGACCTCTTAGGTGTGCTCCAGGCCGCAATCACGGATCCCGAGTGGCTCGTCAGCGACCAAGTGCGCCGCACCGCCTATTTCTTCGCGGGAATCGCTTTCTGGGCCTTGTGCTTCAGTCTGTCGCGTTACAGCGCACGCATCGAGCGCGGCATGAACGCGGGAACCCGGCGCTGACGGCTCAAGCCTTCACTTGCCCGCCAAGCCAGGATGCTGCCGCCTCGAGCGCGCCCTTGCCGTGCGCGACGCCGAGCGCGGTGAAGGCCGTCTCGACGACGCCGAGCGTGCCCAGCACCATCGGTGCATTGACGTGGCCCATATGGGCGATACGGAAGCCCTTGGCCAGCATCGGCCCGATCGCCCGGCCTAGCACCACGCCGCAATTCCTGTTGCAGTAGTCGAGGAGCGCATCGGCCTTGTCGGTGAGGATGACCGTCACCGTATCGGAGCGCTGGCTTGGTTCGAGAATATTGAATTCGATCGCCCCGCCCTTCGCCCACTCGGCGACGGCACGGCGCGTCGTCTCGGCAAGGAGCCGATGGCGCCGGAATGCGTTCTCCAGACCCTCCGCCTCGAGCAGGTCGAGCGCCTGGCGCAGGCCGAACAGCAGGTGCTCGGGCGGCGTGCCGCCGTACTTCACGTAATGCTCCTCGCCCTCGCGGATGGTCCAGTCCCAATAAGGCGTGCGCAGGTTGGCCTTCTTGTGGGCCTCCTTCGCCCGCGCATTGGCGGCGACGAAGCCCAAGCCGGGCGGCGTCATCAGCCCTTTCTGCGAGCCCGCCATTGCGACGTCGATGCCCCACTGGTCCATCTCGAACGGCACGCATCCGAGCGAGGCGACGGCATCGACAAGAAACAGAGCACTGTGCCCGGCCGACTTGATTGCCGCGGAAATCGCGGCGATGTCGTTGACGACGCCCGAGGCGGTGTCGATCTGAACCGCGAGCACGGCCTTGATCGTGCCGCCCTTGTCGGCCTTGAGGCGGGCCGCGACCTGGGTCGGATCGACAGCACGGCGCCAATCGCCCTTCAGCACCTCGACCTCGCAGCCCAATCCCGCCGCCATGTTGCCCCAGCCGACAGCGAAACGGCCGCTTTCGAGCACGAGCACTTTGTCGCCGCGCGACAGCACGTTGGTGAGCGCGGCCTCCCACGCGCCGTGGCCGTTCGAGCTGTAGATGTGCGCGCGTGCGCTGGTGCGAAAGACGCGGCTGACCGCGCCGAACAGCGGGTCGGTGAGCTCGAGCAGCGGCCCGGCATAGATGTCGATCGCCGGCCGATGCATCGCCCGCAGCACCTCGTCGGGCATCGTCGTCGGCCCCGGGATCATAAGGAACTCGCGCCCCGCTCGAACGGCCATGTCATCCTTCCTAAGGAGTCTCGGACGCGCAATTTCGCACGAAGCGGTCTCGCCGGAAAGCATCAGCCCGCGACTCGGCGTCTCCGCCGGCGCGGGTCAACTCACGCCGCGAGCTTTTCCTTGCGTGCGGCAGGCGCGTGGCGGTGCTGCGCCGGGAACGGGTAAGGCCCGAGCAACGCGAAGAGGATGATGGCGACGACGGTGATCGCCTCATAGAAATGGAAGGCGGGCACGTAGCTGTGATAGAGGTCGAAGGACTTGGTGCTGATGAACGGACCGATGCCGGTCGATGCGGCGAAGATGCCGAACATGGTGCCCATGACCCGGCCATAGGCCTTGAGGCCGAAATAGCGGCTGACGAGGAAGCCCATGAGGTCGACCTCGGCGCCGTTGGCGACGCCGCAGAGAAGCGCGCCGGCGAGCGGCGCCGGCTCGGGCAGGCCGCTGCCGAAGAGCGCCGTGCCGGCGATCAGCAGCAGGAAGAAGCCGACCGCGACATAGGGGCCGTGGAAGCGATCGGCGCACCAGCCCGACACCATGCGGCCGACCACGGCGGCAATGCCGGAGGCGGCCAGCACGCTCGTCGCGGCCTGCAGGCTCACGCCGCGATCCATCAGCATGGCGACGATCTGCGTGAGCGTGCCATTGAGGACGATGATGCCGAGGAAGAAGGCCAAGGCGAGACCCCAGAAGTGCCACGACCGGGTCAGCGCCTCGCGCAACGTCATGCCCGGAAGTTCCGCCGGAGCAAGATGCGGCATCGCCGCGCGCTCCTTGGGATCGGGCTCGCGCACGAGGAGCGTCACCGGCACACCCGCGAGGATCAGCATGACGACGCCGACCCCGGCATAGGCCAAACGCCAGCCGACCGCGCCGACGAGGTAGGCGGCGATCGGCGGGATGATCGCCGTGCCGAGTCCTACGCCCGACAAGGCGATGCCGAGCGCAAGCCCGCGCCGCTGGTCGAACCAGCGCGACACTATGAAGGCGTAGGCCGGTGGTGAAGGACCGGACGAAGCGAAGCCGCGCACGATGAAGATCGAAAAGATGACGAGCGCAGAGGCAGTCATCAGCCCCTGGAGCGCCGTCGCCGCCGCGAAGAAGACGATGCCGGCGAGGATGACGCGGCGCGCGCCGAAGCGGTCGAGCAGCAGGCCGACGACCGGATAACAAAGAGCGCTGATGACGCCCGACAAGAGGAGCGCGCCAGCGAGCATGCTGCGCCCGATATGGAGGGACTCCGCCACGGGGCGCAGGAAGACGCTGAAGGTCCAGATGTTGATAGGCCCGGCGCTGCACACGAGGCCGAAGACGGCAGCACCGACGATCCACCAGGGATTGCGAGCACGTATCATCTTGCCGCCTCCCGATCCGGCATTGTTGCACGGAGGCGCTCCCGCTTGAAGCCCGCCGATTTCGAGGGGATGATGCCGCACGGGAGGGCGCCATGGACATCGCCGGACGCGTCGCCATCGTCACCGGGTCGGCGACCGGCATCGGCGCCGAGACGACAAAGCGCCTCGCATCGAAGCACTGCCGCGTCGTCGTCAACTACACGAAGAGCCGCGCCGAGGCCGAAGAGACCGCGGCAGCCTGTCGCGAGCTCGGCAGCGAAACGCTCGTCCACGCCGCCGACGTCGCCGACGATGCCGCCTGCCGCGGCATGGTCGCGGCGGCGGTCGCGCGCTGGGGCCGGCTCGACGTGCTCGTGAACTGCGCCGGCCGGACGAAGGCGGCCCGGCCGGGCGATCTCGACGCGCTCAATGCCGCCGACTTTCTCGACATCTATTCGGTCAATCTCGTCGGCACCTATCAGATGATCCGCGCCGCGGTGCCGCACATGCGCGCGGCCGGAAACGGCGCCGTCGTCAACGTCTCGGCGCTCGGCTCGCTCAACGGGGAGGGCAGCTCGATCGCCTATGCCGCATCGAAGGGCGCGCTCAACTCGCTCACCATCTCGCTCGCGCGCCAGCTCGCGCCGGTGATCCGCGTCAATGCCGTCTGTCCCGGTTTCGTGGCGACGCGCTGGATGAAAAACCTGCTCGGCGAGGCGCGCTTCAACGAACGCGTCGCAGAGATGGCGAAGATTACGCCCGTGGGCAAGACCGCCTTCGCCGAGCACATCGCCGAGATGATCTGCTGGTTCATCGACGGCCCCGACCTCATCACCGGCGAGGTCCTGCCGATCGATTACGGCACGAGATTTGGGACGCTCGCCCGCTGACGCGGGGAAACTCCCGTTGACAGGGCGCGAGCAGCGCCGAACACTCCCCTCACCCGTGAAGCCGAACAAATAATCCGGCAGCCGTCCAACGGCGGCATGAGCGCGGAACCGGCTTCGCTCGGAGGGTAAAGGGAGGACGTTAAATGATCTGCGTCATGACATGGCGCCGCGCCATATTGGCGACGGCGCTGGCGTTCGCGTGCCTTTCCAGCATGGCCGCGTCGGCGGCCGAGCCCATCAAGCTCGGCTTCAGCGTGGCACTGACCGGCGGCGTCGCGGCGATCGGCAAGCAAGTTCTGATCGCGCTCCAGATCTGGAAGGACGACGTCAACGCCAAGGGCGGCCTCCTCGGCCGGCCGGTCGATCTCGTCTATTACGACGACCAGAGCAACCCGTCGAACGTGCCGCCGATCTATACGAAGCTCATCGAGGTCGACAAGGTCGACCTCGTGATCGGCCCCTATGCGACGAACCTTGTCGTGCCGGCGATCCCCGTCCTCATGCAACACAACATGGCGACCGTCGGAATTCTTGCCAACGCGGCCAATCACAGCTTCCACTACAAGCGCTATTTCTCGATCCTGAATTCAGGGCCCAATCCAGAGAAGGCGTTCTCCGACGGATTCTTCGCGCTCGCGATGCAGCACAAGGACGAGCTCAAGACCATTGCGCTCGTCGGCGCCGACGCCGAGTTCTCGCAGAACGCCATCGAGGGCGCGCGCGCCAATTTGAAGAACCTGCCCTTCACCACGGTCTATGACCGCAACTACCCGCCCTCGACGACCGACTTCGCGCCGATCATCCGCGCCGTGCAGGCGACCAACCCGGACATCGTCTATGTCGCGGCCTATCCACCCGATTCCGTGGGCATCGTGCGCGCGGCCAACGAACTGGGCTTCAAGCCGAAGCTGTTCGGCGGCACGTTCATCGGCCTCATCATCGCCTCGGTCGAGGTGCAGCTGGGCCCGCTCATGAACGGCATCCTCAACGAGGAGGCGTTCCTGCCGATCCCGGCCTACAACTTCCCCGGCCTCAAGGAGCTTCTTGCGAAATACGCGACAATCGCGCCGCAACAGGGGCTCGATCCCTTAGGCTATGCCTTCCCGCCGTTCGGCTACGCCGCGGCGCAGGTGCTCGCCGCCGGTGTCGAGGGCAGCAAGAGCCTCGATCAGGACAAAATCGCGGCGTACATCCACACGCACACGATCCCGACCGTGGTCGGCAACATCGACTTCAGCCCGGACGGCGAATGGACCAAGTCGCACTTCGTCGTGATCCAGTTCCAGAATCTCGTGCGCAACGAGCTCGACGATTTCCGCGACACCTCGCACACGACCGTGCTGTGGCCCGACGCGGTCAAGACCGGCAGCATGATCTTTCCATACGCGGACGCCCTGAAGAAATAGCGGGCCGACTTTACTCGCCGACCGCCTCCTTGAAGCGGCGCAGCGTCTCGATCTGCTGATCGAAGGTCGCGATGCGGTACATGGGATAGAGCATCACGATCTCGGCGCCGAGCCGGCGCCAGCCGTCGGCCGCGGCGGCCCAGCGCTCGGGATCGGGCTCGCTCATGCGCAGCCAGCCCTCGAGCCCGAAGCGGGCGGGATCACGCCCGAACGCGCGGAGATGCTCGCGCAGCGCCTCGAGTTTCGGCGCCGCCACGTCGGGCGCCAGGATCGGCATCCAGCCGTCGCCGAGCCGCGCCGCGCGCTTCACCGCGGCATCGGACGAGCCGCCGAACCAGATCGGAATTGGGCGCTGGATCGGCTGCGGCACGATGCTGACATCGCGCAGATCGTGGAATCGGCCGCGGAAAGTGACGAGTTTTTCGGTCCAGAGCCGACGCAGCACTTCGACCTGCTCGGCCTGACGCGCGCCGCGCGTCTTCCAATCGGCGCCAAGCGCCTCGTACTCGACATGGTTCCAGCCGACGCCGACGCCGAGGCGAAGGCGCCCCGACGACAGGATATCGACCTCGGCCGCCTGCTTGGCGACGACGCCGGTCTGACGCTGCGGCAGGATGAGGACGCCGCTCGAGAGACCGATCGTCTTCGTCGCCGCGGCAAGGAAGGCGAGCGTCGTGAACGTCTCGTGGAAGGGGTCGGTCTCGTTATAGGTCGGCGTGAAGCCCTCGCGCGCGGCCGCGCCGAACACATGATCGGCGACCTCGATATGGAAATATCCGAGACTTTCGGCGGCCTGCGCCCAGTCGCGGATCTTCACCGGATCGGTGCCGATGTCGCGGGTCGGAAAGAATGCATTGAGACGCATGCACGAAGCTCCGCGTGAGGCGATCCCATGTTAGATCGCAGGGCCGCGCGGCTCCAGGGCATCCCGAACCGCCTTGTCTCGCCTGGCGAGTTGGTTCACCATTGACCGAGGATTCTCGTCGTGCGGGAAGCGGTTTTTACCGCGTGCGGAGATCGACGAAGAATAGTAACACTGGCGCGGGCGGAATGAGCGATAGCAGAGAAACGTTCCTCGCGGCCCGCGACCTGCTTCTGCGGCTGCGCGCGGACTACGACGCCGCGGTGCGCGAGTTCCGTTGGCCGGAGCTCGACCGCTTCAACTGGGCGCTCGACATCTTCGACCATCTGCCGGCCGAGCGCACGGCGCTATGGCTCGTCGGCGAGGCGGACGAGAAGCAGAGCTTCGGCGAGCTGAAAGCGCGCTCCGACCAGGTCGCGAACCATCTGCACGCGCTCGGCGTCAAGCGCGGCGACCGCGTGCTCCTGCTTTTGCCGAACATGCGGCCGCTGTGGGAGGCGATGCTCGGACTGATGAAATTGGGCGCCGTCATCATCCCGGCGACGACGCTTCTCGCCGAGGCCGATCTCCAGGACCGGTTCGAGCGCGGGCGCATCCGCCACGCGATCGTTCCGGCCGCGCTCACCCCACGCTTCGCCAAGCTTGCCGGCGACTATACGCGCATCGCCGTCGGCGGTGCGCCGGGCTGGCACCGTTTCGAGGACGCTTACGAGCAGCCGAAATCCTTCGTGCCCGAGGGCATCACCAACGCCGATGATCCGCTGCTCCTCTATTTCACGTCCGGCACCACGGCGCGGCCCAAGATGGTGCTGCACTCGCACCGGAGCTATCCAGCCGGACATCTTTCGACGATGTACATGATTGGGGTGCGGCCGGGCGATGTTCACCTCAACATCTCCTCGCCCGGCTGGGCGAAGCATGCCTATAGCAGCTTTTTCGCGCCGTGGACGGCGGGCGCCACCATCGTCGCCATGACGCAGGCGCGCTTCGACCCGGTGGAAACGCTCGACCTGCTGCAGCGCTGCGGGGTCAACACCTTCTGCGCGCCGCCCACGGTGTGGCGCATGCTCGTGCAACAAGATATCGCGCGCTGGAAGCTGCCGCTGCGCGAGGCGCTGTCGGCGGGCGAGCCGCTCAATCCCGAAGTGATCGCGCACGTCGAGCAGGTTTGGGGCCTGACCGTGCGCGATTTCTACGG